>Ga0326727_10023495_pt1 | contig 11752 bp, 12 predicted proteins | sample MB2enrmetagenome_FD_207643 | JGI IMG/M metagenome (GOLD analysis project Ga0326727, IMG submission 207643) | Lab enriched peat soil microbial communities from McLean, Ithaca, NY, United States - MB29MY | ecosystem: Environmental > Terrestrial > Soil > Wetlands > Peat | place: USA: New York... | reverse complement strand
CGAGAAGGTGTTTTTTGCATTTTGAGTGGAACTGCATCGCTCGGCCAGCGTAATTCAACGCAGTGATTGTGTGTCTCGAATTCGGCGGCGACTCGTCCGAAGGAGACGCGAGGAGCCGACGATGGATCGCAAGGAATTCTTACAAACTACAATGAAGGGCGCAGCGATCGGGGCTATTCTTCCCTGCTGCTGCGGACTGCTGCAGGCTGAGAGCGACAAGTGCGCGCAGCCGGAGAGTAATTCCGCATTTCTACGAGAGTGGCTCTCAGAGTTCGTGGCCAAAAACGAACCGGAGCTGAGCCGCAATGACGCCGTCAAGCTGCTGGAAGAGCGCGGCCGTGCCTGTTGCCGGGCGCTTGAGTTTCGGCAGAAGATGATTCGCGACAGTAACGGCAGCCTGGAAAAGCTGGTTGAACTGATGGGCAAGGTGGTAGGTCCGGAGAACTGCCGGCTCGAAGGCAACCAGGTCACACTTATTTACCCGGTGAATAAGTGCGTCTGCGGATGGAGTCCGCAGCGTGCGGTTGCGCAGGCAGACGATCCCTATTGCGAGTGCTCAAAGTCGAACAACCAGTACCTGTTCGAAACGGTAACCGGCAAAAAGGTTCGCGCCCAGGTGACGGAGTCTCCGCGCCGCGGTCAAGCGCACTGCAAATTCGTATTGCAGGTTGGCTAGAGCCTTCGGCCGGAATGACACTCTGCTGGATGCGGGAAGATGAAAGAGGGCCGGAGCCATCTCCGACCCCCTTTTTTCATCTGAGAAGAAGCTATTTTTTCGGCACCGCGGCTTTCGCTGCGGCTGCTTCCTTGGCCGATACCGGCGGCGGAGCTGCAGGCGCGTCGGCCAGGGTGCGATCCAATCCCAGCACCTTGCGCACCGCCGCCTCCACCTTGGCGGCGACGTCCTTGTTCTCTTTCAGGAAGGTCTTGGCATTCTCGCGGCCCTGCCCAATGCGTTCGCCCTCGTAGCTGTACCATGCGCCGGACTTTTCGACGATGTTGCGATCGACGGCGAGATCGAGCATGTCGCCTTCTTTCGAGATTCCCTCGCCATACATGATGTCAAACTCGGCCTCGCGGAAGGGCGCGGCGGTCTTGTTCTTGACGATCTTCACCTTGGTGCGCGAGCCGACGACCTGTTCGCCATCCTTGATGGCGGCGATGCGGCGGATATCGACGCGCACCGAGGAGTAGAACTTCAACGCGCGTCCGCCGGTGGTGGTCTCAGGATTGCCGAACATCACGCCGATCTTTTCGCGAATCTGGTTGATAAAAATGAGGCAGGTGCGCGATTTACTGACGGTTCCAGTGAGCTTGCGCAGGGCCTGCGACATCAGGCGCGCCTGCAGGCCAACGTGGCTGTCGCCCATCTCGCCGTCGAGTTCGGCCTTGGGCACCAGCGCCGCCACGGAATCCACCACCAGCACGTCGATGGCTCCCGAGCGCACCAGCGCCTCGGTGATCTCCAGCGCCTGCTCGCCGTAATCCGGCTGCGAGACCAGCAGGTTGTCGACATCGACGCCCAGCCGTTTGGCGTAGGCGGGATCGAGGGCGTGCTCGGCATCGACGAAGGCAGCCATGCCGCCGGCTTTCTGCGCCTCTGCGATGATCTGCAGGCTGATCGTCGTCTTGCCGGAGGACTCCGGCCCAAAGACCTCGACTACTCGGCCGCGGGGAACACCCCCAACGCCAAGGGCAGCGTCAAACGAGATGCTGCCGGTCGAGATGACTGCAATAGGATCGATGGGGCCCTTGCTTCCCAGCCGCATAATGGAGCCCTTGCCAAACTGTTTTTCAATCTGAGAGAGCGCAAGATCAATTGCGCGTGAGCGATCTTCGGCCATGAAGCACTCCTTAGAGATCAATGAGGACGGCTGCCGGAAGGATAGCACGGGCGGCAGCGCGCAAACACGTGCAGGCTCCGCCGCGAGCCCGGCAGAATAGCTGCAAGCAATGGCTTGCTCTCATCGCTGCAGCAAATCCACCGGCTGGTTGACGTCGGTGACGCGGAAGTAGCGGCCCAGCGCTGGGTAGCGCTCGGCAATCTTCTGGTACATCTGGTAGGCCACGTTGCGATAGCTCCAGTGGCCACCGGTTCCGGTGCGCAGCTCGGTGATGTAAATCGCCTCGGCCAGGTCCATTTTGAAGAGCGTGCGCTTGCGGTAGGCGAGCGGAATCAGGTACTGCGCCGGTTCCCATGGTTCTCCGCGTGAGGTCAGCGATTCGGCAAGCTGGTGACCGGCATTGCCGGCGCGGCGCATCACCTCGGCATAGGCCTCGGCATGGCCGGCCTCGATGATTTCGCGGGGCGTGTCGAAGCCGTGCACGAAGCAATACTCCTGATGAATCTGGGTGCAGCGGCGATGGCGGTGCAGATCGCGGTAGGCGCCGATGTCCATCAGGATGTCGAAGCGGAAGCGCTGTCCGGCGCAGTAGGCACGCAGCAGCTCATCGTGCTTGCCGCGATGGCGCGCACCCAGGTCGATGATTTCTTCCCGCGCTTTCTGGCTGAGGGCGGCGACGGCCTCGCGCAGCTGCCGGTAAGGATGGCGCGAGTGCTCGTAGAGCAGGGTCGCGGCCAGCTCGATCTCCAGTGGCTCGTCGTCGAGCAGATCGACCTGCGTCACGGGTGCGATCTGCTGCCCTTGCATCAACTCGGCGGCGGCCTGCTGCAGCTCGCGCCGCGTCTCCAGTTCGTATGCGCTGGGCTCGGCGTACTTCACCAGCGTCGGCGAGACGTGGGTCTCGCGCAGCAGCAGGGCGCGGGCCTGCTCGGCCAGAGCTGCGTCCTTTGCTGCAATCGCGTCCACCAGCTCTTGACGGGCGGCGGCGTTGACGTCCCAGGCCGCGCCGCGAGCCGCCTGCTTCATGCGTTCGCCAAGCTGCCGCACCTCTTCGTACGGACTGCCAAGCAGACGCGCGATCTGCGTTTCCAGCGTGCGCGCGTTTACGATCTGCCCGAGCGAGGTATTGGTGGCCAGCGGCAGCAGGTAGCGTGAGATATCAAAGGCGCGGGCGCGAAGGGTGCGCTCGTAGGCATCCTGGGCCATCTCCGGCGGCCGCGGAGTCTTCTCCCGCAGCGCCTGGAAGCTGAGCTCGCTGAATCTGCGGTATTCGGCGAAGAGATATTCGATGCTCTCGGCGTAGAGCTGGCGGTCAGCGGGAGAACTGAACTGTGGGGTATAGTGTCCGCTCTTCTTGAAATCCTGGTAGCGGGTCGAGCGCTCCTGCCCATCCCAACGGGTTTCGTCCACCACGATGGTGGCCGCCAGCAGGGAGAGCTTCTCGATGGCCATGGCGACATGCGCCAGGTCGGCAATCGAGCGGTGGCCGTACTGGAAATAAAACGTATTCAGAAACTTTTCGGCCTTCTGCTCGTTTAATTCAGCGAGAGACTCCTTCATCGAGAGCGCCGAGCGCGAATACTTGGCCATGGCATAGGCCTGCACCTCGGGCTCGGCGCCATAGATGCAGTACACCTCGGTTGCGGCAGAAGGCTGTTCGGCGGTAGAAGTAGCGCCGGAGGCGGGAGCGGTCATGCGCTTGATTGTGACCTAAAGGCGCTGCCCTTGCCAACCCGCACTCGGGCGGATGGCTTTGATTCGGCCGCGGCCTGTGCTGAAATAATCAGTTGGGGGCAAGGCAAGTCACCGTGGAGCGCGACATCGAGACCCGATTCGTAACGGCAGGCAGCCTGCTTTATGCGGTCGAGCACCGTCCATGGCTGCCGCCCGACGCTCCCTGGCTGCTCTCGCAGCGCTGGAACGATGTTCTCTTCGCGCACTTCCCGGTCGATCCTGCGAGACTGCGCAAGTTGGTGCCTCCGGAGATGCTGCTCGATATCTACGACGGCTCCGCCTGGATGACGATCTCGCCGGGTTCGATCAGTTATGTGCGGCCCAGCGGCATTCCGCCAATGCCGGGATTCTCGTTCTTTTGCGGGCTCATTGTGAGAACCTACGTCACCATGGACGACAAGCCGGGCATTTATTTCCTCAGCGCGGACGCCGCCAACCTCTCGGCGGTGTGGATTGCCCGCCTGTGGTTCCGCATGGAGTTCTGGCATGCCGCCATCAGGATGAGCGGGGCGACGGTGAATGTGCCTAAGCACGCCGACCGCGCCATTCATTTCTCCTCCCGCCGGATCCATGGACCGTCCAGCGCAGCCGGCCCCGCCGGCCTCGATGTCAGCTATGTTCCTGAAGGCACGGCCGAACACGCACGGCCGCGTTCGCTCGATGCCTTTCTGACCGAGCGCTACTGCACATACACGCGCGCTCGCCGGAACTGCTATCGCATCGAACTGCATCACCAGCCCTGGGCGCTGCAACGAGTCTCGGTGGAGTTCCGCTCCAATAGCGTGACCGCACCTCTTGGGCTTGAAATGCCTATGCAGCCCAGCCTCTGCCATTATTCCCGCTCGCAAAAAATGTTGCTCTGGGCGCCGGAGCGGGTCCGCATCCGCTAGTCCTGCCGCTCAGACTCCATCGCCCCCGCTCCGGGAGGGAAAAAGCAGGTAAGAGGCGGAAACCGAGAGCAGGATCATCCACGCCAGGGTGGCGCGCTCGCTCTCGTTGAGCACGTGCGGGGAGTGGGCAGGAGTAAACAGCATCCACGCAAAGATCATTGCCGCCAGCAGCGATCCCACCACGCTCACCATGGCTCCGAAGCGGCTGGCCAGCAGCACCAGCAGGGCGGCGAAGAAGAATGGCACTGCCAGCTTCCACTGTGTCCGGGAAAAAATCAGAGAGACGGCCACCGCGCATAAGGCGCTGGCAGCAATACCCAAGGTGGACTGCAATGTGAACAACAACTTCGTCTTCATGGAATTCCGGGGCGAACGGGGATGAAATCACCGACAACGATAAAGTCGCACAAATTCAGGGCTGGATGGTGGAAAATCGAGAGCCGCCGCGGCAACCCTGCGCTGCCCGGCCGGTTCGCGTACCGCCGGGCTGGCTGACGGCACGAATCCCGCAGCAGCCCCCGATTTTGCTCGCTGATTCGGTCTTTTTTAGAGCAAAATTAGTCTCTTGCCGCGCGGAGGTGCCGCGCACCAGGGACGTTTTCCGATGCCTCATGGAGCCGACTCACTTCTGCTGCAGATGTTCACCATCTTCGTCTGGGCGAAGGTCTTCGGCGAACTCTTCGAGCGCATCAACCTTCCCGCCGTACTGGGTGAGATTCTGGCCGGAGTTATCCTGGGCCCGTATGCCACCCGCTTTGTCCTGCCGGGCGATACCATCAACTCGATCGCCGAGGTTGGGGCCGTCTTTCTGCTCTTCACCGTTGGGCTGGAGACGCGGCCCAGCGACCTGATTCGCATCGGCAGGCTGAGCCTGCGAGTGGCTCTTGCCGGCATTATTCTTCCTTTTGCCCTGGGCTTCGGCTTTCTGCGTCTCTGCCACGAGCCCGGGCATGAAGCGGTTTTTGTGGCGGCCGCAATGGTCGCCACCAGCGTCGGCATCACCGCCCGCGTGCTTCGCGACCTCAACGCACATAAGTCCCGAACCGCGCAGATCATCCTCGGCGCGGCTGTCTTCGATGACATTCTGGGCATGTTGCTGCTCGGCATGGTGGTCAGCATTGTAAGTACGGGCGGGGTTCAATGGTGGCACCTGGGACTGGTCTCGGCGGAGGCCATCGGCTTTGCACTCTTCATGATCTTCGTCGCCCCCAGCGTGGTCGATCGCCTCGAGCCTGGCATCCAGCAGATGCAGACACAGGACGCTCCGCTGGTGCTGGCGCTGGCGCTCTGCCTGGGCCTCTCGGTCGCCGCTGCCTGGATCGGCATGGCCGCCATCATCGGCGCCTTCTTTGCCGGGCTGGCCTTCGCCGATTACTCTCCGCGCTGGAACCTGGAGCCCCGCGCGCAGGCGATCAATCAGTTCCTGGCGCCGTTCTTCTTCTTCACCATGGGCTCGCGGCTGGATCTCTCCGTCTTCTCGCGCTCGGTGGTGATGATGGCGCTTGCCATCTCCGCGCTGGCCCTGATCTCGAAGATCGCGGGATGTGGACTTCCACTCTATCGCGAGGGCTGGCGCTCGATGCTGCAGGTGGGCGTGGGCATGACTCCGCGCGGCGAAGTGGCACTGATCGTCGCGCTGATCGGATTGCAGATGAACATGATCTCGCAGCGCGCCTACGCCATCGTCATCGTGATGACGGCGGTGACCACCATCCTGCCCGCTCCGTTGCTGCGCCTGCTCTTTACCCCCAACGGCAAGGGCCCGCGTGCGGGAGAAGGGGAGCGCAACGAAGTGCAAGTCTCCGGCCAGCTCGGCTGATCTATAATCCGCTTAGTTCCAATCGAAGATACTGAGGTGAATCATGGAATCCTTGCAGGGAAAGGTGGCGCTTGTCACCGGCGCCTCCCAGGGAATTGGCCGGGCCTGCGCTCTCGCTCTGGCCAAAGCCGGCGCAACCGTGGCGCTGGCCGCGCGCAATGAAGAGAAGCTGAAGGAAGCCGTCCGGCAGATTGAGAGCGAAGGCGGCAAAGCCGCCGCTTTTCGCCTGGATGTGACCTCTGATGAGGCAATCAAAGCAGCGGTGAAGGAGATTGCCGGTCAGCTCGGGCCCATCGCTATCCTGGTCAACAACGCCGGAATCACTCGCGATACCCTGCTGCTGCGCATGAAAGCCGCCGACTGGGATGAGGTGATGAACACCAACCTGCGCGCCGCCTTCCTGCTCTCCCAGGCCGTTCTCTCCGGCATGATGAAGCAGCGCTGGGGACGCATCGTGAATATCGCCTCGGTCATCGGGCAGTTGGGCTCAGGGGGACAGGCCAACTACGCCGCTTCCAAGGCGGGACTGATCGGCTTCACCCGCTCGCTGGCCGCCGAGGTCGCGTCGCGCAATATCACGGTCAACGCCGTCGCCCCCGGGTTCATCGCCACCGCCATGACCGCGGTGCTGAGCGAAGAGCAGAAGGAGTCGATTCACGCCCAGATTCCGCTCGGCCGCCAGGGCACCGACGCCGATGTCGCCAACGCCGTGCTCTTCCTCGCCAGCCACGAGGCCGGCTACATCACCGGCCACACACTGGACGTCAACGGTGGAATGCTGATGCGATAGTAACGACAAACTCAGGTGGCCCACATCCGCCACCGTTTGGCGGGTGCAGGATTAGCAAACGCACGGGAATGAGGCGCACGGCCAATCCCACACACGGCCAACAGAGGGCCGTGCGTGGGCCACCGGTGTCCTTCCGTGCCGTGCGTCTCAGCCCGCGAAGTAGCGATAGGCCATTACGCCCAGGCAGACCAGCAGCGCGATCAGCAGCAACGACGGAAGGAAAGAAGATTCTGGCTCGATCGTCGGCGGAAATTTTATCGGCTCGCTCATTCGGAGAGCACCGGCCTCGCGGGCGGGCTCGCTGAATCCTCCCCGCCGGGCGCGGGCCTGCTCGGCGGATTGCCGCATCGCCTCGCGCAGTGCCTCGCCCACCGACGGAGCTTTCGGGCGGATGGGCTGCGTCGGTTTCTTCCTCTGCTGCAACAGGCGGATCAGCGGTACGATCAGCGCAAAAAAGATGATGGCGATCCGGAGAAGCCTGAATATGGTATCGGGAGCGGCGTCGAGCATTGCGGCACCTTTCGCCCGGTAGTGTACGAGGAATTGCGGATCGACGCCAGCGTTGCCCTGTTCGAGAGCAGCGCGGGTGATTAGAATGGTGGGCATCGGAGGACTTATATGCGATTTTTCCGCACCATAATGGTGCTGACCGCGCTTTGCGCCTGCGCAATGGCCCAGGGGCAGGTCAACGCTGCATCGAAGACAGAGGAGCACAACGTGAGCACCACCCAGACGGCACCCACACTGGCCGAGGCCGAGAAGTTCATGGCCGAGACCGAATCCAGGCTTAACGACCTGGGAGTAAAGCTGGCACGCGCCCAGTGGGTACAGTCCACGTACATCACCGACGACACCGAGGCGATCGCCGCCGACTACAACGAGCGCCTGATCACCGAAATGACCGAACTGGCGCAAAAGATCAAACGCTACGACGGCATGAAGATGCCCGCGGAGCTGCAGCGGAAGTTCATGCTGCTGAAGTTGCAGCTCTTCTCGCTGGAGAATCCCAAGGAACGCGAAGAGTTTGCGCAGCTCTCCAGTTGGCTGGAGGGCGAGTACGGCAAGGGCAAGTATTGCCCGAAGAGCGGCAAACACGCAGGACAATGCCTTGAGATCGGCGAGATCGAGAAGATTCTTGCCACCTCGACTGATCCCGACGAGATGAAAGATCTTTGGGTCGGCTGGCATGCGGTCGGCGCTCCGCTGCGCGCGAAATACGTGCGCTTTGTCGAACTGCAGAACAAAGGCGCCCACGAGCTTGGCTACAAGGACATGGGCGCAAGCTGGCGCAGCAATTACGACATGACGCCGGAGCAGTTCGAGGCCGAGACCGAAAGGCTGTGGCAGCAGGTGCGGCCGCTCTATGAAGCGCTGCACACCTATGTTCGCAAACAACTGGTGAAGAAGTACGGCCCGCAGGCCGCGGATGCGAACGGAATGATTCGCGCCGACCTGCTGGGAAATCCGTGGGCGCAGGAGTGGGGAAACATCTATCCGGTGGTGGCTCCGGCGAACAGCAAGGGAGCCGGTTACGACCTGACCGGGCTGCTCAAGAAGAAGAACATCGATGAGCTGGGCATGGTGCACTACGGCGAGAACTTCTTCAAGTCGCTGGGCTTTGCACCGCTGCCGCAGACTTTCTGGGAGCGCTCGATGTTCCTCAAGCCGCGCGATCGCGATGTGGTCTGCCACGCCAGCGCGTGGGACGTCGACAACTTTGACGATCTGCGCCTGAAGATGTGCATCCAGGTTCGCGACGAGGATTTTGTGACCGTGCATCACGAGCTGGGACACAACTTCTATCAGCGCGCTTACAAGAATCAGCCATTCATCTTCAAAAACGGTGCCAACGATGGATTCCACGAGGCGATTGGCGATACGGTCGCGCTCTCGATTACGCCCGAGTACCTGAAGCAGGTTGGGCTGCTGGAGACGGTTCCGGAGAGTGATGACACCGCGCTGCTGCTCCGCCGGGCGATGGACAAGGTCGCCTTCCTGCCCTTTGGATTGCTGATCGACCAGTGGCGCTGGAAGGTCTTTTCGGGCGAGATCAAGCCGGAGCAGTACAACGCCGGATGGTGGAAGCTGCGCGCCAAATACCAGGGCGTGGTGCCTCCGGTGGAGCGCACGGAAGCAGACTTCGATCCGGGGGCGAAGTATCATGTTCCCGCCAACGTGCCTTACACCCGCTACTTCCTCGCCGACATCCTGCAGTTCCAGTTCTATCGGGCGATGTGCCACGAGGCCGGGCAGACCGGGCCGCTGCATCGTTGCAGTTTCTTTGGCAACAAGGCCGCCGGTGCGAAGTTCAACGCCATGCTGGAGATGGGTATGAGCAAGCCGTGGCCAGAGGCGCTGAAAACCCTGACCGGACAGGATCACATGGACGCCGGCGCCATCCTGGAGTACTTCGCGCCGCTGAAAAAGTGGCTGGATGAACAGAACGCAGCCGCTGGAACGAAGGTGGGCTGGACCGTCCCGCAGAAATAGCAGACTTGCTCTCTACGAAGGCTGCCCCATGGGCAGCCTTCTTTTTGCGCGCGTGGTAGAGTTCCCTTGTGCTGAGCTACTACATCACTGATCGGTGCCAGTTCGCCGGCGATGAAGCCGAACGCCGCAGGCAGCTTCTGCAAACGATCCGCCGAGCCGCCACGGCCGGCGTCGACTACATCCAGCTCCGCGAAAAAGACCTCGCCGTGCGCGAGCTGGAAGCCATTGCCCGCGAGGCCCTGTGCGTGGTTCGCAATGAAGGCACGGCCAAGCTGCTGATCAATCATCGCAGCGATCTCGCGCTTGCCGTGGGAGCCGATGGCGTGCACCTGACCGGCTCCGATCTGGCTGCCTCCGAGGTGCGCGCGCTGCGCGCAGAGAGCTCATCGCCGTCCGCTGGATTTCTGGTTGCCGTAAGCTGCCACAGCGCCGCCGAGGTACGGCTGGCCGAGTCGCATGGCGCCGACTTTGCCGTGCTGGCGCCGGTCTTTGAGAAGGTTGGTGCGGAGACCGCGCCGCTCGGGCTGGATGAACTGCGCCGCGCCGCCCAGCTGGACCGGAAGCCCGATACCCGCGTCGAAGCCGGGGATGCCGGCCGCGCATTTTCAGTCTTTGCGCTCGGCGGAATCACGCTGGAACGCGCGGCATTCTGCTCCGCCGCCGGCGCACGCGGCATCGCAGGCATACGGCTCTTCCAGCAGGCGGGAGATATCGCCGCGCTCGTCGCGAAGCTGCGCTCGCTCTAGTTTCCTGATGGCGCCAGCAGGCGCGTCAGCATCCCGAGGATGGCCAGCAGAAGAGCTCCCCAGAACGCCGGAGCAAAACCGTGCACGGAAAAGCCCCGCACAATGTGCGATGCCAGCAAAATCATCAGCGCGTTGATCACCAGCAGAAAGATCCCGAACGTCAGGATCGAGAGCGGAAAGGTGACGACCTTCAGGAAGGTCCCGAGCGTCGCATTCACCAGCCCGATCACTAAAGCCGCCACCAGAGCGGAGCCAAGATCGCGCACCTCAAAGCCCGGAACCAGCCGCGAAACCACCAGCAGCAGGACCGCACTGATCACCCATCTCACGAGCAAGTGAAACATGGTAGTTACGATGCCCTTTCCGGGCCGGAGGTCAGCTGCTGCACCGGCCCGTGCGATGCCTTTTCGATGTCGAGCCCGAGCAGATACTCCTTGAACGCAGGCCCGAGCGTCTCGTGCTGCAGAGCGTATTCCACCGTCGCCTTCAGGAATCCCAGTTTATCGCCGGCGTCGTGCCGCTTGCCTTCAACGACTAAGCCGTAGATCTTCTCATGCTTGAGCAGCTTCTTCAGCGCGTCGGTCAGCTGCAGTTCGCCTCCCGCCCCAGGGGTGATGGTTTCGATCATCTCGAAGATGCGCGGCGTGAGCACGTAGCGGCCGATGATGGCGAGCTCCGAGGGAGCTTCCTCGAACTTCGGCTTTTCGACCATGTCGTGAATCTCGAAGAGCCTTCCATTGAATCCGTCCACGGGCTTCGCGTCCAATACTCCGTAGGCTGAGATCGCTTGTCCCTTGACGATCTGCGTGGCGATCACCGAGGCCTTGCGCTCGCAGAAGACGTCGATCAGTTGTTTCAGGCAGGGAGTCTCGGGCGAATCGACAAGATCGTCGGGAAGAATCACGCCGAAAGGTTCGTTGCCCACCAGACGCTTCGCCATCAGCACGGCGTGGCCCAGGCCGAGCGGCTCCTTCTGCCGGACGGTGCTGACGTGGGCCATCCGCGCCACCTGCTGCGCCGTCTCCAGCAGCGAGGGCTTGTTACGCGTCTTCAGCGAGTGCTCCAGCTCGAAGCTGATGTCGAAATGATCCTCCATCAGCACCTTGCCGCGGCCGGTAACGATGATGATCTCATCGCAGCCGGAGGCGATCGCTTCTTCCACGCCGTATTGAATGATGGGTTTATCGACTACCGGCAACATCTCTTTCGGCATCACCTTGGTGGCCGGAAGAAACCGCGTGCCGAGGCCCGCGGCTGGGAAAACTGCTTTGCGAATCATCGTCTTCTCCATCCCGGATCGATCGGATGCTAGCGGAAATACTCTGAACCGAGTATTTTATGACGCCATGCTCCGGCTGCACAGGCTGAAATTGCCCATCGGCATCAGAGCGTCGGTGAATCGTCGCCCAGCAGCGCTCGCCGGATCACCTTCACCGGCG
>Ga0326727_10023493_pt1 | contig 11753 bp, 8 predicted proteins | sample MB2enrmetagenome_FD_207643 | JGI IMG/M metagenome (GOLD analysis project Ga0326727, IMG submission 207643) | Lab enriched peat soil microbial communities from McLean, Ithaca, NY, United States - MB29MY | ecosystem: Environmental > Terrestrial > Soil > Wetlands > Peat | place: USA: New York... | reverse complement strand
GATCACATCACCCGAACCGGAGATCAAAAAGGTCTGGTTCTGGTCGGCCACCACCAGCAGCGCTTCAAGGTTGCGCAGCATCTTGTCGGTGCGCCAGTCCTTGGCCAGTTCGACCGCCGAGCGGTTCAGATTGCCGGCATACTGCTCCAGCTTGGTCTCGAAACGCGCAAAAAGCGAGAAGGCGTCGGCCGTCGAACCGGCAAATCCCGCCAGAATCTTCTCCTGGTAGAGGCGGCGAATCTTTTTGGCCGAGTGCTTCAACACGGTTTCGCCCAGGGTGACCTGGCCGTCGGCGGCCATCACCACCAAGCCATTGCGGCGAATGCAGATCACCGTGGTCGAACGAATTCGGCGGCGGGTTTGGCCAGGAATCCGGCCGCAAATCCAGTCCGGAATCCGGGAATCCTGTGCCGCGGTGGAAGGGGTGCGTAAAGTCAAGAAAAACCTCCGGAGATGGGGCGTCCGGCAGGCCGGAACTCCTTATAAGATGCAGTCACGAGTATATCGCAGCAGGAACCGTGGGTTGCGGCGTTCTGGCCAACCTAGCCGGCAGCGCAACGGCTTCACCCGCGTCCGGCTGCGGTATTCTTTAGTTTGGGACTCCAGTTCGGCAAGGATGTGGAAAGAGTCTCGGCTCTGATGACCGTTCTCAACGCAAATTCATGGGAGATTGCCGCGGCTGCGGCTCTAGTGGCCGCGCTCGTCGTCGTGGCTCTTTGGCTCCTGCTGCTCAAGCGTCCCACGCCGGAAGAGCTGGAGCGGGCGCGCCGCCAGTTTCTGGCCCAATCGGGACGCCTGGTGGACGGCATGCTGCTGGACATTTGCGTGGTCGAGGCTCCGCGAAAATCCAAAAACGAGCCGGCCCACACGCTGACCCTGCTGGTCTACAGCTACCGCATCGGCGGCGTGGATTACGAGTCCTCGCAGGACATTACGGACATGAGCGATGTGGTGGATGCGGCCCAGGTGCGAGCCGGCTTTCCCTGCTCGGCGCGCTACCAGCCGGGCAATCCCCAGAACAGCATCGTGGTGGCCGAAGAGTGGAGCGGGCTGCGGATGGGGCTGCCGGTGCTGCCCGTCTTCGAGGATCCTGACCCGATCGACCTGCGCCACCTGCGCCCCGGCCGCGGCTAGTGCATTTTCGGAATTGCTGTAGACCGAAACCTCGCACTCAAGTGACTTTTTCCTTAAGAAAAAGCCACATTCAATGCACTCAAAAGGACTATATGTATTCCGAAAATGCTCTAGTGCTGCGACCGCGTGAGTTTGTGCCTTTCCACCCTTGCGGCAAGAACAAGTACGCCGCAAGGATGGGGCACCCGGACCTTACACTATCGATGAAAATCCTCTAGCGGCGAGAGCCTGCCCTGAGCGTAGTCGAAGGGGTGACGCGCCCGGCTTTGTTTCAATCGTTCATGGCTGGATCAATCATGCGCTGGAAACGGCAAGCGATAGCCCGCATCACTTCCCTGCCCCGCAACACTTCTTGTACTTCTTTCCCGAGCCGCAGGGGCAGGGGTCGTTGCGGCCCACCTTTTCGCCGGTCCGGCGTTGTACCGGATGGCCCCCGTCTCCGCCCCCCGCCCTGCTGGCTACATCCAGCTCACGCTGCTTCTTGCGGTGGAACTCCTTCTCCAGCGCGTCGATGGTCGTCGAAGCCTGCCGCGTGGCCATCGCCGCCTCTTCGCCTGGGGCGTACAAGTCGCCTGGGACAGACAGATCCGCCTCCTCCAGCGTCAGCGGCCGCGCGCTCGAGGCCACTGGAGGCGCTGGGGGAACCGCGCGGCTGGGCCGCGGAGCCGCATCCACTGGCTGACCGTCCGGCCCCAGAATCTGCATGCGGAAGAGGAAGCGGACCGTGTCCTCCTGGAACTTCAGCATCATGGCCTCGAACATGTCGTAGGACTCGCTCTTGTACTCCACCAGCGGGTCTTTCTGCGCATAGCCGCGCAGCCCAATCCCCTCCTTCAGGTGGTCCATCGAGAGCAGATGGTCCTTCCAGAGTCCGTCGATCACGCTCAGCATCACCATCCGCTCGTGGTAGCGCATGGTGGTCGAAGTGAGAATCTTCTCCTTGGCCTCGTACTGTTCCTTCAATTTGTCGAAGATGGCGTCGCCCAGTTCGTGGCGCGCCAATTCCAGCGGCTTGATCCCCGCCGCGGCCAGATTCAGCCCGAAGTGATCGAAGAGCTTCTCGTCCAGGCCCTTCAGATTCCACTGGTCCGGATGCAGCTTCTCAGCGCAGAACTCATCCAGCAGGCCACTGAGAATTCCGCCGACAAAATCCTCCAGAATCAGCTCTTTCTGCTCGACGCCCTCCAGCAGTCGCCGCCGCAGTCCGTAGACCGCCTCGCGCTGCTTGTTCATCACGTCGTCGTACTCGAGCAAATGCTTTCTGGACTCGAAATTCTGCGCTTCGACGGCCTTCTGTGCGCCCTCGATGCGGTTGGAGATCATCTTCGACTCGATGGGCATGCCCTCTTCCATGCCCAGCCGCTCCAAGAGCGTCGAGACCCACTGCTTGGCGAAGATGCGCATCAGGTCGTCTTCGAGCGAAAGATAAAAACGCGATTCGCCCGGATCGCCCTGGCGCCCAGCGCGCCCGCGCAACTGGTTGTCGATGCGCCGCGACTCGTGCCGCTCGGTTCCCAGGATGAACAGGCCGCCGGCCTCGATCACCTGGTCGTGCTCAGCGTGCGCTGCATCGGCGTGCACCTTGAAGACCTCGGTCCACTCGGGCTCGGAGATCTCGAACTCCTGGCCCTGGTAGTAGAAGCGCAGGAATCCGGCCGGGGCCATGGGATTGATCGCCCCCTCGGCAACGCTGATGGCCCGCGCCTTGCCCTTCTTCACCAACTCCTGGCGGGCCATGAACTCCGGGTTGCCGCCGAGCAGAATATCGGTGCCGCGGCCGGCCATGTTGGTCGAGATGGTCACCATCCCCAGTCTTCCAGCCTGGGCCACGATCTCCGCCTCGCGCTCGTGGAACTTGGCGTTCAGCACCACGTGGCGCACGCCCTTGCGCTGCAGGATTCCGGACAGCCGCTCTGATTTTTCAATCGAGGTTGTGCCCACCAGCACCGGCTGCTTCCTTTCGTGCAGGATGGCGATGTCGTCGGCCGCGGCCTTGTACTTTTCCTTCTCGGTGCGGTAGACCACGTCGGGATTTTCCAGCCGCCGCATTGGCTTGTTGGTGGGAATGACAACGATTTCCAGCTTGTAAATCTTGTCAAACTCGGCCGCTTCGGTCTCGGCCGTACCGGTCATGCCGCTCAGTTTTTTGTACAGACGGAAGTAGTTCTGGAAGGTGATCGTGGCGAGCGTCTGGTCTTCCTTGCGGATGGCCACGCCCTCCTTGGCTTCGATGGACTGGTGCAACCCATCGGACCAGCGGCGGCCCGGCATCAGGCGGCCGGTGAAGGTGTCCACGATGATCACCTCGCCGTCCTTCACCACATAGTCCACGTCGCGTTTGTAAAGCGCGTGGGCCTTGATGGCCGTCTCCACGTAGTGCTTCAGATCCCAGTTCTCGGCGTCGGCAATGTTGTCGATGCCCAGCAGCTTTTCGATCGTCACCCAGCCCTCGTCGGTGACGCCAATGGTGCGCTGTTTTTCGTCCACAATGTAGTCGCCGGTGAGGTACTTCTGGCCCTCGGCCAGTTGCAGATCGAGCTCGGCCACGCGCTTTGTATCGCTGGCTTCGATCTCCTCGCCGAGCACCAGTTCGGGGATGATCTTGCGCGCCCGCGCGTACTTGTCCGTGGTCTGGTCGGTGGGGCCGGAGATGATCAGCGGCGTCCGGGCCTCGTCGATCAGGATCGAGTCCACCTCGTCGACGATGGCGTGGTAGTGGCCGCGCTGCACGCAATCTTTTATCTCGAATTTCATGTTGTCGCGCAGGTAATCGAAGCCGAACTCGTTGTTGGTTCCGTAGGTGATGTCGGAGGCGTAAGCGGCGCGGCGCTCATTGTCGTCCAGGTCGTGCACGATCACGCCCACCGTCAGTCCCAGGAACTCGTAGATCTTGCCCATCCACTCGGCGTCGCGCTTGGCCAGGTAGTCGTTGACCGTGACCACATGCACGCCGTGGCCGGCCAGGGCGTTCAGATAGCAGGCCAGGGTGGCCACCAGCGTCTTGCCCTCGCCGGTCTTCATTTCCGAGATTTTGCCCTGGTGCAGCACCATGCCGCCGATCAACTGCACGTCGAAGTGGCGCATCTGGACCGCGCGCCAGCCCGCCTCGCGCACCACCGCGAAGGCCTCGGGAAGAATCTCGTCCAGAGTCTCGCGCTCGGCCGCCTTCACCGCCTCGGCGTCGGTCATTCCCTCGATGCGGGCCGCAATCCGCGCCCGGAACTCGACGGTTTTGGCCCGCAACTGGTCGTCGGTAAGCCGCTTGGTGTCCTCTTCCAGAGCGTTGATCGCCGCCACCACCGGCATTAACCGCTTGATCAGCCGCTCGTTCGCCGTGCCAAAAATCTTTGTAAGGGCTTTATCAAAAAACACAGGTTTCTCCGTTTACCAGTGTAAATGGCGAGGGTGAAAGAACGGTTTCAGACTATTCAGATCGTCAAGATGAGCGCCTACCGCTCAGCCGGAGGCTGTCGATTAAGAGCCTGTCAGAAAACTCAATTTTAGATGAAGGATATGGGCTTTAGCCCGTACATCAAAGCCAGAAGTAGATGGGGCTTTAGCCCCCGAGGAAAGTTTTTTGCGGCTATTTGCATCCCTCAGCGGCTAAAGCCGATAAATTGCGCTGGCACTCAATGGACGGGCTAAAGCTCGCCCCCTTCGGAGCACAGTTTTTAGACAGGTTCTTTGGACAAGGCGCTCTTGCAGGCAACGCAGCCATCGGGATGTACCATTTAGAGAGAGTGCATAAACTGCACGGAGGAATCCCCACATGAAGCTCCATCATCTCGCACTTCCCGCGCTTGTTCTTGCCCTGGGAACGTCCGCCCTGCTCAGGGCGCAGTATGGCCAACCCCAGGACCACCCGCAGCCAGGCTATGGTCAGGATCACGATCGCGGCGGCTGGGATGCGCCGCCACCGGAGTTCCGCGACTTTCAACGTCAGGGCTTCCACGATGGCATCGAGGGCGCCCGCAAAGACATTGAGAATCATCGTCCCCCGAACGTGGAGAGAAGGGACGAATACCGCCATCCCCACGTTCCCCCACCCGTCCGCGACGATTACCGCGACGGCTTCCGCCGCGGCTACGATATGGCCTTTTCGCACTTCCGGGAGGGAGCAGGACCAGCTCCGATGCCCATGAACCAGGGTCACCCGGAGCATGATCGTGGCGGCTGGGATGCGCCTCCCCCGGAGTTCCGCGACATTCAACGCCAGGGCTTCCATGATGGCATCGAGGCCGCCCGCAACGACTTCCAGCTTCATCGTCCCCCGAACGTGGAGAGAAGGAACGAATTCCGCCATCCCCCCGTTCCCCCACCTGTCCGCGACGATTACCGCGACGGCTTCCGCCACGGCTACGATACGGCCTTTTCTCACTTCCATAATGGCCAATAGCACGGCGACCGCGTGAATTCGTAATTTCCCAGGTCCCAAAACGGGACCTGGGGCACCCAGACTTTCGTGGCCAGCATTCCCAACCACATGGTCACGAACTTGCCCATAAATCGAAGGAAAAAATGGGTTTAGGCTTTAGCATTCTGAGAATCTGTCCATAAACTACAGGCATTGAAGGGGACGGGCTAAAGCCCGTACCCTTCACCCAAACCCAAGTTTCTGGACTAGTTCTAGGAGCTACCCTACCTACCCGGCCGCAAATCCAGCCATCTCGGCCAACTGCGGCAGCAACAGCTCGAACTCCTCGACCGGCACTGGCCGGCTGATCAGATAGCCCTGGAAGGCGTGACAACCCATATCAACAAGAAACTCGCGTTGCTCATAGGTTTCCACACCCTCGGCCATTACGGACATATCCATGGCACGGCCGAGCGCGATGATCGCCTGCGCGATGGCGGCGCTGCTGATATCGGTCAGAATGTCGCGGACGAAGATCCGGTCGATCTTCAACTGGTCCAGGGGCAGGCGTTTCAGATAGGAGAGCGAGGAATAGCCGGTGCCGAAATCGTCCAGGCTGAATTGCAGCCCAAGTGGCTTGAGTTCGTTCATCTTGGCGATGACATCCTCGATATTGTCCACCAGCATGCTTTCCGTCAGTTCCAGCTTCAGGTGCGTGGGATCGGCCCCGCTGCGCTCGAGCGCCGCCAGCACTCGTTGCACAAAGTCCGGCTGGCGGAACTGCCGCGCGCTGACATTGACCGAAACCATAAGATGAGCTGTTTCGCCATGGCTTGCCCAGGCGGCAAGCCATGGCAGGCGGTCTCCAGGACCCAGTCCCCGAGAGGGATAATCAGCCCTGTTTCCTCAGCCAATGCGATAAATTCGCCAGGCAGGAGAAGGCCCCGCTGGGGGTGCTTCCAGCGGACCAGCGCCTCAGCGCTGACCGATCCGCCCTGAGCCACTTGTGGCTGATAGTAGAGCACGAACTGCTCCATTTTGATGGCCAGGCGCAGTTTCTCCTCCATCGCCGCCCGGGCATGGACGGCGGCTTGCAGGGCGGGAGCGAAAAACCGCACCGTGTTGCGGCCCTCCCCCTTGGCCTGGTACATGGCGATGTCGGCCTGCTGCAAGACCTCATCGCTGCTCTCCTGCTGATCCCCGAAGACCGTGACCCCGATGCTCGAGGTCATCAAGCACTCCCGCCCGGCCAGATGATAGGGCTGGCCGACGGCGGCCAGAATCTTTCTGGCAATGCTCTTGGCATGGGCGGCCGCTACCTCGGGCACATCGACCAACTCCTCCAGCATCACCAAGAACTCGTCTCCGCCCAGCCGCGCCACCGTGTCGGCATCGCGGACGGTGGCGGAGATGCGCCGGGCCACCTCCTGCAAAAGAAGATCGCCCATCTTATGCCCGAGCGTGTCGTTCAGCGTCTTGAAATCGTCCAGGTCCAGAAACAGCAGCGCGCACAATCGCCGGCTTCGAGCGCTGGCGGCCAAGGTCTTGCGCAATCGGTCCAACAGCAAACGGCGGTTGGGAAGGCCAGTCAAAGGATCGTAAAAGGCCAGGTTTCTGATCTCGTCATGCACCTTCATCAGCCGCTCGAGTTCATGTTCCCGGCGCGCCACGCTGTCTGTCCGCCATCGCACCAGGGCCCAGCTTGCCAAGACCGAAATCAACCCGCAGGGGACAAAAAACCACCACGACAGGTACCACGGCGACAGGCTACCGAAGGCGAACTCGGCCCTCTGCCCGCTCCAGGCTCCATTGCTGTCCCGCGCCTTGACCTCCAGACGGTACTCTCCGGGAGCCAGTTCGGCAAACCGCAACTCTCTTTGCGAGGTCTCGGTCCAGGCGGAGGTGGCGCCCTCCAGACGGTAGCGAAACAGAACCTCGTTGTCGCGCGATGCATTCAGCGCCGAGTAGCGCGCCACCAGCGAGTCGGCGCGAAGGCGCCCCCCCGCCAGCAGGGAGCCGTCGGGAGCATCGCCAAAGGCCGCCATCCCGGAAAGAGGAAGCCCCTGCGCCAGCCAAAAGGCCTCAAACCGATCGCCGTCGTAGCGGAAGACGCCGTTTTCCGTGCTCACCCAGAAGAAACCCGCGCGATCCTGGTAGATCTTCCATACCGTCAGGTTGCCTAGCCCTTCGGCGTTTCCGAAGGTGTGAAAACTGTATTCCTGGGCGACCAGTCTCCCGCAGGCAAACAGCAGCAGCGCCCCCGACACCAGCAGCGTCAGGAAAAGGACACGCGGATTGGCCTTGCGCTTCACTGTCATGTGAAATCGGCGAGTGGCCACGATTCCATGAGCCGGATGGCTTTACTTCGAACTTGTAACAGAGTCCTTTTATCTGCTTCTTCCTGAAATTTGCCCGCAAACCCGCCCCGTACAATGGGAAAAGAGGCCGAAGTTCATCCGGCCAGAAGTTCATCCGACCAATGGCCGACGAAAAACCGAAAAATCCCAAAAAACCCGATGAAGACCCGGTCGGCAAAATTTACGACTCCCGGCTCATGCGGAGGCTCGGCCACTACCTGCGGCCTTACTGGATTCAGGCCACTATCTCGACCGTGGCCGTCAGCCTCAAATCCCTGAGCGATGTCGCCGGTCCCTACCTGGTCATGGTGGCCATCGACCGCTATCTCTCACCCGGCTTGAACCCCCACCACTCCATCAGCCTGCTGGCCCGCTGGCTGGGCCGGAATAGCGGCTTCGGCCACCTGCTCCCCGACGACCCGATGCAGGGCATTACCCGTCTGGCCGCGCTCTACCTGGCCGCGCTGCTGCTGTCCTATCTCTTTGAATTCATTCAGACCTACATGATGCAGTGGACCGGCCAGAAGCTGATGTTCGACCTGCGCCGCGAGATCTTCCGCCACATGCAGCGCATGCACATCGGCTTCTTTGACACTCACGCCGTGGGCCGACTGGTGACCCGCCTCACCTCCGACGTGGACGCCATCAACGAAATGTTCACGGCGGGCGTTTTGGCCATTGTGGACGACTTCTTCAACCTCACCGTGATGGCCATCGTGATGCTCGCCATCAACTGGTGGCTGGCCCTGTTGGCCTTCGCTGTCCTGCCGCTGATTCTCGTCGTCACGCGCCTCTTCCGCGACCACGTCCGCGAGAGCTACCGCCGCGTCCGCACCGCCATCGGCCGCATCAACAGCTTCACCCAGGAGCACATCTCCGGCATGAGCGTGGTGCAGTTGTTCAACCGCGAGCAGCGCGCCTTCGACGACTTTGAAGACGTCAACAGCCAGTACATGATCGCCTTCAAGGACACCATCTTCGCCTACGCCCTCTACTACCCGGCGGTCGAGCTGCTCTCGTCCATCGCCATTGCCCTGGTCATCTGGCGGGGCGGCTTCGGCGTTTTGCACGGCGTGGTCTCCATCGGTGTGCTGGCCATGTTCATCCAGTACTCGCAACGCTTCTGGCGGCCCATCCAGGACATGAGCGACAAGTACAACATTCTGCAATCGGCGATGGCTGCCAGTGAGCGCATCTTCAAGCTGCTGGACACGCCCGCCGAGATCGTCGGCCCCGCCCACCCCCTGGCTGGCGACGGCAGCAACCGCATCGAATTCCGCCACGTCTGGTTCACCTACCAAAAGCTGACTGAGGAGCAACAGGCCGCCGTCGCCCAGGCCGCGGGCGGATTCGCTCCGGCAAAGGGCGAGGGCTTGACGGGTCAGAGCCCGGCAGGTAAGGGTTTGACAGGTAAGGGACTCAGCACCGGCAACCATCAAGCCGCATTGACCGGGGATTTCCAGCCAGCAGAAGAAGAGCTGCCGGTGAAGGGTTCGGGCTTCAGCCCGAGCATCAACCCGGCCCCGGAAGCAGAGGCCCCAGAAACGGAGACTCAGAGGGTAGGGCTTTTAGCTCCCGAGGAAAAGCTTATGCGAGCGACCAGCGGGCGATTGGCCGCACCGCAGGTGCTCGACGGCATCGAGTGGGTTCTGAAGGACGTCTCCTTCACCATCGAACCCGGCCAGACGGTGGCCATCGTGGGTCACACCGGGGCCGGCAAGACCACCCTCATCAGCCTGATGATGCGCTTCTACGACGTGACCGCCGGCCAGATTCTGATCGACGGAGTCGATCTGCGCCAGCACGATCTCACCAAGCTCCGCCAGCACTTCGCCGTCGTCCTCCAGGACCCGTTCCTGTTCACCGGCACGCTGGGCGAGAACATCCGCTTCGGCAACCAGGCCATCACCGACGCCGGCCTGCGCCAGGCCGCCTGCGACGTCAATGTGCTGGATTTCATCGAGAGCCTGCCCAAACAATTCGACGAACCAGTGCAGGAGCGCGGCAACTCGCTTTCGACCGGCCAGAAGCAGCTCATCAACTTTGCTCGCGCGCTGGCCTTCAATCCCCGCATCCTCATCCTCGACGAGGCCACTTCGAGCGTCGACACCGACACCGAACTGCGCATCCGCTCGGCCTTGGAGCGCATGGTCGCGGGCCGGACCAGCGTTTTGATCGCCCATCGCCTCTCGACCGTGCAGCGGGCCGACACCATTCTGGTGATGCACAAGGCCCAGTTGCGCGAGATGGGCTCACACCAGCAACTGCTGGCGCAGCGTGGCCTCTACTGGAAGCTCTACCAGTTGCAGTACAAGGACCAGGAGTTCGTTGCCTGAGCCCCGGAATCACCGAAGCCGCCGCTCCTTCGCGCTAAAATTCATGTATGCCTGCTGCCGCGCTATCGCCTGAAGTCCTGGCCAAGTACGAGCCCGTCATCGGACTCGAGGTCCACGTGCAACTGCTCACCGCCACCAAGGCCTTCTGCGGTTGCGCCAACCATTTCGGCTCCGCTCCCAACAGCAACGTCTGCCCGGTCTGCCTGGCGCTGCCCGGAGCCTTGCCGGTGCTCAACGAACAGGCTGTCAAATTCGCCACGCTGGCCTCGCTGGCCATCAACTGCCAGGTGCGCGAGCGCTCCATCTTCGCCCGCAAGAACTACTTCTATCCCGACCTGCCCAAGGGCTACCAGATCTCGCAGTTCGACAAGCCCCTGGCCGAGCACGGCTGGATCGACGTGCCCACGGCGGACGGAACAACCAAGCGCATCGGCATTACCCGCCTGCACATGGAGGAGGACGCCGGCAAGAGCATCCACGACGGTTTCGTGGACTCGGCTAACCACACCTCCCTGGATTTGAACCGCTGCGGAACGCCCTTGGCCGAGATCGTCTCCGAACCCGACATCCGCACCCCCGACGAGGCCTTCGAGTACCTCGTCCGCCTCAAGGAAATCCTGCTTTATTGCGGCGTCTCGGATTGCAACATGGAGGAGGGCTCGCTGCGCTGCGACGCCAATGTCAGCGTCCGTCCCAAGGGTCAGGAAAAGTTCGGCACAAAGGCCGAGGTCAAAAACCTCAACAGCTTCCGCCATGTCCGCGCCGCTCTGGAGTACGAGATCGAGCGCCAGATCGAGGTCATAGATTCAGGTAGCCGCATCACCCAGGAAAGCCGGCTGTGGAGCGCCGCCGAGGGCCGCACCTACTCGATGCGGTCCAAGGAGCAGGCCCACGATTACCGCTATTTCCCCGAGCCGGACCTGCCGCCGCTGATCATTTCCGCTGCATTTCTTGAAGAGAGAAGAGCGGAGCTCCCAGAACTGCCTGAGGCGCGCCGCGCCCGCATGATCGCCGAGTACGAGCTGACCAGCAGGGACGCTTACGCGCTGACCGCCACGCGCGAGTTCGCGGACCGCTTCGAGGCCGCCGCCAAAACCGCTAAAAATCCCCACCGCGTGGCTAATCTGCTACTCAGCGAATTGGGTGGACGGCTGAAGACGCTGGGACTCGAACAGGAGCAGTCGCCGGTTTCGATGGCGGGCGTAGTGCTGGCCGCCGATCTGCTCGACGAGGGCAAGATCAGCTCCAAGCAGCTCAAACAGCTTTTCGATGTGTGCTTTGAAAAGAACGAGGACTTCGCTGCCGTCTACCAGCGCGAGAAGCCGGAGCAGATCACCGACGCCTCGGCCATTGAAGCGCTGATCGACCAGGTCATCAACGCCAATCCCAAGCAGGTGGAGCAGTACCGCGCGGGCAAAAAGACCGTGGCCGGTTTTTTTGTCGGTCAGGTGATGAAGGCCTCGAAGGGCCAGGCTAACCCGGCACTGCTCAATGAATTGGTAACGAAAAAGCTGGAGGGTTAAAAAACAGCCACGGCATTCCAGCAATGCCGTGGGCCTTCACCTTACTTCA
>Ga0326727_10023492_pt1 | contig 11753 bp, 12 predicted proteins | sample MB2enrmetagenome_FD_207643 | JGI IMG/M metagenome (GOLD analysis project Ga0326727, IMG submission 207643) | Lab enriched peat soil microbial communities from McLean, Ithaca, NY, United States - MB29MY | ecosystem: Environmental > Terrestrial > Soil > Wetlands > Peat | place: USA: New York... | reverse complement strand
CAAAGGTTCATCACCTTATTCCACGCAGCTACGAAGTCCTTCACAAAAGCCTCCTTCGAGTCGTCACATGCATAAACCTCCGCGATGGCTCGGAGTTGTGAGTTCGAACCGAAGACAAGATCGACCCGAGTGCCCGTCCACTTCACCTCGCCCGTCCCCCGATCACGTCCCTCAAACACGTCTTGGGGAGTCTATCAGAATCCCTCAAACTGCTGTCCCGCTGCCGCTTCCGGGGGTGCGACTTGGCCAGCCTCTACCTGCATGCCCGGCCTGGGGATTCCAGCGCCCTTAGCGGCGTGATTCAGGGCGAACCGTAGGCTTGCGAGGGTCTTGCCTCCGCCGGTGGGAACCGTTAGTAAATATGTTCCTTTTGGTCGTCCGGCAGCGGGCTGCGGCGGGGTTCGAGAAATCGACGGTGTCCGTCCGATCGCCATCAATCAGGCAGCTAAACAGGAATCGAACCAAGAGACCCACGTTGAACCTCTGAATCGTTCGATTGGAATCAATTCGGCAGATCCGCGTGATGATATCGCGGAACCCGCTCACTAACGCGGCGTCGTGCAGATTCTCCCTGTTGCGTTCGGCTATCTCGGACTCGGCATTGGCCCAGGCCTCATCGTGGTGCGACTGGGGGTCCGCCTTATTGATCCGGCGGGACAGCTTGTCGGTCCCGTCCGGCGCGATGCAATCGATCAGGCCCGAATGGTGCGAGGCAACGCAGATGGCAAGCATTTCTCCCACAATCCCTTGCTGAATTCCTTGAGATTTTAGTTCTCGCCAGATCGTCTGAGCGCCTGCCGTTGAATGGTCGATCTTTCCCCGTTCTGGATCTCGTTGTTCCGTATCTTCGCTCGCGGTGATGCGGGCTAGATACTCCTGGAACGCCCGAGAGTACTTTCCAAGATCGTGAAGCAAGCCAATAGCGGCTCCCGCAGGCCCGATTCCGATCTTCTCAGCGTGCTTCCGGGCGGCTCCTGAAACGCCGAGCAGGTGGCTTCTGAGGGATTGCTCTCTGCCTCTCTCCAAGTGTGCGAGGAAGGGACGCGCCGGTTCCGCGGAAGGGTTGACCACCATCGTATCGGTATCGTATCGCGTCAGCGCAAGCAATCTCGCGCCCGGCAAGAAGTTCACGCTTATTCTGCATCCGCGCCGCGAAGTCCTGGTTATTTGCGAGCCCCCGTGATGCCCCGCGATCAAAAGCTAACGGCGCAGCCCGCTTGTCTAGAGCGATCAGCGCGCCGACAGACGGTGATCCACCTTCGGTCCGGGTTGGTCAAGCGCCGAGGCAAGGTAGTCCTGAAACGCCTTGCGGTATTTCCCCGCGTCGTGGAGGAGCCCTGCGAGCCGGCCCCATTCCTGTGCAAAGGGGCCAGCGAAGCCCTCCGCACGCGCTGCCGTGGAGTCGAGGTGAGCATCAACGAGGTGCCACTCCGAAAGCGGCTTTTCCGAATGACTGTGGGCGTTTGAGGCACTGCCAAACATTGTTTCACTCACGTTTCTGGAAGGTTCCACCACGAGCCTTCGGCATGATATTCCGCAAGATCGGAAGCAATGTTGGGCGACATCGCGCGGTCTGCGCACTCCGATATCCTCGCTGTTTTGCACGGGATTTTCGGAGGAGCACCAGATGAATAAAACGAATGTTCAGCGTCGCGCTAGGCGTTGAGATTGCGCAATCTGACCTTATTCAGCGTCGTCCAACGCGTCTTGAGTCGCTGCCGCGTAGGTCAGTCCGCTCGCGGTCGTGAACATGAATCCGGGAGTGACCGGCGCAAACGTGAAGAAACCGGTCTGATACGTGCTCTTGCCCCCCATGAACGTCAAGCTTCCTCCTCCGCCTGGGTTTTCGTTCTGGACAAGGTCGCGGAGCTGCAATAACCCACCGAGCACGACCGAGGTTCCGGCTGGGAAGGACACGGTGACTTCAACGCTCTGGTGGTTCGGGCTCCCCAGGTTCTTTTGAACAAGGCCGACTACGGAGCCGCACTGAGCCGGGTTCGCCGTGCAGTTTTCCAACACCACAAAGTTGTCTATTAAATCGTCCACCTGACAGCCCTGCGGCGAGGAGACGCACGTTCCGGTCACCGTTCCGTTGAGCGTCAGGTTTAGGGTAAACTGACCCGTCGCGCCCGCGGGACCGGTTATGTAGAAGGTGTCGAAAAAGTAGGAATCCATGCCCACATAGCTCGACGTCTGGAACTCGGTCCCGGCCGAAGCTTGGGCATAGCCATACAGCTTGCCTTTACTGACCGCGCCTTGGAGCGAGTTCGTCGATCCGGATGCTGGATCTGTCGCAGTCAGTTGACTCCCGAACGACAGCCGCTTCAGATCCTGATAGTTGACGCCGGGCTCATCCAATGACCCGGCATAACCTTGATCGAAAAAACAAATTCCGAAAAGCGGCGTTTGGGCGCGCGAAATCGACGGAATCCCGCAAAGCAGAGACGCGGTAATCACGAAGCCCCACAAGCTCATACGAATAATCCTGGCTAGGTTTCTCATAGTTGACCTCTGCTAAACATAGCGCGCGTCGCGAGGGAAACGGGACAATCCGCAGCAAAACCCGAGTTTTGGCGCGAGGTGGCTGACCTCACGTCGAGCTGGCTGCTGGAAGGAAACGCTGGTCGTCATCAGCGGTGAATTCGGGCGCACGCGCGTGCAAGGCGACGCCGAAGAACGCCACGGCGAGCGATGCGATCAGTTTCCAGCCGGTCCAGCGGGAACGCAGGACAAAATAGGAGAACCCACGAGATCAGGAAGCAGAACAAAAGGAGAGGCGCGAGCGTGCCCCTGACCCGCTGCAGGCGGCGAACCCGTTGGATGCCGCCCGAGGCCGACAGCAGGGAGGCCCGATAAAGTAGACCAAGATCAGGATGGCGAAGAGAGCCACCAGCAAGATGATCGAGAGCGTTGATTCTGAAAACGTCTCTGCGAACGTCCGGTTTCGTATTAGTTACGGTGGCGATTCAAAGTAGTTGCGCCTGCGGTAACGCGGTAACACTTAGGAACTTTGCTTCAGGACCCTGGCGTCGCGGCCGCGGTCGGTGGTCCTAATAGGCGAGGTCTGCCCAAATGGCGCGCTGTGAGCCCTCAGTGGCGCAACGTTCGTAGCCCAAAACCACTGGGCGTTCGTTTGGGAGGAGGCGAGTTGGGGAGGAAGCGTTGCGCGGATCGCCCGAGCTCTCTTGTTCGCTCCGGTTAGGCCCTTTTGTTTGTCGATTTCCTGCGGCCCGTTTTGGTCACACTCCCGGCGCGTTTGATCGCCCACCGCTTCTTCATGGCTTCGGCGAGTTTCTGACGACCTTCCGGCGATAGCGTGCCTTTCCTCGAAGCGGCTTTCTTCGTGATCGGGGAGGCCTTGGACTTCTTCCTAGCCGGGATCTTCTTGGCCGCCGCCGTCGTGGTTGCTTCAGCGCCATCAATCTCGTGCAAAGCGAAAAGCGCTCTATCAATGGCCGCTTTCTGCTGCTCCAGTTGGGCGATTATGCTCTTTATACTTTCCGTCATACTTACGGTCCCCTCCAGCATCATGTTGCAAGGGAATGATATCGCGCCGGAGAACGTGGAACGGTAAAGCGGTAACACTTAGGCTCCTTCGTTTTCATCGTGTTGGCTGTTACCGCGTTACCGGTGATAAGGAGAGTGCTGGCGCGGGCCGCCTTCTGGGGGCCTGTTAGCCAAGGTCGCCGAACAGGCGCGCGCCGTGGGCCCAATGTGGCGCGACGTTCGTAGCCCAGGACCCACCGTAGCGTTCGCCGGGGAGAAGGCGAGTCGGGGACTTTTCGCGCTTATCGCGCTTTTCGCGCAGCCCAGGACGAAGAAAGAGAGGTGGGGTTTCCCTATTCGCGTCCTACCCGAGCCACTGCTCTCGAAACTCCGAATGCGAGCGTACTTGAGTCTCCAATCCCGCCTTAGATGCCACCACAGACAGTGCGTTCAGTTGGCGTCTGTCTTTAGTGATGAATTGATCGCAGTACGGCAAATAAGTTGAGGCAAAAAGATCAAGTCGCCCGGCGCCATATTGCGCGCTGGCGTTCAAATGCCGGACCGAGCCATGATAGTGTGCGACGCCGATGCTCAATAGCATCGCATGAAATGGCGGGCAATCGTCGATGAACTTTCTGACTTCAATTTCCGTTAGCTCAATTCCTGTCGCGCGTCGGTAGAAGCCGATGCCGGTTTTCCAAAGTGCGCCTCCATCCGCGGTCAAAATGTCCGTGACCTCATCGAGCGATAACTTCCTCGCTTCTGGGGAAACCCACACGTTCTCTCTCGCCGCCTTGAAGAGATTCTGAAATTCCTCATCACTCGCCCTCGCGTCATCCCGCATAGCTTCGGCCGCATCCGGCTTGCCAAGGAACGCGCCTGATGCAAGCTCCCGCTCCATAGCCGGTGAGCGGAGCGGAATTTTGCGCCAATCGAAAATCGATGGATATCGAGAATGGTCCCTCGTCAGTTCCTCGATTATCCAGTTATAGGGCTTAATGCACTCCCCGTGCTTCCCAATCCCAATCCTCCGGCACAACTTCAGCAATTGTTCACGGAGTTCCGCGCGACTCGTCGCCCCAACCTCAGCTAGGTTCGTTTCCGTTAATCGCACAAAGAATTGCGTGGATAGCTTCTCCAGGTCAGCTGGCGATGCAGTCTCAGCCGCGATAGCGTTCAGGGCGCTGGTGTCGAAAATGATGGTTGCCAGTTCATGCCCCATGAACATATTCTCCGCGATCCCTTGCGAGGCACTGCAGACCGTCCTGCCGCTAGGTTTGAGGAAAGCGGATCGTGACGGCGTTCAGCTATCGTGGCACGGTATTTCGTCAACGACTGGGGTAAAACTGGGGGTACCCCCACGTCCAAGGAATAGGAAATTGCGGATTCCGACGCAGGTGAACACTGATTCCGAAGGGAACGCGAACGGCATTCCGGGCTGAAGGCGAACAGCGCTCGGAGCGTAGCGACGCTGGCACTTCGATTGTGCCGGAAGTGTTCGGCTTCGTCAAGAAAAACCTTGTCTGGAGGTATCCGGAGCGCAGCGAAGGAAGCGCGCCCCGAGCGGAGAAAGGGGTGCGGGGAAAGGGGCGGCAGCCCTTTTCCCTGCCCAGCACTCAGAGACCACGGCGAGCGTTAGCTCGACGGTTCAGTGCCGCGTTTTTTGCGCATCGAATCGCCCCGCATCTCCAGGCGATGCGCGTTGTGAACCAGCCGGTCGAGGATACCATCGGCGGCCGTGGGATCGCCGATCTGCTCGTGCCAGCGCGTGACCGGCAGCTGTGACGTGAGAATGGTTGAGCGAGTCTGATAACGGTCCTCGCAGATTTCCCAGAAGTCACGGCGTTCGGCTTCGGCGAGCGGAGCCATCGCCCACTCGTCGATCACCAGCACATCGATCCGGCTGAACCGCGCCAGCAGACTGCGCAGACTTCCGTCGGCCCGCGCGATAGCGAGATCGCGGAACAATGCCGCGGCGCGCGTGTAGAACGCTGAGTATCCGTCGCGGCATGCCTTCTGCGCCAGCGCGCAGGCCACGAAGCTTTTGCCGACGCCGGTGGGTCCGAGCACGAAGATATTTTCGTGATTCACGACCCAGGCCGACGTCTGTGCCAGCGCCCGGATCACGCTCTTGTCCAACCCGCGCGAGGTCCGATAGTCGATCTCTTCGACGCAGGCTCCGCCTTTCAGCTTGGCGGTGTGCAACCGCCGAGCGAGGGCTTGATTCTCGCGCCAGTTCCACTGGTGATCGACCAGCAGGCCGAGCCGTTCCAGAAAGCTCAGTTCGCGCGACGCCGGGTCCTGCTCCTGTGCTTTCAGCGCATCCACCATGCCCAGCAGCCGCATGGCCGTCAGTTTGTTCATCATCGGTTCTTGTAGCATGTGGGCTCTCCTATTCGAAGTATTCCGGTCCGCGGATGTTATCGTGTGGCGGTGTGACCGCAGGGGGCGCGGGGGAAGGCTGGGGCACCTGGTCGAGTGAGTTCTTCAAGATTGATTCGACGCTCTTGTAGCGGCAGGCGCCGGTGAGCAACGCGCGTTCCGCCGCTGCTTCTACTCGCTGCGCCGAATATTTCGTGGCCAAACGAATGATGCCCAAGCAGCCCCGATAGCCCATTTCGGGATGCGGTTTGTCGCTCATGATGCGCTCAAACAGACGCGCCGTGTGCGGGCCAATCGTTTGAGCCCAATGCACCATGCGCGACGGCGTCCATTCCAGATGCGCACGGTGGCTCTTGGGGCGATGCTCGTCGTTGGTGACGGCCTGTCCGTGCCCGCGGCTGCGCAAGTGCGACGCGACGCGCGTGCCTCTGTGTAGGATCTCAACCGTGGTGGGAGTCGAGCGGATCTCGACCAGTTCGTGCACCAGGTTGTAGGGCACGCTGTAGAGGTTGGCGTCGAAGGCGACGTGGTAGTCGATGTTGACTCGGGCGCGCGACCACTCGCTCAAGTCGAACGGCTCGGTGGGCAGTGGCTTCAACGCAGGCCGGTCCAGAGCCTCGAACGCCGTGGCCCGGCTCCCCTCGCGCTTGCGGAAGGGCCGGTGATTCAGCTTGGTGAGCAACTCGCCAATGGCTTGGTTCAGATCTTCGAGCAGGAAGAACTTGCGATGGCGAAGCGCCGCCACGATCCAGCGCTGGGCGACTTGCACGGCGCTCTCAACTTTGGCTTTGTCTCTCGGCTTGTACGGCCGCGCGGGCACAATGCCAAAACCACAGTGCAGCGCGAAGTTGTAATAGGTCGGATTCAGATCCGGATCGTAACGGTGCGCTTTGGTGACACCAGTCTTGGTGTTGTCCGGAACGGCCAGCGCCGGAATGCCGCCGAAGTACTCAAAGGCGTGCACGTGCGCGCGCAACCACGACTCCATCTGCTGATCGCGCGTGGCCTCGGCCCAGGTGTAGGAACTGGCGCCCAACGCGGCCACGAACAGCGCCGATTGCCTGGGCAGGCCGGTGAGCCGGTCATAAACTGGAATCGTCGCGCCGGCCCAATCCACGAACATCTTCTCGCCGGCTTTGTGCTCCTGCCGAAGAACCACGTCGAGCTTCGACCGCCAACGCTGGTACAACTCACAGAATCGTGAGTAGCGATAGCCTTCCGGATTCCCCTGCCGGTATTCCTCCCATAGCAGTTGCAAAGTCACGTACTTGCTGCTGTGCAACTGCTCGTGGATCGCGGCAAAGTCGGGTGGTGTACGCGCCGGGTTATGCTCCGCGATGTTGGGCTCTCGCCGCGGGAACACCGCCGCGTCTATTCGCGCTTCATCCCAATCCTCGGGCAGCGGCCAAGTGATGCCTGCCGCCTCGGCGCGCTTCAGGTACTTGTGAACCGTGCCGACCCCGATCGCGCAGCTTCGCCCGATCTGCTGGTAGCCCAGTTTTAGTTCGTATCGGAGTCGTAGAACCTCCCGTAATTTCCGCATGGACAGTCTCCTGGCCGGCACTCTGATCCTCCCTTGGAGGGTTCATTGTGCCGGTATGATGTCCAGCGCCGGTGTGCTTATGAAAACATTCCGGGCATCGTGAAAGCCATTCCGGACTCGGGCGAAAACCATTCGCCTTCCCGCCGGAATCACCGTTCACCTTCAGCCCGGAATCACTGTTCGCCTTCACCCCGGAATCGTTTTCACGTTCACCCCGGAATCCTTTTCACCTTCGCCCGGAATCCGCACTTAGTTCGTCCGGTGGGCGTAATCACATCAGAAGTGGAGAGCAAACGAACATGGTGCTTCTCTCCAACATCCTCAACGTAATGTTGCACCATCAGGTGCCCTCCGATTGTCTCGACGTTCAGTGACATTCGGCGCCCGTCGTCGCTGGTTGTGAAACCAGCGGCGATGTGAGCAGGCGAACAGCGTTGGTACTCGGCGTCTGGCAGAGTAAAGACCCAGTCCGCGATGTCGACGAACTCGATCGGTGCATTGACGATGGCGGTAGCCGACGATTCCGTGATGATTGTGTCGTTCATGGTTGTCCTTTTGAATTAAGTTTTGATCTGATCTCGTGTCGCGTCCGAGCGTAGCGACAGGGCGCCACGCTCAGAAGCGATGGGTTGAACGTTTAGGGAACCGAATACCGGTTCGCCGGGTTGCTGGTTTGCGAGGCAGTCAGGAGCGCAAGGCTGGCTTCTTCATAATGCTGGAGGATCTCAGAAGACTCAACCGACGGGAGAATGACGCTTTCGCCGAGTGCGAATCCGGAGAGGATCGCATCGACCGCTTTTTCAGCGGTCATCACAATCGCGGGATCAAGGTTGGACAGTGGCACTCCTGAGATCTCCCAAAGGTCCGTTGCAATGGCGCCTGGAGCGGCAAGATGAACTTTTACATTGCTTCCGGCCACCTCTTGCTGAATGCCAAGAGTGAAGTTGAGCACGTATCCCTTCGTTCCACTGTAGATGCTGCTGATAGGAAGGCTGTGGAAGCCCAGCACGGAACCGACGTTGATGATCGCGCCTCTGTCCCTGCTCCTGAACGCGACCAAAGCGGCGACGCAAAGCCGTGTCAGGGCGACAACGTTGAGATTGATCATCGCGGCTGCAGCATCAGGTTTGGATTCCGATACGTTGCCGAGGGTTGCCGTGCCGGCATTGTTGACCAAAAGTGTGATGTCGTCGCGGACTGGAAAATATCCAGCAATTCGATCAACACCCTCCGAGGTTGCGAGGTCGGCCGCGATTGGCTCCACTACGACCTCATATAGCTTTCTTAGTTCCAGCGCCAATTCCTCCAGCTTTGACGCTCGCCGTGCGACCAGGACGAGGTTGTACCCCTGCCCCGCAAGCCGCTCCGCGAACACCCGGCCGAGACCGGCAGATGCACCAGTTACGACTGCGGTACCCCGCCTCCCCGCCTGTGTGTACTCTCGATCGGAATGAAAACTCATAAAGCTCCTTGGTTACTTCATGCGTCCAGCGGAGGTTTCCGCTTGCGTCGGCCGCGATAAGCACCGCTAACGAGTCCCGCCTGGTTGACGGGGCCACTTCAATTCGCAGCCGTTGGCAACGCCTTGCAGTCGAAGATTGCAATCAGGGAGCCACTTGTAACTTGCTGATTCCATGCAGGCTTCGCGCCGTTCAGACGACGATCTTTCAGAATCTTCTGTATCGTCAGCATCGGCGAGTTGAGACATCCCCGGACATCAACCACCGGCGAAGGTCAACAACTCAGGCCGGACGAGGGAGGGTCGGGCTTTCCCGCGGCCCGTAAAGAAGGATAATGAGATCTTGGTCGTTCCAGAATCCACGTAGATCCAGAAGAAGTTTACGGATATCCCAACCGCTGGAGAATGGCTTCATGCAACAGTCCCAAGACAACCAGGAGGCATCGGAGAGGTCGCTCAATGGGTCCAGCAAATTGGAGCCGCCACTCTTCCAGGTCATCGACGCGATTCCTGCGATCGCCTGGAGTAATGCTCCCGATGGCTCCAACGTGTTTCAGAACCAAAGATGGCTTGACTACACGGGACTTCGTCGAGAAGCGGCACGAGGCGAGGGATGGAAGGACGTGATTCACCCTGAGGATCTCGGCAGCTTAGTGGCGAAATGGGAAACGCTCTTCGTGCAAGGTATAGCCGGTGAGTGCGACGCTCGGTTGCGACGCTCAGATGGCGTTTTTCTCTGGTTTCTATTCCGGATAGAACCGATCCGCGATGAAACAGGGGAAGTCGTGCGATGGCATGGAACTGCGATCGATATCGATGATCGTAAGCGGACTGAGGCGCTCCGTACCGCTGAGAGGCGCATGCTGGAGATGATCGCTAATGGTGCAGGGCTTTCAGAGGTTCTTAACGATCTGTGCGGTGCGATAGATTCTCACGCTCCCGGTGCTACATCGTTTGTTTGTCTGATGGATTCGGACGGGAAACACCTTCAACCGAGCGCCGGCCCCCGCGTCCCCGCGGCATTCACAAAGGCCATTACACCTTTTTCGATTGGTCCTGATCGGGGCTCGTGCGGCACCGCAGCCTTTACAAAACAACGGGTGATTATTCCCGATATTTCCAGCGATCCGAAGTGGCCCGCCGAAATTCGAAACATTGCTTTAGAAAACGGAGTCTGTGCGGCCTGGTCCGAACCACTCATCTCGAAGGGTGGCAAGGTGCTTGGAACTTTTTGCGTGTCGTATGGGGAGCTACGGAATCCTGACAGTCGAGATATTGAGTTGATCGAGTCCGCAGGCAATATCGCCCGTATTGCGATTGAGCGTGAGCGGTCTCAGGAGGCCCTGAAAACAGCCTCAGACGAGATTCGGAAGTCGGAAGCGACCCTTCGCCAGACTCTCGACACAATCCCTGCGTTCGCATGGTGCAGTCTTCCGGACGGTTCCGTCGAGTTCCTGAACCAAAGATGGCACGACTATACGGGTATCTCTGCGCAAGAGGCGCAGGGTTGGGGGTGGCAGATCGCAATTCAGCCGGAAGACTTGCCTGGGCTTACGCAGGTTTGGCGAAAGTTATTGGCTTCGGGAGACGCAGGCGAACTCGAAGCACGCCTCAGGCGCCATGATGGGGAATATCGCTGGTTCCTGTTCCGAGTCGACCCGTTTCGCGATCAGTTCGGAAATATCGTCAAATGGTACGGTACGAACACCGATATCGATGACCTGAAACGGGCTCAGATCAAACTTCGCGAAGATGAAGAAGAGCTTCGCCGAATCCCGGACGCTATTCCCCAGGCGATCGTCATGATGAATCCCGATGGCAGCAGTCTCTACGCCAACAAAGCCCTACTCGACTATACGGGCTTGTCGATGGACGAAGCTCGTTCGGCGGATTTCCGGACGCGAGTCTTTCATCCCGAAGATATCGAGAGAGTGCGAGAGTCTCGGCGGAACTCCATCATCATCGGCGCTCCGTTTGAGAACGAACAACGAGTCTTAGGAAAAGACGGCAAGTATCGTTGGTTTCTTCATCGTTACAATCCGTTCCGTGACTCGCAAGGCCGACTGGTGCGATGGTACACGACAGGAACCGACATTGACGATCGCAAGCGATCCGAGGAGCGGATGCGCAACGAAAACCTGGCGTTGCGCGAAGATATTGTCCGCTCCTCCTTGTTTGAGGAGATCGTCGGTTCATCCGAATCGCTTCGGAGAGTCCTGGTGCAAGTTTCGAAAGTTGCTCCCACAGACTCTACGGTGTTGATCCTGGGTGAGACCGGAACCGGAAAAGAGCTAATTGCTCGCGCAATACATAACCGATCTAAGCGTTCCACCCGCGCTTTCATTCGCGTGAACTGCGCCGCCATTCCACCATCCCTCATTGCGTCGGAGCTATTCGGGCATGAAAAAGGTTCCTTTACGGGAGCGCTTCAGCGCCGGCTAGGGCGCTTTGAATCGGCCGACGGGGGGACTCTTTTTCTTGATGAGGTCGGTGAACTCCCTCTCGAGACGCAAGTTGCTCTGTTGCGAGTTCTCCAGGAGCGGGAATTCGAACGCGTGGGCGGCAGCCAAACTGTTTCAGTGGACGTGCGAGTGATCGCCGCTACGAATAGAGACCTCACTGCGGCGGTAGCCGAAAAGATCTTCCGCGAGGACTTGTTCTACCGTCTCAACGTATTTCCAATACGATTGCCGGCGCTTCGCGATCGAGCTGACGACATTCCCTTGCTGGTCGAATACCTCATCGATCGCTACGCCACAAAGGCCCTCGGGGGACGCCCAAAACCGGCCATACGTGGACACCTGAAAACCGGCCAATGAGATAGCTGAATCGGGACATTGAACTGGCGGAGAGATTACCCTCCGTCACGTGAGCAATGTCTTG
>Ga0326727_10023491_pt1 | contig 11753 bp, 10 predicted proteins | sample MB2enrmetagenome_FD_207643 | JGI IMG/M metagenome (GOLD analysis project Ga0326727, IMG submission 207643) | Lab enriched peat soil microbial communities from McLean, Ithaca, NY, United States - MB29MY | ecosystem: Environmental > Terrestrial > Soil > Wetlands > Peat | place: USA: New York... | reverse complement strand
CCATTTTAATCACCATGTCTCTTCTTTTTATGGCGCATGATACTCGGTTGAGGGGATAAGAGGGGGAAAAGGAAGGTATATGGAAGGGTTGGTTACCTGGAGGGCCTGAATTCTTCAGGCCGCAGGCTGTATGAACCCAACCCTTAGATTGCCCTTAACTGTTGACCCAGGATTGCCACAATCCGCTGGGAAGCGTAGCCGTCGCCATAGGGGTTTTTAGCCTGGGCCATGGCCTGATAGTGGCCCGGGTCTTCCATGAGATCTTTGACTTCCGCCAGGATAGTTTCCCGGGTGGTTCCCACCAGTTTCACTGTGCCAGCCCAGACGCCTTCCGGTCTTTCAGTGACCTCCCGCATCACCAGGACCGGTTTACCCAGGGCCGGAGCCTCCTCCTGAATGCCGCCGGAGTCGGTGAGGACCAAATAACTGCGAGTCATCAGGTAAACGAAGGGGGCATAGTCCAGGGGCGGCAGCAGGGACAGGCGTCCGCCTCCGGGGCCCTCCAGATGAAGGGCGCCGCCGGTTCCCTCCTGGGCGGTTCCCGAAGCGGACAAGATTTCGTACACCGGCTTCTGCACCTGGGGATTCAAATGCACCGGGTATACCAGGTGTACTTGGGGATAGGTCTCCACAATCTGCCGCAAGGCCAGACAGATATTTTTAAACCCCGCGCCGAAACTTTCCCGCCGATGTCCGGTCACCAGGATAAGACGCCGCCCATCCAAGGCTAGGCCATGATGCCTGGCAAAATATCTATCCCAGTGTTCTTTATCGCTGTCTACCCTGGCCGCAATGAACTGTAAGGCGTCGATCACCGTATTGCCGGTGACCCAGATCCGCTCTGGGGGCACTCCTTCGGCCAGGAGGTTGTCCCGGGCCCAGGGAGTAGGGGCAAAATGGTAATCAGCCAGGGCTCCGGTCAGGCGGCGGTTCAGCTCCTCGGGATAGGGCCGGTATTTATCCCCGGTGCGCAGTCCCGCCTCCACATGGCCCAGCGGAAGGCGGCAATAATAGGCCGCCAGGGCCGCGGCCAGGGTGGTGGTGGTATCGCCATGCACCAGAATCAGGTCTGGCCCCTCCTGCGCCAGCACCTCCTTAAGCCCTTCCAGGACCCGGATGGTGATGTCAAAGAGGTCCTGATCCGGCCTCATCAAGTCCAGGTCATAGTCCGGGACAATCCCAAAGAGGCCCAGCACCTGATCCAGCATCTGGCGGTGCTGGGCGGTGACCGCCACTTTGACCTGAAAGCCCCCTCCTTCCCTGAGGCGCAAGACCACCGGCGCCATCTTGATGGCCTCCGGCCGGGTGCCGAAAATTATAAGGACTTTAGCCATTCTATTCTAGTGGGTTTGCTGAGTTTTTCTTTTCTGTTTCAATGGGGTTGAGCCGACCTGACCGCGATACTAAAACAGTATGGCCATGGAACAAATTTTTACCACCAGATGTCTATCAGCCTTCTTAATAGCCTTGGCTTTCTTTAAAAGAGGGTTTGCATTATGGGTCAATTAGTATGAACTGCTTCAAACCAAAAGCAGGCATTATTAGACTCTGGATAGGCTTCATGCCGCATGATCGCATCTGTCTTGGGCGCAGGAACCCAATTCCGGGTGCCCTTTGGTACAAAATATATCTCCCTTCGGAGGCGCCAACCTGTTGAAAACAAAACCCCGATGACCTCAGGGTCATAGATTCTTTGATAATCATCACGACGAAATTGGCCGGCGAAGGGTACCGTTAACAGAAGGCCTCCTCCCGGCTTGATTATCTCATGCATCGCTTCCAAAGCCAACTTATCGCCCTCCAAGGCCATCTTATCGCCGTAATATCCTATGCCAATGTGCTCCAGGGTAGAAACACATACCACGACATCTTGAAATTCAACATCGCTTCTAAAGCCTGAATCGGTAATGTTTGCTTGTATAAAGGTCAGGTTTCGATGATCAAAGGGATATGGGCGTATATCCAAAGCAGTTACCCTGTAACCAAGCCTGGCAAGACGCAATGGTAACAAAGAAGAGGCAGAACCAATATCCATCACCTTTAAGGGCCCCTGTTTGTCTTCCTGCGATATCTGCTGCAATGACTCCAGTATAAAATCATTTTCTCTTTCTCTAACAGTTACAAGCCCGAAAGCTCGAAGTGCTTTTCGCATTGCATGGCGAGTGATAATGTCAAGACGAGTTATGCCAGCGGCATCCCTTTTCATATTCTTACTCCAGCCTTCTAACTTTATCCCGAACCGCCGACGAAATCCCCGGCCCAAATCTCGCTTCGGAGCTTATTTGATCCCAATTATCCCGGAACCAGGTGATCGTTTGCCCCAACCCGTTTTCAAAGGGCGTCTGGGGTTCGTAGCCGATGAGTCTTTGAGCCCGATCTACCGAGGCCAGAAGACGGGGTTTGGTGTCCCACTTGCGCCTCTCTGTATAGAGAATCCCTGCCCCATTGCCCACCTGGGCGTTGATCATCTGGGCCAGGTCGATGATGCGGGTCTCTTTGCCCGAGGCCAGATTGAACTCCTGGCCCACCGCAGCTTCGAAATAGCCGGCCCGCAGCAGCCCCTCTACGATGTCCCCCACATATGTAAAATCCCGGGTCTCCTCGCCGCTGCCGGTAATGGGCAGAGGCTCGCCCCGCATGGCCCAGTAGATGAAGTTGGGGATGACGTTGCGGTACTGGCCGGGCAATTCCCCCGGCCCGTAGGAATTGAAAAAGCGGGCCTTGACCGCCGGCAGTTCGTAATGGTGCTGGAAAAAGTTGCAGTAGAGCTCTCCCAGCATCTTAGTGATTTGGTAAGGAGAACTCAAATGCAGGGACATGAACTCTTCGGTGAGGGGCAGGGGGGCGTTGCTGCCATAGATGGAGCACCCCGAGGAGGCGTAAACGAAGCGCTGCACCCTGGCCAGGCGGGAATATTGGGCGAGTTTCAGGGTACCCAGGCCGTTCACCAGAAGGTCTGTCTCCGGGTGGTCGATGGAGTTCTGATTGGCGAACAAGGCGGCCAGATGGAAAACAATCTCCGGCCCTTCAAAAAAGACCCTTTTCAGCTCAACTTCATTCAGGATGCTGCCTTCCACAAACAGGACGTTGGCAAGGCCCGGCACATTCCAGCGAACTGCCGAGGACAGGTCGTCCAAGACGATGACCAGCTTCGCCCCCAAATCCCCCAGGGCCCGGGTCAGGTTGCTCCCGATGGCCCCGGCCCCACCCGTGACCAGGATAGTCTTACCCTCATAGAACTTACGATAATCTTGGGCAGCCATATTTTTTCCCCCGCTTATTATAAATCTCATGTTCCCCGTTACCTGCCCCCAGCAATTGTACCAAGTTTTAAGTTAATCTGGGGGTTAATGGAGATGCCCCCTTTTAAGCAGTTAACCTTAGCCCTGGCCTAGCCACACAGAAATGTCCTGTCTTGGACCTCTAAAAAAATCCATCCAATTCAAGATGACCGCTTTACTGAGCTGGCCAACCAACTCCTCCACGTCTGAGCCCATAACCACAATTCGAGGTAAGGCCAGTAATCGATCCTGAAACCGGCTCAATCCCAGTCGGCAGGATAAACCTACCATATAGCCACAAGCGCCAATTAAATGTTCGACCTCTGCATTAAAATCTCCATAAGGATAGGCAAACGCCGTCACAGGAACTCCCAACCCCCGCTCCAGAAGGGTGCGCGACCGCTCGCCTTCCTGCAAGATTTCTTTAAAGGATAGGGAGGTCAGGAGGCGATGGCTCATAGAATGTGAACCAAAAATAATCCCCTCATCCCGTAGTTGGCGGATCTCCTGCCACCCCATCAGAGGGATTACTTCCCCATAAGCCTCATCCCAAAGGTTCGCTCTGCCGATGAGGTCGGCGACCAGAAATACGGTGGCGGTAAAGCCATATTTTTTTAAGAGGGGATGGGCATACTCGTAAAAATCCTGATACCCATCATCAAAGGTGATCGCGATGGCTCGACCAGGCAAGAAACGCCGCGCGGCCATGGCCGATTGCCAATCTTCCAGGCGCAGGCTATAAAAGCCGGCCTTCTTAAGATAGCGCAGGTGATCTTCAAACGCTTCCGGCGTCACCCGCAAAGACGCCGTTGTGGGTGCGCCCGTTGGGGCGATGCGGTGATACATGAGGATTGGCAGTGCGTAGGTTTTTCTGATAAATGCCTTCCATAAAAATGGATAATTTTGAGTATTACTGATAAAAGCCTTCAACAATATCGCCTTGACACCGTGATAGATGAGAATTGCCAGTCTGTCCGGCCGAACCACTTCTTTCCGGCTTTCACCATTGATGAGCATCTTGGACCCCATGAAATTGCCTATTATTCCTCCTCATATCATATAGATATGCTTATTTTAACCAGAAGGTCGGTCTCCGGGTGGTCGATGGAGTTCTGATTGGCGAACAAGGCGGCCAGGTGGAAAACGACCTCGGGTCCCTCAAAAAAGACCCTTTTCAGCTCAACTTCATCCAGGATGCTGCCTTCCACAAACAGGACGTTGGCAAGGCCCGGCACATTCCAGCGCGCCGCCGAGGACAGATCGTCCAGGAGATGACCAGCTTGGCGCCCAGCTCTCCCAGGCCCCTCATTAGGTTGCTCCCGATGGCCCCGGCCCCACCCGTGACCAGGATAGGCTTACCCTCATAGAACTTACGATAATCTTGGGCAGCCATATTTTTTCCGGCTCCTTATAAATCTCATATTCCCCGGCCAAAAAGGACTATGCGTATGGTCTTGAGCAGGATAGCCAGGTCCAAAAAGAATCCCATGTTTTTAAGGTAATACAGGTCATATTGCAATTTTTCCTGGGTCTGCTCCAGGGATGACGAATAAGGATGCATCACCTGGGCCCAGCCCGTGAGTCCCGGTTTCACCAGCAAACGATAGCTGTAATAAGGAATATTCTCCTTAAAGCCGGAATGCACCAGCTCACCGGGAGGATCATCGGCCCGCCGTCCCGGCCGTAAGTCCGGCACCGGTTCTTGAAATTTCCGGATAAAGACCTGGCGTTCCGGCCTGGGCCCAATGAAGCTCATATCACCCCTTAGAATATTCAGCAGCTGGGGGAGTTCATCCAGGCGCATTTTGCGAAGAACGCGGCCCACCCGGGTGATCCGGGGGTCAGCTTCGCAGGCCCATTGGGGTCCGCATTGCTCAGCTTCCTGAATCATGGTGCGGAATTTTAAAATTTGAAAAGGATTGCCATCCAGGCCCAGACGCTCCTGCCGGAAAAATATCGGCCCATGGCTGTCCAATTTGATGGCCAGGCCAATCAGAAAAAACAGGGGCCAAATTGAGGCCAGGGCCAAAAATACCAACCCCAGATCGAGCAGACGCTTTAGATGCCGATAATATAACTTGTTGGCCTGAATGCAGTTCAGGTAAAACCAGGTGTCAGAAATGTGTTCAACGGGGACTTTTCCCTCTAAAAACTCGTAAAGGCTCGGCATGTCAATAAGCTGGCAGCCCTCCCAGGAAATCCTATTTAGGGCGCTTATCAAGGACGGCGATTTCTCGTGAGTAACTGCCACCACTACCGCCAGGTTAGGCTGCTGGCGGACGATTTCCAGCAATTGGGCAGAATCCCCCATTACCGGGAGGCCATCAATTTCACTGCCGATCTTCCCTGGTTGGTCATCGATAAAACCTATGGGCGTCAGGCCGCCCCAAGGCCAGCGGCGAATGGCATCCAAAATCTGCCGCCCGCTCTTCCCGGCGCCGACGATTAACACCTTTCTCTTCAGGCGCTGGGGTAGGGCCAGGGCAGAGAAGGTGCAGCGCCAGATCAATAACAACCCGATAAAACCTGACGCCTGGATGATTAATAAAGTGCGCCCGATGAAGGCTCCCAAAGGAAAATAGAACAGAACTATTACCGTCAATGTTCCTATCAAACCCGAAAAAATGAGCTGGGCGATATTGCTCCAGCGACGAAAGTCTTGTTGATAGTCATACTGATTGGCGATATAGAGCACCAGCAAATAGGTTAGCCCCACCAGGGAGAGAGCGGTGAAGTGGTGCGAGACAAATTTCCCAATTTCCGGCCCGACTTTAGGATTTACGTACAGCCCCAATAGCACAGAAAGGCAATAAGCCACGAAATCCCCTGCCAGCAGGAGAAGTGGCCACTTGGAGATCTTGAAGCCAAAAACTTTGTACACTTGCGCTCCAAAAATGATTAAGAAAATTTAGCTATGGTACCGCAGCAGCAGGTAGGTCGCATTGATGCCGCGGCCCATCAGCCTGCGAGGTAATATGTGCAGGCCAAGCGTACTGAGATTGCCTGCTTAGTGATTATGGCCATTCGTTTATCTGTCGGTCCTGCTCTTGCCTTCTCTGACGCTGTATCTCCTACTACTCTTCCCTCAGACGCTGCACCCCCTTCTCTGACGTTCTATCTCATCCTGCTGACGGTCCATCTCGTAGTCCGGTTGATATATATATTATGCGGCCACAGGTTGGCTTACTAAAACAACTATTCCCATTATCAAAATAGCAATTAATTTTTTCCTGTCTACCCCCCCTTTATATTTTGGGAGAATGATAGTTAAAACACCATCGGGAAATCCCTGATTTCCTGATCGGGAAATTCCCGTTTCTCTCATTTCCGGGGGCATAAATGAAACGACAGGCCGGTGATCCTCACAAGGCCTTTAGTCAAATGGCAGATAAATGGGGTGGAATGCATACGGTGTGCCATTAATCATTTTTGGAATGACTTTGATTATTTTTGATTTGGGTTGGCTGCTTTTACCCTGTTTATCTATCATACTCGCTAAAGCTCCAAGGCTTTCTTATAGTACACCCACCATTCGCCGGATGTTAGAAGGTGGCCATTTCATCTTTATCCACGGCCGGGGGAGCCTCAGAATTAGTCGCGGAAACTAAAAGTTAAGAGTCTCAATAAGTGGATTGGATTCGGGAAATATGGTTTTCTATGAGTTCTGCGGCTCGCTCCAAAGAGAGATGCTGCACTGCATATCTCCGACCCCGAACCCCCATTTGTTCCCGCAACTCCGGGGCCTGAAAAAGCTGCAGGATAGCCTGGGCCATGGCCTCAGGGTCACTGGGGGGGATCGTCCTGCCACATTGGGCTTCGGCTATCAGCCGGGGGGCATCGCCGCCCAAAGGGAGACTGGCAAGCACCGGCCGCCCTGCGGCCATGATGCTTAAGATCTTGGAAGGGACTACCGGGGTTTTAACCTCCGGGCGCAGGGTGGCCAGGCAGAGATCAGAGGCTAACAAGACCTCCGGGTATTTATCTTTGGGCTGCATGGGCAGGAAGAGGACATTGTCCAGTTGGTTCTCCCGGGCAAGTTTTTGAAGTTTGAATTTTTCAACTCCATCGCCCACCATGAGGAAGACTATGTCTTTTTGGTCTTTTAATATCCTGGCGCTGTGCAACACTGTTTCCAGATCCTGGGAATAACCCATGATCCCGGCGAAGGAGACCATAAAATGATGATCAAGGCCGAGAGAGGCCCTCAATTCATTTTCGCGAGCACCGGGCTGGATTGCCTTGGTGTCTATCCAATTAGGTATGACGGCGACTTTCCCGATCTTCCCACCTGCATTAAAGATATGGCGGCGGTTTCCTTCCGAATGGACCGCGACCAGATCGGCATGACGGTATAGAAAAGATTCCAACCCTTTCAAAATTCGGATAAGGTAGGGGTTATTCAGCAGCCCCAAATCAATGGCGCTTTGGGGAAAGAGGTCTTGAATATTAACTATCAAGGGGCAGCGTCGCGCCCGGCACAGGACCAGGGCGGCCAGGGCCAGGGGCAGGGGGGGCGAATATACCAGGGCCGCGTCAAAGGCCGGCAGCCAGACCCCGGCCATGCCGGCCAAGAGGGCGGAGACGAATTGGTCCATTCCCCGGAGGATGGGAATGTTCCAGGGAATATCCAGGTTGAAGACCCGCAGTACTTTCAGACCGTGATAGGTCTCGCAAATGCAGAAACGTCCCCGATAATCCTCTGGTTTTCCCGCCACATGGTAACGGGGCAGGCCGGTAAGGATAGTAATCTCATGGCCCCGCTCCCGAAGAGCCTGCCCCAACTCATAATAAAGATGGGATGCCGATCCAACCTCCGGTGGAAAATAAGGGGTGATTAGTAAGATCTTCATAAGTAAGCGGGCTGGCTCTCAGATCTCTTGGGCCTGCCCGGCCCTCAGAGCCGTGGCGGCCTTCAGGGTTGCCCGAGTGGACGCGGAATAATCCAGAAAAAGCTTGGGAAAATTTGCCGGCTCTCCAACCGCCCTGGCAAAGAATTCCAATTCCGCCTGATATCCCAGGTCCATGGAAAACTTGCTGATTTTTCGGGTCCTGCCGCCCTGAATAAGCTGGGCCCGCCGAAAATCCTCGATAACCGCCGCCGAATCTTCGCAGAAGAGCTCGAAACGCTCCCGGGAAAAGGACTTGGGACCTTTGGCGGTGTAAAGAATGGCACCGGTTGAACCATCTTGGAAGTTTAGATTGATGATCAGATTATCGTCACTGCGGTATTTGCCGGTGGCTCCGGAAATGGTCTCCACATTTACCGAGGCCGCCTCCGAGCCGGTCATGAAGTGCAGGAAATCGATGAAATGACAGACTTCTCCCCGGAGACGGCCGCCGCCCACCTCCGGATCGTGCACCCAGTGGTCCCCTGGGATATAGCCGGCATTGACTCGATAGGTCATCATCAGGGGAGTGGTGCGACCCGCCACCATGGCCTTGACCTGCCGGGCCAACGGCGCAAACCGCCGGTTAAACCCCACCATCAGCAACCGAGAGCCGTCATAAGCCGCGCTAATCTCTTCCAGCTCCTCCGACGTCAGGCATAAGGGTTTTTCCACCAAGACGTGCTTGCCTGCGCTCAGGGCTGCCAACACCAGGGGGGTATGAGAATTATGCCGGGTAGCAATGATGACGCTGCCAATGGCCTTATCCTGGAGAATTTCCCGGTAATCCGTGGTGGCGTAAGCAAATCCGAACTTTTTGGCGATATGCCGGGCGGTCACGCCGGTGATGGTGGCCGCCCCCATTAGCATTACTCCTGGGACTTTCTTCAACGCTGGCAGCAAGATATTTTTGGCGAACATGCCACCGCCGATGAGCCCCACTGCCCGGGGATCAGCCGACTGGCTTGCGGGGGCGACAGGTTTCAGCCATACCTTCCGAAGCAGCGTGGCTTTGTCGGCATCGGCCAGGGCTTCCCCTGTTTCAGGTCTATCCGGTTGAGGATAGTTAAGGACCACGCCGATATACGGCTCCCGATTTTTCAGAATCAGGTCATAGGCCTCCAGGGCCTGATCAAGGGGAAAGCGGTGGGTTATCAGCCGGTCCACCCGCACCCGTCCCCGGGCCACCAGGTCCAAAAAGGCTGCCAGATTGCGGCGCTCGGTCCAGCGCACCAAAGATCGGGGATAATCAAATCCCTTGGCCTCATAAAGCGGCTGCAGGCTGCCGGGCCCGGCCGCCTTGGATACCGTAAAGGTCAACTCCTTTTCCCAGAAGGCCTTGCGGGTGAGGCTCAGTTCCGCCACCCCCACCAGCACCAATCGGGCCCGCTCCCGGGCCACCGCCTCGGCCAGGCGCACCGGCCGCGGGTCGCTGCTGGCCGCGGTGATCAGCACCGCATCGGCGCCCCGGCCGCCGGTGGCGTTGGCTACGGCCTCTTCCACTCCATCCTCGCCGGGCGCCAGGGCCACCGCAGCGCCCAATTCCTTGGCCAGCTCGCATTTTTGCCGATCCAGGTCCACCCCGATGACCCGGCAGCCCTGGGCCGTGAGCAGTTGCACGCTAAGTAACCCCAGGAGCCCCAGGCCGATGACCACCGCGGTCTCTCCCAGGGTCAGGCCGGCTTCCCGCACCCCATGGAGGGCTATGCCTCCCAGCATGACGAAGGCGGCGGCTTCAAAGTCCATCCCCTCCGGCATAGGCACACAGAGATTTTCCGGTGCCCACACCACCTCGGCATGGGAGGCGAAGCCCGCTCCGGCGGCGGCCACCCGGTCGCCGGGCTTGAAACCCTGGACCCCGGCCCCCACCTCCAGCACCACCCCCGCGGCGCTATACCCCAAGGGCAGCGGTTCATCCAGCCGATTCATCGCCTCCTTGAAAACACTGATGAACCCTTCCTTTTGGGCCTTGGCCCAGGCCTGGCGCACCAGGTCCGGCCTCGCCCGGGCCTTCCCCATGAGGCTCTTCTTCCCCATCTCGATCATCAGCTTCTCAGTGCCGGGGCTGATGAGGGAAGCCATATTCCGCACCAAAACGCCGCCAGCCTTGCAATATGGTTGGGGCAATTCGGCTAGGCCAATCTTACCGTTCTTATACGACTGGATGATTTGTTTCATGTCTATATTTTCCGGGCCACCCCGCCAAGGAACCTCGGCTCTCCAGACAAGCCTTAATATTCAACTCTTCATTATAGGCAAGGACCATCGCCGATCCCGGCGCCTTTTGCAGATTATCCGCGGTGCTCTATAATTCTACGGCAAAAAGCAACCGTCTGCTGGGCCACCCGGGCCCAAGTAAACTTGGCCTTGATGAGATTGATTGCCCTTTCCCCCATCATCCTCCTTTGGTCTTCATTCATCCATAATTTCCACATAGCTTGGGCCAAAGCCTCTTGGGAGAAATCTACCAACAAACCTGCCTGCGCTTCTTCAATTTCCGGCAAATTACAATTCCTGGTAGCAATTACCGGCTTTCCACAAGCCATGGCCTCCAGGGGGGCCACGGGAAGGCCCTCACTGCGGGACGGAAGCACCATAAACAGGCAATTTTGGAGCAAAGAGAGTTTATTCATCCCGCTTACCAGACCGGCGAAGAAGATCTGGGAACCTAGTCCCGCGGCGCCGACAATCTCCTTTAGTTTCTGAACATAGCTGTCTGCACCCGTCCCGGCGACCACCAGAACCGGCGAATCATCGGGGTTGGTCAAGTAGTTGAGAAATTTTCCGAAAGCCGGGATCAAGATATCCAGTCCTTTTTTTACATGAAGGCGTGAAAGGAATAGGATGAATTTCCTGCGGCCAAGCCCGGGAAATTCCATATCGCTAAAATTCCCGTCCCTGTTGGGATGATAGATGTCCAAATCAATGCCGTTTGGAATTACCTCTACCTGGGCGGATTTCACAAATTTTTTAACTTGCCGGGACTCCTCCCTGGTAAGGGCTACAATTCCGCTGGCACGGGCATAATTGCTTTTCTCAATCAGGCGCCAATAGACCAATTTTTTCAATCTTCGCCGCTTTAGGGACCAGGGCTCAAAAATCCCTTCCGGGTAGAGGATGTAAGGAATGCCCATCTCAGTCAAATTACGCCGCGCCCTCCAATTAGTGTAATCCCAATTGCCCCGGACCAACACGATATCAAAGTTAGTAGCCCGCTGTTTAATGTGCCGCCTTAACGAAGGAGAATAAAAATAGGGGTTTTGCCGCCAGCGCCGGGCATAAATAACTTCAAGGCCCTTAAATTCGGTCAAACAATCTGGAGGGACCGGCAAACGGCGACGGCCATCGGCATCGGTAGTCAAAACCAGATTTTCGTGACCTTGTTGTTTGAGCGCAGCAGCAAGGCCGAAGGCCGTTTGCGCCAGCCCGCCATAAATAAAGGCCGGGGGAAAGACACTGCAAATATGGAGGAATCTCAAAGGATTAGGCTGTCCTTTTATCTTTTCATCCCGGCTGCTTCTACTGCCTGTAGCGAGTTCCGGGCAAAGGCTTCGGGCGTCCAGGCGGCGATGATCCGCCGGGAGGC
>Ga0326727_10023488_pt1 | contig 11754 bp, 14 predicted proteins | sample MB2enrmetagenome_FD_207643 | JGI IMG/M metagenome (GOLD analysis project Ga0326727, IMG submission 207643) | Lab enriched peat soil microbial communities from McLean, Ithaca, NY, United States - MB29MY | ecosystem: Environmental > Terrestrial > Soil > Wetlands > Peat | place: USA: New York... | reverse complement strand
TTTAGACTTCGTTGTTCGGGAGAAGCGGCCGTCAGCATCACGACCAAAATGCTCGGAGGGCAAGACCCGGGAGACAATTCACACGCATGGGATGCAATGGGAGAGATTTGCAACATGGTGGCGGGCAACTTCAAAGCAAAGGTAGCCGGTCTCGCGGAAGGTTGCATGTTGTCCGTACCCACGGTCGTCGCAGGCGAGGATTACGACGTGTATCCGCTTGCTGGGCGCGACCATATTGAAGTCTCACTCGACTACGAGGGCAAGCCCATTTGGGTGATCCTGGAGATCAGCGGCTAAGTTCCGCCAGGCCCGAGGGAAGCTCGAAATCGCGGTCTCTCACGCGGCAAAGTTTGCCGCGTGCGACATCCTTGCCCGGCAACATCCCCGATACAATGCCGTGGCTCATGGACTGAGAAGACCACCTGCACATTACGCACACTTTATAGGCGCCCTTTCGGGACTCACGCGTGTCGCCCTTTGGATTGCGTCTTGCTTGAATTCTGTGGGAGCCGAAAGATGGAAAGTGGGTACTACGCCGCGTTCACGGCCCTCACTTCTCGCATGGAAGCGCTGGATTTGGTGGCAAACAACCTTGCGAACGTGAGCACAACTGGGTTTCGAGGGCGACATGAGTTCTACCGCGCTGTCACTGCCAATCTTGGCGATCGGGTATTGAGCCCGCTGAATGCCGCAATCAACGATTTTGGAGTTCTGGGCGGGGCGAGTATCGATCTCCGTCAAGGCAACCTGCAGTCCACGGGGAATGGTCTGGACCTCGCGGTAAGTGGTCCGGGGTTTTTCGCAGTGCAAACTCAGCGCGGAATCCGCTACACGCGAAACGGTTCTTTTCACGTCAATAGCAAGGGGCAGATCGTCACGCAACAGGATGATCCGGTGCTGGGTCCCAACGGTCCGATTCAGGTGCCCGATGGGGATCTCAGCGTCTCCCAGGATGGGACAGTTTCGGTGAATAGCGCCGTGGCCGGCCAGGTGCGGCTTGCCGAATTCGCTCCGGGCACGGATCTGGTCGCCGAGGGTGAAAGCAGCTTCGCAGCGCCTGCGGGCGCGGAAAAACCTGCGTCCAATTCCACAATTGAAGGCGGCATGCTCGAGTCTTCGAACTTGAATCCGGTGCAGGAGAGCGTCGCGCTGATGGTCCTCCAACGCCACTCGGAAATGCTGTCGCGAACGCTCTCGATTTTTCTGAACGATTTTGACCGCACGGCGGTTCTGGATTTGTCGCGCGTCTGAGGATTATCTAAGGAGCCAGATAAATGTTTCGTTCTCTCTATACTGCCGCCAGCGGAATGGAAGCCCAGGAACTGAGTCTCGACAACATCGCCAACAACCTTGCCAATGCCAACACAGCCGGGTTCCGCAGGCGCCGGCTCCAGTTTCAGGACTTGTTGTACCAAAACATGGTCACGCCGGGCGCACCGAACACACAACAGACGATTATTCCCGCGGGCCTGCAGATCGGGCTTGGCTCGCGTTCGGCTGCCACGGAGGTGATTTCGCAGCAAGGCAACTTTGATACCACGGGTAATCCGCTCGACCTTGCCATCCAAGGTGCGGGGTTTTTTCAAGTGCTTCTGCCCAGTGGTGAAATTGCGTACACGCGTTCGGGGAATTTTCATCTGGATAACGTGGGGAACGTTGTCACATCCGATGGCAACCCGCTGCAGCCGGCGATCACAATTCCTCCGGACGCGCTGACGATCACTATTGGCAACGACGGGACGGTCAGCGTGACGACTCCGGGACAACAGCAACCGGCGCAGGTCGGAACCATTCAACTCGCGACCTTCCAGAATCCCGGCGGGCTGAATAGCATGGGCCAGAACTTGTTCGAAACCACGGGAGCGTCAGGCGATCCCATCGTTGGGACGCCGGGCGGCGCCGAGGGACTGGGAACGATCCAGCAGGGTAGTGTGGAAGAATCCAACGTGAATGTCGTCGAGGAATTCGTCAACATGATCCTGGCCCAGCGGTCCTACGAGGCAAATTCTCGCGTCGTGCGCGCAGCGGACGAGATGTTCCAGACCTTGAACGGGTTGACAACGTAGGCGGGAGCTGATGAAAATCCGGCCGACAGCCGTTGCAGCCGCAATACTCAGTTTGGCGCTTGTTTCGGGCCTGAACCCGGCAAAAGCCTCTGAGAGAATGCTGCTTAGAGACGCAATCATCATGCACGAAAACGCAGTGACGCTTTCCGATTTGCTGCCCGTAAAGGCGTCAGAAGAAATGCGAATCCGTGCGCGGAAAGTTGCGCTTGGCGAAGCGCCGCTCCCCGGTGAGCGCCGCACCCTGAGATGTGATTTCGTATCACAGGCTTTGAACTCATCACCAGACCTCCGGAACATGTTCGAAATCCCCGACGAAATCGAAGTGACGCGATGGTCGCGATTTCTGACTCGCGAGGATGTTTTCAATGCCATCCGTGAAACGATGCTTTCGAACAGTCTGCCCGGCGCTGGTTCCTTGACTCCGCAGGACGTCTCCTTTTCTTTTCCCGTGACTGTAACCGAGGAAATGCCTGCGCTGAAGGTAACTCGGATTGAGCCGGCACCTGACGGCGGAGGGACACGCATTCGTCTATGGACGATTTCGGAGCCACGCGTTCCGCCATTCTGGGTGCGGCTGAATCTTGAGGTCGACCAGTCCAAATCGACCACGTCGAAAACTGTCGAACCCCCCGGTGCGATTCGAGAAACAGAGACTCGCCCCACGCCACGGTCTAACCCGCGGAGGAATACGCCGACAACAACGAAGGTCAGTGAGAGGGAAGAATACATGCCGCGCAGCGTAGTGCGGGCAATGCTGGATCAGGGCGCCGGATTGTCCGATCCTCTGCTCGTTGCGCGAACTGGCGAAACGGTTCAGTTGGTTCTTCAGGGGCGGAACTTGCGGATCACGACAACCGCAGTTCCCCTGGACGTCGGCAGAAAAGGCCAGAAGATCCGCGTACGGACTGTCCTGACCGGGAAAATCCTTGTGGCCACGGTGGTGGCGGCCAACAGGGCTGAGGTGGACTACTTAGGAGGCGAGAAGGAATGAAACTCTCGAGCCCAAAATTCGCCAGGCAGGTACTAATCTCCATGACCGCATATTCCCTTGGGCTCCTTCTTGCTTCTCAGGCCCTTGGGACACAAGCGGCGGGAAAACCGAAGCGTTCATCCAAGCAGCAACAGCAGCAGCAGAGTTCACTCGACGTCTATTTGCAGCACGCGAGACAATGGGCGCTGCCCAACACACCCACACCCGGCAGCCTCTGGAATCCCGAAGGGCGCCTAAGCAACCTCGCAAGTGACGCAAAGGCATACCACTCGGGAGACCTTGTGACGATCGCGCTATCGGAATCGACCACTTCAGCGCTCCAGAGCAGCGTGCAGACTCAGCGCACCTTCAACGCCTCTTCGAATATGGGCAACATGATGGGTGGCGTAGGCCAAAAAGCGGCTATCAACGCACTCCTGAATCCAAGTTCTTCCCAGGTGCTGAACGGCAAGGGACAAACACAGCTTTCAACCTCGCTGGTGACGACGCTTGCAGCAAGCGTCATCGAAGTATTGCCCAACGGTTTGATGGTGATCGAAGCGAAGCGCGACGTAAATGTGACCAATCAGAAGCAAACAGTGGCATTGCGCGGTGTCATACGGGCGGAGGATGTGTCTCCGAACAATGTGGTGCAATCCACCGCGATCAGCCATCTCGAAGTGGATGTAACGGGAAAGGGCGTGGTCACCGAAGGAACACACTCGCCATCGCCGGTTATGCGCGTGCTGTTGCGCATTTTTGGATTTTGACACTGCGTTCGACGGAGCACAGAACATGGAGACACTGAGACGATCGAGACCTGTTCTCTTATTCATCTCAATGCTGCTCGTGGCATCTTCTGCTTTACCCGGAGATGACACAAAGCACCCTGTGCGCCAGGTTCGGTTGAAGGACATCTCCACGATTGAGGGCGTCCGGGACAATATGTTAATCGGCTATGGTTTGGTTGTCGGGCTGAAAAGAACGGGTGACAGCCAGCAAACGCAGTTCTCCACCCAAACGCTCGCAAACATTCTCCAGCGAATGGGCGTTCAAATCCCGGTAGCGTCCGTGCAGATTCGAAACGTCGCAGCCGTGTTCGTCACGGCTACGCTCCCGCCCTTCGCGCGGCCAGGAACTCGCATCGACGTGACTGTCTCCTCCATTGGTGACGCCAAAAGTATCGAGGGCGGCCTGCTTCTCCTAACGCCACTGCACGCAAGCGATAGCCAGGTCTATGCTGCGGCACAAGGTCCTGTCGCCATTGCCGGGTACACGGCGGGAGCGCATGGAACGACCAACATGGTGAATCATCCGACTGTCGGCCGCATACCCGACGGAGCAATCGTGGAGCGCGATGCCTCGGTAGACATCTCGCACTGGAAGCGCATCGCTCTGCTTTTGCGCGAACCCGATTTCGGAGTCGCACGCAACGCTGCCCAAGCCATAAACAAGGTCCTCGGGAACGGAGTCGCAAGTGCGATCGACGGCAGCCGCGTGGAAGTCAACGCAACAGGCGTCTCCGGAGATGGCATTCCTGCGTTATTGGCTACCGTGGGGGAAATTGAAGTGAGCGTGTCTCCGGTGGCCAAGGTAGTAGTGAATGAGAGGACAGGTACCATCGTACTCGGGCGCGACGTAAGCTTGGGCGCTTGTTCCATTTTGCAAGGGAGCCTCTCCGTGGACATCACCACAAGTTATGAAGTATCGCAGCCTGCTCCATTCTCACCGAAAGGTGAGACCGCTGTTGAACCTCAGACGAACGTTCAATCTCGCGAAATTCCGGCGCAGTCGGTCAACTTGAAAGAAGGCGCCACGGTTGAGGACCTTGTAAAGGGCTTGCAGGCGATTGGCGCCAGCGCACGGGATATTGTCGCCATTCTCCAAGCCATTAAGGCAGCGGGGGCGCTCCAAGCAGAACTTGAGGTGATCTGATGGATCTAGTCTCAGCGATGATCGCAAATACAGCGCGGCCCAACCAACTGGCTGGAATGGCCACCGATGTTCAGCGGAACGAGCTAGCGGAGCGGAAGATTCGAAAGGCGGCGTCAGACTTCGAGGCCCTCCTCCTTTCCAAATGGTGGTCGGCCATGAAGCAGAGCGGCCTCCCCGGAACTGACGACGAAACAGATCCAGGTCACGACACGCTTGACGCACTCGGGATGCAGGCGATGTCTGCAGCCGTCACGTCGGGCCGAGGCATTGGGCTTGGGTCGATATTGGTTCATTACTTGCTCTCTAATGTTCATGGCGCGGACAGCAAAACGGCTGAGACGGCGGCACAGCCTGCAAGCCATGGCCAATCAGGAATTTAGTGGCCGTTGCAGAGTGATCCCTTGGCCACAACAGCGCGAATTCCTAGACAAATCTGAGGCGCCGAGTTCAAAGCGGCCCTTATCATTCATAAGAAAGCGCTGCGCGATTAAAGTCCTCTCATTTTCGGCCGATAAATTGATCTGAGGCAATTAGGGCCTCGGGGAGAGGTTACTCGTGAGAATCAATCCAAATGTTGGGGTGCCGGAGGGACAGGGAACTGATCGTGTGGGAACAGCTGGCTCGGCACCGGCTGAAAAACAAACACAAAATACCAATCAGTCGACGGGCGATCAGGCGAATCTATCCTCCGATGCGCTGAGGTTATCGGACTTGAGCGCAAAACTGGCCAATGTGCCCGACGTGCGTCAGGACCGTGTGGCGACACTGAGTCAGGCAATCCAGAGCGGCAGCTACTCTGTGAGCAGTCGGCAGATCGCCGTGGCCATGCTGCGCGACTTCCGCATGCCGGGTTCGTCCAGCCTGTGAAGCTGGCGGGGAGAAGCGAATGGCGGAGCCGACCTCCCGGATCGAACAAGCTTCATCTAACCGCGAGCAGCCGCCACAGGGAACACTGAACAGGGGCAAGCCGAAGCGGCGCCCGAACGTGAAGCTACAAGCGGCACCGATTGGAACAGTCGAGCCCGCCGAATCGGATGATGAGGAAAAGCACGAACTGGACACAATGGCATGACCATGTTGCCGGAACTCGCCAGCCTGCTCGCGTCGCTCGATCGTCAGCTCAAGATATTCCGACAGCTTAGCGCGGAGCTTGTTGCCTGCCGTCCCGCATTCGAGGCCATGGACCTAGAGGCAATCTACTCTCACATTTCGACTCAGGCGGCAATTTGCAAAGAGTTGCAGAAAGTTGAAGAGGAACGCGCGATCAGTTGGCAAGCCGCGTCCTCGAAGCTCGGTTTGCCCTCTGCCAACGGCGACCTTCGCGGGTGGGCTGGAAAATTGGAACCAGAGTTAACGGACAGATTCCGGCGCGTCCTCACTGAGCTTGCATTAGTCGAAGGCGAAGTGCGCTACCTGAACCAGATCCACACAGTCCTTCTCGACGGTTCTCGCCGAACGCTGAACGTGCTGGCAAATGCTCTCTCCGCATTCTCGCCGACTTATACTCTCCCTCCCGCTGTTCAGTCCGTCCTGGGACAAAGGTCGCAGCCATGAGCCTATCTTCCAGTCTTTCGATCGCATTGCGCTCGATGCTTGCCGATCAGGGCGGGATGGATGTGGTCAGTAACAACATAGCGAACGCAAATACGCCGGGCTATTCACGCGAAGTGGCCGACTTCGCGGAAACACCCCCCGCTGAATACGGAAACTTGAGTTACGGAACAGGCGTAACGTTGAGCGACATACAGGGCGTTCGCGACTCGGTCCTTCAAATGCGCTTGAACCAGGAGACGCAGAATCAGGGCAAGCTGAACGTCGAATCGAACGGCCTGAATCAAATACAAGCTCTCTTCAACGATTCATCAGGGACGGGCCTCCAGAGCCTCCTGAGCCAGTTCTTCAACGGATTCCAGCAGCTAGCCAGCGATCCAACCAATGCCGGTCTGCGGCAGAGCGTGATTGGCGACGCACAGAGTCTTGCCACAGGATTCCAGCAAACTGCAGGAGCGCTGGCGACCCAGCAGCATGGCGCTGATCAATCCGTCGTGCAGACAGTCGGCCAAATCAACCAGATCACTTCGCAGATTGCCACACTCAACGGGCAAATCTCGGACGCCACCGGCAGCGGACAAAATGCAAATGCTTTCGTGGACCAGCGCTCGCAACTCATCAATCAGCTTTCCCAATTTGTGGACGTTCAATCCATAACAGCGGACGAGGGCAGCTTGACTCTCACCACAAACGGTGGGACGGCTCTTGTTGTAGGAAATCAAAGTTTCAACCTCCAGACGCAGATGAGTGGCTCAGCGGGCTTCCACGACGTTTATGCCCAGGGCCAGGACATAACTTCATCGATTCAATCAGGCAGCCTGGCAGGGTATTTGCAAATTCGAGATCAGGAGATTCCATCCATTCTGAATAAACTTGACACGCTCGCCAACGGCGTGGCGACAGCGGTCAACCAACAAAATGAGTCCGGCGTCGATCTAAACGGCCACAAAGGCGGAAACATATTCTCTCCACTCGCCACCGTCGCAGGTTCTGCCTTAAACCTCAACGTCGCAATCACCGATCCGAATCTAATCGCCGCCAGCGCCGACGGAACGCCGGGAAACGGCGACAATGCCACCGCTTTGGCCAATTTGCAGACCGAGAATATCGTCGACAATCAAAACCCAATCGATTACTACTCTGGAATCGTCTTTCAGGTTGGCAACGATGCTTCCACTGCCTCGAGCCAGCTTTCCGGCGAACAACTGCTCGTGCAGCAGTTGCAGGATCAGGTCAATTCGGTGTCAGGCGTTTCCATCAATGAAGAAGCGGCGAATCTCATCCTCTATCAAAATGCATACAATGCCGCCGCGCGCGTGGCAAGCGTTGTTGCCGGGTTGTTCCAGACAGCCATCGATATGGTGAGCGCGAGTACTTCTTGAGATGACAGCACGAGTCAATCCGAACATCGTGCCGGACCTGCTTGTAGGTCTCAATCAGGTGCAACTGCAATTGAATGAGGCCGACACACAACTCGCCTCGGGCAAGACGATCAATACCCCATCGGATAATCCAGCCGGCGCGGCAGCTTTGATCCTTAACAGTGCCGAGCAAAGCTCAAACGACACGTTTCAGCAGAATATTTCCGATTTGCAAAGCAAGATGCAAATCGCCGATTCCGCGCTGAATTCGGCAGTGAATGCGATTAATCAAGCGATTTCCCTGGGTACCGAAGGAGGCAATTCGGATCTGTCCGACCAGGATCGGCAAGCGATCGCGAATCAACTATCGGGAATTCAGCAAGAACTCCTGGGGATTGCCAACACCACAGTCGGAGGGACTTACCTGTTCGGCGGGACACTTGTGGAAACCCAGCCGTTTACGCTCGATCCGGCCTCTCTGAACGGCGTTGATTATCACGGTAACAATTCGGCTGCTTCCGTGGAAATCGCAAATGGGCAAAGCGTCAGTGTGAATGTTCCCGGCAGTCAACTCTTCCTGAACCCTGCGGGGAATCTTTTTGGGTCGGTCCAGCAATTGATAACGGCCCTGCAAACAAATTCGGGGATCGGGAATGCCGTTACGTCCTTGGGACAAGCATCAAGCGAGTTTGACGCGCAAAGACTCTCCTATGGCTCGGCGCTGAATCAGTTGCAGGCAACCGATTCTTTCCTCAGCAGCGAGAACACTCAACTCGTGACTCAGCAATCGAACATCGACGCTGCCGACATCGCGAAGGTGACTACGAACTTCAGCCAGGAAGAAGTCGCTTACCAGTCCGTGCTGTCCGCTGAGGGAAAGATCCTAAGTCTCCCCAATTTACTCAATTACCTTAGTTGAAATTTCATTCTTGATCTGACCTCCACCGGTTTGATTGCGAACTAAAAAGTCAGCTTGTAAACATTGCCTTTGTTGTCTTCTGCGACGCCCTTTATCGAGTTGCGAGCATTGTTCTCCCCCGAGTCCGATCTGTACATCTCCACGTTCAGTACTGTGTCTCGGTTTCCAGTGACCACGGCCTGTATGTGAAGCCTTGCACCCAGGACATGGGCTACATAAAAACCAGGGCCGTAAACCGCATCCCACTCTGCAGACATGTTGTTTGCAGTCGGATCAGTTGCCACAGCGGCGCCTTTTGGAGGGCTTACAGGACGCACAATCTCCCAGCGACCGGTGCAGATTTCTCCATCGTTGAGAACCGTGGAGATATTCCCCGAATTGGATGAGCCAATGGAGAAAGCGGGAGCTGGCAATTTCACAATGAAGACAGGCAATGGAGTTTGTTTGGACAGGGGCCCTTGAACCGGATACATACGGCCGGTGGCATTGCATCCCAGAAGCATGAAAGTGGCCAACATAACGATAATAAGACGGCTTTTCATCGGACACCTCCTTGAACAGGTGGTTCAGCTGATTCCATTGCCGTCAATTAGACGTGAGGCAATGGGCGCAAGTTACCGGAATGTCGCTTTCGACGTGCGATAAGAGCACAAAACCTTTTGTCGGAATAATTGGTCACGCGAGGTTAGATTGCAGATAGGGATCCGGCAGGGCTACCCGATCTGCTTGGCGAGGTCAGCCCAGGAATTGATTGCATCCAACCGGGCGCGCGAATTCGAGACGCTTGCGAGGCGCATGCGAAGCATGATGTCGAAGTTTCCAAGCCTCGCGCGCAATTCGCGCAAAGTCTCCGCGTATTCGGAGAGTTCTTCCTTCCACTCTTCGCTTTCCACCAAAGGAGGCAGGGCGTTATGAAGCGCAAGGTCCACTTCGCTGAGCTTGCGGGAAATTGACCGCAGGTTATCCGGAGGGCGAGACGACGGATCAGGGTCGGTCTGTACGGCTTGCAGCCACTCCTCGAGCCAATGTCGCGTATCGCGAATGGTCTCGAGCGAAGATTCGGACATCAACGCCCCACATCTGCCATCGGTTCTAAGGAGGTCTCTCTGGCACTGGCCGCGCCAGAGAATGCAGAGGACGTCTCGGATGCGGAACGACTTACAACACGATCTACCTCCTGCCAGGCCTCGGCGACTTTGGTAAATTCCGCGGCCAGCCATTCGACGGCTTCCGTTGTGGGACGGAGATTGGCCTCGAATATCTTCGATTGCATGGTGGTGTAAAAGAGAGCCAAGTGTCGGGCGACTTTCCCACCCTGTTCGAAATTGAGTATGGCATGCAGATAGCCGATAACGTCGATCGCGTGAGTGAAGGCGAGCGTGCGCTGCTCAATATTGTTTTCCCTCAGGGCGCGCTGCGCCCTCGAGATGGACCTGATTACTTCCTCGTAAAGAATCACGACGAGCCCCACAGGGCTTGCGCCGCGCACAACGGATTCACGATAAGTTCGTGCCGGACTTGTCATGGTTTTATCCCAATGAGGCGAGCTGTTGTTTCACTTGGTCCAGCAACAACGGCAATTCCTGGAGCGTCACATTTACCTGGGCGTACTGTGCGGTCAATGCTTGCTGGGTGACGCTCATTTGATTTTGAAAATCCGTGATCTGGCTCGTCAAATCCGTCTGCGTCTGCTCAATTCCGCTCAAATCGCTGGCGAATGATCCAGTGATTGGGTCGGCAAGAGTCTTCATATTGTTTACAAAATTTGCTCCAAAGCTACCGCTGTTGGTGGCCTCGAAAAAACTCTGAACGCTTGAGAAGTTCGTCTGCAGGGCATTCGTAAGCGCGTTGTTATCAACCGTCATTGTTCCGTCGTTGTTAAAGCTGATGCCCAAGTCCGTGAGGCTATTCACAGCTCCGTTGCCGGTCATGGAAAAGGAAGCCGACGCCAGAATTTGGCTTTGGCCTAGACTGAGGGTGGTGTCGCTCGCAAGGGGGCCCGCTTGGTTAGTCGCCGGATCCACAGTGAGTTGTGCGTTTAAATCCTTGACGACTGTGTTATAGGAGTTCACAAAATTGTTCACGGCAGTGGAAGCATCCGTTGTATCCGGGGCAACCGCTACCGTCACTGGAGAGTTCGGGTTCGCGGAATTAAGATTCAAAGTGACACCCGGAATGGCCGTCGAGACCGTGTTTGTGGTGCTGGAGATGGGAACCCCATCCACGGTGAGCGACGCATTCACTCCTGTCACACCTTTTGTGAAGGTAGGCAATCCACTGGAGGCGGTGATCGTCAAATCTCCAGGGGCACCGCTGGTGTTGCTGACAATCGCGAGACGGTAACCATTGGCGTCGCTGATCACGCTGGCAGTGACACCGATATTGGCGCTGTTGATGGCCTGTGAGAGGCTGCTTAGCGGATTGCTTGAGTTAATGGAGGTTGTCACAGGCGTGTTGCTTCCGCCCTGAACAGAAATGGTTCCGGCTTCGTTGTTAATGGAGACGTTGGCAGCCGTATTGCTGCCCACCTGAATCGTCATCGTCCCATCGGCCAAGGGTGCCGTACTGGTGGCCAGAGGTGTGGAATACTCAGAGGACGTGGTCGCCAGGTTGTTCACGGTGATCGTGTGCGTTGAATTTGCAGCTCCGCTGATCGCGGAAGCAGTCAATATCGAAGAATTCGATGATGCGGCTGTCAGCGCCGTCAATTGGCTCACGGGATCTGTCAGGGCATTCAACGCCGTCTGGAGAGACTGCAAGTCATTGTTGAAGCTCGTGAGAGCGCTCTGCTGATTCGTAAGCTGCGTTTGCTGCTGCTGCATGAGTGTCAGTTCGGCCGTTTGATTGGCCATCGAGCTCTGAACCAGCCCCGCCACATCGATTCCCACCCCCATTTCGTTGCTGGTGCTGCTGGTTTGCGACCCCGAATAAATCGATGCGCCGATGCTGGAA
>Ga0326727_10023487_pt1 | contig 11755 bp, 3 predicted proteins | sample MB2enrmetagenome_FD_207643 | JGI IMG/M metagenome (GOLD analysis project Ga0326727, IMG submission 207643) | Lab enriched peat soil microbial communities from McLean, Ithaca, NY, United States - MB29MY | ecosystem: Environmental > Terrestrial > Soil > Wetlands > Peat | place: USA: New York... | reverse complement strand
TCAAACCGCGGAGATTTCCCTTCATCTCCATCTAAGCCAAGCAGAAATCGACCACCCCGAGGCCATAGCCGGTTCCTGGAGCGGGAGACGGCTGGCATGGGCTGGCTCAATTCTTGCTCCCACCACCGGCGACTACCAGTTTCAGGCAACCTCCAATGGCGGCATCAAAGTCTGGCTCGACGGAAAGCTGGTGATGGATCACTGGAGACAACAGTGGCTGACTTCTACCGATCAGATTCGCGTGCACCTAAAAGCCGGCCAGAAGGTTGCGATTCGGATTGAGAACGATCCGGAGCAACAAAACACTCTCGAATTCCGCTGGAAGACGCCCGCGCCAGACGACAACACATCGTTGTGGTCGCAAGTGGGCGATGGCGTTGATTACTACTTTGTCTACGGCCCCTCGATCGATCGTGTCATTGCCGGTTATCGCCTGCTCACCGGCAAGGCAACCATGCTTCCTGATTGGGCTTTCGGGCTGTGGCAGTCGCGCCAGCGTTACGAGACCGCCCAACAGTCGCTCGACGTGGTGAAGGAGTTCCGCGAGCGAAAAATTCCTTTCGACAACATCGTGCAGGACTGGCAATACTGGCGCGTCGATGCGTGGGGTTCGCACGCGTTCGATCCGGCGCGCTTTCCCGATCCTGAAGGCTGGATCAAGGCGCTTCACGCCGAGCACGCGCACCTCATGATCTCCGTTTGGGGGAAATTCAATCCCAATACCGAGAACGCGAAGCAGATGACCGCCCAAGGCTATCTTTATTTGCCCAATCTTGAAGAGCACGTGAAGGACTGGATCAATCAGCCCTACACGTTCTACGACGCCTTCAATCCCGGCGCGCGCAAGCTATTTTGGTCGCAGATCGATACGGCCCTGTTCTCAAAGGGCATCGATGCATGGTGGATGGACGCAACCGAACCCGATCTGCTGCCCTCGCCGCCCACGCTCGATGGCCAGCGAACCCACATGAATCCCACCTTCCTGGGAACGGGATCGCGTATGTTGAATGGCTACGCGCTGGAGAATAGCAAGGGCGTTTACACCGGTCAGCGCGAGGCCGCTCCCAATCAGCGCGTGTTCATCCTCACGCGCTCGGGTTTCGCGGGCATCCAGCGCTACTCCACGGCGATCTGGTCAGGAGACACCACATCCACCTGGACCGCGCTGGCCAAGCAGATTCCCGCAGGGCTGGGCGCAAGCATCTCCGGCCTGTCTTATTGGACGATGGATTCCGGCGGCTACACGATGCAGTACAAATTCGCCCATGAGCCGATGACCGCTGCTGACGAAGAGGAATGGCGGGAGTTGAATGCACGCTGGTTTGAGCTCTCCACCTTCACGCCCATGCTGCGCGTGCATGGCGAGCTGCGGCCGCGCGAGATGTGGACTCTCGGCGACGGCTCGCCGGCATACAACGCCGAACTGAAATTCGATCGCCTGCGTTACGCGCTGTTCCCCTATATCTATTCCATGGCGGGATGGACAACGCAGCGCGACTACACCATGCTCCGACCGCTGGTCATGGATTTTCCCGAGGACCGCGTCGCCCGCGAGTCGAACGATGAGTTCATGTTCGGCCCGGCTCTGCTGGTTGCTCCCATCACGCAATACAAACAGCGCGAGCGCAGCGTTTACCTGCCGCTGTCCGCGAATTGGTACAACTATTGGACCGGCCAGCCTGTCGTATCCGGTACGATCTCCGGCCCCGCGCCTTACGACGAGATTCCCGTCTTCGTCCGCGCGGGATCCATCATTCCGTACGGACCCGAGATGCAATATGTCGGCGAAAAATCCTGTGACCCGATCGCTCTTTATGTCTATGCAGGTGCCGACGGTGAGTTCACGCTCTATGAAGACGAGGGCACGACATTCGACTATGAAAAAGGAGCCTTTTCCGAGATCCCCATCCGTTGGGACGACAAGACAAGCACCCTCACGATAGGTGAACGCAGCGGCGATTTCAACGGCATGCTGCGTCACCACACCTTCCGCGTGGTGCTGGTGAACAAAGAGCATCCGTCCGGATTTCCCTTCACGCCGGCTCAATCTACGAGCGTGGAATATGCAGGCGCAGCCATCCGGCTGAAGCTGAGATGAGCCGCGGCCATGCTTATATTTGATGATGCAATCGCGGTACTAAAGCACGTGACCCGCCAACTGCGAAGGCCGGCTCTTCTCCTTCTGTTGTGCGCTGCCGCGGCGTCGGCACAATCGCTGCAGCAGAAATCCTATTCGTGGAAGAACGTGCAGATTGTCGGCGCAGGTTTCGTCGACGGAGTCATCTTTCACCCCACAGTGCACGATCTCCGTTATGCTCGCACCGATATCGGCGGTGCTTATCGTTGGGACGCCAGTGCGAATCGCTGGCAGCCGATGCTGGATTGGATCTCTTATCAGGACCGCGACCTGATGGGAGTGGAATCCATCGCTGTCGATCCTGCGGATCCCAACCGGGTCTATTTAGCTTGTGGTATCTATTCGAATACAAGTTCTCCCGACGGCGCCATTCTCCGCTCCGACGATGGTGGCCGCACCTTCGAGCGAACCGATGTGCCGTTCAAGTTTGGCGGCAATGAGGATGGCCGTGGCAACGGCGAGCGCTTCGCCGTCAACCCTGCCGATGGCCGCATCCTATATATAGGTACGCGCCACGACGGGCTTTGGCGTTCACAGGATCGCGGCGTCAGCTGGTCGCGCGTCGACAGCTTTCCTGACGTGACGGAAGCAGACCCGCCTCCGCCGGCTCCCGTTCCTGGAGAGACACCCGAGCAGCATTGGGCTCGCATGCCGGTGCGCAGCGATGGGATTGTCTTCGTCAAGTTCGCGCCGTCGCCGGGACCGCAATCCATGCATTCCGCGACGCAGACCATCTACGCCGGCGTCTCCCTGATGAACCGCGCGAATCTCTTCGTATCCAACGACGGTGGCGTCACGTGGCGCCCGATTCCCGGCGAGCCCACGCAGTACCGGCCAACCCGGGCGGCGCTTTCAAGCAGCAGATTCCTCTATGTCGCCTATGGCAGCGCGCCCGGTCCTTCGCGAATGACCAGCGGAGCCGTTTGGAAGCTAGACACGCGAACCGGCGCGTGGACCGAGATTACTCCGGAGCGGCCAGTCCCCGGCAGCCAGGAATTCGGTTACGCAGCGGTGGCCGTCGATGCGCATCATCCGCGAACCATCATCGCAAGCACCTACGGCCGCCCCGGCGGCGATAACATTTTTCGCTCCGTCGACGAAGGTGCGACCTGGAAGCCCATCTTTGGCAGTGGGAGGGCGAGCGGCGTCTTCGATTCAAGCCTTGCACCCTATGTCAAGCCCACGCCGATCCATTGGCTTTTCGATATCGAGATCGATCCCACCGACCCCGATCATGCCGTGTTTACCACGGGCTATGGTGGTTGGGAGACCTTTGACCTGACTGCGGCCGATCACGGCAAGCCCACTCATTGGAGGGATTTTGCGAAAGGCATCGAGGAAAGCGTGGCGCTTGATCTTGTCAGCCCAGGCCGTGGCGCGCATCTGGTCAGTGCCATCGGCGACTACGGCGGCTTTGTGCATTGGAACCTTGATCGCCCCGCGCTCGTTGGTTCTTCCGCGCCACCGCGGATGGGTAACACAACGGGAGTTGCCGCGGCCGCACTCAAGCCCGAAATCATCGTCCGCGTCGGCATCAGCGCTGCGGACAAACCCGGCGAGAACATTGGCTATTCGTTGGACGGCGGATGGACGTGGCAGCCCACCGTTCGATCGCCTGGGCCCTCGAGCCGAGCCGGTACGATTGCCGTCTCCGCCGATGGCAACACCTGGATTTGGACCCCGGATTGCGAGCCGGCTTACGTTACCCGCGACCGTGGCGCCACCTGGAATGCCGCGCAGGGAAATCCCTCAGGCCTTCGCGTTATCGCTGACCCGATCGTGCCGCAAGTGTTTTATGCCATCTCGCTCAGCACTCCCGTGCTTTATCGCAGCAGCGACGGAGGCGCGAGCTTCACATCCCAGCCTTTCACGCTGCCCCCGCTGCCCGTCGATCCGCCCACGCCGGCGCGGTTATCACGCGGCGATGGCCGCGGCGGCCAGGACCGGATCTACGCCGCTCCCGGCCGTGCGGGAGACCTCTGGCTGGCTGCATGCGACGGCCTCTACCGCATCGCTCCCCCCATGCAGCCGAACGCTGGCGACAGGAGCGCCGCCTTTACCCGATTGTCAGGCGTCGACGAGATCCAGGCCTTCGGCTTCGGCAAAGCAGCTCCGCATCACTCGTATCCGGCGCTCTATCTGGCTGGAACCGTGAACGGCCAGGCGGGCGTCTTCCGCTCCACCGACGAGGCGCACACCTGGACAAGGATCAATGACGATCGGCATCAATGGGGATTGATCCTGCAGATCACCGGCGACCCGCGGATCTTTGGGCGAGTGTATGTGGGCACACATGGCCGCGGCATCCTCTATGGAGATCCTGTGTTGCCGCCCGCTCCACGCCGGCAACAGCCTGAGGCGGCGCATTAATCCGGCAACGATTTACTGGCCTTCGTCAATGACTTCTATGCCCGAAATCGTGGCGTTGTTCACGATGGGTTCAAAGGTAATGTTGAGCTTTCCTTGGGCGCTGGGCTTAAGGTGGGAGAAGGTCTTGATCAGGGCATGAAGGCTGCCCGCTTCCTTGTAGATATCGAAGTTATCGAGCAGCGTGTTGCCATTGCATATCACGCGAAACACGCGGCTTCCCACGCCTCCCACTCCAGATGCGCTGGGCCCGAAGTAGAATTCGGCAAAATGAAGAATCAGTGTGTAGCGATCGCGCGCGTCGACAGGAATAGCATAGGTGAAATGCCCATATCGCTCAGAGGCGAATATGTCCGCGTCGGCAGTTCCTGTGATTTGCGCACGCTTCGTCGAGGTGTAGCCGTCCAGGAAGTAGTTATCGGGATGCCAGAACTGGCCGTTGTGGTCGGTAAAGGATCTCGGCTGCATCACCAGGCGGATGGGAAGCTGCAGGTGGGGCGTCCCGGGCAGAATTTCAATCGCATTCAGCGCGGCCGTGCCGCGCTCGCTGTTGAAGTCCAGGCGCAGAAGTCCGTTGCTTGCGGGGCTGATATCGCGGAAGATGCGCTCATCGGCAATATTTGCGCCTAAGGCATCAGAGCGCACGTCGAAGGCCGACAGGACGTTTTCTCCATTGATATGTACGGCAAAGGTGGAAGGGCCACTGGAGCTCGACTCTGCGGAGACGAAGTAGAGATGCAACTCGTAGACGCCGGGACGCAACGCGATCTGATAGGAAAAATCGCCGTTCCGCCAATGTTCGAAAAGCATAGGATCGCTCGTGCGCCCTATGAAGCCTTCGGAATTATCCCAGGTTCCGCCCTCGTGATAATACCTGTCAGGCTGCCAAACAGCCCCAGCGCTATCGATCTGCGGTTTTCCGCTGTAGCCGGCAAGAACGCGCAGGGGTGTCTCCGCGAAGGGTGCACCGTTTGTAGTGGCACCTGGAAGCGCGTTGGAAACCGCCGCGCCGACGCCCGCTTTTTCAGTCTTATTTGCCCGGACCATCCAATATGCGCCAAGAGCGGCGATAACCAAGACCGCCGTCGCGGCACCGTAAAGCAACCTGCGAGCACCCTTTCCAGCCGGGGCTGTCTCGCTTTCGGGCTTTACCGGGCCGGCGCTAACGCGAGTGAATACAGGAACGTAGGTTCCAGGCGGAAGCGACAGTTGGATGGGATGGTCTTTTCCTTCGGCTTCGTAATACTCTTTTAGCCGCTTTCGCAGGCGGTGAGCCTCCACGCGTACAATCGCGTCCTCGCCCGCGTTGAATGTGGTCTTGGACCGGCCGAAGACTTCAGTTGCGATTTCGTACTCATGCAGCTTGTCCGCCTCGCCGCGGAAGTATTTCTCCCCAATGTAGGTGATCAGCTGCTGCTGGCGGGCAGACTTTGGCAACGCTGCGACGATGGCGCCGAATTCTTTGCGCTCATCCTCTGGCGGCACGGAGTTCGACGAATGCGACGCGTGATCCTCACGCACAACTTCACTGCTACCGGACAACCGAGGGCTCCTGTGACAAACGATCATAGCCCGCCAGGTACATGAATGCAACGTGGCAGCATCGTCGATCCGGGTGATCGATCTATCCCATGCGTTTTCAAAAAGGTACGCCTTGCGTAACGGTTCATCTCGGATGCCGGTACATGATCGTACAAGATTAACGTTTACAACTCTTGCGGGCCGGTTCGATTCTTCTTCCGGTTTCGCATAAACCTTGCTCGTCGAACGCTGGCCCCAAGGGGGCGTGCCAAACCACGACCACCAGGGGAAGGTTGGTTCAATCGCAAGAGTTTTCGGGACCAACTGTGCTGACCGCACCTTAGAACCCTGGGCGCCGGCCAGCGAAATGACCAGTGCGTGTATGACCTGCTCGGGAAGTGGCTAGCGTCGATTGTGAGATGGCCTGCGGTGATCTGGATTACTGCCGCAGAAAGACAAACCGGCTCAGAATTTTCGGCGATGCCTGCAACACGAGGGAAAGTGACAGGCATTTTCAGGGGTTTCAAGAGAAAACGGATTTTATAGAGCGTGCGGGAACAAAGGCTCGCGAAGATTGGGAGGCATACCTTGTCGAAGTCTAATCAATGTTTATTCCTGTGCCGGTTGACGCGGCCAATGAAAGCGTCATCGCCCTGGATTCTTGGAGCTGTGCTCCTGGTCTCTCTTGCAAGTTTGGGTCGCGCGCAGACAACTGCGTCAATTTCCGGAAGCGTGCACGACTCCACCGGTGCGCTTGTGCCCGGCGCCAAGGTCGTATTGATCAATGAGGCCAGCAAAGCCGAATGGACCGCGACAGGCAACGGCGAGGGATTCTTCAGTTTTCCCGCGATACAGGCGGCAACTTACACTTTAAAGGTCAGCTATCGGGGCTTTGAAAGCTGGACCGTAACCGGCATCGTGGTCCATCCCGGCGACAGCCTCACCGTGCCCAAGATCGAGCTGAAGGTGGGCCGAACGGAGATTTCGGTCACCGTCACTTCTGAAGGTGCCGGCGTCACGCTGAATTCGCCCGAACACAGCACGCTGATCACCTCGGACGATCTCAACCGGCTGTCCACCATTGGCCGCGACGCGGACGAACTGGTCGCCATCCTTCCCGGATTTACCCTCAACGCCGGCACCGACATGCAGAACGAGGGGCCGGGTGGATTGTACGGGTACCAGGTGACAGGACCCGGAAACGCGCAGCTTGGTTCCTGGGGCGCGGGCGGCGCTGCTCCGCAGCAGGGCCTGGTCAACCTGAAATCCGATGGCGCGAACCTGATCGACCCCGGCGACATGGGCGGGACGATTTCCAGCGTGAATATGGACCAGGTGCAGGAAGTGAAGGTGTCGACCTCGAACTTCGGCGCCGACCAGTCCAAGGGGCCGATCGTGATTGACGCCGTGGGCAAGTCCGGTAGCACCCAGTTCCATGGCAGCCTCTACACCTACTTCCGCAACAGTGCCATGAACTCCAACGACTGGCTCTCGAAATACGACGGCGCGACGAGGCCCGCGTTTCGGTTCTTCTATCCCGGTGCAACACTGGGCGGGCCGGTGCTGATTCCGCATACTCATTTCAACGCGCAGAAGAAGCTGGTTTTCTGGGCAGGATTTGAAGTCTACCGGCAACTGGCTCCCGAAGCGCTGGCTCAGTCCTTCGTTCCGAACGCGGCCATGCTCGGTGGCGACTTGAGCCAGGCAACCATTGCCAAAGCGCTCAACGTTCCGCTCAGCGATCCGACCTACGGCCTGATCAACAATTGCCAAAAGGATTACGAGGTCACAGCCCTCTACGGCAACATCGGCGGCGATTGCTACTCCCCGAGCGGGCAAACGGACACCATGGGCAACACGGTCACGAACGGCCAACTGCCCTACATTGACCCGGCCACAACGGCGATTACCAGCCTTTGGCCGAAGCCCAACCGCACGCCGCAGCCGGTGTACAACTCCGCAGGAGCGCTGCTCTACGAGTCCGACGGCACCAACTACGTCCAGAACGTGACCTCGACCCACAATGGCTTCCAGTTCCACGACACCGAAGATTACAGCTTTACCAACACCCTCAAGCTGCATGCGGCGTACAACTGGGAGCGGGTCAACGACGAAGCGCAAATGGACAACATTTATTACATTCCCGGCGGGACCATTCCCTTTCCGACACCTCTCTACTGGCACGGTCATAACCAGTACCTGACCCTCAATCTCACCAAGACCATCGGTTCCTCGCTCACCAACGAGGTGGTGGGTTCGGGCGTTTTCTACTTCCAGCCGGCGCAGTTTGGCAGCCCCGCCAAGGCGCAGACTACAGGAACGGCATGGGCCGCGGCGGGTTACGGCGAAGGCCATCTTGGGCTGAATGAAGCGCAGTTGCCCAGGATTATCGAGTATGACCCCGGGATTCCGAGCTTCGCCTTCGGATACGTACCGTCCGGCTCGAAATACCCGAATTCACAATTCCTGAGGAAGTTTTCCTGGAGCTTGGGCGACAACGTGACCAAGGTGTACAAGACGCACACCATCAAGGCCGGTTACTACATGGAGCAAACGGGAACCAGCGGTGTGACCCTCGGCAGCCAGGTGAACGGGACCTTGACGTTCATGCGCTGGGATACCTGCTATCCCAACCAGACGAGCGAGTCCTATGTTCCGGGGTCCAATCCACCACAAGTCCAGGCACCACAAACGGCGAGCCTGGGGAACACCGTGGCAAATTTCCTGACGGGCTGCCCACTGGGGTACAACCAGGACAACAGCGACCCCGTACAGAATCTTCGCTACCGCAGTTTCGAGTGGTACGGCACCGACGAGTGGAAGGTCCTTCCCAAACTCACGCTGACATTGGGCGTTCGTCTGGCCCACCTGGAGCCCTGGTACGATGCGCACGGCGTCGGGATCGCGGTCTGGAATCCAGCGGGAGTGCCGCAGCACGTTCTGAATCCCAACGGTGTCACTGTAACGGCGTCGAACACCACATGGCCGGGCATCTTCTGGCACCAGCGCAACCAGCAATACCCCAATGCCGGATACTCCACCAGGGCGCTCTTCTACCAGCCGCGCGCGGGATTCGCTTACGACTTGTTTGGTAACGGCAAGTCGGTCATCCGCGGCGGGTGGGGCATGTATGTTTCGCACGATCCATCGGGCGCCGCAGCCGGGATATCGACGGCGATCGGGCTGCAGACCTACTCGAACCCCAGCACCACAACCTGCACCTTCGGCCAGCTCTTCACCAACAAATATGTTCCGTGCGGCACCTACTCCGGAGCCTCGCCCACGACCATCACGCCCTTCACGGTCAACGCGGCAGACCCCAAGGACAGCCAAATGCCGGTCACCTACAACTACAACTTGACCATCGACCGGCAGGGCCCCTGGAAATCGGGCTTCGAGGTCGCCTACGTAGGCAACCGCAGCCAGCACCTGCAGACGCTGGGCAATCTGCAAAACCAGAACGTCATTCCGCTGGGTGCATTTTTTGCACCCGATCCGCTGACCGGGCAATTGAATTCGCCCGGCAATATCCCCAACTCCTCGGATTACCGCCCCTATCCGAACTATCAGCAGGTCAACGTGTTGCACCATATTATCTGGGCCAACTACAACTCGCTGCAGGCCTCCTGGAATAAGCAGACGGGCGCGCTGGTCTGGGGTGCCAATTACACCTGGTCCAAGGCCATGGGCGTGCGCGGCAACTGGGATACCGGCGCCATCTCCGACCCGGTGAATCCGCACCACGATTACGGCATCGTCTCCTTCGATCGTCCGCAGGCGTTCAACCTGACCTTCTCCTATCAGGAGGGGACAAAGTTTCACGGCAATCACATTCTGGGCCAGGCCCTCAATGGATGGGAAGCTTCCGGGATCACGTCTCTCCAAAGCGGGCCCGATCTTGCCGTCCTGAATGGCAGCACCAGCTTCGGCCTCAGCGGCGGCGTCAACTACAACTCGGGCTCGACGGCGGTCAGTGAGAGTATCGGCGGGAATCAGTGGCTTGGCTCGTCCGACTACACCCTGCAACCCGTGGTGACCTGCGACCCGCGCAAGGGCCTGAAGAAGGATTTCTTCGTCAACGGCAACTGCTTTGCCCTGCCGGCGCTGGGCACGCAGGGCTGGTGGAACCTGCCCGACGTGCACGGTCCTGCCTACTTCAAATCGGATCTCTCGATTTACAAAGATTTCAAGATCAATGACCGGCAGAATATGCAGTTCCGGGGCTCGGGATTCAACTTCCTGAACCACCCCCTCACGTCGTTCAACAACAACAATCTGAGCACCATGAGCCTGACGGCGGGAGACTGCTCCCTCGCCGCTCAGGCGGCGGGCACGTGCCCGGTCTACACATCGCTCTCGCAGGCGCTCCAGAACACATTCATCACCAACGCCAGCAATTTTGGTTCCACGTCGTACAAGAACGGCGTGAGGATTGTGGAGCTCGCCTTCAAGTACAACTTCTAGCCGGGATGGGGGCGCGAGGCGCTCCCGTCGCAGCTGCGTAAGGAGCAGAGCGGTGAAGCAGGCAACGATGAAAACCAGAACGGAAACAAGCGAGACGCGGCAGGATGCCGCCCTGTGGAGGCTTGAAATGCTGACGAGTGGAAAGACCAATGGTAAGACGGGAAAGGCCGCCATTTTAATGGCCCTCATCCTGGTGGCAGGCGTCATGTGTGCCGCGGCCCAAAGCGCGCCGCCGATAGTGGTTTCGTCCACCGCGACCGTGGCCACGAGTGGAACGTCCAACGTAGACAAGGTCGTTCAGGACACCTGCGGCAATCTCTACGAGTTGGAGAACGGCGGCAACCTCCTTGAGATTCCGGCGGGAGGGGGCGCCGCCATCTATTTGGCAAGTTATGGAGGGCAAAGCGCAGACGGTCTGAGCGGCGGCATCGCCATCGACAGCAGTAACAACCTGTATGTCGATAGCAAGTGGAACGGTGCGGTGGAGGAGATTCCGTCGACTGGATGTATCCCGAAACCTTCCGCTGCGTTCTCGGTCGCCAGTTCTTCCCTGGGTGCTGTGGGCAACTACTGGTACGATCCGGGCGACATCTATGTCGACGGCGCCGGCGACATCTTTGTCGCATCCAATAACTGCTGCAACGGCAACGGCATCTTTGAGCAGACCGCCGCCGGCAAGGGCGTGCAGGTTCTGGGCGGCAACAGCCTGCCCCAGGTGGAATCGCTGGCCGCGGATTCCAGCGGAGACGTGTTTTTCACCGTGAGCGGCAGCGGAGCCGTGTATGAGGTTCCGCTGGCCTCGTACGGAACGTCCAGCCCCAAAGCTGTCATCTCCTCGGGCTTGCAGACCGCGCTCGGACTCGCCTTCGACTCCTCCGGCAACCTCTATGTCGGTGACACCGGAACCGGCAGCATTTACGAGGTGCCATTCACAACCAGCGGCAGTTCCACCACGCCGGCGTTGCAATACGGCAGCATGTACCTTCTCGCCACGGGAGTGCCCATCGGCGCGCCTCTTACCATCTCTCACGACAACAAGTCGTTCTTTTTCGGCGACAACACCGCCAGTGTTTATCAACAGGCATTGGGCAGCGCCAATGTCGGCGCGGTGGCGTTGGGTTCTTCGGGAACGGCCACCGTTGATGTGGCATTTAATGCCGCGGTGACCCCCTCGGCTTTCACGCTCTATCCTTCCGGCGGGCAGTTCTCGATCACCAACGGGAGCAGCCCCTGCTCGGCCGGAACAGCTTACACGGCGGGACAAAG
>Ga0326727_10023486_pt1 | contig 11755 bp, 9 predicted proteins | sample MB2enrmetagenome_FD_207643 | JGI IMG/M metagenome (GOLD analysis project Ga0326727, IMG submission 207643) | Lab enriched peat soil microbial communities from McLean, Ithaca, NY, United States - MB29MY | ecosystem: Environmental > Terrestrial > Soil > Wetlands > Peat | place: USA: New York... | reverse complement strand
TGTCCAGGAAATGACAGTTCGTCTGGGCGCGGTTACCAAGCGGGGACATGCAGAAGCCATTTTTGACGCTTTCGGTCCTTTCTGGGGCTGGTTTTCGCTTTCAGACCTTGCGATTACGAATTGGTTAACACTGGTAACAGAGTTTGTAGGAATGACCGCGGCAATGAGCCTTTTTGGTGTACCCGCATGGATCACTTTCCTTGCGGTAACGGCAATTCTCTTTGCAATCGTTATCACCGGTCAATACTGGACCTTCGAGAAATTAACATTGTTCTTCTGTTTGTTTAACCTTGTCTATATTCCGGCTGCTCTTTGGGCAATGGATATGCCGTCTTCCCCTTCCTGGAATGAAGCGTTCAAGGGATTTTATACTTTTAAAATGGGCGGCATGACGACGGACCTGATATTTATTATTATGGCCAATATCGGAACAACCATCGCACCCTGGATGCTATTTTTCCAGCAAAGCGCCGTAGTCGATAAAAAACTTGATATTCATGACATCAAATTCGGCAAACTGGAGACCTTCCTTGGATCTGTCTCCACCTGTGTTGTAGCCGTATTTATCATCATTACGACAGCCGCCGTTTTCTATTATCATAAACCTTCCATTGAAATAGAAGACGCCCGGCAAACGGCGGAGGCCATTGTTCCTTTCCTGTCGCATGGAAAAGGAGAATTGGCCCGCAGACTTTTTGCCATTGGCCTCTTTGACGCTGGTTTCCTGGGTGCGCTTTGTATTTCGCTGTCCACATCCTGGGCTGTAGGGGAAGTCTTCGGCTGGGCTCATTCCCTGAACAAAAAAGTCAAGGATGCCCCCTGGTTTTATATCGTCTATCTTTTCATGTTGTTGTCTTCAGGCGCGGTAGTCCTGATCCCCGGAGCGCCGTTAATCATGATCACCATGTTCGTACAGGTCGTGGCCGTTACTCTGCTTCCCGCGGCGCTGGTCTTTTTGATTTTATTGCTGAATGACGAACCGCTCATGGGCAAGCATGTCAATACAAAATGGGAAAATATTATGAATTGGTCGATTGTCATCGTTGTCGTTGTGATGTCGACACTTCTGGGCATCAGCACCCTTTTCCCTGAACTGTTTAAGTAAGGATGGAGGATCGCACAATGATCATGAAAGAGAACGGCATGAAAGGGTCCAAACCGCAGAATGGCTATCAATTCTATTATTTGTCGGAGCTCATCAAACGGCCGATCTGTATAGACAAACCTGAAAACCGGATTGGGAAATTAACCGATTTGGTGTTTTCTCTCACAGAGCCCTATCCGGAAGCTGTCGGAATATATATAGAGCACGGCTGGGGAAAACCGACTGCCTTTATCCCATGGGAAAAGGTCAGCAGCATGAGAGATGACGCCATTATCATCCGGCATCCTGACCATTCAACTTATCCGCCATTTGTCGATCAGGCTGGCTGGATTCTTCCGGATAAACATCTGATGGGAAGGACCGTGGTGGATATGGACGACCGGCGCGTCGAAGTTGTCAATGATATTCACCTGCTGATGTCAAAGGAGCGGCTTTTCCTGGTGCATGTCGATATTTCTTTTGCCGGTCACCTGAGACGTTGGGGATTGGGCAAACTAAAATGGATAAAAGAAGATCTCATCTCCTGGAAATTTATTCAGCCCTTGTCCGTTGAAGATGTGGTTGCAACAGACAAGGTTTGTTTATCGGTAACAAAAAATCAACTCACCAAGCTTCCCGGTGAGGATCTGGCCGATATTTTGGAAGAACTCTCTGAAGAAGAACAACAGGCGCTCCTCCTGGGACTTGATTCGGAAAAAGCCGCCGAGGCGCTCGCGGAAGCGGAACCTCGCGCTCAGCGGCAAATAATCGCCAATATTCGACAGGAAAGAGCCCGGATGATCTTTAGCGAAATGTCGGTGCCGCAGCTGGCAACTCTTTTTTCTGTTCTTCCCCACGATCAGGTATCTCTGTTTATAAATTTACTGGAGAAAGAGCAGGCCCAACGGGTCCGCGCAATTCTAGCGGAGCGGGAGACGACTGCCGGCAGAATGGTCTCCTCAGCGTTCCTGGCCATGAACAAAGAGATCCGTGTCGGTGATGCCTTGAACAGGGTTCAGCATTCCGGCCTCGAATACCATAACATTTCTTATCTCTATGTTGTTGATGACGATGGTCATAAACTCCTGGGAATCGTCGATTTACGCGAGCTGATAATCTCTGATCAAAACAAAATGCTCGCCGAGATAATGACATCGCCCGTGGTTGCGGCAGAACAAGATGATAATCCTGATGATTTGGCTGAGTTATTTGCCAAATATCATTATCGGATGATTCCAGTGGTCGATAGCGCGGATAACATCCTGGGTGTCATTCTCTATAATGACGTCATGAAAAATATAACTACACGCGCAAAGATATAAGGAGGAAACATGGCTCGCATCAAGATGACTAAAACGACCAGAATTGCCCTATTATTTTTGAGAATCTACATGATATTACTTTTGGGGCTCGTTCTTGTGAAATTTATAAAGATTTTTTTATAAATCACCAAATTAACCATTTCCTTTTGTAAGTGCTGAGAATGACACATTCAGGAATTTACATACACTCTGATCTTGATATATTGAAACGAATTTCGATTACGGAGATTTGTAGTGAAAATACAAAAATTTTATCTGATAATCCTGCTTATAGCAATACTGAACGTATTTGCCTGCCTGGCCTATGCTGATGATTACAAAATGCCCGAATGGATGCCTGAAGTGCCGGGTATGCAATATAATGAAATTTACCAGAACATGCCCGACTTTCACAGTCCCTACGAAGGACCAAACAGCCTGACAACCGATAATAACAACGAAAAATTTATTTAGTGCTTGACAAAATCCATTTAATTCGTTATTGGTAATTATATGCAACAAGAATATTTAAAATCAAAATGTATAAATTGTTCGCCAAAGGGATATTGTGTTGATAAATATAATGATATATTGCATAATAACCGCGGAAGACTAACCATTGAACGGCTGGCATTATTGAATACAATTTGCGATACAGAAGGACATTTCCAACCCAATGACATCCTGATGCTCCTTAAAAGACAAGGATATAACATCTCTCTTACGACGATTTACCGTAATTTGGCCATTCTCGTTCAGGCTGGCATTATAGGCGAGGCTACCGTTCAGGAAAGTCTGCGATCCGGAGGCGTTTGGTACGAGCATATATGGGACCACGATCATCACGATCACCTCATTTGTTCGCATTGCGGAAAGAAGGTCGAATTCTTCTATCCGGCGATCGATATTCTTCAGGAAGCCGTAGTCAAAGAACATGGATTTATCCTTGAGCGTCACCATCTCGAACTAATCGGGATGTGCCCGGAATGTCAGAATAAGAAGCAAACAAGCGATGCCCTTCATAAAAAACCATTATAACAGAATCAGACAAAGGATATGTCTATGACTTTATTAGAACTAAAGAGAGGAAATATTGCGACCGTAAGCAAGCTCAACGGCGGTAAATCCGTTATCGCACGGATGAGCGACCTGGGTTTTCGTGAAGGGAAAACAATCCAATTACTCAGGAAAGCCCCATTTCATGGCCCCTTGCTTGTGGAGGATGTCAACTGCGGCGCTAAGATCATGATTAGTAGAAAAATAGCCTTAAGCATCGAGGTCCATTGTGAAGAAGCCAAATGACGAGATTGTCATTGCCTTAGCCGGTCAGCCAAACTGCGGCAAGTCGACTATCTTTAATGCTGTGGCAGGATTCAAGGTCGATACCGGAAATTTTGCCGGTACCACGGTTACCTTTACAGAGACAAAGGTTTACATTGGAGGAAGATCCATCCGGCTTATTGATTTACCGGGAACCTACTCCCTTTCCTCCCATGACACGGCCGAAAAAGTGGCCCGGGACTATCTCCTGTCTGGAAATGTCGATATCATCATCAACGTTCTCGATTCTTCACTCCTGTCAAGATCTCTTGAGCTGACCATTCAGCTGCTGGAGATGAATATTCCCATGGTGATGGCTCTGAATATGTATGATGAGGCAAAAGACAAGGGCATTGAAATCGATGTCGAAGAACTTACCGGGCTGACGGGGGTAAAGGCCTGTCCGGTAGTAGGCGTACAGGGCATTGGTATACGAGAGCTTTTTGTTGCAGCGTTGAGTGTTACCCGTGAAGAATTCAAACCTGTCATACCGATATACGACAGGGACGTTGAAGAATGTATTGCCGGGATCGCGAATCGTTACCCCGCTGCCTTACGAGATGTTCTTGCAATGAACGACCGGTTCGTGATTGTCAGACTCCTTGAGATGGATGAGGAGTTTGAGAAAAAGGTAAAAGAGATAGATGGCGCTTTTATGAGGTTTGTAGGCGAAAAAAGACGCCTCCTGGCTGATCTGCACAACTGGCCAGAGTCTGGAGTGCTCTCATCCCATCGCCACGCTATCGTTTTAAACCTCTTTGAGCAAATCGCCAGGGTAAAACCTCGCACCGGAATCGATTATAGAGAAAAAATAGATCATTTCATCACCAATCCCCTTGGAGGTTTACTGACTATAACAGTCCTGCTCTTCTTAATGTTTTATTCCTCGTTCTGGCTTGGTGATATCATCTCGCGCATAATCGATCAGCCTCTCGACAGTCTGGGATCAATCATCAAGGGTCTGACAGGGGGAGGGCTTGTTGCAGTTGCCATATCGGGTCTTTACGACGGATTTGTCGCAGGAATTGGCATTGTTATACCCTACCTTATTCCCCTTCTTATCCTTCTTGCCATCATGGAAGATACGGGACTTCTACCGAGGATCGCCTTCATGGTGGACGGCATCCTTCACAAGTTCGGTTTGCATGGAACGGCCGTGGTGCCTATTATTCTTGGTTATGGCTGCAACGTTCCGGCAATCATGGCAACACGAGCTCTCGAACATGAACGGGACAGGTTCATTACGATGCTGATCATCCCTTTTATCGCCTGCTCCGCGAGGACTGTTGTGATTCTTGCCTTGGCCGGCAAGTATTTAGGAGCCCTTTATACGACTGCCATCTATATTGGAAATATCGCCATTGCCCTTGTCCTCTCATTTTTGTTATCCCGTTTTAAAGTGGACATGGCGCCGGGTATTATTATGGATGTTCCTCGACTAAGACGCCCTTACATCAATATTGTCGCCAAAAAGGTTTGGATGAGATTATACGAGTTTCTTGCATTTGCATGGCCGGTGATTGCTATTTCCAGTGTCGTCCTTTCCTTTCTATCTTATATCGGCATTGACAAACTGATTAACGGGATTCTTTCACCTCTTACATCAGGTCTTCTGAAACTCCCTCAGCAGACGGGAATAACACTTTTCCTGGGTGTCTTCAGGAAAGAACTCACGATCCTGATGCTAAATGCTGCGCTCGGCACCGCGGATATAACAACAGTCCTGTCCCACAGCCAAATCCTTGTGCTTGTCGTTTTTGCAGTACTCTATGTTCCCTGTGTGGCTACCATCTCAACATTGTGGAAGGAAGGAGGATGGCGAATTGCGTTATCATCGATCTGTCTTAATACAGTCGTTTCTCTTGGCGTCGCCGGCGCATTGGCTCATTTGTCTGTTTGGTTCTTGTGAAATTTATAAAGATTTTTTTATAAATCACCAAATTAACCATTTCCTTTTGTAAGTGCTGAGAATGACACATTCAGGAATTTACATACGCTCTGATCTTGATATATTGAAACGAATTTCGATTACGGAGATTTGTAGTGAGAATACAAAAATTTTATCTGATAATCCTGCTTATAGCAATACTGAACGTATTTGCCTGCATGGCCTATGCTGATGATTACAAAATGCCCGAATGGATGCCTAAAGTGCTGGGAATGCAATTTAATGAAATTTACCAGAACATGCCCGACTTTCACAGTCCCTACGAAGGGCCAAACAGTCTGACAACCGATAATAATGCAGGACACGGATCTTCACAGATTTATGGCCTCTATATCGGTTCCCAGATTACCTCATCGCTTCAGGTATACCTTGATATCGAAATGGCGCAGGGAAACGGCATCAGTAATTCTGTTGGCCTTGGAGCTTATACCAACGGAGATGTGATGCGGCAGGGCTCGGCGGATTTAGGGAATGGCCCTTATATTGCCCGCCTCTATGCCCGGTATGTTTTCCCTCTGTCCGAGGAAACGGAAAAAGTGGAAAGGGCTATCGATCAACTCCCGGGTTTAGAATACTCAAACCATATCGAGATAAAAGCAGGGAAGCTTGCGGCCTCGGACGATTTCGATGTAAACCGCTATGCCAACAATACACGCACCCAGTTTCTCAACTTGGGATTTATCAATAATACAGCCTGGGATTATGCAGCAGACGCCAGGGGCTACAGTAATGGCGCCGTTATTGCGTTGGTCAAGCCTCAATGGAAACTGGCTTTAGGATACTTCCAGATGCCGACCACGGCCAATGGCAATGATTTAGACAGCAACATCATCGAAGCAGGCGGCTATAATCTGGAGCTGACTGTGAAGCCAAAAGAATGGGGAACGGTGCTGCGCTTCCTTACATATTATAATCGCGGCCGGATGGGAAATTATGATGAAGCTGTCAGTTTAGGACAAATCACAAGCACAGTGCCGGATATCAGAGCCAATGAAAAGGAAGGACGCACTAAGTATGGATTTGGAATTAATCTGGAACAACCTTTAATGGATGATGGTGAAACCGGCCTTTTTGCCCGGATTGGATGGAATGATGGGAATAATGAATCCTTTGTCTATACAGAAGCGGATCAACATCTGAGTGCAGGGCTGCAGGTAAGCGGAATTCACTGGGGGCGGAAAGAAGACCGTGTGGGAATTGCCTATTTGGTCGATGGATTATCGAGTCAACACCAGAATTATCTGGCAGCGGGCGGAAGTGGTTTTATGCTGGGCGACGGCCGCTTAAATTATGGATGGGAGCAGGTATTTGAACTCTACTACCGTGTACAGCTTGGTTCTTATTTGCAGATCAGTCCGGATTACCAGTTTATTGAAAATCCGGGGTACAATAATGATCGTGGTCCGGTTTCGGTATATTCCGTGCGTGTACGACTGAGTTTTTAATTTGATGCAGCTCATGTGTGCTACGTAATGCAATTTGTAAAACATGGGAACACCATACTGGTTTTTCCCTGTTTCCCAGGCCTTCCGCCTCTTTGTGGCACTAATACGCTGGTTAACTTATTCTCTGATCGTTTAATAAAATGAGCGCTTCCAAATTCATTGGACATTGTCTGCACACAGTGTCGCAAACGATGTTTTTGAGTTCATACATCGTCAGGAAGATTTCTTTTTCCGCGATGGCGGATGAACCGGCGGCTTATTTTTTTCAAAAAGACCGGCCAATATTGCTGCAAGCTCACGCATGTGTGCCAGCGCTTCATCACCGGCTCTATCGGGGAATCTTCCATAGGATAAAAGAATGCCGTTTAACGCGGCAAAGAAAAGATGAGAATATGTCCTGATCTTGCCTTGAGGCGCGGTCCTGCGAATAACAGCATCCAATTGATCAAACAGCAGACGGTAGGTTTTGAGCAGCCTCTCCAGAGAAGCCCCGGACGTAAATTTTCCATACAGCATGCTATGTTGCATCATGCTCAAGTATTCATAGTTTTCCGTAATAAAGTCAATGTAGGCAATGGCGGCATCTTTAATGCTTATTTTGTCCGTCTTTGCCATGTCCCTGAACATATTAATGAGGTTGTCAGCTCCCCGCAGGGATGTTTGGGTAAAAAGTTCTTCCTGGTTCTCGAAATAGGTATAGATTGAACCGGCGGAGATGCCCGCTTCTTTCGCGATATCGCGCATGTTAACCTTGTCGAATGTTTTCACCGCGAAAACCCGTTGTGCCGCATCCATAATCAGGTTTTTCCGGGAATTCCATTCCTGCTTTTTCAGTTCGCTAAAGTCAATATTTTTCTTCATAAGGTCCCTTCTGCCGGCTTTGTTTAAAGTCTCGGTATTTATGCAGCATATCAAGAAATTGCATCATTTCAATCAAAATATGCCCCTTTGGCCTTCAAAATAAACGACGGGCACAAATTATGTTTGACAGGTTGAACAATGTTTAGTATATAAAACAAAGATCGTCAAGCACGATTTGTTATGGATCATAAAATGAAAAAGGACCTGAGAAAAAAATACTTACGGCGACGGCGCCATCAGTCAGTTGAAGGGGTTGGGAAATATGGATCCGTATAATAAAATGAAATCCCTCAAAGACAAGGGTGGAAAGATCATCGGATGTTTTCCCCTGTACCCGCCGCTTGAGCTTTTCCATTCCATGGGACTGACACCGGTTGTGTTATGGGGACTCAGGGACTCCGTAAAGACGTCTGCGGCAGCCGATCTGCACCTTCAGAGTTACGCCTGTTCCGTCGCGCGGCATCTGGTGGAATTTGTGCTTTCAGATCAAGCCATGTTCATGGACGGATTATTCATGTATAATGCCTGTGATACCCTTCGCAACCTCCCTGAAATTCTCCGTTGCGGCCTAGACGATAACGGCAGATCGCTTCCTGTATTCAAAATGCACATTCCCATGGCGCCGCGGGAGCAGACCGGGACGTCAGGATATATGCGCGCGAAAATTCTTTCATTAATCATGGAACTGGAAGAGACTTTCGGCGTTGTGTTTTCTCCGGAGGAATTCCGGCACAGCGTTGCCCTTTACAGGGAAATGAGGTTGCTTTGCAAAGAACTGGAGGGCCGCGTCGCGAAAGGCTCCTTAAGTTATGGACGGTTTTCCCAAATTATTCAGGAAGGTTGTTTTACCACAGTCGAGGATCATATTGCGTTGATGAAAGATATTCTAAAAGTTGATCCCTTGTTCCGCAATGATTCCGCAATGCCGTCGCCTGCCGTCGCGATTATTATAAGCGGTATCCTCCCTCCCCCGCCCAAATTGATTGATGCCCTTGAAGATGCCGGGTTTCGCGTTGCGGGAAACGATATCGCCTCACAGCGCCGGTCTTATGATTATACCCCGAAGGCGGCGGATAACCCGTGCAGTTATTATGTCGATTTCTACTTCAATCACTTTCCCTGCCCGACCCTGCTGTATTCGGCGGATAAGCGGATCGCGACGATCAAAAACCTCGCAGCCGGCGCCGAAGCCCGGGGATTTGTGTTTATTGGCGAAAAGTTCTGTGAAGATGAATACTTTGAGATTCCCTATCTGCAAAAGATATTAAAAGAGATGGGTATCCCCACACTGCCGCTGGAAATCTCCATTGAAGATGACAAAAATAGCACGGCCTGCGTGACGCGCCTCGAAGCGTTTTCCGAAATGTTGAGAGGTTAAATTAACAGGAGGTTAGTATGCCGGAACTGCAGCCGGAAGTACAAACGGACGAACGGAAAGAAAAATCCAGGCACCCCAAGACACAAGCCGGTAAACGGCTGAGCAAAATCATGTTCAATGATTATATGCGGCTGCACCAGAAGGCGCAGGAAGGCGCCTTTGTCGTGTGGATTGCTATCGTCGTCCCAGCCGAATTATTCAGCGGCTTCGAAAATGTTGTTTATGCGGTGCCGGAGAGCCACGCGGCCATGAGCGCGGGGAAAGGCGTCGGTCCTCTGCAGTGTGAAAAGGCGGAGGCAAACGGTTTTTCGCCGGATCTGTGTTCCTACGCGCGAATTGACCTGGGTACGGCCTTTGACGGCGGAAAAGATTCGCCCACCTTCGGCCTGCCGAAACCCCATCTTCTTGTCTCGGATAACAATAACTGCTCGCTTCTGGTGAAATGGTTTGACGTCTACCACCGTGAATGGGGGACGCCGCATTTCATTCTGGATGTGCCGTTTTGCTATGAACAGCAGAAAGACCGGGATTTTGATTACATCCTGTCGCAGTACCGCGATCTTATTGCCGTCATTGAAAGAATGAGCGGCCAGAAGTTTGACGCCCAACGTTTCCGTGAAGCGGTTGAAAACACAGGGGAAGCCCTGAAGCAGTGGAAACGTTTTCTGAAAGCAGCCTCACACCGGCCCTCGGGGCTTACCGTTTTCGATTCCTTTGTGCAGATGGCGCCATTCCTGACATCGCGGGGATCAAGAGAACTGGTCGATCATTACCGGCTTCTGGCTGATGAAACCGAGGATAATATTGCCCGGGGCATTTTCCCGGTAGCCCATGAAAAATACAGGCTCTTGTGGGACAATATCGCGCCATGGCATCAACTGAGCAAAATGTCGGCCCGCCTGGCCGGCCTCAATGCCAATATCATTGCCGCCTCTTATACCTATTGCATGGGAAGTCTGGAAGGCGAATTCGACCTGTATGCCTATGACGGCGGCGATCCGCTTGCCTACCTGGCGAGGACGCAGAATTTTTCCGTTTGTCCCCACGGCCTCGAACTGCGCTACCGGTCCATGCAAAAGGCCATTGAAGAAGTCGGAATCGATGGCGTGGTCTTTGCCAGCAACAGGAGTTGCAAGGTTTATTCGATCATGCAGATGGACATGTTAAAGCGAGTCACCCGGGAGTTGAACATTCCCGCCGTGATGATCGATGTCGATCATGCCGATGTGAGAAAATACACCGAGGAGAGCGTCTTTGGGCGTATAGAGGCGCTTCTGGAACTCATTGACATCAAAAGAAATCAAGCACGCTCCTGATACTTTTAAGATATATGACAAAAACAAGGTGATAGTATGAATCAACTACTTTTGGATTCCCGGGATACGCGATATGTCCTGTTCGAAATGCTCGCGGTGGATAAGCTAAATCTCTATGAAAGATATTCCGGCCATGATCGCCAGATCTACGAAGACACCCTGCTTCTTGCTGAAAAAATAGCCGCCCGGCAGTTTTACCCCGTCAATGCCGAAGGCGATCATGCAGGCGTTCGCTATGACCGGGCAAACAAGACGGTGACAACACCCGAGAGCTTCAAACCGGCTTATCAGGCCATGGCCAGGGCCGGTTTCATCGGCGTCTCGGCAGACCCGGCCTTTGGAGGGTTGGGCATGCCCCTTGCCATCTCGGTTGCCTGCAAGGAATATTTTTGTTCGGCCTGCGGGTCATTGACTTTTTATGCCCTGCTGACCGGCAGCGCCGCGCAGCTCGTGCATTCCTTCGGCACACAGCAGCAGAAAAAATTGTATCTGCCTGAAATGTTATCCGGTGCGTGGGGGGGGACCATGTGCCTCACCGAACCGGATGCCGGTTCCGACGTGGGTAACGTAAAAACAAGAGCAATTCCTCAGCAGGACGGCGCCTACACCATCTGCGGGCAGAAAATTTTCATCAGCGGCGGAGAACACGATCTGGCGGACAATATCATTCACATGGTCCTGGCACGCATTGATGGAGACCCCCCCGGCACCAGGGGGCTATCTCTCTTTATCGTCCCCAAAACTATTCCGGCATCCGGCGGGACAGCCCCAAAACGCAATGACCTCATTTGCACGGGGATCGAGCACAAGATGGGCATCCACGGCCTTTCAACCTGTACACTGTCCTTCGGCGAAAACGGCCAGTGCATAGGTTATCTTCTGGGCGAAGCGCGAAAGGGTATGCGGCAGATGTTTCAGATGATGAATGAGGAGAGGCTTTTTGTGGGACTCCAGGGACTTGCTTTTGCAAGCGCAGCTTATATGCATGCCGCGGCTTACGCAAAAAACAGAATTCAGGGCAAGCGCGTAACCGAGCTTACGAATCCCGAAGCGAAGCAGACGCCGATTATCGAACATCCCGACGTAAAGAGAATGCTTCTGC
>Ga0326727_10023485_pt1 | contig 11755 bp, 7 predicted proteins | sample MB2enrmetagenome_FD_207643 | JGI IMG/M metagenome (GOLD analysis project Ga0326727, IMG submission 207643) | Lab enriched peat soil microbial communities from McLean, Ithaca, NY, United States - MB29MY | ecosystem: Environmental > Terrestrial > Soil > Wetlands > Peat | place: USA: New York... | reverse complement strand
ATGTAGGTGGTTTGGACGATGTGAGAGCGTTTAAAAAAGTAGATATCTTTGCTGAAACCCGTGTGGCTGAAACTTTATTAAAGACCATGCATTATTCTTTTGCAGCAAACAAATATCCGGGTGTTCCTGATTTTAACCTGCATATTATTCATGAATATGAACCCTTTGTTTTGGGAGAGACTCATTGCATCCCATTAAGACTCATGCATGCCAATTTACCAGTGCTTGGCTTTCGGCTTGGAAATATGGCGTATTTAACCGATCTGAAGATAGTTCCACAAGAGACGATTCCATTATTACAGAATTTAGATCTTTTGATTTTAGGAACCTTACGATTTAAACCTCATTTTTCTCACCTTATGGTTAGTGAAGCTTTGGATATTATTCAACTGCTCAAACCTAAACGAACTTATTTTACTCACATTGGACATGACATGGGTAAACATGCCGATGTCGAGAAGCAACTACCTGCTCATGTTGCGTTAGCGTATGATGGCTTAACAATTGAAACTTATTAAAACATGTATATTGCGGTTGCCTAAAGTGAATCAAGTTGTAGGATTCGTGATGAATCGAAAAGAAGTACTTTAGCAGAACGCATGTAAAACCAAATTTATAATGCAAAAAATTAGAAACATTGCAATTATTGCACACGTTGACCACGGCAAAACGACACTTGTTGATAAAATGTTGTTAGCCACTAAACTCTTTCGTGAGAACGAGCAGGTTGGCGAATTAATTCTAGACAATAATGATCTGGAACGTGAGCGAGGTATCACTATTTTGTCGAAAAATGTCTCTGTAATCTATAATGGTTATAAGATTAATATTATTGACACCCCGGGTCACGCTGATTTTGGTGGGGAAGTTGAACGCGTTTTGAATATGGCCGACGGAGTTCTTTTGTTGGTGGATGCTTTTGAAGGTCCAATGCCACAAACTCGTTTCGTGCTTCAAAAAGCTTTACAATTGGGCTTAAAACCTATTGTTGTGATCAATAAGGTTGATAAACCTAATTGCCGTCCAGAAGAAGTCCAAGAAGAGGTTTTTGATTTAATGTTTAATTTGGATGCTGCAGAAGATCAACTTAATTTTCATACTGTTTTTGGATCAGCCAAGCAAGGATGGATGTCAAACGATCCTCACCAAGTTAAAACAGACATTGTTGACCTTTTTGATGCTATCATTCAATATATTCCTGAACCAGTCTATTTAGAAGGAACTCCTCAATTGCTCATCACTTCGCTTGATTATTCTTCGTATGTTGGAAGAATTGCTATTGGAAGAATGCATCGTGGGGAGCTTAGAGAAGGAATGCCTGTAGCTTTAGCCAAACGGGATGGAAGCATTGTTAAATCCAAAATCAAAGAATTAAATGTTTTTACAGGTCTTGGCAGAACAAAAGTAGACAGGGTTTTATCAGGTGATATTTGTGCGTTAATTGGTATTGAAAATTTTGATATTGGAGATACCATTACGGATATCAACCAACCTGATCCGCTGGATCCAATTGCTATTGACGAACCAACGATGAGCATGTTGTTTACAATCAACAATTCTCCATTTTTTGGTAAAGAAGGAAAATTTGTTACTTCTCGCCATATTCATGACCGGTTGATGCGTGAGCTGGATAAAAACTTAGCTTTACGTGTGGAAAAAGGTGAGGCTCAAGATGCTTGGGTGGTTTATGGACGTGGAGTTCTCCATTTATCTATTCTGATTGAGACAATGCGTCGAGAAGGTTATGAGCTTCAGGTCGGACAACCACAAGTTTTGTTCAAAGAAATTGCAGCCGAAAAGAATGAACCTATTGAGCAACTAACGATAAATGTTCCGGATGAATATTCTGGCAAGATTATTGAAATGGTTGCTTCTCGCAAAGGAGAGATGCGCAACATGGATCGCAAAGGAGAACGAGTAACCCTTGAATTCATTATTCCTTCAAGAGGAATTATCGGACTGAGAAACAATGTTCTCACAGCGTCAGCAGGAGAAGCCATAATGGCTCATCGATTTCTTGAATATCAACCTTATAAGGGTGATATGGAACGTCGCACAAATGGTTCGATCATTGTAATGGAAGCTGGTACTGTATTTGCTTATGCACTTGATAAGTTACAAGATAGAGGTAATTTCTTTGTTTCACCGCAAGAAGAAGTATATGCAGGTCAAGTTGTTGGCGAGCATTGTAAAGAAGGAGATCTTACTGTGAATGTTACCAAGTCAAAAAAGCTAACGAACATGCGAGCATCAGGATCGGATGATAAAGTGCGTATAACACCTCCCATAATTTTTAGTCTCGAAGAGGCTTTGGAATACATTAAAGAGGATGAATACGTTGAAGTAACACCTAAATCAATTCGACTACGCAAAATTGTTCTCGATGAGAATGAACGGAAAAGATTGTCTAAGAAATAAAGCTCATTTTTCCTTCTTGGAAAAGAGTTACAGCTTGTCGTATTGATTCTAACCCAAAATCTTCCGGATGAATGTAGTCGAGCTTAATGAAAAAAGTTTCGACTACATCGTCTAAAGGTTGCAATTGATTTATGTCTGCCACCTCACATTGATAGAAAAGATCAAGGGTTGGAATTGTCATACCCGACCAACGGTATTTGTTAGGGATAGTAAATAGCATTTTAGCTTTTGTGACCGTTAAATTCAGCTCTTCTTTTAGTTCTCGTTTAACAGCTTCTTCTCCAGTCTCTTCTAAAGTAACAAACCCACCCGGAAGATCTAATGTTCCTTTTGCAGGATCGTAGGCTCTTCTCCCAACCAATAACTCTCCTTCTTCGTTTATAATAAATGCAGCAACTGCAGCTGATGGATTGATATAATAATTGAATCCGCAATCTTCGCAGGTTTTAGCATTATCTTGCTTTGCAATGAATTTAGATGAACCGCAAACAGGGCAATACCGGAAAGCTGCTAAGGGATGATTGTCCTCGTTCTCAACCAGTGAACTTTTTTTATCTGCCTTTTGGTGATGAGATTCATAAAGTGTTGCCAAAACCGATAATATTCCAATAGTTGCAATTATGGAAATGACTAATATGCTTATGGTAGTATTTCCATCGGCAGAACTACTGCTGAGATGAGATATTGCTTCATAACTGATAGCCATCAAAACGATCGTGATGAAGATCGTAGTAGCGATTTTAATTGTTGTTTTCATAGACGTAAGGTGTTTGTATTATCTGATAAATAAAGGTGTAATTCTTATTCAGATTTCAGTAAAGACTCTTTGTGAATTGTTAATAAGGCTGGTTTCCTTATTTTGGAAAAGGCTTGAGAATGGTTTCTTTTTAAACAACTCATTTTTAAGAAAATGCAATTATGATACAAAGATAATGTCATTTTTTCTATAATGAATTTTTTTGATATAAAGTTTGGGGCAAATGTAGAATGCTTTGTTTTTAGAATGCTTTTCTTATTATGAATGAATCCTTGTTATATTACATTCTGTTTGAATTGCAGTTATCTAAAAGTTATTACAAATTGATTATCTTAGCGTTGTTACAGTCTTTTTTTCATCATACTGGTAAGGTAGAAAAAGATATGCTACATGATTTATTTAATTCAATGTCTGATTGTTTAAGATAATGTCAATCAATAATGAATTAGGTGAATTTCAATTCCACTGTTTTTCCATTTTAAATATTCAAATAGGAGTTGATGAAAATCAGAATTTATTGTACCTTTGCACTCCTAAAATGACTCCGTAGCTCAGTTGGTAGAGCAAATGACTCTTAATCATTGGGTCGAGGGTTCGAGCCCCTCCGGGGTCACTTCATAAGGCACTTAAATTAAAAGATTTAGGTGCTTTTTTTATTTCTTCCTTTTCTTCTTTTTTCAATCAATTTTTGACGGTTTTCTGTTGATTTTCTCTTGAAAGGTAAACCAAGAGTTAAACCAACAATTGGCATGAATGCCTATTTATCAGTAGTTTGTTACAAATCAACAATACTTTGAAGCCAATGGAGGAAGTCCTTTAATTATTGATTTTTCAATATTCGTTTTTGGAATTAACGTTTTGAAAGTAACAACTCAATAAAAAATTGCCGTATCTTTGTACGCGAAAACGAATTTAGTCGAAATGGCAGATTATTCATTATCTAAAGAAGAGCAATTACGCGAAGAGATTATCTTGGCAGCGCAAAAATTGTTTCAGCAGTATGGCATTCAGAAAACGACGATGGAAGACATAGCTCGTGCTATGGGAAAAGGGAAAAGTACGCTTTACTATTATTATAAAAGTAAGGAGGAAATTTTTGATGCTGTAGTACGTCATGAGATGAATGAAGTTTTCGAAGTTTCGCGTAGAGCTGTTGATCAAGCCGAAGGTGCTTCTGAAAAACTAAGAGCTTTTTTTTCAGTCTCTTTTACGGTTTCTAAAAGTAGAGCTAATTTATATAAAATTGTTCGCGATGAGATAGCTCTTGAAGATTTATCCCGTGCCAACCATATTATAAGAGAGATGAACGGTAAGACGATAGCTATGATTGACAAAATTTTTGAAGCAGGTTTTGAATCGGGTGAATTTTGCTGTGAATTGCGTAGTCAATTAGACTTGATTTCATATTCCATTGTCAGTGCGATGAGAAGTTTGGTTTTTGATCTGGCTCTCGAATCAAAGATTCCGGATTGGGACCAAAGACTTAATTTTTTTGTAGATCTTTTGGTAAAAGCATTGCATACATAATTCGATTTTTTTTGTCTTGTTTTAGACTAAAATACGAAAAACGTATTGGGAATTAAAAAATCATTGAAGTTATTATTCATCTGCATGATTTTTTTAGATCACATCCATTATGCATTTATTGATTTGTGATTATTATGTACAGAAATGATATCGGAATAAATGAAGGCACGATCTTTCACCTTTTAGTAGCAAAAGAAAATTTACAATCATTGAAATAAGAGGATTGACAAGTGATAAAAATATATTTATCTATTTAGCTTCAGATTGACTATTGCACAAAAACAAGATTTGCTTCTTTATGAAAGATGAAACGCCGTACGTAGCATTGAATCAAACTTACCCGGAATAATATTAAAAAAGTAGTGATATAAGGTAGAAGTAGTACTATTCTTATTAAAACAAAAAAGAAGGATGAAAAAGACAATTTATGTAGCTTTAATTGCATCACTTTTAATAGGATGTAATCAGAAGAATCAGGATGAAAATCAGATTGAACCTAAAATTGAGATATCAGAGGTTCAGCAGGTGTCAACAACCGGCGATTTACAATACAGCGGTACGATAGAACCGTCGCAAACCATACCTCTCAGTTTCCAGACACAAGGAACTGTGTTGAAGGTATTGGTAAATGCAGGTGATCCGGTACGGGCAGGTCAATTGTTGGCTGTGGTCGATAAAGCCGATGCTCAAAGTATGTACGAAGTGACGGAAGCTAAATATCAACAGGCAAAAGATGCTTACAACCGGTTGAAACAGATACATGATCAAGGGAGTTTGCCTGAAGTGAAATGGGTTGAGATGGAATCGGACCTGCAGCAAGCGCAATCTTCGATGAGCCTTGCCAAAAATAACCTGAAGAAATGCAATCTCTATGCCCCCGAAAATGGAATGATCGGGGCAAGGAATATTGAACCGGGTATGAATAGTGTTGGGAATGTAAATGCTCCTATAGAACTGGTTAAAATTGCGACTGTGTATGTAAAGATTGCTGTTCCTGAAAATGAGATCAATCTGGTAAAGAAAGGGCAGAAAGCATCATTCATCGTTTCAGCGCTGAATGATGAGCAGTTTGAAGGAGTTGTTACTAACGTTGGTGTGGTAGCCGATGCTATTTCGCGTACTTATGATGTGAAGATAACGGTTAATAATTCCAAGATGGAGTTGAAGCCGGGCATGGTATGCGATGTGCAATTAGATGCACATGCAAAATGTTTGGAGGTAACTGTTCCTTTTCAGTCGGTGGATAAAGACGATAATAACAATACTTATGTCTATGTGTTCAATGCAGCGACTAAAACTGTTACCAAAAGATTGGTGAAAGCAGGCAATTACCAGGGAGATTGCGTTGAAATCCTTTCGGGACTTAGTGTTGGCGAGAAAGTAGTAAGTAGCGGAATTCACAAACTGTCGGATGGCTGTAAGGTAACGTTGTAAAGAATAAAAGAACCAAGATAAAAGAACCAAGAACAATCGGCGGTTTCAAACCACTTGAAGGGTAAATGGAGATCAGGTTCTTCATTTAAAAGAAAAAAGATAATACTACACGTTGTTTGTCTTGGTTCTTGACTCTGGATTCTATAAAAATATAAACAGATGAAACGAGTCCCGATATGCGGGACGAGTTCCATACGTCCTTAATGTAGAAATAAAAATATTCGTATGAAACATAAGAAGATAGGCTTTATAGGTTGGGCAATGCGCTATCACAATATTACCAATATTCTTGTTGTATTATTTGTGTTGTTTGGAGTGGTGGCTTTAATAAAAATGCCCAGGAATGAGTTTCCGCAATTTACTATTCGCCAGGGAGTCATAGTCGGAGTATATCCGGGTGCCACTTCATCGGAAGTTGAACAACAGCTGACTAAACAGGTGGAAAATTATCTCTTTGGATTTAAAGAAGTAAAGAAGAAAGAAACCTATTCCGAATCGAAAGACGGAATGATGATCATCTACGTAGAGCTCAATGATAATGTGACGGATGCCGATGAGTTCTGGTCCAAACTCAAACATGGGTTGAATGAGTTCAAATCCACGTTGCCTTCCGGGGTGGCCGCTTTGATTGCCAATAGTGATTTCGGTGATACATCAGCCATGCTAATCTCTTTATCTTCAGATACAAAGGGATATAAAGATATGGAAGATGAATTGGACAAGCTGAAGGAAGAATGTCGTAAGATCCCGGAAGTATCGAAGATCAAGGATTATGGAATTCTGCATGAAAAAATTTATGTGAATGTTGAGCCTGAGAAATTGGACGAGTATAACATTAAATCGATCTCTTTGCTGAGTCAATATATGCCTAATGGTATGGTAACTCCTGCCGGTATACTCAAAGCAGGGGCGAATGATCTGAATGTTCATTTTCCGCCGAATTTTCAGTCGGAAAAAGATTTGGCAGACCAGATTGTCTATTCCGATCCCAAAGGAGGGGTTGTCCGTTTGAAAGATATTGCAACCATAGAACGTTGTACCGATAAAGATCCTGACAGCTACATTAAACAAGACGGGAAGAACACGATTTTGTTGTCATTAGAAATGCAGCCAGGCAATAATATTGTCACTTTCGGCAAGGATGTTCAAAAGTCGTTGGATACATTTAAAAAACAGTGCCCAAAGGATATAGATGTAAACGTGATTTCAAACTTACCGCGATATGTGCACGAATCCGTATCTGATTTCATGCGCGAATTTTTTATCGCGATTATAGCTGTAGTGTTGGTCGTTATGTTGCTTTTACCCAGAAGGGTAGCTTCTATCGCGGGTCTTACTATTCCTATTTCGGTGCTGATCACTTTGGGATTCCTTTATGCTTTCGGCGTGGAACTAAACACGGTGTCATTGGCAGGATTGATTGTAGTACTGGGGATGATTGTGGATAACTCCATTGTGGTGATCGATAACTATGTCGATAAAAAAGATCATGGCATGTCCTCGTGGCATGCGGCCATCAAAAGCGCACGCGAATTGGTTACCCCGATTATTACTGCCACTCTGGCCATTTGTGTGGTCTATATTCCTCTTGGATTTATGCTTCCGGGTACGGCAGGCGATTTTGTAAAGCCATTGCCTATGACGATTTGTATCGCGTTGGTAATATCGGTTATCGTGGCCTTGTTCGTCGTGCCGTTCCTCAACTTCTTTTTTATCAAGAAGGGCCTGAAATCAGATGATACAGTTAACAAAAGGACATTCCTTGATAAAATGCAGTCTACATTCAACGCTGCTTTGGAAAAAGCATTCCGTCATCCTATACGTACGCTTGCCATCGGGGGCGGTTTTGTAATACTTGCCGTTGTTTTGTTCAAAACGATGGATCAACGGTTGTTCCCGGAAGTGGAGCGTAATCAATTTGCCGTAGAAGTTTACCTCGATCAGAACGCTTCACTACAAAGTACTGCCAAAGTTGTTAATACCCTATCGCGTATACTTGAAAAAGACAATCGGGTGACAAGAGTGACAAGTTTTATCGGTACCAGTTCGCCGCGTTTCCATACGGTGTATGCTCCGCACATGCCCAGTCCTAATTATGGACAGTTGATGGTCAATACAATTGATAATAAATCGACACATGAAATTTGTGAGGAGTACAACAAAAAACTGGCTGGAGCATTCCCGAATGCTCATGTCAAATGGAAAATACTTGCCTTACAAAAGAGTAAATATCCTATTGAACTACGTATATCGGGAGACTCTATCAAAGATATTCGAAGGGCAGAAGCCATGATTGATTCTGTGATCAAACCTGTAAAAGGAATAGCTTGGATTAATCCCGACTGGGGACAGAAAGAGCAGGTTCTTCGCGTAGATATGGACAAGGATAAAGCCAACCGGATGGGATATAGCAAAGGGTTGGTAGCTACTTCGCTGTTGATCGGGTTGAACGGAATGCCTCTGACAACTATTTGGGAAGGTGATTATCCTGTTGGTGTGGAATTGCAACAAGACCAGGGAGAAAAGAAAGACGTGAATTTCCTCGGTAACCAGTTGATTACATCTCCTGCAAGTTATTCGGCTGTGCCTTTGCGCTCTTTTGCTAAATTCTCTCCCGAATGGACGGAAGGAACGATTGTGCATCGTAACGGAACCCGTACGCTGACCATTCAGGTGGATGTTGCGTCGAATGTTATGGCCTCTAACATCACCAATGAGATTAAACCTCAGCTGGACAAGCTGAAATTTCCGGAAGGCATAACGTTATCCTACGGAGGAGAACTGGCAGATCAGGAAATATCGTTTGTCCCGATGTCTTATGCTTTAGCGATCAGTATAGTGGTTATATTTTTTATTCTGTTGTTTGAATTCAAGAAGGTTAAGCTGGCATCCATTATCATGTCTACCATGCTGTTGGGCCTACCTGGCGCTGCCATCGGATTGACTCTGATGAGGTACCCGTTCAGTCTTACTGCATTTATCGGCATTACCAGCCTTTGTGGCATCGTGGTGCGTAACGGCATCATCCTGATAGATTACTTGCAGGAAATGAGAACTGTGTATGGGATGAGTGTTAAAGAAGCTGCGCTTGCGGCAGGTAAACGAAGGATGCGTCCGATATTCCTGACTTCAGCAGCCGCATCCGTGGGTGTCATACCCATGATTATCAGCCGTTCTCCGCTTTGGGGGCCATTGGGTACTGTAATTTGTTTCGGGTTGCTTATTTCCATGGTATTAACGTTGTTTGTTCTCCCTGTATTATACTCGGTTGCTTATCGTGATAAATCGCAATGCAAAAAAGTGAAGAAGAGAATTCCGTATCTCAAAAGTTTGCACATCAAGAGTGTGACTACGGTTATAATTCTCTTGACCATAGGCGGCTCTCTTTTTATTGCAAATGCACAAACTCCGGTGCGTACGCTATCTTTAGACTCCTGCAAGAGTCTTGCTATTGAGAATAACAAGAAAATTAAAGATGCCGGGTTTGAAGTTAGGAATTCGTTGGAGGAGAAAAAGATCGCTTTTACCAACTATTTCCCGAAAGTAAGTGCAATGGCATTGGCCATGCGATCGTCCGATTATCTGATTAAAGGAACAACGCCATCCATGAATCTTCCCGTGTATGACGGTAATGTGGCAAATTTGGCCGCAGCTACTCAGTTTGCATATGTTCCCAGCATCGCGATTAATGCTATGGACTATCTCAACATGGCTAATGTAACTTTAATGCAGCCTGTTTTTGCAGGTGGGCGGATAGTGAACGGGAATAAATTGGCTATGGTCGGATATGATATCAACCAACAAAAACAAAAAATGACGACAACAGAAGTGTTGGTCAAAACGGAGAACCTTTATTGGAGTACGATTCAATTGCAGAAAAAACTCTCTACGCTGACTGCTTACGAAGCGATGCTCAATCAATTATTAACCGACGTGAAACGATCGGTGGATGCCGGTTTGGTTCAACGGAGCGATTTGTTGAAGGTGCAACTCAAGTTGAATGATCTGAAAGTAAACAGGTTGAAATTGGAGGATGGTATTAATTTGTCAAAAAGAGCTTTATGTCAACAGATAGGGATTACGTTCGATCCGTCGTTGCAATTGGAATTTCCTTCCATAGACAATGACCTGCCGCAAAAGTATTATGTGGAAACACAAGATGCCGTGAGCAACCGGAACGAATACCAACTGCTCGATAAAGCTGTCACGGCGGAGAAATTGCAGAAAAAGATGGCAATAGGAGAAAATCTGCCGCAAGTATCATTAGGCGCCGTAGGATATACATCCGACGTTATGCATACTACAAGTACCAATGCTATGGCTTTTGTCGCAGTGAGTGTTCCTATTTCCGACTGGTGGAGTGGTTCACACAAAATCAAAGAGGCGCAAAACAAGATAAATCAAGCACAGACGAAGCTTAGTGAAACAGCAGAATTACTCGGGTTGCAAATTGAACAAGCTAAGAATGAAATGAATGAAACCTTTTTAGAGATTAGTTCGGCACAAAGCTCTATTGACCAGGCAAAGGAGAACCTGAAAGTGGTAACCGACAATTATAAAGCGGGCGAATCATCTATGTCCGATCTGTTGGAAGCGCAGGCTCTATATCAGGATGCCCTGAACCAATACTCGGATGCCATATGCAATTATAAAATTAAAATAGCCAATTACCTGCAAGCTATCGGTAAATATAATTAGTGCTTGCAAGTAAACGCCGGTCTTTGTACGGCGTTTGCAGCGAAAACTACTCATTTACACAAGTAAACTCCGTGTTTCTGCTGCCTAACGTGCATTGACCCTGAGTTTTCTTGTCAAAACATTGAATTTTACAAAATAAAGAAGCGCAAACAATCAAAAACGAAGATAATGTATAGCCAGTATATCAATTATTCCAATTTTTATATTCCTGAATATGTATTGGATAATCACTACTTTCATGAAATAGGACTTACCAATGAAGAGATAATTGCCAAATCGGGTATTCAACAACGAAGAAGAACTTCTTTGAAAGAAAATACAAACACCATGGCTATTGAAGCGATTAAAAACAGCCTTGATAACTTACCGTATCCTTTGAAAGAGATTGATTTGATAATTGGTGCCACTTACACCCCTTACGATACGATTTATTCGGTGGCCCACGCCGTTCAACAATATTTCGATATTGCTAATGCCAAATGTTTCACGGTGGATGCCGCTTGTTCTTCATTCATCAACGCCGTTGAAGTTGCAACATGTTTCTTCATTGCAAAGAAGGCAAAGAAGGCGCTCATCGTTTGTTCCGAAAACAATAGCGCTTATAATAACGGGAAGGATAAAGCTTCCGGGTTTCTTTGGGGAGATGGGGCCGCTGTGGCGTTTATCTCTTCTGAACGTTGCTCGGAACAGGATATCGCGATAATGGATGTGAATACGACCGGCTTGGGAAACATCGGATACAGTCATGAGAGCATAACGTTGCAGCCAAATAACGGGGGACTGAAAATGCCTAACGGTCGTGACGTGTTTCATCATGCGTGCACTCATCTAATTGCCGAGACAAAGACTATTCTGAATAGAAACAATCTTGCTGTCAGTGATATGTCTTATTTTATACCTCATCAGGCAAACAAGAGGATC
>Ga0326727_10023484_pt1 | contig 11755 bp, 12 predicted proteins | sample MB2enrmetagenome_FD_207643 | JGI IMG/M metagenome (GOLD analysis project Ga0326727, IMG submission 207643) | Lab enriched peat soil microbial communities from McLean, Ithaca, NY, United States - MB29MY | ecosystem: Environmental > Terrestrial > Soil > Wetlands > Peat | place: USA: New York... | reverse complement strand
GTCGCCCACGCACTTCAAAATCTCCGACATGCTCAAGAAGATGGACAAGACCTTCAACGCCACCGGCAAGAACTACGGCAGCGTCAAGGGCGACCGCACGCTGGAAGACATCAAGCTGCGCCGCCAGGACCGCTGGAACTTCCTCTTCATCGCCGGCATGTGGTTCCAGGATTTGTTCAACTACGATTTCCGCCGCACCGAGCAGTGCATCATTCCCTACGCCACGCAGGAAGGCGAGATCAGCTTCTGCGCCTATAACACCGGCGTGGGCTGGCGCAACATCATCGAGAAGATGCACATGACAGCCACGCTGACCAAGTGGTACGAGGAGCATGGACGCCACGAGATCTTCGCCGGCGGCAAGAAGGTCAACATGGAGCACGTCGGCCACGACCTGCAACTGAATATGGCGCACGTAAACTCCGAGGCCAACCACACGCTCGACAATCTGGGCATCGCCAAGAACGCGCGCGAGGAAAAGATTCGCGCCCGCGATCTTAAACAGGATGCCGCCGAAAACGCCCGTATGGCCAAGCTCTACCGCGAGCATGTGCTGGGCGAAAAGCCAATCGAGGGGCTGGTTCCGCTGGGCTCCATCGCGCCCGCTCAGCCGGTAAAACAGAAGGAAGCCGAGCTGGTCGCCGGCGACTGAGCATTGCATGCAGCAGCCGCGCCTTCGGCGCAAAACCACAAAGGCCGCTCCCCCAAGGAACGGCCTGTGCTATTGTGTTGAAGCTTCGAATTACGGCGAGACGGTTTTGCGTCATCAGAGGATTTCTTCTGACTACAACAGTATATGAAGGTTCTCGTTTTGCTTCGATCTCATAAGACGCTATTAATGAATACTTTGTCCAGTTGATGCAAACTAATATCAGAGTGGGATTGGGAGGGACCTCCCATTGGCTCAGATTAGTCGTCCACCGGCTGCGCCGACCCGCAAGGGATGAAGCGGCGTTTCATGAATTCCTTTGTTTTGTTAGACTTGCAATTCTGTTTCTTTTTAAATCATACCCCTCGCCTTTACTCGTGTGGTGAGTTAGGATCGAATGATGGCACTCAATCCTCAAATTTTGACGTGGGCACGTGACACGGCAGGCCTGTCGGTTGATGAGGCTGCGGCTGCACTCGGGTTCAAGGATGCCCGTGACCGTACAGCAGCGGAGCGCCTGCAGGCTATGGAATCCGGAAATGAGGAACCTTCGCATAGCGTCCTACTAAACATGGCGAGGGTATATCACCGCTCTTTACTCGTTTTCTATCTAAGCGAGCCACCCCGTACGGGGGATAGAGGTCAAGATTATCGTAGGGCTCCAGGTGCGCAGCCACCAGAATATGATCCAACTTTGGATGCACTTATCCGAGATATTCGTGGACGGCAAGGAATAGTCAAAGACCTACTCGAACAAACCGAACCGAAGACAGTGGATTACGTCTCGTCAGTGACTATGAATGTTCCGCCTAAAGAACTGGCGCTGCGAATTATGGACAGACTCCGTTTTTCGCTTACTGAGTTTAGGCAACAAGCGAACCAGGAAATGGCATTCAGGTATCTACGTGAGAAAGTTGAGACGTCGGGGGCGTTCGTGTTATTGCTTGGAAATCTAGGCAGCCATCATACAAATATCCCTAGTAGCGTTTTCAGAGGATACTCTATTGCTGATTCTGTCGCGCCATTTATCGTCGTCAATGATCAGGATGCTCACGTGGCATGGGCTTTTACGGTACTTCATGAGCTAACACATTTATGGCTTGGAGCTACAGGTGTGAGTGATGGGAGCGTTGGCACGCAAATTGAAAGCTATTGCAACAGTGTGACCGGAGAAATACTGTTGCCTGAATCTGAGATGAAAGAGTTACGATTCTTGAGTAGTGCTTCTCTTCAACAAACTATTGAAGCAGTCACACAATTCGCCAACAGCCGAAACATTAGCCGCGCAATGGTTGCTTACAAGCTCCTTCGCGTGAACGTTATTTCACGTGCTAGATGGCAAGAGTTGAACAAGCATTACGAGGATGAATGGCATACAGCGCAAGCACAGCCAGCAAATAGAGATAAAAACAAGGGTGGTCCGAGTTACTACGTTGTGAAGCGCCATCGACTCGGGCATGCCATCTTGGATCTAGTGAAAAATTCACTTGTGGAGGGATTTCTTACACACACGAGGGCGGGACGGGTACTGGGTGTTAATCCTCGTAATGTGGACCCTTTGATCTACATGGCCGGAATGCGAGGTGGCCAGTAAATGCTCTACCTCCTCGATGCGAACGTGCTCATTACAGCCAACGGTAGCTATTACCCTATTGATCAAGTTCCAGAGTTTTGGGATTGGGTTCATCATCAGGCTGTTTCAAACCGCATTAAGATTCCCCGCGAAATCTTTGAAGAAATAAAGGCCGGACGAAAGGACGACGATTTACTGCTCGATTGGATTTGTGTCCCAGAGATCGAAGACGCCTTATTGCTGGATGAAGTTGTTGATGTTGCCCTTGTTCAATATGTCGTTGCTACAGGCTATGCGCCCGACCTTAGCGACGACGAGGTTGAGAAGATCGGGCGCGATCCGTTCTTGATTGCATACGCACTCGCCGATTCGGCTAATAGAACGGTCGTTACATTAGAGGCTTCAAGGCCTTCTGTCCAACGGGCCAATCGCAAAGTTCCCGATGTGTGCCAAGCCGTGGGCGTAGTGAGTTGCGGACCATTTGCACTGAACAAGGCGCTTGGTTTTAGAACCGGATGGAGAACATCCGGCTAAGTTGAGTCTCCCAGTTCTTACCTTAGGGGTCTAAACGCCACAAACATCATGGCGCGAAGCGCGTCTGCCCCACCGCATGTGGCAGGTGGTTGCAGATAATTACTTCCTTTTGTCGCACAATAATCCTCAGAAGCTTTCCCTCCAATCGTCCACGTAACTCCTGATCCTGGAATATTTTGTAGGGAACTCCATTGTTTTCAAGATTTTACAGCGAAACCCTGCCCGTAAGCTCATGAAAACAAGGAATTTGCTTACAAAATACGGGTGGGGGTAGGTGGGAAACCACGAACCCCGGATGCCCCAGGTCCCGATTTTGGGACATGGGGTGCCACGAACTACCAGACTTCCAACTCGAACCCACGGTACTCGCGAATCAGCTCGAAATCGGCGCGATTGGAGGTAATCAGCGTTGCGCCATGCGACCGCGCGGTCAGCGCTATCATCACACGAAGTACAAATGGTCCGTTCCGTTTCGTGGATTGCTCAGCCGGACGATTTTCCCCTTGGCAAAGCACGCGTCATCTGGATAGAATCCCTCCAAAAGGGTTCACCGAATGAAGAAACTCTTGTTCTTTCTCGTCTTTGCCTTACCGCTTGCCGCCCATGCCAACAAGCAATATGGGCCTTTCCCCGGCGGCGGCAGCATCACCATCTCCGGCCCCGGCGTAACCGCGCAATCCAGCGCCGTCACCCAGTACTACGGCGAGTGGTACGTCACGCCCAAAGACGCCCACGCCGTCTTCACGCTGATGAACTCCGATCCATGGCCCCGCTCCATCAGCTTCGACCTCCAACTCGACGGCCATTCGATGACGCAGACGATCACGCGCGAAGGCAACAGTCCCTCGGTCGGCCCCGGCCGAATGGCGTTCAATTACAATCCTCCGGGAGGCAAGCAGACGCTCGTGCTTGGCAAGAACGACTCCCTCACCATCCACATCAAGCGCTACGACGATCTCAACTTCGAAGCCACATTTTCAGGAACCGCAACCGTGCAGGAAACCGGCGCGGGACCGGTGCAAATCTCCGGCGTCATCAGCCTCCATCGCCTGAAGCACGTCGAAATGCGCAGCGGCACGTGGATCGACTGCGATCCCGCGATCCATGACGCCTATGCCACCGTCATTCCCCGCTCAGCCTCCGCCTGCGAGGTCAAGTACGACCTCCACGTCCGCCAGGCGCTCAATCAGGCCCTGGAGCCTGTGATTACCGCCATGGAAGCCAATCAATGGATACTCAAGGCGCGCCCCGATCTCAAGCCGATCGACAACCAGGGGCGCGGCACGGAGAGTTCGCCTTACAAGGCCGGCGCCAGCCTCGATTTCTACCTCGCTCGCAACTCGCCCATCTACCAACACAACCAGCAGGTCCTCGAGGACGCCACGGCTCAAATGAAGGCCCAGTTGAATGGAGCCAACGCCATGAGCAATCCGCAACTGATGCAGAAGATGGCCAGGCAGATAGCCGACAATACTCTCCCCACGACCTTCTCGCTCAAAACTCTCATCAATCAGGCCGAAACCGAGGTGGTCAACTTCAGCAGAAAGCACACCGTCACCCAGCTCCCCGGCATCGGAACCGAGGTTTACCTCGACGACGCGCAACCGCCCACTGGCGGCTCTGAAGGCGCGCCCGTCACATGGGTTCTGGTCGGCTCCTGGCTGCCGCCCGTCTTTGAGCCCCTCGGCGACCACGAAAAGGCGGTCTTCCGTGGCGGGCTCAACCCGGCCAAACCTCTCATGTCCGCGCAGAACTATTACCTTGTGATTTACTCCACGCGCCAGCAGAGCGAAAAAATCATCAAGCTCATCGACTGGGCGCTCATCCGCGCCCTCCTCGCCGAAAAGTAGCGTGGGCTGCAAAATCAGCCCCGCTTCAGCCGCGCGCCGGGTGTCCCAGGTCTGGATTATCCGACCTGGGAAACCATGAACCTCCATCTATCATGTTGAATAGCAGCGCAGGTCATACGGGATGAGCAACAGGAACAACGGCAACGAGAGTGCTTCCACCGCACCGGCCGGCGATTTCTCCGCATGGCTTCACGGTATGGAGGCTTCATTGCGATCGGGAAACGGCGGCGCCGATGTGCCCTGCGGCACGTGCAGAGGCTGTTGCCGCTCTTCGATGTTCATCCACATCAGGCCGGAGGAAACCCAATCCCTCCGGCGCATTCCCCGCGCGCTGCTCTTTCCCGCTCCCGGCCGGCCAAAGGGGCACGTGCTGATGGGCTATAACGACCAGGGGCAATGCCCCATGCTGATCGACAACCAATGCTCCATCTATGAGGATCGCCCGCAGACCTGCCGCGAATATGATTGCCGGATCTTTGCCGCGACGGGCATTTCTGTTGACCGGCAGACTCAGCCTGAAATTGCGCAGCGTGTCAACGAGTGGGTTTTCAATTTTGAAAATGAAGAAAGCCGCGAGGAAGACAGAATCCTAAAGGAGGCGGCTGCCTTCCTGGAAAAGAACAGGGAGCTGTTTCCTCCATGGAGCATACCAAATAATCCCGTTCAGTTGGCCGTACTCGCGGTCAGGATTTACCGGCTCTTCTCCGATCTCACGGCACAAAGACGCAAGGATGCATCCAGCCTCTCGGACGCCGCGATTGCCGATGTAATACTGACCGCGTTAAGTGAGCTGGGATAGAACGTTCCCATCCAGTGCGGCTTGCAGCACGCTCTCCGGCCGGCCGAGATCGCGCCAGTAGCAATCATCCGCGCGGAAGGCGATAATCTTTTCTCCCTGCGCCGCAAGACGCAAATAGGCGTCAATGATCGAAAACGCGCCTTCCTCATTCATCTTCGCGAAGAATTGCGGAGAGAGGACGTGGATGCCGCAAAAGGCAAGAGCTTGCGCCTCGAGTGCAGGCCGCGTCAACTCGGCCTCCGCATCGCCTCCGGCTCGACGCCCGCAGAGCTGGCCCTGCTCGTTGAAGAGCAGTTGCCGAGTGCTCTCCCGCTCTTGAACCGCCAGCGTAGCCAGCGCGTTCTCTTCCGTGTGAAAGCGCATCATACGCCCCAGATCGATCGTGCTGATCACATCGACGTTGTGCAGAATGAACGGCTCTTGCGAACCGCGAAAGAAATGCGCGGCCTTCTTCAAGCCGCCGCCTGTGTCAAGCAATTCCTCTTCGCGCGAGAGTTCAATGCGCATCCCGAAGTTGCCGTTAACTTTCAGGTAGTCGACGATCATCTGGGCGTAATGATGCGCGTTGACAATCACCTCGCGCACGCCAAAGGCGCGCAGGCGCGCTAGGGCGATCTCCAGCAGCGTGCGGCCGGCAACAGTAACCAGCGCCTTGGGGCGATCGTCGGTGAGCGGCCGAAGGCGCACGCCCAGGCCAGCAGCCAGAATCATTGCCTTCATCGGCCCATCTTCTCCACTTCGATATGGCGGACGCTCACTTCCACTCCGACGCCGCGCAGGTGCTTGGCCAACTGCTCGGCAAAATAAACCGAGCGGTGCTGGCCGCCGGTGCAGCCGAACGAGACCATGAGGTTCTTGAAGCCGCGCCGCCTGTATTCGTTCACGCTCGCATCCACCAGTGATAAAACGTTAGCAAGATACTGATGCACACTTGCCTCGCGATTCAGATAGTCAATCACCGCCGCGTCCTTGCCGGTCATTGATCGGAACTGTTCTTCGCGCCCAGGATTCGGAAGACTGCGCGTATCGAAGACAAAGCCGCCTCCGTTGCCGGAGAGATCAGCGGGCATCTCGCGATGGAAGCTGAAACTGAACACCCGCACCGTCAGAGTCTCCGCCGATGGCGCCAGGCCTTGCAGCTTCTCAGATGCCGCTATACCGTCGAGAGCCTCCATCAGCGCGGGCAGCGCAATGGGCAGCTTGACGTGATCAGCGAGCCAGCGCAGGTTCTTCAGCGCGTAGGGCACACTCTGCAGAAAATGCGCCTTGCGCTCATAAAACCCGCGGAAGCCATAAGCCCCGAGCGCCTGCAAAATGCGCACGTATACGTACGCGTAGTAGTGTTCCATGAAGGCTTCGCGGTTCACCGGAATGTAAGCAGCGAGGCAGTCGAGATAGTAGTCAAGCAACTCCTGGCGCATTTGCGGCGGCAGGTCGGCCTTGCCATCGAAGAGCAGCGAGGCGATGTCGTATTGCAGCGCGCCTTTGCGGCCGCCCTGGTAGTCGAGAAAAAACGGCTGCCCCGAGCGCAGCATCACATTGCGCGATTGGAAATCCCGATAAAGAAAATAATCGCGATCCGCAGTCAGCAGAAACTTCGTCAAATGTGTGAAATCAATCTCCAGCGCCTGTTCGTTGAAGGGCACGCCGGCCAGCCGCAGAAAATAGTATTTGAAATAATTCAGATCCCAGGCGATAGACTGGCGATCAAAACTTGAGCGCGGGTAGCAGACCTTGTAATTCAAATCCCGGCCCGCCTCGATCTGAAAACGCGGCAATACGGCCACGACTTTGCGATAGGCTACCATCACACTGGGAGCGATGGTCTCGCCCGTGCGATGCAGCCCAAGAAATTCGAAGAGCGTCGTGTCGCCCAGGTCTTCTTCCAGGTATGCGCCCGCACTCAAGTCCTCCGCATAAATTTCCGGCACCGGCAATCCGTGGCGGCGAAAATGCCGCGAAAACTCCAGAAAAGCGAGATTCTCCTCGCGCACGGAATATACAATGCCGATGGCGCTGAAAGCTCCGCCGGTGAGCCGCACAATGGCCCGCCCCGAGCCGCCGAGCTGGCCCTGAAGCGGCCGCGTGCCTTCGGCCGGCAACCGGTAATGCTGCTCGAAGAGCCGTTTGAGAACGTCCATGAATCTCTTTCCGGGAATTGCTCAGGCTGCTTCACAACGATACGCAGCCAGGGGAGCCGCGCGCAAGGCCCATCCCCGCGCCGCAAATTCTTCCGCCATGGAGAATGCGGATACGGCCTGGGCGGAAGCACAGCGAACTCCGGTGTCAGCGTTGATCTTCTATGGTGATAACAACCTTCCCGCGCGCATGGCCTTCTTCAAGATAACGAATAGCGTCAGCGGTATGGCTTAACTGGTAATCTCGATCGATGACGGGGACAACCGTTCCGGCTTCAAGAAGATCTTTCAACAGTAGCAAATCCGCCTTTTTCACCTTCGCGAGCATACCGCAGGTCTTCTTGTGCCCAAACAGAGAAAGCAATCTTTCCAACAGCATATCCAGCAGCATGTGCGGGATGCTTGCTCTGCCTCCTGACTTGACGCAAATTCCTCTCCGGTTCAGCGCGCGCCGGTAATCGAAGATCGAATGATAGGCGTTCGCGGCCATGATCAGATCGTAACGCAACCCGTTCCGCGTGAAATCTTCACGCGTGTAATCGATGACATGATCCGCACCGAGGGATCGCGCTGTCTGCAAGTTTCTTGTGCTGCAAACGGCGGTGACTTCCACTCCGAAGGATTTAGCGATCTGGACTGCAAACGTACCCACGCCGCCAGAGGCGCCATCGATCAGAACCTTGTAGCCGGGCTGAATCCGTCCCTTGTCGCGAAGGCCCTGGAGAGCGGTGAGCGCCGCGACCGGCACGGCTGCCGCCTGCTCAAACGACAGATTGGCCGGCTTCAAAACCAATCCATCTTCCTTGGCGCATGCGCGCTCAGCGAAGGCCCCCCGGCAGCCCCCGAAGACCGCATCGCCCGGCTTGAACTGAGTCACATTCCTGCCAACCGCTTCCACCACCCCGGCCACATCCACGCCCAGCCGCTTGTCCTTAGGTTTGCGCAGCCCCAGCATCAGGCGGATGAACCACGGCTCGCCGCGCATGAAGTGCCAGTCCAGCGGATTGGCCGAAGCCGCGCGAACATGGATCAGAACCTCATTGTCCGCGGGCGCGGGTGTAGCGATATCCCTGAACTGAAGCACATCCGGAGGCCCGTATTTGTCGTAGACTATCGCTTTCATGGAGCGCTCCTCGATTTAGATCTCTGCGCGTATCTACGATCAGGACGGCTCGCCGGTTCCGCCGGTTGTTTCCGCGGAGCCGCACCAGCGCAAACGCATATCCTGGCGAAACTTCTCGCGCTCCTCGGGCGTCATCCGCTCCCAACGCTCGGCCGATGGGCGCCGCCATTTGGAGCGATCATGGCCGCGGCCGCCGTGGCCTCCGAAGAGAATCCGGCAGAGAACCAGCAGTCCGAGAGCCTGCCAGAAGGTAATCAGCGGCCATCCGAATAACACCGGCAGCAGCCAGTTCCACAGATGCATCACAACTTCGCCGCCGATCCAGATGAACAGCGCGAGTGCCGCCGGGGCCGCAGCGAATATCCACTTGTTTCTTTTAACCCAACCGTGTTCCATGTTGTTTCCTCATTTCCTCGTAAACTCGTCGTGAATGTTTTGCAAACGTTTGCGCAGATGAAGCACCGCGTAGCGCTTGCGCGCCAGCAGCGTGTTGACGCCTATGCCTGTCTCCGCCGACAGCTCCTTGAAGCTGCGCCCCTCCAGTTCGTGCGCGATAAAAACTTCGCGCTGCTCGGCAGGCAGTTCGGCAAGCGCGGATTCCAGTTCATCCAGCAGCCGGTTGCGCAGGTAAAGAGCTTCTGTGCCGGCATCGGGCGAAGGCAGCAGGTCTTCGATCTCCAGCAGCTCGCCCTCTTCGTCCTCGAACGCGGCATCGGTAAAACTCACAGGCTTCTTCTTGCGGAAGAGGTCCGTAATGCGATTGCGCGCTACGCGAAAAAGCCAGCCGGTCACGTAGTCGATAGGCATTAGCAGGCGATTGGCTTCCACCAGTTCGTAAAAGACCTCTTGCAAAAGATCTTCGACGTCGGCTTCGTTGGGCACCCGCTTGCGGATGAAATTGCGCAGACGGGCTTGTTCTTCCGCGATGACTTCGGAGATGTGCAGGTCTTGCTCGATCATCGAGGTAATACTCAACGTCCCATCCACCCATTTCTGTAGACGAACAGCGGCCGTTTATATTGTAGAGATTTAATCTGGCAGCGGGAGAGGCGTTTCTGGACTCTGGAAATCTGTATCCATTCGCCACGTTTTCGTTCTATGATGTACTCCTACGAGGCAAGTAGACGGCGAGGAGGTCATCATGAGCGACAATCTACCGTTGGCGGCGCGCAAGCAGGGCCGTCGTGAATTTCTGAAGGCGGGCGGCGCAATCACCGCCGCATTGCTGGCGCCCTCGGCGCTGGCCGGCACACCCAAGGCAATGTCCGCACTTCCCGCATTGCCGTCGAACCCCAGAACGCCCGCGGCCATGCCCACCCGCAACTTGGGCAAGACCGGCTACCGCGTGGGCATCTTCTCGCTCGGCGGGCAGGCCGCGCTGGAGCACCCCAACAACTTCGACGTGGCCGTGCCGATTGTCGAGCGCGCGCTCGACCTGGGTGTGAACTACATCGACACGTCGTCGATCTACGGCGGGCCGGAGCGCTGGAGCGAACAGTACATCGGCAAAGTGATGGCACGCCGCCGCAACGAAGCCTTCCTGGCGACCAAAACCAAGGAGCGGACGCGCGACGATTCGATGCGCATGATCGAGAAATCGCTCGAACTGCTCCAGACCGACCACGTGGACCTCTGGCAGTTGCACGACGTCGGCACCATGACCGACGTGAACGCGATCTTTGCCAAGGGCGGCGCGATGGAGGCGCTGGTGGAGATGCAGCAGCAGAAGGTCGTGCGCAACCTCGGCATCACCGGGCACTACCGGCCCGATGCGCTGATGGAATGCATCCGGCGCCATCCCTTCGACACGATTCTGATGGCCATGAACGCCGCCGACCCGCACCACTACAGCTTCAACCAGGAGCTGTTGCCGCTGGCGGTCGAGCGGCAGATGGGCATCATCGGAATGAAGATTCCGGGCCGCAGCCGCCTACTCTCCAGTTGGACGCCGCCGTCGATCGAGGAGCAGAAGCACTCCTGGGAAGGTATGACCATCCAGACCACAACGCCCGGTACGCTGACCATGCGCGAGGCGATGTACTATACCTTGTCGCGCCCGGTGAGCACGGTCATCATCGGCTGCGATTCGATTGCCCAACTGGATGAGAACGTGCAATTGGCGCGGGAGTTCACGCCGCTCAGCGACAATCAGACAGAGGCGCTGGTGAAGCGCGCCGAGCCGGTCAGCAAGCCCTCGCTCTTCTTCCGCTTCTACGAGCGGGCGTAGGCCCCTGCGGCGCGGCAGGAGTGATTTCGCGGGTGCGGGTGCCCCAGGTCTGGATTTTCAGGCCTGGGATTGCCCACTCTGCATGGCTACCGGAGAAGAGTTACCCGGTTCGTCCACTCCCAGCTTCCGGCCTCATCCTGCACTCTGGCCAAAGCTGTCACCAACTCGCCGGACTCTGCGGGCGATATGGCCTTCTCATCCACAAAGATGACCCCGCCATGCAGGCATTCTTCCTCTGACCAGGCTTTGAGAATAGTAGGGATCGTCAGCCGCTCATAGGTGACGAGCGTGAATTCCCGATCGGCGGCTTCGCGCAGGATATCGGATGCATCCTTGCCCACTAAGTTGCCGTCCTCCCACTCGGTCATCGCGGAGACGATGAGCGCGCCATTGCGGCGGCGCAGGCCGGCGGCCACGGCAGGCGAGATCTCTTCATCGAGGAGCAGTTTGAGCATATCAGCGCTTCGCCGGCCTCTTGGGAACGAACTCGACGGTCTGCGGCAGCATCTGTTTCAGAGCCGCAAATTCCGTCTCGCTGTTCTCGGTGATCGCTTCGTTGATCTCCTGGGGGTATGCCTCCGCGTAGTGGACAGCGGCCTGAATCTTCACCAGCGGCCAACCCAAATGCTTGGCCACGGCGGCGGCGTCACCCTTGTAACTGCGCACCAGTTGCATAATCTCCCACACCGCCAGCGAACTGGCCTGGATGCAGGCTTGCCTTCCCGCCGGAGTATCGCGAAAGTCGATGAAGGCAAACTCGGTGCGGCGCAGGCCCTCCTCCACCAGCCGCGCGCTTGCGTCGCTGGGGGTCCATCCATGCCGGTTCGCCATGCGGCGGAGGCGCTTGGCGCTCTCTGTCGGC
>Ga0326727_10023482_pt1 | contig 11756 bp, 12 predicted proteins | sample MB2enrmetagenome_FD_207643 | JGI IMG/M metagenome (GOLD analysis project Ga0326727, IMG submission 207643) | Lab enriched peat soil microbial communities from McLean, Ithaca, NY, United States - MB29MY | ecosystem: Environmental > Terrestrial > Soil > Wetlands > Peat | place: USA: New York... | reverse complement strand
TTTGAGCAGACATATTCTTCGACTTTAGGCGACAAATGGTCAAACGTGCCTACAGCTCCGGAAATTTGGCCGACACTTATTGTTTTGATCGAATTTTGCAGTCTTATTATGTTCCTTTTTGTTTCTTCATACCAAAGAGCAAATTTCAAACCCATCGTAGTGGGTTCTGCATGTATTCCATGTGAGCGGCCTACGCATAAAGTATTTTTATGCTCAAACGCTCGCTTTTTTAGAACGCTTTTCAGGTTCAATAATCTTTTTAGCAGAAGTTCACCTGCAGATTTCATTTGGAAACAGAGAGTAGTATCAAGAATATCGGAAGAAGTCATGCCATAATGTATGTGCCTGGCTTCCGGGCCCACATATTCTGCTACATTAGTTAAAAACGCAATAACATCATGTTTGGTTGTTTCTTCTATTTCAAGAATACGATTTATATCAAACTTAGCTTTCTGTTTAATTACCTCAACATCGGCTTTGGGAATTTCTCCAAGCTCGCTTCTTGCTTCACATGCAAGTATTTCAATTTTAAGCCACGTGTTGAACTTAAATTCATCCTGCCAAATTTTTCCCATTTCAGGAAGTGTATATCTTTCTATCATGAGTTTTTCTCCAATTTCATTTGTATTGTAATTTCTTTATTATTTCTTAATAATTTAATGGTAACTGTTTCGCCGGTAGTGAACTGTTGAAACGCACCTATCAGGGTTTGTTGATTATCTATTAAATACCTCCCTAATTGGAGAATAATATCCCCATCTTCAATTCCTGCGCGGGCTGCGGGAGAATTTGGAATAACCTGGTTAACTATAACACCCCTGGTATTTTTAAGCTTATAATATTTGGCTATCCCGTCATCAATATCCTGTATCTTTAATCCTATATCAAAGTTGCGGTCAACTTTTCCTTTATCTTTTAATTCTTTTATAATTCTCTTTATTTTATTTACAGGGATAGCAAAACCGAGTCCTATGTTGCCGGCGCCGCCGTTTGTATAAATAAGAGTGTTCATTCCTATAACTTCTCCTACGCTGTTAGCAAGCGGGCCGCCGCTGTTTCCGCCGTTTATTGCGGCATCGGTTTGAATCATATCTAAGTAGTACCTGTTATCTAACGGCTCAAGATTCATCCCGGTTGAACTTACTACACCTACCGTTACAGTAGGCTTATCGTTTAATGTAAATAATCCGAATGGATTTCCGAATGCGATTACCCATTCCCCGATCATAATGCTGTCCGAGTTGCCGAATTTAACGTATGGGAAATCCGAACCGTCAATTTTCAATAAACAAATATCGGTGGACTGATCGCTGCCGATTAATTTTGCTTTATATTCTTTACCATTTGTAAGCGTTACCGTGATCTCGCTGGCATTACCCGCTACATGATCATTTGTAAGTATATAGCCGTCAGGTGAAATAATGAAACCTGAACCAAGCTCTTTAACTTTTTCCTGTGCTCCGAAAAATTGTTTAAAGAAAGGATCATTATTAAAAAATGAACCGAAGGGATTTAAATTTACCTGCTGAACAGCTGTTACATTTATTCCCACTACGGCAGGGCTAATTTTCTGCACTGTTTCGGTAATTGCATTTTCCCGGGTATTATTTATACTATTATCAGCCTGATAATTTTCCTCTGAATTATTATTATAATTATTTTTTTCTGAATTATTTCCTGTCTGACTCAATAGAACAACATGGGAAAGTAATACACAAAACAATATAGAATAAAAAATAAATTTATTTCTATTAAACATCTTTTTCTCTTTTCGATTTATTTATAATTTCAATAAACGGATCAATATGTTTTATAAATATTAAAATTAACAATGAGGTGGTAAAAAGCATAAGTAAGGACATAGAATCTGCCCGCGGAAATGAATAAAAATATGCGATATCATTGGCTGAGATAACAGCTATGAAAGATAAAATGATAGCGCCGATATTTGCAAGAAGAATATCTCTTTTTAATGCATAAATAAAAATCCAGATTGTTAACCATACAACCGGTAAAAATGGGAATAGAAGAATTGTACCGCCGAATGCAGTTGCTAACCCTCTTCCACCTTTAAATAACAACCAGGGATTATAACAATGGCTGAATACCGCAAAAATAAGGCTGATTGCCGGGTAAGCGAACTCACCCCTAAAGAACAGTACAGGTATATAAATGCTAAGGAGGCCTTTTAGTGCGTCAATCAATAAAACAAGAAAGCCGATAACTTTAGAATCTGTTATTTCAAAGGAATTCATAGCGCCAACATTACCTGTGCCGGTGTTTGTTATGTCAATTCCTTTGGTTTTTCTGACAATTAAATAAGCCGTCGGAATTGAACCGAGAGCATAACCAATTATTATACAAATAAGGTATTTCATACGGAGATTTTAAGATAATATGGAAAACAATTGTAAATTTAATAAAATTTCAGGAAAGCATCTGTCTGAAAGATCATCTTAAATTATTATGAACTAAAATATTACAAAATATTGCTTAGATAATTGAATACTATTATATTTGAAACCTGAAATTGAGACGGATTTGCTATAATTAATGTTTCATTTTAGATATTAATTGACTTAATACTCAATTTCAGTCTGCAAGTTGATCCCGATGAAATCGGGATGTAGGGCACAATCCCGACAGGTCGGGATTAAAGTCGCGGGTTCTTAAAAAAATATGAAAATATGCGGGAATAGCTCAGTTTCGGGCCGCAAGAATTCGGTCTGATCCCGATAAAATCGGGAGGTAGAGCGCAATCCCGACGGGTCGGGATTAAAGTCGCGGGTTCTTAAAAATATATAAAATTATGCGGGAATAGCTCAGTTGGTAGAGCGCAACCTTGCCAAGGTTGAAGTCGCGGGTTCGAGTCCCGTTTCCCGCTCAACCGGTCCCCCTAATGCTTTCGGGGGACTTTACTTTTTATACTTTAATTTATTTTATTATAAAATATGGCGCTGTAGCCAAGCGGTCCAAGGCGAAGGTCTGCAAAACCTTTATTCGTCGGTTCGAATCCGACCGGCGCCTCTTAAAAAAGTGCAAATAAAACTTGCACTTTTTGATTTTAAAGGACAGTATCTAATGCCAAGTGGTCCAAGGCGAAGGCCTGCAATCCCGATTTTAATCGGTTCGAATCCGACCGGCACCTCTTAAAAAAGTGCAAATAAAACTTGCACTTTTTGATTCTAAAGGACAGTATCTAATGCCAAGTGGTCCAAGGCGAAGGTCTGCAATCCCGATTTTAATCGGGACGAATCCGACCGGCGCCTCTTAATACGGACATCATTTTTGCATTCGACAAGGTGTAATTATTGACACCGTCAGCCGGTTTACATGAAGAACATTATCGAGCGAAGTAGGCAGTCTGAACGGTAACAACTTAATTCTATTCATCTCCAATAATATTGCATTATATAAACCGGGCACTTGATCCGGTCAGTAAATATTATTCGGCTCCGGGTATTTTCCGGCTGTTGTCACGCCTGATGTCTCACATGTTGGGAAAAGATATTGTCATTCTATCGGACTACAGCTAACTAATTGCTTCATCTCCGTGTCAGTCATTCTGCTAGCACTTAGCTTTATTATTTAAGTTTTTATATTTGTTGTAAGTATTTATTTTCGGGTAGTCAATAACTATCAATAAATAGGTAGAATAATAAACTAAAGTAAAATTAGGTGGTCTCATTTTTTAATTAAAGTGTATTGATATTAATAAACGTTTCTTTATTTACTTAATCGAAAAGAATCATTAAGTTTTATTTGTGAAAAAAAGTATAAACTAAAAGAATGCATTGATTTGTGTATTCAGGCTAATCATTAATTTATGAATGATAAAATAGATAAAAGCATTATCCAAGAAATAAGAGATATCTTAAATCTTAAGGAAGAATGTAGCCCGTCAGAATTATATACTCTTTTGGTTAATTATAGGAACCATTTGCATCCGGATAAGTTTATCGAAGAATCTGCAAAAAATACTGCTGAGGAAAAATTTAAAGAAGCAGGCAAGTTATTAACAGAATTATTTAAAATTATTGAGATTGAAAAGTTAAATCGAAATTCAACAGAATTAACTTTATTTAAGCCTGTTTACGAGCAAGTATATTTGTTAAGAGAATTAGAAGTATTAAAGGAGAGGAATCATGAACTCGAGGATAATATTTCAAGTTTTAAATATCAAGTAGATACTTTAAATGAAAAATTGGATGAGCAAACTGAAAAAAAATATATAGAACACACTAAATATTTAGAGTCACTTTATAAACCATCTTTGAGGGAATGGACATCTATTACAATATTGTTTTTATTAACCATTGCTAGTGAAGCAATGTCAAAAATTGAAGAGGTCTCACTATTTATAAAAAGGTACTCTCCTTTAAACGAAACATTTATTAATTTAATTCTATTTATAGTCTTTGTTCTACTGATAATATCGACTATCAAACTTTATTTTGAAAGTAAAATAGTCAAGCGGAAAGTCAAAGAAATGAATTCATCAAAATATGCAATTGATTTTATGGATTATCTTAAAAATAAATATCCATTAGAAGATGAAAGAACAATTAAATTTAATGAAAATGATGCTTATAATTTTATTTGTGGAAATGACACAAGGATTAAAAGATTTTTTTCATTAATAGGTTTTAAGGTATATCAAATAGATACTATAGACTTATTAAAGAATTGTTTCATTGATAATCTTTTAAGAAAAAAATTAATTGAAATCTCAAATGCAAAATTGCTTGATAGAACATTTTCAATTAAATGGTTCTAAAAAATCGTAATATATATGTATGTAGGGAATATTCTAAAGTTTACTAAGGCATAATCCTGTATTGGGCTAAGCCACAGATTGACCTTAATGGATAGAAATATTTTATAAATAAATGTTAATACAACTATATGGCATTGCTGTTTTAATGCGATTACTTATTGATATGACGTTAGTTGCGTTATTAAATATTTAAGTAATTATTGAAATAAATATGACTATATCTGAAGCCAATGATATATTTAAGATTTGGAAATTGTGGTATTGGCCTTGCCACTTCATTTTGGAATCCATTTTTATTGGGAAAATACCTGAATCTTTTTTACCATTTACTCCGGTTATTTTAGAAAAGTCATTAAATATTGTCGCAGAACATTATTTAAATAACGGTGATCATAAAATGTCCTAACTTATTCAGGATTCAATAACTTCTATCTGGAAATATGAAAAGGACGAAGATGCTCTAAAACAAGCGATTGAATCTTTTTCTAATCCCGAAATGAAGGATGTTCTTCTTGCTTATATATCGGAATATAAAAAATGCTATCAGGATTGGTTAAACGAGCGAGGAAGTTCGAGTATAAAATAAAGTTGAAAAATCATCATAAAATATCACTGGTATCAATTGTTATACTGATGTAAAAATTCTCAAATATAATATTAGTTTAGGCACAATGCTGTTAGGAATATTAATTTAATATGAATGATTTTATTTCGCAGTATAAAAATCTTGACAAAATGATTAGAGAAGAGTATGAGCAATTAGGATTGAAATGTTTGTCTGAAGTTAAATTTAATAATGAACATCCTTTAAGCTTTTTCACAAGTTATCTTAGCAAAATAAAACCCATATCGTCATTCCACTTATCTAAAAATTATGATGAAATCTCTTTTATAAGTGATGATTTAAAATATTTTACGGCACTTACATATTTATTGCGACCTTACATTAATAGTCCACTTAAAGAAAATAAGACCTATTTCCAAACAGTTGAAGATAAAAGGTATCTCAGCTATGCTAATATTCTTTTCCAATCTTTTTATAATTATTGGGATAGAATCGGAGATTTAATTTTTTGTTTTATTGAAACATCTTTAAAAGAAAGAGAAGTTTATTTTTATACAGTGTTACAGAAAATTGATGAAAGAGCAAAAGATTCAGAATATTATTTAGCTCTTAATAAATTATATACAGATAAACTTATAAATCTCTTCGGTAAAAGGAAAGAAATAGTACATTATTCTCAATTGACATCAGATATCTATACCGAGACTTTTATTAATTATAATGATACTTTAAAATTAAAACAAATTCAAAAATTAAAAGATTCATTGCCTGACTTATTCAAATCAAATATAGAATATAGCTTCCAAGGATTTGAATTAGCAGTAAAATTTATAAATCACAAAGGCATGCCAAAATAGAAATACAACTAACGAGCATTTTCGCCCGATCGCGTTTTCTTTTTGGCATTGTTAAGTTATTCGGATTTAGGTAAAAGCAAGCATTTAATGTAAGTTCGCTCTATTAAATAAATTTGTGAAATAATCTTGACAGTAGCTTTTCAATTCGGCATTGTAGTTATGGATTAAGTCTTAGTCACAATCTGTTATATGACCTGTGCTGGGTTTTATTCTGGAGAATATTGGCAGTGTAATTATAAGTTGGCGTTTCAATTGAGGAATTATTAAAATAACTTTATGAAGACAAAAAGAATTGAAGATTTAAGTCGGGGGGAGTTTATTAAAGCAGATCTATATTCTAGGTCAAATGCTATGAATGGGAAATACAAAACCGGTCAACTTGGACTTGAAGAATTTGCAAAGATCAGAAATAGTGATATTTTCTTTTTAGAAGCCTTGCAAAAGAAGGCTGATTTAGCTGATAAAATGATCGCAGAAACTGAAGCAAAAGGTAAAGACACGACCGACTCAAATATTATGAAAGAATTAGGTGAGGAAATAAATGCTTTTTTTGGTACGCCAATTCATAGAAGCGAATCTATAATATCTGCAGTATTTGAATCTTTAATGTTGATGGCACTTTATGGAATTGCTATAGGTATCTGGGGATTTGTTTTCAAAAAGAATATTCTTGAATTTGTTATTTGCGGTGTTATAGTAGGATTTATAATTAGTTTATTATTTGCTTTTATGATCGCTTTTGAGAGAACAAAAGAACGCGTTAGAAGCAAACAAGCATGGATCGGTACTATGTGGGGACCTGTAGTAATTATTATCGGTGGTGTGGCTTCAGTAGTTTTGGTGATAAGGTTAATATTTTTTTAGTAAAGGAACAGGGTCAGAACTTTAATAGTATATCATGAAAATCAAGTCGTCCGAACCTTCAATATGATGTATCCATCGAAAATCCGGGAGAACGATACAACCGGCTTTATCTTTCTAATAGATAGATAAAAACTAATGAAATAAAAAAGCCTTCGACTGTTTTAAGAGTGAAGGCTTTGCTGTTTTATATTATGGTTTTATTTGTTCTTTGTGGTTTGGGTTTACTTCGAGCTATAGCCGGTTTATCAGGCATGCGTTTGAGTTTCGGTCTGTTGTTACTTTCCTTCATAAACTGGTTGTAAGTACGTTTCCATTTCTTACCACTTTTTATTTCACTTATCGTAGTTTGTGAAACATGATATTGTTCGGCTAAAGCTTTATTAGTAGCTGATTTATTTTTAAGAATCTTGAATACCTCAGCTTCTTTCAGCTTTGCAGTCTTCATCATTTCGCCATATCGTTGTCTGCCGTGAGATTTTGTCCAAAGCTTTTTTCTAATCAGGGAAATCTCAGCCAAAGGCTGATGAGCCTCTGGCTCAATTTTAATCCCATAAATCAGCGCTTGCCTGCCCCGATGTGGCGGTGGTCCCCATGGGAGTTCAGACATTTTCCCTCTTAATCTTCCAGCCGCTGTATTCTTTAAAAACATCTATCGCAAATAATGCTAAGAAAAGAATAAAAACTATACTTAAAATTCTCGGCGACCTATAAATGATTTTTTTTGTAAACCACATCATTATTAAATTCCCTTTTATGATTTTTCCCGGATTTGAATTTAATCTTTACAAATTATCATCAAAATACTTTGTAATTTTATTATACATATGGAATGTGTCAATTCCTCTTATACCATGTTCCTGGCTGGGATAAACAATGTAATCAATTGGTACACCCAGGTCTTCACATTTCTTAATGAACATAAGGTCATGCTGCCAGACAACTATTGGATCAATGGTACCATGGATCATTAATAATTTCCCTTCCAGGTTCTGAGCATAATTTAATAAGCTTGATTCTTTGTATCCATCCGGATTTTCCTGCGGCGTTTTCATATATCTTTCAGTGTACATAACTTCATAATAACTCCAGTCAATTACAGAACCGCCTGCAACACCAACTTTAAATAGGCCTGGAGTCCTCGTCATCAAAGATGTGGCCATAAATCCCCCGAAGCTCCAGCCGAATACTCCTACTCTTGCAGAATCAACAAATGGAAGGGATTTAAGATAATTTGCTCCAAGGGTTTGGTCTTCAATTTCGTGCGTTCCCAAATGCCTAAATGTTACCTGCTCAAATGCCAAACCACGGTTGGCAGAGCCCCTGTTGTCGATTGTAAAGACTACATAACCATGTTCCGCCATATAATTTAACCAAAGGCTTGCGCCGCCAAGCCAATCGTTTGTTACTAATTGTATACCGGGTCCGCCATAAACATAAACCAAAGCACGGTACTCTTTAGTAGAATCAAAATCTGCAGGTAATATCATCCTGCAATATAGATCATAGCCGTCGCCGCTTTTAAGCGTAAAAATCTTAGTCTTACCCAGGTTGTAATTCTTTAACGGGTTATCTTCATCAAGTACGGTTCTTACAAGTTTTCCTTTATTGTCAATCAATAAAACTTTGCCCGGTACGGTTATACTGCTGTAGTTATCAAGAAAATAATTCCCATCTTTGTTCTTGATTACCTCATGAGTTCCAGGCTCATCTGTAATTCTGGTTATTTTCCCTGATTCAATATTTACTGAATAGAAATCCCTGTCCAAAGGGCTTTCTTTTGTAGCGGTGAAATAAGCATTTTTACCTTCAGCGTCAAAACCGTTAAAATCGGTTACTTCCCATTTTCCCTTAGTTAATTGCCTTATTAATTTACCATCTGTATTATATAGATAAAGCTGATTCCAGCCGTCTCTTCTTGAAATCCATATAAATTCACCGGGATGGCCGTCAACAAAGATTGCTCCATGCAAAGGCTGCTCATATTTGCTGTTGGTCTCCTGAAATAATGTATCGACTGCATTTCCGGTCTCTATATCATATTTAATTTCCCATAGATGATCCTGATATCTGTTTAATATTCCTATATAAACATATTTTTCATCGGGGTCCCATGCCACACCTGTTAAATAATGATCCTTAGGCTCGCCGGTATTTAGAAATGTTGTCCTGCCGGTATTCAGATTATAAATACCAAGAGTAACCTGCTCGCTTGTCATTCCAGCCATAGGATATTTGATATTTACGAGTTTTGCAGGGTGAAATGAAATATCCACAAGGGGACAATCCGTTACCATCGTTTGATCCTTACGGTAAAATGCAAGGTAGTTTCCTTTTGGCGACCAAAACGTTCCTTTATCAATTCCGAACTCATTTCTTGCGCAATACTGGCCGTTAACTATACCTTCATTTTCGTCATTGGTAATTTGCTTTTGTACATTATTTACAGAGATAAACAAATTATTTTTGATGGTATAAGCGGTAAGATTTTTACCGGTATTATCAATATTATCAGCGCCGTCTTTTGTGCTGTTTAAAAGTTCTAATTCATTATCACTAATGTTATAGTCCCACAGAGAGTCATTATTCCAAAACCGGAAATTGTTCTTATCTGTCCATTCCATATCAGGAAAACTTGTGAGAGCTAGATGCGTATATTCGAAATATTTAACATTTAAATTGTCCAGGGTGAGTAAAGTATCTTTAGACTCCGACCCGGTGTTTTCTGAAATCAAACTTGAGTCATCAACAAACGTGAATGCGTTTTCTCCGGGGCGCCACTGTAGTTGCTGAAGAGATTGCGGCCAAAGCTTTAATGTATTTTTTGTAATTGATTCTATAGTAAGTTCTTTTTTCTGACAAAATCCCGCCGCTGAAACAAAAACTATAATTAGAGAAATGAATCTTAAAGTTTTCATAAATCATCCTGAGAATATATTTGTAATTAAATTATTAGGGACTTCTTCAAAATAATAATTGGAAACATTTAAATTTGTATCGTGGAATTCCCATATCTCCCCATCTTCCTGTTCCTTTTGCCTGAAACGTATCTTATTTGAAAACTTATCTTTTGATGCCATAACGATGCAGGGCTTCTTATAATATTTGCACAATATTGCTGCTGCAAGGCTGCCGGTTTTGTTTATTATATTCCCGTTTTTTAGTATTGCATCAGCGCCTAAAATTACCGCATCCGCTCGGGGAATATAAAGGGAAATCATAGCATCTGTAATAATTGTGGTTTTAATATTCTCTTTTAACAGGTGTTTTGCAAAAATACGCCCTTCAAATTTAGGGCGTGACTCGCATATAATTACATGCAGGCGCTTGTTGTCCTTAGCCCAAAGCATGAATATTTCTAAAAGAGTTTTGCTGTTTGATAATGTCAAAACAGTCCGGATATTTTCTAAAAAAGGCCCGGCGTTTTTATATATACGTAGAAACTTATTTTGTGAATTTTTATCAAAAAGCTTTAAGAATTTTTTTGCTTCATTTTGATTGGATTTTAAAGCCTGTTCAAAAGAATTAATATAATTTTCTACAGCGGCAAAATGAAATAGATTGTCTTTAATCTCTTTTAAGTCGGATTTAATCTTTACCGGGTTATCTATAATTTCAAGAAGGTAATTATTTAAGCCGGATAAAATTTGTTCCGAACCGGAAGTTTTATCAGTTAAAATTTTATCCAGCTTATCTAGATTGTTCAATGTGATACTTAAAATTACTTACTTAATTTACTCAAATGATATCTAAAGTAGCCCCGGCATTTAGTGTGTGTGTGAAAATTTAAAATAATTTTATAATTATTCAATATATTGTTTTGATGTTAAATTTTTTCAAGGAGGATAAACCGTTAAAACGGTTGAATATTTTTGGTTTTTCATCATTAACACCGCGATTAATCGCGGTGTTAATGATTTATAAAAATATTCTTTCAAACTGTTTTAACAGTTTACCACAACCTGCAAATGAATTAAATCAATGTACTTATTACAAATTTATTCATATACAATTAATTTTTATACACTCTCTAAAAGCTTTGACAATTTTATATAATTTAAATGATTGAGCAGCAATCCGTAAAGTCATTCAAGAATTGTTTGCAAAAATGTTTAAGTATTGCCTTGAATAAAATGCGATTCAGTGAATCGCATTATAATAATAATAGTATGTGATCTAAAATTATTCGTCCATTAACTTTTTAATGTTTCTTACAGCCTGCTTAATGCGCTGGTCGTTTTCCACCATGGAAATGCGCAGGTAACCTTCGCCGTACTCACCGAAAGCAATACCGGGAGATGTTACAACTTCAGCTTTATCAATAAGCATTTTGCAAAATTGTAATGATCCCATCTCTTTAAACTTATCCGGGATAGGGGCCCATACAAACATACTTGCTTTTGGCTTTTGAACATTCCACCCGACGCTGTTTAATCCTTCAACAAGAACATCCCGCCGCTTTACGTAAACTTCGGCAATTGCTTTTGTAACTGAATGGGGGGAATCCAAGGCAGCAATCGCAGCTACCTGTATCGGGGTAAAAATTCCGTAATCATAATAACTTTTTAATTTGGCAAGCGCTTTACAAATCTCTGCATTGCCTACGCAAAATCCCACGCGCCAGCCTGCCATATTATAACTTTTCGACATGGTAAAGAATTCAACTGCAACATCTTTTGCCCCCGGGACCTGCAGT
>Ga0326727_10023481_pt1 | contig 11756 bp, 7 predicted proteins | sample MB2enrmetagenome_FD_207643 | JGI IMG/M metagenome (GOLD analysis project Ga0326727, IMG submission 207643) | Lab enriched peat soil microbial communities from McLean, Ithaca, NY, United States - MB29MY | ecosystem: Environmental > Terrestrial > Soil > Wetlands > Peat | place: USA: New York... | reverse complement strand
GATCGGTTCACCGGCACCCCACCAGGGACCGTCGATCAACCGCGTTTCAATGGACACGTTCGAAAAAAGAAGATTCTCGATGACTCCGGAACTGCGTGCCTGAATGCCTATGCCGCGATTGCTATCGCGAATGATGATGTTCTGAAACACAAGGCTCCTCACATCTTTCGCCGCCGGACCTATGCGAATCGCAGCGGAGCGGCTGCGAAGGACGACATTGCCGACCGCGATATTTTCCGTCGGCTGCTGGCACCACCCGTCGATGCACGGGCCGCCTACAACAAGGGCGTCGTCGCCTGCTTCGATATAGCTGTCGGAAACTGTCGCGTTCCGCGAAGTCGAAATGTCCAAGCCATCGCTGTTCGGTACCAGCAGGCTGTTGCGAACGTCCAAGCCGATCACGAAAATATGATCGCTGCAACCAATCTTGATGCTCCAATTCGGACTGTCAACGACGTGAAAATCGCGCAACATAAGTCCATCCACATGGAGCGCGAGAAAAAGAATTCCCGGCCTCGGCAACATGCGCACTGGGCCTTCGCGGGCATCCCGCATGCGCGTCACCAGAGCGTCGCCCTGGCGCGTTCGCGCGGGATCGAAAAAGGGCTCGAAATGGGCGTGCGAAGTGTCCGCGAATGCACGGCCGTTGCCGTCGATCGTCCCCTCGCCCACGATCGCCACGTTGTGAACTTTTTCTGCCAGCAACAACACTGTGTCGCGCTCCTCGGAAGCCTTCTCGATCGGAGGATAGTCGCGGAGATCGGGACTGCCCAAAATGGTCGATCCCGGCTCGAGCTTCAGCGTGATGTTGTCGAGCAGACGAATCGTGCCCGTCCGGTAGGTGCCTGCATCAAAAACGACCGTGCCCCCACCCCGCGAATGGCAGGCCTGAATCGCGGCGTTGATCGCTGATGTATCCAGTTTCTGGCCGTCCCCCGCCGCACCAAAAGCGCGCACGGGACAAGAACTCGACGTGGCATCCGCGCGAAGAATTCCGCTCCCGAGAGCCGCGATTCCCGCAACGATCAGGACCTTGCACAAGAAACTCGGAGATTTTGCCCGCGAAATCAAACGGTGTGCGATTCCTTCTTCGAATAACATTCTCCCCCTCCTGCTCCAAGGATCTGAATGGAATCAAAGGTTCGCACGACCAGGCCAGAGCGGCAAATCACTCGGAGGCATATCCTCTCGGATGACGAATCTGCCATTGCCACTGTGACCTGATGATCGAGGCGAGATCGGACATGGATGGTTTCCAACCAAGAATTCTCCTGGCTTTTTCCGGATCGGCCACCAATCTGGCGGGATCGCCGGGGCGCGGTGCCTCCATTCGGATGCGTATCGGCGTGCCCATCACTTTCCTGGCAGTCTCAATCACTTCAAGCACGGAAAAACCGGCGCCGCTTCCGAGGTTCATGAAATCCGACTTGCCGCCCTTTCGGAGGTAGTCGAGTGCGAGGATATGCGCATCGGCGAGATCTACCACATGAACGTAATCGCGAATGGGCGTTCCATCGGGCGTGGGATAATTGTTGCCGAACACGGCCACTTCAGGCTCCTTCCCTAATGCAGCCGAGAGAACATTCGGAACCAAATGCGTCTCGGGATCGTGGTTCTCGCCGTTCCGCTCCGTGGCGCCTGAAGCATTGAAATATCGCAGCGAAACAAATTTCAGGCCATAGGCGCGATCGTAGCTGGCGAGCAGCTGCTCCATAATCAGCTTCGACCATCCATAGGGGTTGGTCGGCCACTGCCGGCTAATTTCGAGGATTGGTATCTGTTCCGGCTCGCCATAAGTTGCCGCTGTGGAGGAGAACACAATGCGACGAACGCCTGCACCCACAAGCGTCCCGATGAACGCAATTCCCTGCTCGACATTGTTCTCGAAATATTCTGCCGGCTCGGCAACGGATTCTCCCACGAAGGCGAGGGCAGCAAAGTGCACGCAGGATTCGATTTGATGCTCTTTCAAGATGCGGGAGACGAGCGCGCGGTCTCCAACCCGGCCCTGATAGAAAGGAATGGCGGCATCAAGCGCGGCGCGATGACCTCGATACAAATCGTCCAGCACGACAACGCGTTCCCCTTTTGCCAACAGCCGCTCCACGGTCACGCTGCCGATGTAGCCCGCTCCGCCTGTCACAAGAATCGCCATTTATCCCTCTTGCCTTCCTAATTGAAAGTATCTCTGGGTTACTGCGCTTCCAATCTAAATCCGCGCGCGCGTCGCGTCGGGGATGGCGCGCAGGGTTTCCGCCGCGCTCTCGGGAGTGATATCTCGCTGCGGCGTCCCGAGCATTTCGAATCCAACCATGAATTTTCGTACAGTCGCCGAGCGCAGGAGCGGCGGATAGAAATGCGCGTGCAAATGGCTCTCCGGGTGCATCGCTTTATCCGTCGGGCTCTGATGAAATCCCATCGAGTATGGAAAGGGAACGCCAAACAAATTGTCATACCGCGCAGTGAGTCGTTTCAATAAGTCCGCGAGATCATCGCGCTCGTCTTCCGTTAATTCCGGGAGAGTCGCGACGTGCCGCCGTGCAATCACCAAAGTTTCAAATGGCCAGATTGCCCAGAACGGAACACAAGCCGCAAAAGATCGATTGCTTCCCACCAAGCGCACCTGCGCGTTATCTTCCTGTTTCAAGTAATCGCAAATCATGCAGCGGCCTTTGGAGCGTAGGTATTGGTCGAGAGAGGATTGTTCCTTGGAAGGTTCGTTCGGGACGTGTGACGTGGCCCAGACTTGGCAATGCGGGTGAGGATTGCTGCACCCCATCATGCTTCCGCGATTCTCGAATATCTGAACATGCCGCACGTTGGGAAGCGCGCCCAGTTGTTCGTATTCATGCGCCCAAACGTCAACGACCTTTCGGATATTCTCCGGCTCCATCTGCGATAGAGTCAGATCGTGCCCTGGCGAAAAGGAAACTACCCGGCAAATGCCCGACTCGCCGCGCGCTTCGAGCAGTCCATCTGTGTATGCCAGATCGGGAGTATCCGGCCGCACCGCCGGGAAATCATTATCGAAAACGAATACCTCTTTGTATTCGGGATTTTTCGCACCATTCGCGCGTGTATTCCCGGGACAGATATAACATTTCGGGTCGTATGCGGGGCGGCGCTCCGTCTCCGCGTCGTCAACCTGGCCTTGCCACGGGCGTTGAGTCCGGTGAGGCGAGACGAGCACCCATTCTCGCGTGAGCGGATTGAAGCGCGTATGAGGTTGTTCCTTGAGATTGAGAGGAGCCATATTTATTATCTGAGTGGATGAAACTAGGACGCGGATCCCACGCCATCAGCCGCATCACATACATAGATGTCGGGAGTCAGCCCTGTGCACTTCTCGTATTCCGTCTCGATCCATTTCCTAAATGCGTCCACGGAATCCGAGTGTACCAGATTGATCGTGCAGCCACCGAAGCCCGCGCCTGTCATCCGTGCGCCGTAGAGCCCTTCCGCGTGCCCCGCCAGGTCAACCAACAGATCCAACTCGCGGCAACTCACTTCATAATCATCGCGCAAGCTGCGGTGCGATTCGGCCATCGCCCGGCGAAGTTCTCCAAAACGCTTCTGTTCGAGGGCTGCGGCAGCTTCGAGCACGCGGTCGTCTTCTGTGACGACGTGGCGGCACCGGCGGTACACAACCTCCGAAAGCGCTTTTCGGCAACTTTCCAATTGATCAAGCGTCACGTCACGCAGAGCCCGCACTCCCGGGAATTTACCGGAGATGATGCGGACGCCTTCTTCGCATTCAGAACGGCGCGTATTGTATGCGCTGCTGGAGAGTTCCCGGCGAACCATCGTGTTGCAAATCACCAGACGGACGCCCTCCGGCAATGGAAGTGTGCGATAGGAAAGTGACCGGCAATCCAGAAGCAGCGCTCGGCCTCTCACGCAGCAGCAGGAAGCCAGTTGGTCCATGATCCCGCAACGGGTTCCCGTGTATTCGTTTTCCGCCCTTTGGCAGAGCTGCGCCAGTTTCCGGCGCTCGATTTCAATTTCCGAATTTTTCAGCAGCGCCCAGCCGACGGAAGACTCCAAAGACGCAGAGGAGCTTACTCCCGCGGCAATCGGGACCTCGCCATGAATCAAAAGATTCGCCCCGCGAAGTTTGTAACCACCGTGCTCCAGCACCTGCGCGACACCAAGCACATAGCTGCTCCAGTGGCGCGCTTGAATCGGTGTCGGCGCATCCAAGTCAAACCCGATTCCCTCGTTGAGATTGGTGGTACGGGCCTGGATCTGGCGGTCATCCCTCGGCGCGATTGCCACCCATGTGGAGAGATTGATAGCCGCAGGGAAGACGAACCCGTCGTTATAGTCCGTATGCTCCCCAATCAGGTTCACTCGTCCTGGCGCTCTATAAATAAGCGGCTCTTTGCCGTATAGGCTTTTGAACTCTTTCTTAAGACTGCTCGTGTCCATTCTCCTGCCCCAAAGAATTGCAAATTAGTCAAACACAGTACAGTACGCAATCTCGCATCCGTTGGCAATCATACTTTAGACGGAGGCCATTCCAGGACTGAGCACACAGTCAGATGAGCGATTTCTGCTCGGGCGCTTTCCAAAATCAAGAATTCTCTCAGTTCGCCGCCGGCCCCGCCGTGTGCTTCGGGTAATCCACGCGAACCGACACGATTTCAAACGGATGGACGGGCACGGTAATCTGGTTGTCCGAACCGACGGAGAGCGGCGTTCCCTGCGGCTGCTCCATCAGGCTGGTCAAAGTCGCGCTAGTGGCTCCCGCTGGGATACTGATTTGAACGTCGCCACTTCTACCAGCCCATTCGTAGAAACGAAGGAGCAGACTGTCGCTGTCCTCCGCCTTTTTCAATGCGGTCAGGACGACATTTTCCTGCTTCACGCCGACAAATGAATGCCGTGACGGCAAGGCGCCGTCATGTGTTTCCACTTGCATCGCTTTCAATCTGTAGTTGAACTCGTACCCGCGACGAACCGTCAACGCCTGCTTCCAATCCCCGGCATGCGGATAGAGCGAATAGCTGAAATGATGATGCCCGCGATCCGCATCCGGATCGGGCCAAACGGGAGAGCGCAAGAGCGAGAGCCGAAGCACGTTGCCCTTGGCATCGTATCCATATTTCGATTCGTTGATTAGGCTGAATCCGTGCGTTCCATCGCCGAAATCGGCCCATCGCATCGCTGGGACTTCGAATTTGGCCGCTTCCCAGCTATTGTTGCGCGTGGTGGGCCGGTCGATGGTTCCATAGGGAATTTCATAAGTCGCTACGGCGCTGGAAGCGGCGAGCGGGAACGCGGCCTTCAGCAAAACATGCGTTTCGTGCCAGTCGATGTCGTTCGCAATATCGACGCGGTCCATGCCCGCATATAGCTGGATTTCCTGAACGAATTTCGAATTCTGCCAGGTCCGCGTGACGCGGATGGTAGCGCGCACCGGGCCTTGCTCCGTCAACTGAACCGAGTCGGCTTTATCCAGTTTCGTGAACACTTTTTCAAAGTCCGCGTCGATGTTCCACGCGTCATAATCCTTCGGCGTGTCCTTGAAAGCGACGAGTTCGTTTCCGCAGCCGCCGGCGGCAATCGATTCGAATTTCGCCCTCTTGTCGTACAGGCTCGTAATGCAACCCGTTCGCGCGTCAACGGTCACTCGCAGCAGCGAATTTTCCAGCGTGAGTCCGGCCGCCTTGAGATCCGTTTCGACCCTCTTCTTCCCCGGAACAATATGCATTACTTCATAGCCAAGCGATGGGACATCCTTCGCAATTACAAGCAGCCGGTAGCTGTTGGTCGCTGCATCGGAAGCGAGCACCTGAAACGGCAGAGCCCTGCCCTGCGAATCCAGCACGGAGACTCCGTCTTTGGCCGCCTCGGGCATCTGCGCATCCACCTTCACTAGATCCGTTCTCGTCCACGCGAGGGGATTCACGACCACGATCGGAACACTGCCCATCGCGGACTTGGTGTTAATCCGTGCAGTAACGGTCGCGAGAGCTTTGGTCGCCGCATGGTCCGAAATCAAATGGACGAGATCATAATCGCGCTGCGCATCCTTATATATTGGACCAATCCCCGACCCTGCCGCGAGGTCGTGGAACTGGTTGAAGAGAACTTTCTTCCACGCCTCGGTCAATTCCGCGCCCGGATACGGCGAACCGTATAACCATGCGAGAGAGGCGTACTTTTCCGTGTTGAGCATCCATTCTTCGCTCTCGCGCATGTTTCGCTTGTGATTGGATTGCGTCGTCATCACACCGCGGTGGTATTCGAAGTAGAGTTCGTCGTGCCAGATAGGAATGCTGATCTTGCCCTCCGGCGGGGATGGCAATTTGGCATCGCCTTGGGCCATCACTTTGTAGTTCCAAACGGGCGCGTGATCCGTATCCAACCTCGTTTCCACATCCGAAAAGAATCCCTGCGAAACGCCGAAGAACATTTTCGGGACGGCCATCTTCGGATCGACCCAGTGCATTCCGCTATCCAGCATCGCGCGCGTGGGGCCGCCGCCGTGGTCGCCTACGCCGAACAAGTGCAGTATTTCCGTCTGCCCCGGATTCAGCGTGCGGGCCTGCGCGACATCCTCGGAGATTCCCGCGGGATTTATGTCGTTGCCATAATCATGCGGGAAATACGATAAAACGCGGCTGCCGTCCGGAGATTCCCACCAGAAAAGTTTGAGAGGGAGCTTGTTGGTATCGTTCCACGACATCTTTTGCGTGACAAAATAGTCCACGCCGGATTTCTTGTAGATTTGCGGCAATTGCCAGGTGTACCCGAATGAATCGGGATTCCATCCGATTCGCACGTCCACGCCAAACTTATCTTTGAAGTATCTCTTCCCAACAAGCAACTGACGAACCAGCGATTCGCCGTCGGGCATGTTCAAGTCCGGCTCGACCCACATTCCGCCGACCATTTCCCATCGCCCTTCCTTCACGCGGTCGACAATTTCCTTGTGCATCGAAGGATATTTGTTGAACATCCATTCGCTGTATTGCGCGGCGGATTGCGTGTAGGTATACAGTGGGTATTCATGCATCAATTGAAGCGCGGTCGAGAAAGTCCGGCGCACCACGTCCACCGTTTCTGTCCAGGGCCAGAGCCATGCGGCGTCGATGTGCGAATTGCCTGTCAGCCTGACGGAAGTCTGCTGCAAATGCGGCTTGATCGCTTCCAGCGCGATTTGGGCTTTTGCGAGCGAAGCATCGAACGCTTTCTGGTCCGCATTCTTTAGCGCATCCAAATCCACCTGCGCAGCCGCGCTATCGAGTTCCTTATTCACCTCCTGGGAATCGCCTCCCAGCGACGGCGCCAGTTTCGCGACAGACAGAATTTCCTGGAGGAGATCGGCCGGACTAGGTCGCGCCCCGGAAAACTCAATCCGGAAGTCCGTGCCTCCGTAATACTTTTCGTCCTCCGTATGCTGAATCTTGACCGCAATCAGGACTCTGTCGCCCGGCTTTGCCTGGTCAAATAGGACGATGGGTTCAAGGTCATCGCCCATTGCCACTCGCCGTCCGTTGAAGAATATGATCTCCGGCATAGGCCCATTGCCCCACACGTGAAGTTGGAACCAAATTCGCGTCCCGGCCAGACCGTACCCATTCAGGTTATTGGGGATTTCAACCCACTGGCGGTACCACGCAGCCTCGCGTGGCCCGTGGTCGCCCTTCTTCACCACCGGCCAGCCTAAGTCGTCGAGATCGACGGCTTCGCCGTGAGCAATATCGCCGGCATGAAATCGCCACTCATGCGACGGCAGATTCGACAAAGTCGACAATTGCTTTGCCACGCGCTGCACTGGAGCGGATAGCGACTTGAATTGGCCGTCGTCTTGCGCTCTTGCAGGCAAGGCAGCGAGCGCGCATGCAACAAAGATGAAGGCGACACAGAGTCCCATTAGACTAGAGGCGCGTGATTGCATGATGTGGCGGATTCGATGTGACACGGAGGATTCTCCTTCCCCTGGGAGGGGTGAAAGCCCTATTGGATTATTGCGCTTTATGCAGGCGACCGGTGCGTCATCGCTACGTGAATTAAGCCCGTGGGATTATAAAGCAGTTAGGCTGAGTCGTGTGTTGTGAGTCGGTTCTTTCCAAAACGCCATACCGAATAGAACCGCCATTGGGAAGCATCGATGAAACCAATACTGGACGCCTTTCCTCCCTGTTCAAATTCATGGTTCGACTGACAAGTCGGTCTGGCCACGTCTATTGGCGGTATGGCAAATCCACTGGTTTGACTAAAGACTTCTTGTGGCCGTTGTACCAGACGTATTTGCAGGAAGCGCAGTCCTTCGACTCCTCCCAACTCGAACCATCCTCGAAAAGCACGCTCGTCAGTACAAACGCGCCACCGCCTCCGTGGTACAAATTGACGTCTGCCGACCAAGAGAGTGTTTTTGCGTCGCCGTTCTTAATTCCTTTGTTCCAACCGAATTCGCGAATCGGCAGGGTATCGACAAAGTCATAGTGGAGCCACTTCCAATGCTCGGCAGCGTCCGCAAGCGCAATATTGAAGACCAAACCGACGATCTTCTTTCCACTGGTATTTCTTATTCTTGCCGTAACGTCGGAAGGATTGAAGCTTATGAACTCAATCGGACAGGCCGCGGGTGTCGCAGGGCTGGAAGTCGTGCTCTGTGCACGCGCGGACGGGGAAAGCGCAAGAAAAGCTAAAACCAAATACGAAACTAAAACGAAATGAATGCCGCAGAACGCCGGCGACGGCATGTTGTTGAAACGTGACTGGGAATCATCCATGGCAGTCAACCTCCGCAAATGGGACGCGTGCCAATCCCGGCTGGTTACACATAAAAGTCGAAATTAATAAGTAAGACAATGTTTCTAGAAGAGTCTTTTCCCGGCGTCCCAGGCTAAGTCGCGTTCGCCAAAGAAGAAATTCTTCATCGCCTTGGCATTCGCCTCCGCAAAAATGCGCAAAGTGCAGCGTCGATGCAGCGCCTGCGTGTGCCGCTGAGGCCGGATTCGTTGTGTGGGAGAGAGTCTGGGTATATTATTTCGCCTTATTCAAACAGACGACTCATAATGGAATCCTACTCCATAGGCGTTGATCTTGGCGGGACCAACTTACGCGTAGCAGCCTTTTCCCACCAGACGGGTCTCTTCGATCCGGTTTCGATGCCCACGCGCCTTGAAGCGGGCCGTGATGCCGTCGTTTCCGACATGTGCCGGGCGATTCGCCGCCTGCTCGACCGGCATTCACCAACCAAATCGCTTGCAGGGATCGGCATAGGCAGCCCTGGCCCGATCGAATTGCCTGAAGGACGGCTGGGCCATCTCCCCAATTTCCCCGGCTGGGATGGCTTTGAACTGCGCGCGGCCGTGGGGCATACACTCGGAAAGCCTGTCATCGTGGAACACGACGCCAATCTTGCCGCTCTGGCTGAATGCAAGCTCGGAAAAGGCAAGGCGCTCGGACTCGATTCGCTCTGCATGCTGACGCTTGGGACCGGCGTCGGTGGCGGGATCATTGTCTCCGGAAAAATCTGGGACGGCATGAATGGAATGGCTGGCGAGGCTGGACATATCACGATCTGGCCGGACGGTCATCCTTGCGGATGCGGCAGTCACGGCTGCCTTGAACAATATGCATCGGCGCCCGCCATCGTCAGGATGGTCAAAGAGGCGATTGCGGAGCGAGGAGCACAAGGGCTTGCCGCCATGGAAAAGAGACATCCGAACTTTTCTTCTGAAGAAGTCTTCGAAGCCGCCACTGCAGGAGACCATGACGCAAGAAAGATTTTCGAGATCGTCGGGCGCTCGCTCGGAATCGGCGTGGCAACGCTCGTTAACACGCTGAATCTTCCGCTCTATGTTTTGGGTGGAGGGTTGGCGAAGGCTTGGGAATTATTTTCGCAATCGCTTTTTGCGGAGTTGCATCATCGCAGCTACGTTTATCGGCTGACTGGCGGCCAAGTCGATGAACGCGGGCACAAGGCTGCCACGACTCATGTTGAACCGGCGGCGCTTGGTTCGGACGCCGGAATCCTCGGCGCGTGCTTGCTCCCGTTCACACAGGCCCGCGAAGCATGAGGTCACTCGTCGAGACGATTCGGTGCGTGCTTTCCTCTCCAGTGAATGCCATTCCTTCACCCAACAGGATAAACAATGAAACTCAATTCCTATCTTCTTAAGGCAGCGATCGTAGGCGCGCTCGGCGGGCTGTTGTTTGGCTTCGACACGGCCGTCATCGCGGGCACTCTGCACACTCTACGAATCATTTACTCGCTCACTAAATGGACGGAGGGCGTCACGGTATCGATCGCGCTGGTTGGAACCGTGATAGGCGCGATGTCAGCCGGACTCGTCGGCCAGAAATGGGGATCGCGGGAAACACTCCGCCTTCTCGCTGCGTTCTATGTGCTCTCCGCGCTGGGCTGCGCTTTCGCGTTGAATTGGCCGATGCTCGTCGTATCGCGTTTTATCGGAGGACTTGGTATCGGCGGCTCGTCTGTTCTCGGACCGGTGTATATCGCGGAGATTGCTCCCGGAAAATGGCGTGGGCGGCTGGTGGGAATGTTTCAGATCAACATCGTCATCGGCATTTTGCTCGCGTACTTCTCGAACTTCTGCATCGCGCAACTTGGATTCGGCGTGGCCGATTGGCGATGGATGTTCGGCGTGGCTGCGCTCCCGGCGCTGCTGTTTCTGATTCTTCTCTTCGGCATCCCGCGCAGCCCGCGCTGGCTGGCGACGCAAAACCACGTCGATGAAGCGCGCTCGGTGCTGCAATCGATTGGATCGGAGGACCCGGAGACCGAGCTTCGCGAGATCGTCGAGTCCATCCACCTGGAACGCTCGCAAAAGTCAGAGCCGCTGTTTTCCCGCAAATACCGGCTGCCGATTTTCCTCGCGATCACAATTGGCATGTTCAACCAGCTTACTGGAATAAACGCCATTCTTTATTACTTGAATGACATCTTTGCGCATGCCGGGTTCAGTAGCGTTTCAGGGGATTTGGGGGCGGTGGGCGTCGGCGCGATGAATTTGATCGCTACACTTTTGGCGATGTCCGTGATTGACAAGATCGGCCGCAAGACCCTCCTTCTGATCGGCGCGGTCGGCATGGCCGGATGCCTTTCCGGCGTGGCTGCGGTCTTCCTCACAAACAGTCACATGAGGGACCTTCTTTGGCTACTGGTTGGTTTCATTGGCTTCTTCGCCATATCGCAAGGCGCGGTGATTTGGGTTTACATCGGCGAAGTCTTTCCCAACCGCGTTCGCGCGAAGGGTCAGAGCCTCGGAAGCTCTTCTCACTGGGTGATGAATGCCGCGATTTCTTTGCTTTTCCCGGTGATCGCGGCTTCATCCCGTGCTTACCCATTCGTGTTCTTTGCAGCCATCACGACGATTCAATTTTTCGTCGTGCTGTTCTTCTATCCAGAAACCAAGGGAGTCACGCTCGAACAGTTGCAGCGCCGCTTGGGCATCGATTAGCACATGCTCGGTCGCGGAAACATGGTGAACCCAGGTGTGGTTTGGAACGCGAGCGGAAGATCTACTTCCCTCCGAAGATTCGTTTCGCAACGAAGGTTAGCACTACGCTCCAAATCACGCTGTTGGCGACCAATTCCAGCCAGAAGGAATTCAGACCTGCGGCGTGCCCTACAAACAGGAAGAGCGGAAACGAGGCAATTTCCCAGGGAATAGCACTTCCGTGAGAACCCGGCGCCATATTTCCAGGGTAGGTTGCCCAGGCGAAGAATTCAAACATTGAGTGCAGGACCATAATCGCGGCTGCAACTGCGCTCC
>Ga0326727_10023478_pt1 | contig 11757 bp, 19 predicted proteins | sample MB2enrmetagenome_FD_207643 | JGI IMG/M metagenome (GOLD analysis project Ga0326727, IMG submission 207643) | Lab enriched peat soil microbial communities from McLean, Ithaca, NY, United States - MB29MY | ecosystem: Environmental > Terrestrial > Soil > Wetlands > Peat | place: USA: New York... | reverse complement strand
CTGGACGTAATCCTCTTGACCGCCCATGATGATACCAGAAACGTCGCCAGTATGTGTCCTCTGTTGAACGTTGATTATCGCACCGCGCCGCTGGTTGTTGAGGCGGGTTGTCGAGAACTCACGCCAGAACGTTGCTACCGACTTGCGATCTGCGTCAGATTCGCCACCCTCAACCTGAGTGTCATTCAAATCATCCCCGATCAGAACATCCCCGCCGCGACCAAGCAGACCACCCGCAACTGATGTAGACTGCCGCGACCCTCCGAACGTATTGTCCCATTTAGCCTTAGCGTTTTGGTCTACCTGTAGATGTATCCGGTCAGGCCAGTATTTCTGGAACCAAGGCGAATAGACCAACCGACGAGATTTGTTCGAGTTGTCCATGGCAAGGAAGTGATCGTAGCTCGCACACAGGAACCGGACATGCGGACCACGTAGGAAGTCTTCATCTGGGTCTGCGTTAGGCTGTATCCATGTCCACATCGGATAAAGTATTGAAATCACGGTAGTTTTGCCAGTGCGTGGGGGCACATTCACCAGCAAGCGCTTAATATCACCTGTGGAAACTGCCATCAGGTGGTCGCAAACCGCGTCGATAACCCAAGATTCTTGATAGGTACTCGGGTCAACCGCGTGCCAAGCGTCCTTTACGAACTCGCTTAGGCTGTTCTCGTACCTTATCCTGTTCTCTACGGTTTCCGCGTCTGCAATGTATTCATTGAGAAGCAGGACATCGGAGGGGTTATGCTTGCCAGAGAGAAATGGGATTAGGCTCAATCGTCTTCGTCAAATCCATGTGCCTTTGACCACGCCCGATAGGCTTTGTCGTATGCGCTATCTTCGCCAAGACACTCATCCATCGTGTCCCAGTCGGCGTCCGCAAAGGCGTCAATTAGCTTTTCGTAAAGATGCTCTCGCTCTGTTTCGTTCAATCGAGTCTGCTTGACGGCCTCGATCACTGAACTAAATAGACGACTCCCGCTTGCCCATCCCATCATATTACCCCAATTGGCACGTCGTTGCCCCATCGCAACGAGACTTTGGCATCTGGCCACAGGAGCAAATGGCTTCGGCTTGCAGGCTTAAAACTTTAGCCAGCCTATCAGCAACTTCATTAGCCCTACGTTCGTGGCCCAATAGCTCTTCAATGCACTGTTTCGCGCGTCGCATCAAATCACGGGTTGGTGGTGATTCCGCCTTATCTTTAGATGCGAAGTCAAGTTCAGAGACTAGGCCGTTTATCTCGCGTTGCAACATGCTCATGCGAACTTATTTGCAACCTCTAGGAATTGCTTCTCGTTGGTCTCGATCGCGAGCTTTTGGGCAAGAACACAATCGCCGGCCACAAGCGTCCCGATCGGCAGTGCACATAAACCCTGAACTCGTTTCCCGTTCTTGTCAAGTTCCTCGATGTTCATCTGCCGACCGTGCTTGATTCGGTAGCGCTTGCCAGTGTGCGAACCTGTGACCTCGAACGCCTTTGACTTCTCGTATTGGGCTAGTTGGTCAGGTGTCAGCCAGGATTTGAGTAGTTCGATGCCCTTTTTGTCGGCCTCTGTATTTTGAGGCGCATAGTCGCCTAGAACATAGTCACGTAGACGCTGGAGACTAGCTTCGGTTAGGTCTGAGGCTACAAGATTGTTCCAAGAGCTAGGAGTGGACGCAAAACGTTCATACGCTCGGAGTACACTGTCAGCCGTCAACGTCCGCTGTTCGGTTGCCGTCGTGGAGGTCGTCGCGCTGCCCATAAACATTTGGGCTTCAACTGCATTGCGAGACCGACGTAGCGTTTCCTCTACGTCCCTGAATACTTGGCTTGGTCCTTCATGTCGGAACGGCTCGATCTCGCGTATGGTCCGGTTGATGTAGTACGGATTTGGGTCATTCCACACTGAGCCAGGACGCACGTAACTGTGATGCCGCCGTAAGTGCTCTTCAAATCGCCTATAGTCCTCACGGGCGTTCTCGATCATATGGGCCGGCGCCATTATCCGGTATAGGCGCTCAAGTGCCTCCCGTCTTGGTTGCAACTCCAATTGTAGCATGTGATCTTCGTATAGGCGGGAATAGAGCGAATGGCATTCACGAACATACCCGCCAAGATCAAACCGAGAGTAGTCCAATCTCTCAAACAGCATCCAATGAACAGATTGGCCTACATAGGAGTGGAACCGCGCTTCAAACGCTAGAGAACCGTTGTCGTGGTTCCTATGATAATCAATGCGGTCGAGGTACGGCGGACGATCTTGCCCAGCACTACGAATGACCGAATAGAACGCCTCTTCCGCACTCCGAAGCGCAATATCCCTAGCGTTGAGAGGCAATCAGCCACCCATGAGACGCGGGATAAACAGCACCTCATCGGCCGGCTCGAACGCCTTAATCACTCGGCCAGAGCCTTCGCCAGTCCGTACTGCGGCAGTCCGACCCTCGGCAATCAGTTCATCGAACCGAGCTTGGGCGGCAGCCAAGGATTCGGCCGACGCCTTGTCGAACGCCTCGGTACTGTGACCGCTATGATCCATTATCGAGAATTTCATGTTAGTCTCCCTCATCTTCTCCAGAAAGGCCACATCGACCAATCCGGTCCTCTCCGCGTCTCGAACTCATCCTATTAGCGAAACGATCCCAACGCCACATCATACAACCACTGGCTAGACAAGGCGTTGATGCAGCATTGACATCTGCCATCCGATTGGCAATAGTGAGCAATGGGCACAATCTCAGTTTAGCGTTTTGTTCAGTGTACGTGCTCACTGCTCATCCAACAGCGGTGGCAGATTCAACTTAGGCAGGCTTGGAGTGACCTTGCGACGCCCAGCGTGCCATGCGTTTTTCAGCGTGATAAGTTCCCGTCTCGCGATCTCATAATCAACCGAGACTATCCCGTGTCTCTTACGCCATGCATCGATCGCAGCCTTATCCTCGCCAGTGAGCGAAACCAAGGCATGGTGCTGCTTCATGCCGGTGCGCTTGAGCTTTAGCCCGTCCTCAACCCAGCGCTTCGGTCCTAGCTGATTAAGTCCCGCATTCCGGTGCGACCGTGACACTTCCCATCCCCTATCGAGTCACGACATAGAAGACAAACGCTACTACCAAAAGACTGACTAGCCAAGCCTCAGTTCCGGGCAATCCACGTTGATGTTAAAGCGCATAGAACGCCCAGCCCAATAGCAGCCAGAGTGCAGACGAGATCAGGAGCCCGTTCACTATGCCACGGGAAGGCGCGAGGTCGTCAGGTTCCATAGTTCCTTCGACCACATTCCCGCCGCGTTGTCAACCTTAGTGCGCAGTCCCCCGTTCCTCGTCCACAACTACGCCCTGCCGCTGGAATACGTCCTCGGGCCGAAGACCCATTTTGTTGATCTGGGCAAAGACACGGGACCAAGCGTCTTCAACGGTCTGCGGTTTCTCGGTGATGTCTTTGGTTTCGGTCGATACGAGCTTGGGATGCAGGTATTGCGCAGCCGCCTTTGCCATATTGTCCCGGCGACCGACCGCAGCCCGTGAGTCCCGCATGATCCTTAGCATATACTGCAATGGGGTTTCGTCACTAGCACTCGCGACCTCAAATGCCTCGTTGATTGCCTCATCCATGCCAGACGAGACAGCCTTGATCTTATTGGGACTTCCCTTCTGACGCCCACCTGTTTTGAAGCCTTTAGCCATGGTCTATTCTTATCTATATGCACGCAAGGGTTGAAAAAAATATTAGGTTGTAATAGCGGCCGCACTTTATTGTAACATTTCGTGATTTGTAGTCTTGGACGTTTTGTCTTATGTTCTGTGTAGATGGAACGGAGGGCTAAACATGAACTACCGCCAACAAATCCAACAAATCGCGCCTACCTACGACCCTCGCCATATTGAAGGGTACATGCGTTCGGAGCATGGGACGTTGGACCACCTATCATCGCGACGTTTCAACACCGAAGTACGGATAGCAGTCGCTTGTGTCAACCAAGGCGGTATTGAGATGGCAGAACGTATCGCCAAATCATTCGGTTTGTAACATTTCGTGATTGGACAAATCGTCCAGCAGTCTCTATGTTACTCGTAGATGGGAACGGAGATGAAGATGACCAACCAAACCCTAGCGAACGCGGAAAAGGCTGGCAAACACGCCTACCACAGCGGAGAAATTCCAAGCTACGCGGCTGCTGAACGTTTCGCAATCAAGAATTACAGCATCATGCTTGAACGTGAGTGGTTCGTGGCAGGCTGGAACCAAGCCTTTTGGGATGAACAGGAACGTGTTCTGAGCGAAAGCCGCATCAAAACGGGCGATTGAACCATGCTATCCCCAACGATCGTTCTCTTTGGTGTCAGCACAGTTCTAATACTTGCCGCTGGCTTATTAACCTATAGTACATCACTCTTTTGGCTGTGGTTAGTGATAGCCTGCGGATTTTCCCTTGCCGCGTGGCAAGCCTTTAGAGCGAACGGAACCTAATACGACATCCTGTTCTTTCCGGTAGGGTGGTGGGGGTAGAGCAAGCCAGGAGAATGAAATGAAACTCAAGTCTTACAAATGCAGTCGGCCGGTGGATTTATCTACGGCAGTCGAACGTGAATGCGACGGCCACGATTATGAACGTGGAGCCCTAGAGGCTGCACAATACACGGCCTCTAATACCGCTGAGTTCTTGGGCAAACTTGTGGAGATGTTGCACGAGAAGCACGTCTTATCAGACGAGGAAGTGTTGGGCTTGTTGTCGAGTTGGGAGGAAGCCTAATGTTCAGCTACGAATATCGCACTGGAATTGACGGCAAGAAATACATGGTCTGGCCGTCATCCTATGAGCGAGAGATTTACACCGAACGCTTTCCCGAGTTGGTGAAGGATTACAAAATTGCCTCTTTTGGGCAATTCGAGAACGCCTATTGTCTGACCAGGTAACCTGTCATTGGCGTGTAAACGGCACCTCGCCAACGCATATCCTCTTGGCAGGGTCCCCATCCCAATCCACATAAAGCCCCGCATCCCGTAGGTGCCGCATGATCTCCGCGCCGTTGCCTGACCATGCCAGATGGACGTGGCCGACATATTTCAGCTCTTCGGCATCCTGTTCGTGGTAAAAGACTGCGTTATCACACATTTCATCAGGGACCGCAGCCCAGCCACAGCCCTGACAACAGCCGAAACGCGCTTCCGCGAAGTAGCCGGCCTTACGCAGATTCCTAAATGCAACCGTGAGCTTTTTCTTTGTGCTCATTGCACCTCAACTAGTTGATTTTATTCAGGAAACGCGATAGACAACTTTGGGTACATTAACCCAGTCCGTGGTGAGACCAGGGACCGCCCCGCTGCGCGAGGCCCCAACCTGCCAATCCCCGAGGGCGAAAGGCCACCAAGTCAGTCTCCCTTTATAGGCAGATTTTCCTTGTTTTGTCAAGCCCTTTGACGATGAATCCACATGGAAAGTGAACGCCCAGATTTGGCAAGGGTGGTAGGATTTTAACCCACGATCCTCGTTTTGGAGACGAGTGCTTTGGAACAGGCTAAGCTACACCCCTATATTTTGGCACCAAGGCGTGGTGTCGAACCACGGTTTCCTCGTCCACAGCGAGGCGTTTTACCGTTAAACTACAATGGCGTAACTGGTAGCGGCTGCGAGGGTCGAACTCGCCTATGTGTCGTTATGAGCAACACCTGTTCGCCTACCGAACTGCCGCCGCAGGCAAGGAGGTGATCGAAACCCCAACCTTTCCGTTCAAAGCGGAATGCTCTGCCAGTTGAGCTACTTGCCTATTGGTAGACCCTGCGAGGCACGATCTCGCGTCTCCTGAGTGAAAATCAGGTATCCTCGGCCGACTAGACGAAGGGTCCATTGAAAATTCATGCACTTTTAGGAGACTAGTCCTATCACTTTCTGACACCGCTATTCCCGAACGGGAACAATGGCCGATCTTTTGGCCGATCTTACCGAGCGGGAACCCGAACGGTAAATTTGGTGCGGACGCTCGGTGCTGCCCCGAGGACCCTAGTTTGGAAGACTAGTACGTTGCTGTTACGCCACGCCCGCGCGGAAAGCTGAGAACACGATTCCCATGGACTTGCGCCCACCCTTGCTTTAGCAAAGCAGGACCGGCCCTGCCGGCTTAACTTTCCGTAATTTAGAGGTCGCGGGATGAGTCGAACATCCGTAAATCCCTTTTAGGAGAAGGGTGCCTCGTCCGCTAGGCTACGCGACCGCACTCCGGGCTGGACTCGAACCAGCATAAAAAACCACTTTAGAAGAGTGGCGACCATCCTTTGGACCACCGGAGCATATTGGAGACGGCAGCAAGAGTTTAACTTGCCTAGGGTGGGTTGCAGCCACCAGCCTGGACGCTCGGCCATGCCGTCATTGTTGGCAGGGAATCTTGGCTTCGATCCAAGCACCTCCGCTTTCAGAGAGCGGCGCTCTTCCAACTGAGCTAATTCCCTATAGTGGTCTGCCATCGAGGATTTGAACCTCGGATTTCAACCTTCCAAGGGTTGCGGGGACGGCCAGACTCCCCTAATGGCAGTTATTCGTTTAGAAGTGGCTGTCGTGCCGATCGCGCGCATCCACATCGACCTGATGCTTGGTCCCCGCAAATGCCGGCACCGCAACAACAAGGCTCATTACAATAGCAAAAATCAGTCTCATTTCAAGTCCTTTTTCCTTCGCGAGATTGCGAATCCGCATTATACCGCACCGCAGCAATCCGCGCAACCCCACATATTGCACAAATAATGGACCTCCCGGCGTGAGTCGAACACGCACAAACCCACTTTCGTAGAGTGGTGCTCTGTCCATTGAGCTACGGGAGGGATACTTGGCGCGGCCAGGGAGTGACGATCTCCCGTTTCTCGGATGAGAGCCGAGGTTCCTACCGTTAGAAGATGGCCGCGTATTGGCTCCAGGGGAGTGATTCGAACACCCATTGGCGATGTTAACAGCATCGGGACTTTCCGTTAGTCGACCCTGGAAAACTTGGTGGAGGCAGGCGGAAGTCGAACCGCCGTCTATCGCTTGCAAGGCGAGGGCTCTGCCATTGAGCTATACCCCCGTAATTTGGTGCCTGAGCGCCGTTCCGCCCGGCGTCCTCCAGATTTTCAGTCTGGCGATTCTACTAAGTTATCTTCTCAGGCTTCTTTTGGTGCGGGCGCCGGTAATTGAAACCGGGCCTTATCAGTGGCGCTGATATGCTCGACCGTCAAGCTACGCCCGCATCGGTATTGTATGTACTTTCCTGGTACTTCTATAACGCGATTTATATGGCTGATGGCACTACGAGGAATCTCGTATCTTTCACCATCGGAAGTAACCACGAATAGAATGTCATATATCAAGTCTGATCCCAACTTACTTATATAGTTTTTCTTGCGGTTACCACCCTGAACAGATAGCCAAACCCTAAACATTTTACCGCTTTTGCTTTTACTTTCCGCTGTCTTTACTTGCACCTTAAAAAGCATTCCACCCTTTTCCACAACCAAATCGTAATCTTGGCTATCATTTATTGGTATCGATACGGTACACATCTCAGAAAGATAATGTGATATCGCAACCCCAATTCCAACATTACCTTTTTGTTTCGTATTTTTGGCTCTTCCAAACAATGATTTTGTCCTTTTTACATATGGTGGGTGATCGGTGAATCGAACACCGCTGGCGTGCTTTTACAGAGCCGGCCCCTCCCAGAGGCTCACCCAATTGGTTGCGCGGGAAGGACTTGCACCTCCGACCTTTTGCTTATGAGGCAAACGAGCTAGCTTCTGCTCCACCGGCGCATAATAGTTGATGGTTCTGAGTATAGGGCCATCACTCCACTCTTTGTCTGTCTCAGATACAGAGCTAGGAACTATGCCTGACGATCGCTCCTAACCACTCCGTCTACCTCTCCCCTGTTTGCAACCAGGATCGTAAAGGGCAAGCACGGACACAAGCTCATAAATTTTGGCGGAAGGGGTAGGATTTGAACCCACGGACCCTTTCGGGCCTTCAATTTTCAAGATTGCTGCCTTAAGCCACTCGGCCACCCTTCCTTATTCTTTTGCCAATGCTCTTGATGAGCCTCGACCATGAACCTGTTGATTGCATCCCGATCTGCTTCAACGTTGAAGTTATCGAGCAAGCCACGAAGTTTGATCTCCGCGTCCTCGATCAACTGCAACGCCTCGGCAAACTTGACCTGTCCACTCCGCACCGCTCGAAGCGTCGTCAGGTTAGGCTCTTCGACTGGTAATGACAGACGGCGTTCCGTCAACAGTTGGATGCCTTCGAACCCCAATCGGAGAGCATGCATCGCAAACTTTGTGTCGTAACCGTACTTTTCGACCAATTCAGGCCGATTGACCGTATGGGCGCGCTCGCCTTTCAACTTCATCTTCTGGGCGACGAGGTAGCCTAGGAACCGCTTGCCGGATTCTCTACTGATGAAGGCAGACCGCATCAACTTTAGCGAAAGCCCTAACGTTTTCTCTATGAGATGCTGTGGCAGCCATAGAAGAATTATCACACTTGGGTTACCCTGCGTCGCTAGCCGGCAGAACTTGCGCAGGCTGTAGAGCGTCAAGTCTAAATCTCCTGGCTTGCTACGCTCTCCTTCGGCTGCATCCCGATAGATGTAATGATCGCAGGGCGTCAGACCACACACGTACTCGGGAGGCTCGATAAACACTCCCATTTCGTCGCGATCGTCTTGGCCTTCGATTGCCGTACCATGGGCCGTCGAACCGACAACCCCGCGCAGGATTTCATTGTCTAGTGCAACCTCGCGTGCCGTCATCATCCCCTCCTAAGTTGGTCGTAACAGCAGGACTCAAACCCGCATCTCCAGCCTTCGGAGGGCTGCGCTCTATTCAGTTGAGCTATGTTACGTTATTTCTCTGTCACCCCACCTGTATACATCTTCGAAACATGGTGAAGCACCTGTATCTGGCTATCATCTGCCAAGATATAAGGTGGGTCAAGGGCTTTGCCATCGAAACACCTCTCCGTGCAACTGTATAAATTGCCTATATCCGGCGATGTTGGATTGACATACACGATCGATAACTCAATCGGGCCTAGATAGGGCATCCTTAGCCCTGTTTTGGCAATCGCCTTATGCAGGTACTCTCGGTATTGCTGCAAGACTTTGCGGTGCATCCGTCTGTGCGGTGCATCGTGGATAAATAGGCGGATCAATGGCGACCCAGGCTGTTCGAATAGGTGAGCTATGATCTTCATGGCTATAACTCATAGAGTGGTAGTCGTCTCAGGGCTCGAACCTGAATCACTGCGCTTATGAGGCGCGGGCTTTTTACCGATTAAGCTAGACGACCGTAGCACCTCAAACACCCCAGGCTTAGGTGGCGCAGGCTTCATCAGCGCATTCAGCCACCATGCCACATATTCGAACTCGGTTTTCATAATTGGCGCTCCGTAGGGGTTCTGACCCCCTCTCACACGTTAGACAGACGTGCCGCCTCACCAGATGCGTAACGGAGCATTCTAACTTTGACGTACTTGAGGTACGCGATAGTTGGAGGGTAACCCCAGCCATGATCTGGGACCTAACGGTTTAAGGGACCGTCGCTCTGCCAATTTAAGCTAGTTACCCGTGAACCCCGGAAGGCTCGAACTTCATGCGGATGGGTTAAAGGCCCATTGCCCGGCCGATCCAGGCTGACTACGCTCGGGGTCCGTAATGCCCCTGCGTTTGAGATAGTCACTCATACGTTGGTGTCCTTCAAGTTGTGGCAGCAATGATTAACGACCTTTGCTTTTACCTCTCGGAACGGTCATGCGAGCGGCCACGGTGATTGGTAGTCCCGTCAAGAATCGAACTTGCGTCAGACGCCTATCAAGCGCCGGCTCTGCCACTGAGCTACGAGACCGTGAAAATGGATAGCCTTGACTGTATCTTTGCCCGTGCGGGCTGGTATGACCCTACAGCTAGGTACGCGCCTAGTGACGCGGTTTTGCCAGCAAAGCTAAGGTGGTGCGGTTAAGGGAATCGAACCCTTGATCTCGCTATGTCGAAGCGATGGTTTGCCACTAACCTATCACCGCGTAAATGGTAGGAGATGACGGTACTGCCCCGCCGAATCCTGCGTGTAAAGCAGGCGCTTTGCTATTAAGCTAATCTCCCATGGTGCGGGAAGCGGGACTTCAACCCGCATAACTTTCGTCGGCCGATCTTAAGGCGGCTGTGTCTTGCTATTCCACCACTCCCGCATACTACTTTTAGATTTTGGGTGCTTGTGACAATAAGTGTCTTGCTGGCTATCACAATTCGGGCATAACAATCTAAGATTGTCGATGGCAAAATTAGTACCGTCACCGTCAATGTGATCCAACCTCAGATCAATGCGTGCGCCCCTCCACTCTGAAATACCACAAATTTTACATTCGTACTCTAGCACGCCACATTCTAGCAACCTTTTCTTCATTCGGTAACGAGGACCGCGACCTGACTTCCCCATCAATCTCTGTGAGAGTTCTTCTGGACCTAGCCAAGAATGGGCGTGTTCCCTCGTTGGGACTGTGATTTTACCTCTTTTGACAGCAAGATAAAACGGAGTCGATTTAACCCCGCTAAGTTCCATGACTTTTCTGGCCGTGTGCCCCTCATCAAGCAATTTCTGGACATCGCTCCAATCTCTCTTATGACGGCGCCCGCCAAGTCCTAGTTTCTGAGCGTGGAAACTAACGGTTGACTTTCCGACCCCAAGTTTTCTTCTAACATCTGCTGATGACATTCCGCTTAATAGAAGACCACGAATTTCCTTAGCCAACCCCCTTGGTCTAGTAGACATTCACAGAAGCCCCCGACTCTAAACGTTACACCGTTCATGTAATGTTCCGGTGGTTCTATTACAAGTGGTGTGGTGTCCCGAGCAAGCCACGATCTTGCACGCCTTTCGGCACGGGTATTTGAAGCCCGCATGTCTGCCAATTCCATCATCGGGACTAACTTCTAGGCCAGGAGGGACTCGAACCCCCACGACTTGCGTCATCGGAATCTAAATCCGACGTGTATCGCCAATTTCACCACTGGCCCTAGAAATGGTGCTCCTGGGCTGAATCGGACAGCCGTTACCACTGTACCAGAGTGATGTAATGCCACTATACTACGGGAGCAATACCGATCCTAGGTCCTCATTTATTCCCCAGCGGGGAGGACTCCGCGGAACCTGAACGGTTTCTGCATCTTCCGATGCTTCGTCAGCCGCAAGAATGCTGGGCCAGATGTCTCCGTGTCAGATCGGTTGGGAGACCAACGGCAGTGGAGCCCGGTGGAGGAATCAAACCCCCGACATTCTGAGTACAAAACAGACGTTCTATCACTGAACTAACCGGGCCAATCTTAGACCTCGCTCTCTAGGCTGTCACACCACTCCTTGCGGCCATCACAGCCCCGGCAGGTGTCGCGTCGGATAGGTTGGGGCGTTCTGTTGCTAGGTGCCCCGTCCCCCGGATTGGTTACGCCGCGAGGCGAACCGCATCCATGTCAACGTTGTCGTTGGCGTATGTTATTCGCTACGAAGATAGGCAACAACGGCTTCAAAAAAATCTAGAGTGTAATTTCTTTTCATGAGATTAGCTCGCATGGATATGACTGCCACATTCCCCTTTACATACCCTAAGGATGGAATCTTTCTATCTATTGAAGGCCCATGTCTGTGTCGAAACGGTTCAAGTTCGATCTTTACCTTCAAGATTGGGCAAAATTCAGGTATAGGAATATCCTCTTCCGTAATATTAAACGGAATACCTTTTTGCTTAGCCCTATTTTTGG
>Ga0326727_10023477_pt1 | contig 11757 bp, 7 predicted proteins | sample MB2enrmetagenome_FD_207643 | JGI IMG/M metagenome (GOLD analysis project Ga0326727, IMG submission 207643) | Lab enriched peat soil microbial communities from McLean, Ithaca, NY, United States - MB29MY | ecosystem: Environmental > Terrestrial > Soil > Wetlands > Peat | place: USA: New York... | reverse complement strand
AACTGATCAGTTCCTGCAAGCCGCTGTTCTGCGCGTCGCTGCTCACATCCTGAAAACCTGGAAGCTTCTGCATCCCCGCTAGCAGAATCGGCCCCCAATGCGCTAGATCTGCTACGCTATCGGACTGCAGCGTGTACTGGTACATGGCGTTGCTCGATCGTCCGCCAATACGCAGGTCCTGAGCTGCCTGCAGAAAAGCCGAAGCGACCGGAAGCCGGTTCAACTTGGGCCGCAGCCGGTCGATGATCGCCGGCGCGGTAACCTTGCGTTCATTCAGAGGCTTGAGCGCAATGTACAGCGAGCCTCCGTTCGAAGAACCGCCGCCGCCCGTGAAGGCGATCACATTGGCGACGGCGGGATCGGCCTTGATCACATTCTCCAGTTGCAAAATTGAGTTGTTCATGACCGAAAACGATGCATCCTGCGGCCCGCGGACACTGCCGGTGATGGCTCCCGTATCCTGCTGCGGGAAGAATCCTTTGGGGATGATGTCGATGAGATAGAAGTTCAACCCGATGGTAAGCAGCAGAAGAGTCAACACGGGTCCTGGGTGCTTCAGCACCCAGGACAGTGAGCGGCTATAGACGGAGAGCATCCACGCGAATCCGCGTTCGGTGATGCGGTACGCGCTGCCGTGCTTCACTGTTCTCTCATCCTTGAGCAGATAGGCGCACATCATGGGCGTAGTGGTCAGCGAGATAAGCATCGAAACAACAATTGCGGTCGATAGCGTAATGGCGAACTCGCGAAACAGGCGGCCGACGATGCCAGCCATGAGCAGAATCGGAATGAAGACCGCAATCAGCGAGATGCTGATCGAAAGAATGGTGAACCCTATCTCCTTGGATCCTTGAAACGCGGCCTTCATGGGAGGCATGCCTGCTTCCCGCAGGCGGGAGATATTCTCCATCACCACAATGGCGTCATCGACGACGAAACCGGTGGAGATGGTCAGCGCCATGAGCGAAAGGTTGTCAATGCTGAAGCCGAGCAGGTACATGACGGCAAACGTGCCGATCAGCGAGGCGGGAACGGCAACGGTGGGAATGAGCGTGGCTCGCCAGTTGCGCAAAAACATGAAGACGACAAGAATCACCAGGACGATGGAGAGGATGAGAGTGCGTTCCACATCGTTGACCGATGCCCGTATGGTTGTAGTGCGATCAAGCACAATCGTGGTCTTGATGCCTTGCGGAATGGACGCTTCGATCGACGGCAATTCCGCCCGGATGCGATCGACGGTTTCGATAATGTTGGCGCCCGGTTGGCGGAAGACAATGACCGTAATCGACGGGGTGCCATTCAGGTACCCGGCCGTGCGAATGTTCTGCGTCGAATCCGACACTTCGGCTACATCGGCAAGCCTGACTGCGGCCCCCTTGTTGTAGCCCACAATGAGCGGCTTGTATTCGTCTGCATGGGAGATCTGGTCATTGGTAACAATATCCGCGGTCGTGGTCCCGTCGGTAATCTGGCCGGCCGGCTCGTGAACGTTCTGCTGACTCAGCATGGACTGAACGTTCTGGATTGTAAGCCCGTGGCTGTTGAGTAACGTTGGATTCACTTCAACGCGCACTGAAGGGCCAGCGCCTCCACCGACCGAGACCTGTCCTACACCCTGGATCTGCGAGAGCTTCTGCGCAATAACCGAGGATGCTTCGTCATAGAGCGTGGGCTTGTCGTACTTGTCCGAGGTTAGCCCCAGGATAACGATCGGCGAGTCGGCGGGGTTCACCTTGCGATATGTCGGATTGGCAGGCAGGTTTGCGGGCAGGTAAGTGCGCGCGGCGTTGATGGCCGCTTCCACGTCGCGCGCGGCGCCGTCGATGTCGCGGCTCAGATCGAACTGCAGCGTGATCGAGCTGCTTCCCAGCGAGCTCGATGAGGTCATCTCGGTCACTCCGGCAATGTGGCTGAACTGCCGCTCCAGCGGAGTCGCGATGGAGGACGCATTGATCCCCGGACTTCCGCCGGGCAAGCTGGCCGATACCGAGATAGTGGGGAAATCGACCTGAGGCAAAGGAGATACAGGCAGGACCTTGAAGGCGATGGCTCCCACAAGGACGATGCCACCGGTAAGCAAAGTGGTAGCTACTGGCCGGCGGATGAAAGGGGCGGAGATGTTCACGATTCCTCCACCGGTTGCGGCTCGCTGCCGGGCTCGATCGCCTTCGGCGCACGGGTGAAACGCTGGCCGATGCGATCGAAGAAGATGTAGATGACCGGAGTGGTGTAGAGCGTGAGAATCTGACTCAGCAACAGTCCGCCCACCATGGCAATACCCAGTGGACGCCGCAACTCCGAACCCATTCCCCGGCCCAACGCCAGCGGAATGCCTGCCAACAGCGCCGCCATCGTGGTCATCATGATGGGACGGAAACGCAGCAGGCAGGCGTCATAGATCGCATCCGTTGCGTTCTTCCCGTGTTCGCGTTCTCCCTCCATCGCAAAGTCGACCATCATGATTCCGTTCTTTTTCACAATGCCGATCAGCAGGATGATGCCAATGATTGCGACCACGCTGAGGTCCTGCTTGAAAAGGATGAGAGCCAGCAGCGCGCCCACGCCCGCAGAGGGTAATGTCGAGAGGATTGTGATGGGGTGGATGAAGCTTTCATACAAGATGCCAAGCACGATGTAGACAGCGGCCAGCGCAGCGAGAATCAGCAGGCCTTCATTGGCGAGCGAGCCCTGGAACGAAGCAGCGGTGCCTTGAAATCCATGCTGGACGCTGGCCGGCATGTTCAGGTTCTTCTGCGCCTTCTCGATGGCCGTGATTGCGCCTCCGAGCGCGGCGTTGGGGGCCAGATTGAACGACACGGTTACTGCCGGGAACTGGCCCTGATGATTGATGGAGAGCGACTCGGATGCCTTTTCGAGATGTGTGAACGCGCTGAGCGGCACGGCATTGGATGCGGATGTAGTGGTGGCTGCATTGGCCGTTGAAGAACCATTTGCATCCACGCCGGATTGAAGCGCATTTTGCGGCACGGTCAGCGCCAGCGAGGATGGTGTGTACTTCACCGAGGCCGTTGTTGCATTCGAGCCTGCGGACGAGGACCCCGAGGATGCGAAAGACGACGAAGCGCCAGGCCCGGAACCTCCTGCGGACGCGTTGGCCTGAATATACAAATCCTGGAGCTTGCCCGGACCCTGCTGTGCACTGGGGGCCGATTCAAGGATTACGTGGTACTGGTTCAGCTGTGTGTACATGGTGCTGATCTGGCGCTGTCCATAGGCGTCATAGAGCGTGCTGTCGACGGCTGACGGCGCGATCCCAAGCCGCGATGCGGTGGCGCGATCGATGACCAGCGAGACTGCCAGGCCCCCGGTTTGCTGGTCGGTGGCAACATCGGCAAGTTGAGGCAACTGCTTCATCTTGGCGACAAGCAGGCCGGTCCACAGATTCAACTCGTTTGGGTCGGGATCCTCCAGTGTGTATTGATACTGGGTGCGGCTCACGCGGTCGTCCACGGTAATGTTCTGCACCGGCTCCATGTAGAGCTCGATGCCATCCACAGGTTTGAGGCTGGCTTGCAGTCTGCGGATCACGTCGGAGGCGCTCAGGCTGCGCATGCCCAGCGGCTTCAGGTTAATGGACATGCGTCCGCTGTTCAGCGTGGTGTTGGTTCCATCCGCGCCGATAAACGAAGACAAGCTCTCGACTGCGGGATCCTGAAGGACGATGTGCGCCAGTTGCTGCTGCTTCTGCTCCATGGCGGCAAACGAAATGGTCGCCGGCGCCTGCGAGATGCCTTGAATGACGCCCGTATCCTGCGTAGGAAAGAATCCCTTGGGGATGACGATATAGAGCACGATCGTGAGTGCCAGCGTTGCGGTGGCTACCAGCAACGTAATGGTCTGATACCCAAGAACCCACTTGAGCGTGCGTCCATAGAACGCAATCATGTTCTCGAACACGCGCTCCGAAGCCCTGAAGATGCGGCCCTGCTGTTCCTTGGGAGGGGAGTGGCGCAGTATGCGCGAGCACATCATCGGCGTCAGCGTGAGCGACACAACGGCCGAAAGGATAATGGTGACGGCCAGGGTAACCGCGAATTCGCGAAACAAACGGCCGACGACGTCTCCCATGAAGAGAAGCGGAATCAGCACGGCAATCAGCGATACAGTCAAAGAGATGATGGTGAAGCCGATCTGCTCCGCACCCTTCATGGCAGCCTGCATGGGCGTGTCGCCAGCTTCGAGATAGCGCGTGATGTTCTCGATCATCACGATTGCGTCATCGACCACAAAGCCGGTCGAGATGGTCAGCGCCATCAGCGAAAGGTTGTCCAGACTGTAGCCCAGCGCATACATGACACCGAAGGTGCCCACCAGGGAAACCGGCACGGCGATACTGGGGATGATGGTGGCGTACAGGTTGCGCAGAAACAGAAAGATGACCATCACCACCAGCGCGACGGTCAACATCAACTCGAATTCGACGTCGGAGACCGAAGCGTTGATCGCCGTGGTGAGATCGGTAAGCGGAGTAACCTTGATCGAGGCCGGAAGGTTCACCTCGAGCTGGGGAAGAATCGCCTTGATGGCCTTGACCACGCTGATGGTGTTGGCGCCGGGCTGCCTCTGAATATTGACAATGACCGCCGGCGTCTCGTTCATCCATGCCGCCTGCTTGTTGTTCTCGATGCCGTCCACCACTTGCGCCACATCGTTCAACATGATGGGCGCGCCATTGCGGTAGGCAACCACAACCTTGCGATAGTCGTCGCTGGTTACCAGTTGATCGTTGGCGTTGATCTGGTAATCCTGATGTGGTCCGTCGAAGTTGCCCTTGGCGGCATTGACGCTGGTGGCCAGAAGCGTGGTGCGCAAATCCTCAAGGTTCAGGCCGTAAGACGAAAGCGCTGTTGGGTTTGCTTGAATGCGCACCGCCGGTTTTTGCCCGCCGCTAATGCTCACCAGGCCAACTCCGCTCAATTGGGAGAGCTTAGGCGCAAGCCGCGTATCTACAAGATCCTCAACCTGCGACAGTGGAATCGAGTTGGATGTGACGGCCAGGGTCAGCACGGGAGCATCTGCGGGATTGGTCTTGCTATATACCGGTGGCGAGGGAAGGCTGGAAGGCAGAAAGCTCTGCGCTGCGTTAATCGAGGACTGAACCTCTTCTTCAGCGATATCGATGTTCAGGCTGAGGGCAAATTGCAGCACGATCACAGACGACCCGCCTGAACTGGTCGAGGTCATCTGGCTCAATCCCTGCAGTTGTCCAAACTGGCGTTCGAGAGGAGCAGTCACTGTAGTGGCCATTACATCCGGACTGGCGCCTGGATAGAAGGTTAGTACCTGGATGGTGGGGTAATCCACTTCCGGCAGGGCAGAGACCGGCAACTGGGTGTATGCAACCACACCCACCAGCAAGATGGCGGCCATCAGCAGCGAGGTTGCGACAGGGCGCTGAATAAACGGCCCGGATGGATTCACGGGGCATTGCTTTCAGCGGGTGTGGCCGCAGACGTCTGACTCGACACTGCGACCCTGCTCCCGCTCTGCAGTTTATCGAAACTGCTGGTCGCCACTACCTCGCCGGGGTTGATTCCCTCGACCGCGGTCATCCCGGCGTCCGCAACACCTGTCTTGATGTTGCGCAGGCTCGCCGTTCCGTTTGTTACCACATAGAGGAAGGCGGCCTGTCCATTGTGCTGAACGGCATTGGTGGGAACCAGCGTGACGCCGTCGAGCGTATTCACCAGCAACCTCGTGTTGACAAACTGGTTGGGGAATAGAGCGCCGTTTCTGTTGTCGAAAGTGGCACGCAACTTCACCGTCCCAGTCGTGGTGTCGATTTGGTTGTCGATTGACTGCAACTTACCCGATGCCAGCTTGGTGGTCTGTGCGCGATCCCACGCATCTGTGGGCAGCGTATGTATCTGGCGCATGCGCGCCTGTACCTGGGCGAGGCTATCCTCCGGCATGGTGAAAATCACGGTAATCGGCTGCATCTGCGTGATGACTGCGAGCACCGTGGCCGCGGAGGCCTGCACCACGTTCCCTGGGTCCACGAGGCGAAGACCGACACGACCGGCAATCGGCGCGCTGATGTGGCAATAGCTGAGCTGGACCTGGTCGTAATTTGCGGTGCCTTGATCGTTCTTGACCGCGCCCTGGTCTTGCAGCACGATTTTCTCCTGGTCATCCAGCAGTTGCTTGTTGATTCCGTCGTGCGCCCACGCCGTACGATAGCGCTCCAGGTCCATCTGCGCTTGAGCCAGTACATTGGAATCCCGCTCCAGTACACCTTCGGCCTGCATCAGCTGCGCCTGGTAGGGACGCGGATCGATTTCGATCAACGAGTCCCCTTTTTGGACGAACTGTCCTTCGCTGTAGCGCACTGCGGTCAAGACTCCGCTTGCCTGCGCCGTTATGGCGACGGTATAGACCGGTGTAACCGTTCCGATAGCGTCGAGGTAAATGCCAATGCTGCCCTTCGTTGCTGTAGCTACCGTGGCAGAAACGAATGGCTTCACAGCGATGAGCGCGCGTTTCACAGCCGCTGCCTTGGTATCGTTATTGTGGATGACAACCAAGACGAGCAGTGCCAGAATCAGCAGGAGTAGCAAGCTCGTCCACAGAATCCACCGCTTCCTATACCAGGGTGAAGGCGAAGACAATTGGTGACCGGCACCAATGTGTTGGACATCCGAGCTATAGCCGACTTCAGACATGCAGGACTCCGCGCCCACGCACTGTTGAGAATGTGCTGCTCGCAGAATCGCTGTATTCCACTGCGTTTGTATGCTCAGTTTTGCTCAGAATCCAGGCGACAATTGACGTGATTGTTTTTTATTCTTTTAGAGTCCCTGATCGGGGATCGGTAACCCCTCGCCTTTAGGCGAAGGATTGTGTATTTCGCCGACAGGTTGTCTGTTTGCATTTCGGTGAGACTTTGGCGTAAACGAATGACTTCGGGAAGAGGAAAGAAGTTCATCAGCAGAAGCCAGACAAATCGGCCGCATGGCCGATCAATCCGGCTTTAAGCCGTAACCGAAGCCACCGCCTGTTAGGCGGTGGAGCATTCACTTACAGTATCTTGCCGAAATAAATCCTCGAATGTCGGCATATATTCCCAAATTTCTGCGGGAGATTCTCGGTCGGCTAGCCCCTGAGAAATTCATATTCTCAGCGGTTTGGTCACTGCTATTTGATTCTCAGGTGCCATCCTCGCCGCAGCTCTGCCCCTGGAACCTGTTGTTCGTGCAGGATGGCCGCCTTGATCGAATCAGTGTCCGGTCTTGACTCTTCCAATGAGCTCTCGAGCATTTTGCCAAGCTCGTCTGGAAGATTCGCAAGAACGGTTTCCCAGAGGACGCCGCCGATGCGGGCATCGATCTTGCGAAAGGCCAACGGTAGTGAAGCCTCGTCGGTGATCCGAACTGAGTCCTGGCTGTTCTTCTGGGCGCGCAGGGTGAACTCGCGCCCCTCGATCGATTTGAGTTCGCGGCTCATGAGATAGTAGAGAACCATGTTTTTGGTTCGCTCCACTTTGCCGGCAGCAGCGCGGGCCCGGTCGCTGAGCCGGACAACCTCGGCGCGGCAGAACTGCTCATGTGCTTCCATCCGGCGCAGGAAGCGCCCGATCCGGTCTACCTTTTCACCGTGGGCCGAACAGAATTGCTGGAAACGGGCGACGATCTCCTCGGCAGGTTCGCCGCCCTGTGCTGTTTGCTCCTCGATCGCATCGAGAAGGCCATCAAGTTCTGTGTCGATCTCAAAAAGCGAATTCGTATCAGCAATCGTTGACATGGTTTTCCCCCTTAACTGAAGCTGTGGTCTACCAACAGCATCAGGCGGCTATTTGCTCCTGAACGGCAACGGCTCTGGCCGCCTGGTAGGCGAGCGCATCGGCGCGGGACTGGATGGGATGGCCGCTGTGTCCTCTGATCCATTGCCAGCGAATATTTCGCTCTGCGCCCAACAGGAGCAACTCGCGCCACAGTTCCTGGTGCTGCAATTCGAAGCCACGGCTATTGCGCCAGCCAAACCGCTGCCATCGAAAGACTCGGAAGCGCATTCCGTCGATCAGCAACTCCGAGTCAGAGCGCAGCTCTATGCACGCACCGGCTGGCGTTAGGCGCAGTGCCTCGACCGCGGCGCGCAGTTCCATTTCAGAGACGGTTGACCACGGGACCGATCCAGCGATCTCCTGGCGTCTGGTCCCTTGGGTCAGGATAGCTGCCCAGCCGGCTGGACCGGGGTTGCCGATGGCCGAACCATCGGTAAAGATGAAGAAATGCTTGTTCATGGGGATGCTCCGTAGCAGGTCAGTTCCAATGAGCCGAGCATTGGCTACGCCGCGTGCATGGGGATAACGCTGCCGAATGGCGCATGACGACCGCCGGTGGAAGCCCAGAGCACGGGATAGGCTGGAGCATTGTCGGGAAATGCCCCGTAGAGGTCGGTCAGAAAGATCAGAGTCTGCGGCTGAATACCATGCTCCTCCAGCCAGTCGAAGCACGGACCGAAGTCTGTGCCTCCGCCGCCAACGGGTTTGAGATGGACTTGCTCTCCGGCTTGATAGGTTTCAACTTTGTGAACCTCGGTGTCGAAGTACAAGACATGAACGCACTGTGGGCGTTGGCCTTCGAGGATCGAGCAAATTTCAGCTTCAAAGAGCCGCAACAACCTGCCATTTACCGAGCCAGAGCAATCGACAGCGATGGCGATCCCGCCGACTCCCTCGCGCACCACTCCAGGCAGATAGAGTCCGTTCCAGATGTGGCGGCGGTTGGGCCGCATCCAGCTCGAATCCGCCGGAATGGTGTCGGACCATAGCCGACGCAACAGTTCGCGCCAGTCCACCGTTGCCTCCGCGGTTCCATCGAGAGTGCGGGCCAGACCCGCAGGAGTCTTGCCGGCCTTCTTCGAGAGTGTAACTGCCTGGTTGACGGCAACACTCCACTCTCGCGCCTGCTCTTCTGCACTTGGCGTCTCTTCGTCCGGTTGTGGTGCATCAAGAACCTGGCCGATGCCGCCCTCCGTCTCTGGCGCAGTTGGCTCATCGGGACTGACTTGCTTTTCTGGCGTTTCGCCCGCGCCAGCTCCGGCGCTGTCGCTTGAACTGTTCTGGCCGCCAGACTGCGGCTGTGCTTCTGCATCGCGCACGTTGTAAATCTGCTCGGCGCTCATGCCACGGAAACGGGAATCGACGAGAACACCATCCGGCAAACTGAGGCCAGCGTCAAGCAGCAGCGGGTTGATGGCGTAGTCGCACGCCTCATTCCACCGTCTTGGATTGCGCCCGGAACGGCGCAGATGATGCTGCAACGCGGGGTGCATAACCTCGTGGGCCAGCACCCCAGCCAGCGTTGCCGAGTTCAGCGTATCGACGAACTCAGGGTTGTAGTAGAGCGACACACCGTCGGTCGCCATGGTTGCAATCGACAGGCTCTCCCGCCCCTTCAAGCGAAACAAGAGCGAGCCAAAGAACGGATGGTCCAACAGAAGCGTAGTGCGCGCTTTCTGAATGCGAATGGATGCTGGTGTCTCGTGTCTCATGCCGCCGCAGGCACCTCCATGTACGCAGACATACGGGATAGGATGTCATCGACCGTTGGAGCATCTGGTGCCTCCTCCGGTACGCTGGCTTCGCGATCACGCAGAACGCTGTCGATCTCGGCAACAATCTCCGCGGCATCGTTTGCCGTGGCCACGCGCAGCAGGTCATGCTTCTTGAGATCCTGCGCTGTAAAGCCGCACAACCGTTGCCTGATCTGATCGGCAAAACGGTTCAGGTCGGCGTCTCCATTTACGTTCAGGCGAGGCAGCAGTTCCACCAGGTCAAAGACATTCGTGACCATCGTAGCGTGGAAGCGGGACTCCGGCTCGTTCAAACGGTCCACCATGTGCAAAACTACGTCCCTGAGCCGCTTCCACAAATCCTCGGTCCCGCGCGTCAGGGATTCTCGAACATTGGCGTCGATCTCGCGGGCAACGCGCGCCTGCTCCTCAGCCGACATCTGCACGCGGAAGTCATTGCCGGTCGGGATAGGCAATATCTCCAGCTTCACGCCGAACTTCTTGCGCAGTTTGTCAGCGGCGGGATAGTCTTCCTCTCGAAACAGGCCGTTCAACTCCGGGCGTACCTGCTCGATGTACTGCGGATAGACCTGGAGAAAGCCCTCCACGCCTTGCTCGAAGCTGGCCTCGAACTCGCGCATACGAGCCGTTAAATCGAAGTATAGGTTCGATGGCAACAGGCGAAATCCCTCATCGGACCACGGCAACGTAATCTTGTAGAAGTACTGCCGCACCTGACCAGCCAGTGTGCGCAGTTCATCGAGCTTGTCGGCGCCGCGTAGCAACTGTTTGTTGTAGCGGCCCGCGCCCTGGTGCGCGCCATGCTGGTCGGCAACGTCGCGGCTGATCTTGCGGTCGTGTTTGATGGCCGTCCAAATGCTGATGTGGACGGCGGCGAGCATTGCGCGTTCTGTAATCATCGAATGGCCTCCTGTTGCACGCCGAAGCGAACGAACTCCGGCGTGTGGGTGATGGCGGTGTCCCGCGCCGCCGCATCGCGCATCGCCATGACGCGCATCTCTGTCGGCATACGGTCCAGATACTTCAGTCCTCTGGCCACGGAATTGTCTGTCATGGCCCGGCCCAGCGCCGTGGCGATGGCAATCTGCGCCGAGGTCTCCGCCGGAAGCGGCGCCGTCTCCGGGTTGAGCAGAATCTCGTCGATCGACGGCAACTGCCGAAAGAGCCGCAAGAATGCAATCAACTCCGCCGCCGCTGCGGGCCCCACCGTGCCATCGAGCAGTTGCGCCTCGAACTCACTCGCGCTTGAAAGGAACGTGGTCTTCTGCCGGTTGGCAATGCCGCGCAGAACATTGGAGGCCATCTCCCAGGATCGGGGAGTGGGCCACGCATTGGCGTCCGAGGTCGCGTCGGCGGTATGCAGAAGGTCCGGCTTGAAGCGCAGAAATGCGATGATCTCCGACCGCACGCCCGCGCCCACAGCCCACTTGCACCAGTCGTTGAGATCGGCTTCAAGTTCGAGATGGACAAAGCGATTCCGCAGCGGCCGCGGCATCGCGAAGTGAACGCCGCGCTCCGACGCCGGATTGCCCGCGGCAATGACCACCCAGCCGTCAGGCAACATATACTCTCCTAGTTTGCGGTCGAGCACCAGTTGGTAGCATCCGGCCTGCGTCATCTGCGGCGCGGAGGTCAGTTCGTCCAGAAAGAGAATGCCTTTCCCTGTGGTGGGCAGGAACTTGGGCGGAACCCACTCTGTCTGGTCGGCTTTGATCCGCGGCAGCCCGCGCAGATCGACCGGATCGAGTTGCACGGCGCGAACGTCCAGGAACTCAAAGTCGAGATCGTCCGCAACCTGCGCAACGATTTGCGACTTGCCTACGCCGCACGCGCCCCAGATATGCAGCGGCACACGTTCGCCGATCAGCGCATGAAGCGCCTCGTAAAGCTTGGATGGTTTCATTTGGATGTACCTCAGCTGAAATACTGGTTCGGGTGTGAAGAATGGCCGGTCGGCCCTGATTTTTGGAATGCGTTGGATTGCCGTGCTGGCCGCATTGGGCGGAACACCAACGACAATATAAACTGATCTCTGAATGAATTCATCAAGGGATCAGCAAATCGAGGCGCTTCAGGCCGCGCTCAAGGCGGCCCGCGAGAACGAGAGCCGGTGGATGGAAATCTCCGCCGACTTCTCCACTGATCCTGAGCGGATGGAGCAGTGGTCCAGCACCGCGAAACTCAGGCGGCTCGAAGTCG
>Ga0326727_10023475_pt1 | contig 11758 bp, 13 predicted proteins | sample MB2enrmetagenome_FD_207643 | JGI IMG/M metagenome (GOLD analysis project Ga0326727, IMG submission 207643) | Lab enriched peat soil microbial communities from McLean, Ithaca, NY, United States - MB29MY | ecosystem: Environmental > Terrestrial > Soil > Wetlands > Peat | place: USA: New York... | reverse complement strand
ACCGGCGATAGCGGATTCCTAGCCTGGCTGCTTGGAAGTAGAGCAGGTAAGGAGTATATTTGGGGAAATAAGGAGTCAATCGCCATGGCTACCGCCGCAAAAGCCATACGTACACAGATTTTCCGCGCCAAAGTCACCAGCAAAGGGCAGATCACCGTTCCGGTGGAGATTCGCAGATCCCTGGGCGTCAAGCCCGGCGACAATATCCGTTTTGAGCAACAGGAAGGCGGCATTCGCGTAGTAAGAGACAGCGACGAAAACCCCTTTGAAAAATGGCGAGGGATTGGCATCCCGGGAGTAGGTCCAGGCCGGGAAGGCGTAATGGCCTATATGCGTGAACTCCGAGGCTACGATGAGTACGACGACAATCTCGCTTGATACAAACCTCATTGTCTCTGTGCTGAATCAAGAGTTGGAATTTTGTGATCGCGCGCAATCCGCAATCAACAAGTTCAGAAAATCGGGAAGGCTCGTGGTTTCAGGTCCGGTATATGCGGAACTGCTCGGCCTTCCCTCAAGAACTCAGCAAATCCTTGATGAGTTCTTCTCCGTTGGAGGCATCGAGGTTGATTGGCGCTTCGAGGAGGCTGTCTGGCGTGCGGCTGGAGTTGGTTATCAAAGCTATGTAAAACGCAGACTCGATCAAACAGGCGAATTGCCCCGGCGCATTCTTACGGACTTCCTGATCGGAGCGCAAGCCGTGGTCCGCGGCTACACGCTGCTCACCATGGATGGAAGACTCTATCGGGCATCCTTCCCAGGAATCCGCATCGAGTCATTTTGATAGATTATCTGTCGCCTCTCATTCCAATCTCAATGAATCTAAAATATGCCGCAAGGAATTCTGAACGCAACAACTTATTTTGTATTACCGATTCCTGGTTGTTTTGCAATGCCGATACCGGGAAATTGATAGCCTGGAGGCGGTACGATCTCCCATCCAAATTCCTCCGCAACGCTCTTGAGGCTTTCACTTTGAGGTTTTCCCTGACAACCATAGACAAACTTATTAATACGTTCTCTCTGCCATGCCTCGATTGCCGACTGTGCAGGTAAACCTGAAGAATGTGCACTCCCTAGCGTTGCGGCAGCCGCTATGACGCCGATCGCTGGAGATAACCCCAGAGCAGAGGCCGCTAATCCCCCGGCGAGTCCTCGTCCCGGGCTGCTGGCGAGACCTGCAAGACCGCCTTGCCTATTTGGTCCTTCGTACTCCCGCAGTTCGGGCAATGACACCCATAGTCTGATCTTAACTCCCGTATTGCGGGTTCCTATACCGATTTCTTGAAGTATGGAGAAAATTTGATTTGCCTCATAAAGACAACCAGGTAATAGGATACTACCTAATAGAACTTTATTGCAATGCGGTTTGCCCCCACCATCACCGAAATCGCGATTAATATTATCTATATGGAGTGTACAATGTGAATAATATTCTCCATCATATTTATCAACTACACCACCCCGTATATAACGATGACATTCCAGATAAATTGACAATATTATTTCTGCATCGTTAAAGTTAAATTTCTCAATTGATTCTTCACTAGGAATAACTTCAATAATATTAATTCGTTCCGTACGTTCGCCTAAAATTCCGGATCTTTCCGTTGAGGGATCGACTTTAATGTGAAAGTCTCCTATCATCCCATTGCCGTTATCAGGATTCCAAATAACTCCATGACAAAGTCTGGTACCCGATTGGTGTTCTTTACTACTGGGGATGAAATACCCAATCGCTACAACGACAAGAATGCCAACCACCCCCCCGAAGAGAATCCGATGAGGCCATGTGTAGTCGACAGTATCGGAAGCAATTTCCCAGAAAAAGCCAACGGGAAGGACAAAAAGAACGATAAAAATCCCAAGAAGCCCAAGAGTTGTTCCAAGAACTTCCTTTTTTCTGGACTGTGATTTGGATAAAAAACAATCCGATTTTTCGTAATCCAAAAATCCAAGCCGCATAGGTCTTCATTCCTCCATGACACCGAACGGCCCTACCTCACGAACGGGCCAATTCAGCAAGATTCTCCTTCTGGTTGATGCAGCAAAGATATTACATCTTCGCCCCGCCCGGCAATCAACAGCGGAATACCATCCACAATCGGGTAGGCGCGGCCGCATTGTGCGCAGACCAGTTTGTCTGTCTCCAGGCGAAAAGCGCCGAGGCAGGCTGGGCAGGCCAGTTGGGCAACTACTAAGGGGTCGAAAGCGGGAAGAGGTTTGGGATCGGCAGACATGAGGCTCTACTGGATGGTGGCGTCGGCGCTGGCCGCCGGATCGGAAGCGGCTGCCGCGCCGGGCGCATGGCCGTTAATCTTCGGGTAGCTGGCAAACTCGGCTTCGATGCTCTGGATGGTGCCTGCCACGGCAGACTCGTAGGCCACGCGAATGCCGTTGTAGATGGCGCGGTCGTTGGAGGAGCCGTGGCCGATGATGCAGATCCCGCGCACGCCGAGCAGCGGTGCGCCTCCATATTCTCGATAGTCCAGGCGGTGGCGGAATTCGTTGAAGGCGCGGCGCGAGAGCAGCGCTCCCACCTGGGCGGTGACGGTGCGTTTCAGCGACTCGCGCAGCACCTCGCGCACAAAGCGTCCCACGCCCTCGCTGGTCTTCAGCGCCACGTTGCCCACAAAGCCGTCGCAGACAATCACGTCGGCCTGGCCGCTGAAGATGTCGCGCCCCTCGACGTTGCCCACAAAACGGATAGGCAGCGCCTTGAGCAGCGGAAAGGCTTCGTGGGTCAGGTCGTTGCCCTTGGATTCTTCTTCGCCGATGGAGAGCAGGCCCACGCGCGGCGACTCGATCTTGAGCACGCTGCGCGCATAGATCTCGCCCATCACGGCAAACTGGGCAAGATTGGTCGCCTTGCAGTCCACGTTGGCGCCCACGTCGAGCAGGACACAGGGATTGCCTCTGGAGTTGGGCATGGGGGTGGCCAGTGCCGGCCGGTCCACGCCGGGCAGCGCGCCCAGCACCATTTTGGCCGTGGCCATGGCCGCGCCGGTGTTGCCGGCGGTGACAAATCCCGCCGCCGTGCCCTCGCGCACCAGCTTGAGCCCCACGCGAATGGAACTGTCTTTCTTGGTGCGCACCGCATGCGCCGCCTTCTCCTCCATGCCAATGCGTTCCGAGGCATGGTGAATGACGATGGGCAGGTCTTCGTTTCCCAGCAGTTCATCGAGGAGATCGCGCAGCTCCTCCTCCGGCCCCACCAGGTGGACGCGGACGGGCAGAGCCTTGCAGGCGAGGATGGCCCCGCGAATCTCCGCCTCGGGAGCTTTGTCGGTGCCTACAGCGTCAAGCGCGATGTCGATCAGCATATGAGCGGAAGTTTACTTGGCGGCTTCCTTGATGTCCAGAACAGCGCGGCCCTTATACTCTCCGCACTTGGGGCAGGCGCGATGGGGCAGCTTCTTCTCGTGGCAGGCGGGGCACTCGGAGACCCCAACGGCGGTCAGAAAGTCGTGAGAACGGCGAAGTGCGGTGCGGCGCGTCGAGTGGCGCCGTTTCGGATTCGGCATGACTAGAATTCCTTTCGTGTCTCGGCCCGCTTCAGGCGGCCCATGCCGGTTCCGTCCGGCTTCAGGCCATGCAATCCACTGGCTGCCTTGCGGCACAGGCTTCAACACCTTCAATTGATCCAGATGTACTCTGGTGGCTTGCTTACTTGGACTCGATCCTGCTACGGAGGCCGGCCAGCGCTTCCCAGCGGGGGTCGCTCGGACCCACATCGCAGGAGCAGGGCTGGCGGTTGCGGTCTGCGCCGCAGCGCGGGCAAAGTCCCTTGCAGCCGGGCTTGCACAATGTTTTGACCGGCAGGGACAAAAGTACCTGCTCACGCAGCACATCCTCAAGCGCTAGACTGTCTCCTTGATAATAACCGATTTCCGTCTCCGGCGCAGTAATTGAGCGTTCCGTGGGGTCGGCATCGGCGGCCGCGGGGCGGAAGATGAGATCGAACTCGGCGGAGAGCGGAATCCGAACCGGCTCGACGCAGCGGGCGCAGGGCACCTGGAAGTTGCCGGCAAAGCGGCCCCTGAGCCGGATGTCGGCCACGATGTCCCTGGGACCCCTGTGCTCGTGCAGCACCTCGGCATGGCCGCTGGCGGCAAGCCCGCCCTTTTGCTCGGCCTCGGAGCCCAAATCGACTGCACCCGGCGCCAGTTCCAGCTCAAAGTCGATCGGCTCCCGTTCCAGTTCGCTGACTTTGAAGTTCATGGTATGAGCCTACGGCGCAAGCGCAAGGCAGTCAAACGGGATAGTCATCAGTTAATGCCGCGAAGAAGGCATAGATTGCGCAAGCGCCTTTTCCACAGCTGCCTTCAATGGCGGCAAATCGTCTTGGATCGTATTCCAGATGGTTTCGACTTCCACGCGATCATATTGATGCCGCAACCAATTGCCGATTCCGCGTATATCGCGCCAGGAAACGCCCGGGCAGAGCGTCTCGGCGTTATCTTTCAGCCTGATTGCCGCCTCGCTGATAATCAGCATCTTGCGTTCGACAGCGGCCTGAGTCTTGTCATCCGATTCATACGCTTCCAGGTCCATTCCGCTCACGAATTGCTCGATAAGCCGAATACTTTCAAGATTGTCGCCAAGAGACGATCTTGCATCCTCAAAAGGCATGGACGGCCTCGTGGACAGCTCTTGCTCGCACCGCCTCTTTCATCGAGTCGTAGGGAGCCAGATCGACCTTCACGCCGAGCAGGTCGCTGAGCCTGTTTTCCAGCCGCGCCATGGTCACCAGCGTCAGACGTTTCGACCGGTCAAAATCTGCCATAAGATCAATGTCGGACTGGGCCGAGGACTCGCCACGCGCAACTGAGCCAAATAAACTCAGATGCCGGATGCCGGCAGCCCGCAACTCCGGTTCATGCAAACGCAACGTCTGAATCACCAAACCCTTGTCCATATTGGAACTTTGCCACAGTCGAGCCTTAGGCGCAAGCCGCGGGGAGTAACCGGTAAACTCGCTCCCCGCCAGTCGATGAAAACGCCCCGTACGGGTCAGCAGATCACCGGATTGCATCGGCGGCCAAACTGTCGCGGGAAATCTCTTTTCCGTGCACCCAAACCGTAGCGATGCTGTCGTAGGCGTCCACGGTCTCTAAAGGCGATTGTTTCATCAGCACCAGGTTGGCAAACTTCCCCGGCTCGATGCTGCCGAGTTGTGAATCCAGCTTGAACTCCCGCGCGTTGCTGATAGTGGCGGCCTTGAAGATCTGTTCCAGCGACATCCCGGCCTTAAGCAGTTGCTTCATCTCCAGGTATCCATTCAAACCGGGGAGATTTCCGTAGGTTGGGCTCGACGGCGTATCCGTGCCAAAGAGGAAATTAGTGTCTTTGCCGGCCAGATAAGCAACCACCTGCCGCACCCGGCGAAGCGGGCCTTGCTCTAACTCGCCTGCAATGGCGGCTTGCGGCTCATTGTCTTCGTTCAATTCTTTTCCAAACCACTGACCAGCCGGAGACTGGAACCAGTCCGCCATTTCCTTTGGAGTCACCTTTGCGATAGCCTTCATTTTCAGGTATTCGGGATCAAAATACGCCATCTCGCCATAGAGCACCTGGATCGTCGGCTGGTAGCCGATGCGCTTGGCCACAATCTGATCGAGCAACTGCTTGATCTGGCCGGGCAACTCGGCGTTATTTTTGAGCGCACCCCAATTCCACATACCGTGTGCGATCACGTCCACGTTTCCATCGACCGCGAATTTCTGCGCCTCAAAACTGTTGGCATGGATCATGAGCACCAGGCCGTTCTCGCTGGCCGCCTTACGGATCTGAGCGAGAAGATCCGGAGTCATCACCGGCAGGTTCCTGTCGCGGGCAAATCCACGCTCGAAGTAGGTTTTCACGCAAATGCCGCCGGCGCTCTTGACGCGAGCGATATCCGCGGCGGGCGTGTGGTCCTCGGGCTTAAATTCAGGCGGAATGCGCTCCGCTTGCCGTGCGTCGTAGATGAAATTCGGGAATGCCTTGAATCGCGCGTCTGGCGGCGCAAACGACATCGGGTAACCGTTGGCAATGGGAAGCGACCCGCCGCAGTCATATAAATCAGGATGCTTGGGAGCCTGGCGGAAACTGTCCAATACTTGCCGGTCAACGACTGCCAAATCAACGAGTGTTGTGTAGCCAAAGTATAGGTACGAACGAGGGAGTTGCTTGAAGTAATCCTGGACGATCTTCTCGCCATTATTGCTCGGGTCGAACGCCATCCCTGGAACGGATGCAAGGTGAACATGGGAATCGATCAGTCCGGGAATCAGATATCCTCCATGCCCGGAGAAAACCACGGCTCCGGAAGGCTTCTTCGCTCGCGGATTTCGCTCGACACTCACGATGCGCCCGTCTTTGATCAGCACACTGCCTTTGTCGATGTGGTTCAGGTTCTCCGGCGAAAGGATGACGACATCAGTGATCCAAACCAGGTTCGTGTTCTGATTCTGTCCGGAAGCAGCCGAGGCTAGAGCTGAGAACAGCGTCATAAGCAGTATGGCTGGTATCTTCATTTCCTCTACCTCATCAACGCGTTTACGCCTGGATGTACGGAACAAAACGCTTATTAGTTCCGCGTAGACGTCCGGTAAAACGTGAACCGGCTTCAGGCTCTGGCCGCCGCTCGTGCAAAAATGATCAGGAAGGACCGCTCCCCATGTCAGGAAACAAACTCCCCGGCCCCACCTTTCGCATCCGCCCTGCCACCGCCGCAGACCGGCCGCGCCTGATTCCGATGATCAACTCCGCCTTCGCCATCGAAACCTTCCTGGAAGGCACGCGCACCGATGAGGAGCGCCTCTCCGCCATGATGCAAAAAGGCACTATCCTGGCAGCCGAGGACGGCGACGGCCAGCTTCTGGGCTGCGTCTACACGGAGGTGCGCGGTATGCGCGGCTACCTGGGCCAGCTCGCTGTCGATCCGGCGCATCAGGGCACGGGCCTGGCCAGGCGTATCGTCGCGGCGGCCGAGGAGCATCTGCGCCGCCAGGGATGCGAGGCCGTGGAGATCACCGTGCTCAGCCTACGCCCCGAGCTGCCGCCCATCTATCGCAGGTTCGGCTACGTCGAGACCGGCACGGAGGAGTTCCACCCCTCCCAGCCGCTCAAATCCGGGGCCGAATGTCACGGAATCGTCATGCTTAAACAGCTTTAATCCTCTGCCCGGCGCATTCAACTCTGCACTTTCGCCAGCTCCGCAATCCGCGCGCCCCGTCCCTGACGTGCCATTCATGGCGCTTCCTGCACCAGTCCTGGACACTGCGCATACAAAAGTACTCAAGCCCGGCCGGATTTTGCCGATGAAATCCACGAGTCACTCGAGAAAGGACTACCGGCATGCAATGGCTGCGTAATCTCCCCGTCTCCCGCAAGTTCATCGTCGCTTTCGGCATCGTCTGCGGTCTCTGCATCGTGCTGGGGGTCTACTGCTTCATCACCTTCCGCAGCATTGCCATCAAAAGTGAGGATGTTAGCGGGAGACATTTACCCGCCTTGGTCCAAATAGCCGAGATCCGCAACGGCGTCAATGCCGAACGCAGGGAAGACCTCGAGTTGATGCTGTGCCAAACGCCAGCCTGTACGGCGGACCACAACTCAAAGCGCCAGAAAGCTATCGAACAATATCAAAATGCCTTGAAATTGGTTGATTCCCTTATCGTCCCCGAGGAGCGAGATCAATACCAGACATTCACGAGAATCATCAAGCTGTATCAGGACGACAGCGATCGCGGTACCGCTCTGCTGAATGCCGGCAAGGCGGGTGATGCGTTGGACCTTCTTGCCTCAAAAGCCATGAATGCGTCGCTTGCGGATGCTCTGGGGGCGGCGGACTTTGGATTTCAGACCCACACGAAGATGGCCGCGGATTCCTCCCAGGGCGCCACCTCGGCCAGCAACCGCGCTACCTGGATCGGCCCGGGAGCCACGCTGCTGATTGTGGTGCTCTGCGGCCTGACCGGCATCCTTCTCACCAAGCTGATTGCACCGCCATTGCAGGCGGCGACAGCCGCGCTGGAGCGGGTGGCGGAGAAGGACCTGACGGTAAGCGTGGAGGAGATGGGGAGCGATGAGATGGGCCGCATGTCGGCAGCCTTGAATACCAGCGTAACCTCCATGCGTGAGGTTCTCCAATCCGTGGCTCATGGCGCGGAGACGCTCTCCGCAGCCACTACTCAGATGAGCGCCCGCGCGGTCGAGAGCGCTGGCAACGCCAATACCCAGTCCAGCAAGACCAATCAGATTGCGGCGGCAGCGCAGGAGATGACCGCAACCATCGGCGAGATCAGCCATAACGCGGAAAACGCCGCCGGCGCCAGCCGCGTCTCCGCCGAAACCGCTAATCAGGGCGGAACGGTGATGCAAGCCGCGGCCATGACCATGGAAAAGATTGCCGCGGCCACCAGCACTGTCTCAGAAAAGATGACCTCGCTGGCCCACCGCTCCGAGGAGATTGGCAAGGTGGTCAGCGTGATTCAGGAGATCAGCGAGCAGACCAACCTGCTGGCCTTGAACGCCGCCATAGAAGCGGCCCGCGCCGGGGAGCATGGCCGCGGATTCGCGGTCGTCGCCGGCGAGGTTCGCCGCCTGGCGGAGCGCACCAAGGGCGCCACCGAGGAGATTGCCGGCACCATCCGCAGCATTCAGGAAGAGACGCGCGAAACCCTTCAGGTGATGCAGGACAGCCGCGCGGCCGTGGAAACCGGCATGGAAGAGACCGCACACGCGCGCAAGAGCCTGGAGGCCATCATCGAAGCCTCCAAGCAGGTGGAGCACCAGATTCACCTGATTGCCACCGCCGCCACGGAACAGTCCGCAGCCTCGGGCGAAATCTCCGAGTCCGTCGGACAAATATCACAGTTGGCGGTGGAGAATGCGCAAGGCGCCGAAGAGGCCGTCGAAGCCCTCAAAAGCCTGGCCTCGCTAGCCGGCGACCTGGATGGCATGATCCGCCAGTTCCGCCTGGAAGGCGACCGGCAGGCCGGCGCAAAATTCTCCGGCAAGAGCCAGCCGGTTCGGCAGCCTGCGTTACGGGCCGCGCACTCGTAAGCCTAACCGGAAAACCCAAAGGAGCATCGAAATGAACAATACAATTCGATCAAGTGTGGTGCTGGTTGTGATTGCATCGTTAGCCTGCGCCGTGGGCTTCGCCCAGTCCTCCGGGGAGGTGACCTATAAGGACAAGTGTCAGATTTGCCATGGCGCCACCGGCGCAGCCGACACGGCGCCAGCCAAGATACTGGGGGTAAAGCCAGTCACCGATCCGTCGGTCATGAAGATGGATTTTGCCGAAATGCTTGGCATTGCCAGGAACGGCAGGAACAAGATGCAGGCGTTCAAGGACAAGCTCACCGATGCTGAAATCAGGGGCGCTGTGAACTACTTCCGCACGTTCATGAGGTAAGAAAAGACAGCGCGGATCAAGTTTGCCGGGATTGCAAGGGATTTTTCTACCCGTCACTTCCGCCACAAAGCCGTCGGCAGCCCGCCCAGATGCTGCCAACCGATTTTCTTTACGCTGCCGGAGTTTATCCCGGCAGCGTTTTTTTGTGGCCTATGAGCCACGCAATCCCGGGCTTCCTGGCTATGTGGCTGGCTGCACAGGCGCTTCGGCTTGCCAGGCCTCAATCTCCCCATGAAATTGCCCTGGAGAGGCTGCCAGCGGCCCTGGAAGGGCATTTGGAACGGCACCCTGGGCTTTGGCAGGTTTCCGGGATAGATCCGGCTGCAGTAAGGCGTCTGGGCATGGCGCGCGGCTACGCGGACAGTGATAGCCCGGGTAGCGGGCTCCGGGCGCGGTCGAACCAGATGATTTTTTGCCTGTCGCCAGAGCTGCGCGGCGTTTGCCTGATGCCAGGGCAGCCTGTTTTGCTATGCTGACCATGGTCCCGGAATGCGTTCACGCAACTTTGTGTTGATCACGATGCTGGCCCTCTGTCCCCTGCAACTTGGGGGACAGGCGTTGATCAATGCGGCACCCCCGGCAGCGCAAGAGGCCGGCAGAGCGGGCGCGCCCACCGCCGATAACCCCAGCCAAAGCGGCGCCGGGCCTTCACTCTCCCTGCCGAATGATCCCGGCCAGGAGATTCTGCCCATGGCCCAGCCGGAAGCGGAGCCGGCCAGCGGCGTGCCGGTCGTGTGGGAAGCCAAGCACCAGAGCCGCGTGGGCGACACCTGGACACTCACCGGCGATGTGGTGGTTCACTACCGCGACTACATTCTGCGCGCCGACAAGGTGGTCTACGACCAAGCCACCACGCAGTTGGACGCGGAGGGCCACCTGCAAATGGCCGGCGGACCCAACGATGTTCTCATCTACGCCGATTACGGCAATATGCGGCTGAATATGCACACCGCGCGCTACTTCAGCGTGCATGGCTCGCAGGGGGTCCGCAACCTGGGCCATAAGGCGGTCTTTACCACGACCAGTCCGTTCTTCTTTACGGGCAGGGTGGTGCTGGAGAACGGCGAGGGCCATTATCAGATCATCGACGGCACCATCACCAACTGCCGCCTGCCTAAACCGGACTGGGAAGTGATCTCCCGCTCCATCAAGCTCGAAGACGGCAAGGCCTCCACGGCCAATGCCCTGTTCAAATTTCTCGGCATGCCCCTTTTTTACTTTCCCTACCTTCGTCATCCGGTGGACGAAACCGGCCGCGAGAGCGGATTTCTGATCCCGGTGGCCAGCACCGGCTCATCGATCAGGGGCTACACCTTTGGCGAGCAGGTCTACTGGGCGATCAACCGCAGCATGGACGTCACCGCCGGCATGGAGTATTTCAGCAAGCGCGGCTGGGCGCCCAATGGCGACTTCCGCTACAAAGGCCACGGGCTCGACCACGCAATCGTGCGCTGGAATGCCCTGCTGGACCGCGGCGTTGAGCTGCCCATCACTGCCGGTTCAACCACCATGGCGCTTACCAACCAAGGCGGTGTGGACATCACCGTTCTGGGCCGCAAGGATCTAGGCACCGAGACGCACCTGGCCGCCAACGTCGATTACCTCTCCAGCTACGTTTACCGGCTGGTCTTCAACGATAACTTTTGGATAGCGGTCAGTTCCGCGGTGCGCAGCAATATCTCGCTCACCCATGAGCACCAGGGATTTATTCCCTCCCTCTCCCTGGAGCGCTTCCAAAGCTTTGCCGGAACCAGCAGCATCAGCAGCACGGCCTCCATCAACGCCAACCAGGCAAGGATTCTTCACCTGCCCAACCTGCGCTTCGATGTGCTGGACCGGCCGTTGGGCGCGTCCGTGCTCTACTGGGGAATGGGATCGTCTCTCGCCTATCTGAACCGCTCCGAGCCCGGGGTGCAAACTGCGCCCGGAGGCCCCATCGGGACCAGCTTCCACGCCCGCAACGCCGGCCGCATCGACTTCTATCCGCATCTCGCTCTGCCGCTCATGGCTGGCGGCTGGAGCATCCTGGCCCAGGCAGCGGTGCGTGAAACCGCCTACACCATCAGCCAGACCCCCGACCTGCTGGTCACCAACGGCGGCGTTCCCACCATCAGCCACGATGCGCTCAACCGAAGCGATTTTGAAGCCTCGGTGGACATGCGGCCGCCGGCCGTGGAGCGGGATTTTACGCTCAGCCACTGGAACCGCACGCTGCGCCACGTGATCGAACCGGAGATCACTTACCGCTACGTGGCCGGCATCGGCACGCAGGAGAGGAACGTGCTGCTGATCGACACCACCGACATCGCAACCAACACCAATGAAGTGGGCTACTCGCTTATCCAGCGCTTC
>Ga0326727_10023474_pt1 | contig 11758 bp, 10 predicted proteins | sample MB2enrmetagenome_FD_207643 | JGI IMG/M metagenome (GOLD analysis project Ga0326727, IMG submission 207643) | Lab enriched peat soil microbial communities from McLean, Ithaca, NY, United States - MB29MY | ecosystem: Environmental > Terrestrial > Soil > Wetlands > Peat | place: USA: New York... | reverse complement strand
CGGTGCTGGGTGTGGCCGAGGAAAACCTGAAGTACTACGATCATGTGCTCGAAGTCAGCCAGGATCGTCTGAAGGCTGGCGATATCGCGAAGATCGATATGATGCGGCTCGATCTGCAGCGTGTTCAATATGAATCCGACATTCAGACCGCCCTGGTGAATGTACGCACCGCCAAAATCCAGTTGCTGGAGTTGCTGAACGATCGTACGCCCATCGACAATTTCGATGTCACCGGGCCATTCGATTTCAACGATGTCACCCTTTCGCTCGACGAGATTCACCACGCCGCACTCGACGCGCGCCCGGACCTGAGAGCCGCTATTCAATCCGTCGACAAAGCGAAGACTGACCATCAACTGGCGGTTTCCAATGGTTCCACCGATCCGACCTGGAGCTTGTGGATCACGCACAACCCTTCGTTTAACAATCCGTTCGATAACAACACCATCGGCGCCAGTGTCGATATTCCGCTGCGGCTCTTCGACCGCAATCAGGGCGAGAAAGAACGAACGGAGATCGACATTCGGCGCAATCAGAGATTGCAGGACGCAGCCACTGCGCAGGTTTACAGCGACGTGGATTCCGCGTGGTCCACCGTCCAAAGCAATGTGGCGCTGCTGCGCCCGTACAAGGCCAGGTACCTCGAAGAAGCCGCCAGCGTGCGCGAGATCATGACCTTCTCCTATCAGCGCGGCGGCGCGTCGCTGCTGGATTTTCTGGGCGCCGAGAGCGATTACAGGGCCGTGCGGCTTAACTACATCAACCTGGTTGGCGCCTATCTGACCGCCGCCAGCCAGCTGAATCTTGCGGTCGGACGCGAAGTGATAACTCAATGAGCCGGACCAATTACATCCCCATAGCCCTTTCGATCGCCGCCGCGCTGTTGCTCGCGGGCTGCGAAAAAGTAGTTAAGGCCGACCCGGCAAAGGAAGCCCCTCCGACGGCGCCGCAGGTCGTTCCCGCGGGCAACTCGAGCGTGGTCACTGTCGACAAGCCCGAGCAATACGCCGTGGTGACCGCCGGCAAGTACGAGGCTGCGCCCGAACTGAATGTCACCGGGACGGTAACGCCCGACGTGTCGCGCAACATTCCGGTGATCACGATCGCTTCCGGCCGCGTGCTCGAGATCCACGCCAAGCTCGGCGATACCGTGACCAAAGGCCAGTTGCTGATGCGTGTGCAGAGCGCGGATATATCGAGCGCCTTCTCGGATTACCGTCAGGCCGTGGTCGATGAGATCCTGGCGCGCGCGCAACTGGAACGCGCCAAAATTCTGCTCGAAAAAGGCGCCATGGCGCAGAAGGACTATGAAGTCGCCGTCGATACCGAAGACAAGGCCAAGGTAACTGTCGAAACCACTGAGGCGCACCTGCAGGTACTCGGTGTCGATAAAGACCACGTGAGCACCATCGTCGATGTGGTGGCGCCGGTGTCGGGCGTGATTACGGATCAGCAGGTGACGCAGGCCGCCGGTGTGCAGGGACTCGCCTCGCCCAATCCTTTTACCATCTCCGACCTTTCGCACGTTTGGGTGCTGTGCGACGTTTTTGAAAACGATCTCAAGAGCGTCAGGCTGGGGCAGTTCGCCGATGTCCGGCTGAATGCTTATCCGGATCAGGTTTTCCGCGCCAGGATCAGCAATATCGGGCCCATTCTCGACCCCACCATCCGTACCGCCAAGGTGCGTCTGGAAGTGGAGAACTCCGGGCTGATGCGCATCGGCATGTTCGTTACCGCGACCTTCCACGGCAGCGAAGTGAAAACACATGCCCTGGTTCCCGCCACCGCTATTCTGCATCTGCACGATCGCGATTGGGTCTATGCGCCCGGCGGCGGAAAGTCGTTCCGGCGCGTGGAAGTGGTGGGCGGCATCACGCTGCCACAGAATATGCAGGAAGTCACCGGCATCAATCCCGGCGACCAGGTAGTGAAGGACGCGCTGGTACTTGAAAACTCGGTGGAGCAATAACCGGATATGATTCGCGGGTTAGTCGATTTCGCGCTCAACAACCGGATTCTGGTAGTCGCCTTCGCGGTGTTGCTGTTTATCTGGGGTGGAATTTCGTTCCATCAGCTGCCTGTCGAAGCCTACCCGGACGTGGCTAATAACTACGTCGAAGTCATCACCCAGTGGCCGGGCATCTCGGCCGAGCAGATAGAGCAGCAGGTGACGATCCCGCTCGAAATCGTCATGAACGGGATCCCACACCTGACGGCTCTGCGTTCGTTCTCGCTGTTCGGTCTTTCCGATCTGAAGATGACCTTCGATGACGAAGCGGCCAACGACTGGAATCGCGAGAAGGTTCTGGAACGCCTCGCCCAGGTGACGCTCCCCAACGGAGTGCAACCGCAGATGGGAACCGACTGGAGCCCGGTCGGCCAGATTTATTTCTTCACTCTTAAGAGCACTAATCCACGCTACGACGTCATGGAGCTGAAGTCGCTCGAAGACTGGGTGGTCGAGAAATCTTTCAAGTCCGTGCCGAACGTGGTCGATGTCGCCAGTTTCGGCGGCCCCACGCGCGAATATCAGGTGCGTATCGACCCCACCAAGCTGATCTCCTACGGTCTGAGCATTGCTCAGGTCGAGCAGCAACTCACTAATAACAACACCAACGCCGGCGGCAGTTTTATCGAATCCGGGCTGCAGCAGATCGACATCCGGGAAGTCGGTCTCGTCAGGAACGTCCACGACATCGAAAACACCGTGCTGAACACCAAGACCGGAACCGCTCTAAAGGTCAAGGACATCGCGGTGGTCCAGCAGGGCCCCAAGATTCGTCTGGGCCAGTTCGCTCGCGCACGTCATCTGGCCAACGGAAAAATCGTCGACGACGATGACGTTGTTTCCGGCATCGTGCTGCTCCGCAAGGGCGCCGATTCGGATTCCGTGCTGGAAGGAATCCACGCCAAAGTTGAGGAGCTGAACAACGGCATTCTGCCCCACGGCGTCAAAGTGGTCCCGTTTCTCGACCGCAGCGACCTGGTGCATTACACCACCCACACCGTACTCCATAACCTGACGGAAGGCATCATCCTGGTGGTGGTGATTCTGTTCCTGTTCCTCGGCAATGTGCGCGGCGCGATTATCGTCGCGCTCACCATCCCCTTCTCGCTCCTGTTCGCGGCTACGTGTCTGCAGCTCAAGGGAATTCCCGCCAACCTGCTTTCGTTGGGCGCGCTCGACTTCGGCATGGTGGTGGACGGCGCGGTGGTCATGGTGGAAAACATCGTGCGCCATCTGTCCCGCCACTCCGAGACTGACAAGCGAACACCCATGGAGAAGATTCGCGAGGCGGCGCATGAAGTCCAGCGGCCCGTGTTCTACGCCATCGGCATCATCGTCACCGCGTATCTGCCCATCTTCACGCTGCAGCAGGTGGAAGGCCGGTTGTTCAAGCCTATGGCCTGGACAGTGGCGTTCGCACTGCTCGGCGCGCTGATGTTCTCCATGCTGCTGGCGCCGGTGCTTTCGAGTCTCTTCTTTCGTAGAGGCACGAAGGAATGGCACAACCCGGTGATGATCTTCCTGACGAAGATGTATCGGGCGTCCCTGACCCGGGCCATCCACTGGCGCTGGCTCACACTGGGCGTGGCGCTCTCCGGTTTCGCCCTGACCGTTTATCTGATCACCGGCGTGCTCGGCTCCGAGTTTCTGCCCCACCTCGACGAAGGAGCTATCTGGGTACGCGGCATCATGGCGCCCAGCACGGGCCAGACTGAAGGCACCAGGGTAGCGAACGAGGCGCGGGCTGTTTTGTGCAACTTTCCCGAAGTGCCCCAATGCACCCGCCAGGTCGGCCGGCCGGACGACGGGACGGATACCACGGGCTTCTTCAATGCCGAGTTCTTCGTCGATCTGAAACCCAAGGAAGAATGGCGCCCGGTCTTCCATCAGGATAAAGACGAACTGATCTCCGCCATGAATCGCGAGCTCGAGAAGATTCCCGGTGTGACATGGGGATTCTCCCAGCCCATCTCCGACAACATGGAAGAGGCCGTCTCCGGAGTCAAGGGAGAGCTGGCCATCAAGGTTTTCGGCACGGATTTGAGAGAGCTCGAAGGCAAGGCCGACGAGATCATGTCGATCATGCGCGGCATCAAGGGGATCGAGGATCTGGGATTGTTCCGCGTAATCGGGCAGCCGAATCTGAACCTGACCGTCAACCGTGATAAGGCCGCCCGCTATCAGATCAACGTCGCGGACGTGCAGGATGCCGTGCAGACGGCGATCGGAGGCAACGCCCTCACGCAGGTTCTGCAGGACGAGCAGCGTTACGATCTGGTGCTGCGCTATCTGCCGCAGTTCCGCGACCGCCGGGAAGCCATCGATAACATCCGGCTGGTCTCGCCTTCGGGCGAGCGCGTGTCGCTGGCGCAACTTTGCGATATCCAGTTGCTCGACGGCGCTTCGGAAGTCTATCGCGAATCCAACCAGCGCTACGTGGCGATCAAATACAGCGTACGCGGCCGCGATCTGGGCGGCGCGGTTGGAGAGGCCATCGATAAAGTCGGTAAGCAGGTAAAACTGCCTACGGGCTATCACATCGACTGGGCGGGCGAATACAAATCGCAACAACGCGCCGCCCGGCGCCTGGCTATCATTATCCCGCTGACTCTGTTGCTGATCTTCCTGATTCTCTACTCGATGTTCAAGTCGATGAAATGGGCCTCGCTGATTCTGATGAATGTGGCCATGGCGCCGGTCGGGGGAGCTTTAGCGCTGTTCTTCACCGGCACCAACCTGAGCGTCTCTTCCGGCGTCGGATTCCTCGCGCTGTTCGGCGTCTCCGTGCAGGTGGGAGTCATCATGGTCGAGTACATCAATCAGCTTCGCGTCCGCGGGCATACGGTATTCGATGCGGCCGTGGAAGGCGCGGTGCTGAGGCTGCGTCCCATCATGATGACCATGCTTGTGGCCATGCTCGGCCTGCTTCCCGCCGCCACCTCGCACGGCATCGGCTCAGATTCGCAGCGTCCGTTCGCCATCGTGATCGTGGGCGGTCTGATGGCGGCTCTGCTGATGAGTATCTTCCTGCTGCCCACGATGTATGTGTGGATCGCCGCCGAAGGCGACATATTGCCTGAACCCGAAGGCGAGTTCGAGTAAATCCTTTAAATTAAACATTAACGGCATGATACGCACATCGTTGACAAGAGAGGCGGTCTGGGCACTTATAGAGGAGGTCGGGATCGTGCCCGCGATTCGCGTCCCGACTGCCGCCGACGCCCTGTTTGGAGCGGCCGCGATTTTTCGGGGCGGCATCCGGGTTATTGAACTCACCATGACCGTGCCGGGCGCCATCGGCGTGATCAAAGAATTGCGGCGCACTCATCCGGAAATGGTCATCGGCGCTGGAACAGTACTTACCATAGAAACCGCCGAAGCCTGTCTCGACGCGGGGGCGGAGTTTATCACCAGCCCTGGGTTGGATCTCGATATCGTCGAATTCGCCGTCAGACGCAATGTAGTGGTGATCCCCGGTGTTCTCACCCCTACAGAAGTCATGCTGTCCAGAAAGGCCGGCGCCGACTTCGTCAAAGTTTTCCCCTGCGCTTCAGTGGGCGGACCCAGTTATATCCACGCCCTTAAAGCGCCGTTTCCTGACGTGCGCATGATTGCCTCCGGCGGCGTGAATCAGCAAACTGCGGGGGACTTCATTCGCGCCGGGGCTATTGCGTTGGGTATTCGGGAAGAATTGATTCCGGCCGAGGCCATCGAGGGCCGCGATCTGGATTGGATTCGCGAGTTGACGCACCGCTTCCAGGCTATCGTGAAGCGAGCCCGCAACGCCATGCCTAAGCACTGATGTGGGATAGGCCCTTTGGCCTGTCCATCTCGCTTAGCGCTTACGCCCGTCTCGCCGTGATCCCAGATGGCAGATCTCAACCGCTACAAACTGAAGCACCGCAAGACCCGCAAAGGCCCATGAGAGCGGGAAACCGGTATGTTCTAAACGGTAACCGATCTGGGTGTTGCCAGCGAATACAAGGGCAAGGCAGGCCAGCGTCATCAGGACGCCAGTCCAGAAAAAACCAGCGCGATAAACAGCATGCCAGTCGCGCTCAGTGGTGGGCATAAAAAACTCCTCAGGGGCAAACATGGCCCGCTGACATAACTTTACGCCCAGTTTGTTTATCTGGTCAATAGAAATTTTGAATTACCACTACACGCACCACATAAGTCGATGATTCTTCACACTGAGAGGGCGGTCGTGCCGACAAGTTCGACTGCGTCGGTCTGATCCTGCACCAAGCGAACTCGCTCCCGGCGGCGCATTTCCGCGCGCAGCAAGGCGGAAAACCGGCGGCGGCGGAGCTCGTCGTCACCAAAGCAGTAGCCGAAGTTGGCGGAAAAGCCCAGGAAGTTGTAGGCTCTTTCGGCCCTGCCGATCCGAGAGGTGGGAAACCACGCCGCGAAACGACGGGTTTGCGCCAGGTCCTGCTTGCGCGCGACCCAGTAGTGATCCCGATTGCAGTCGCGGCCTTGATGGAGATGTGCGCTGTAAGTCACGCCCATGAGACACCCGCAGGGGTTACGGAAGGTCATTTTGCCATCCGCGTTAAAGGCGGTTACCCCCGCCAATTTCTCATCGGAGAAGTTCGCCCGAACCCACTCGCGAACCACCTGTTTCGACTTTCGCAACTCCTTTTGGTAATTCATATTGTCCTTCCGGGGTACGGCAAATGTCCCTGTTTCGATGCTAATCCTTTTCGCGGACTGCGGGTAGAAGGCTGGGATCGCCGCACGGACGAAACCGCCCAGACCGGGCCCATGTCTGCTCCACAACTAATGCGTGGCCGCGGAAGACATCTTTATTTCAGGCATGCGGACCGTCTCGCCCGGATGCACCGTCACCTGAGGAACCGTATAGTCCCGATAACCCTTCATTTTGACGACAATCGAATAACGCCCGGGCGGAACGTCGACAAACTCATAGAAACCCTGTTTATCGGCGCCCGTTGTGAGGCGGTGGGATTCAGGACCGACGCTGTCCGTATTGGTTGCCGTCAGAGCCGCGTACGCGACAGGCGCCTCGTGTTGATTCTTAACCGAGCCCTGAATTTGCCCGACCAGCGGCTGCTGGCTGTCGACGGCAAATGGACATCCCAGCAGTGAAAAGGCGATGAGCAAGGCGTTCGTTCTCATGGGAATCTCTCCGCTTCGGAATGGACGTTCTGCATCTGGAGTTCCCAACTCGGCCAGCCAAGGCAGGAAGGCCACGCCACCATTATGGGCGTTACAATGAACCTGATGAGAAAGCGCGTTCTCCTTCTCGCGGTGGCCGGGCTCTCGATGGCCGCGGATGGTCCGAAAACCTTCACCGGGATCGTCGGCGACGACATGTGCGAGGGCGACCACAAGACCATGGGCGGAACCGATGCCGCCAGGTGCACCGCCGAATGCATCCAGTCGATGAAGGCGAAGTATGCTCTGTGGGTCGGCAAAGACGTCTACGTTCTGAGCGACCAGACAACGCCTGCCAAATACGCGGGCAAGAAGGTCACCGTCACCGGTACTGTCACCCTGCCGACAGGCAAAGAGACCGACAAAACGCTTCAGGTAACGTCGATCAAACCGGCGAAATAATGACGGACAACCCGCTGAAACGAACGCCTCTTAATGAGGTTCACCGTGCCGCCGGCGCCAAAATGGTCGATTTCGGCGGATGGGATATGCCGGTGCAATACTCTGGCCTCATCGACGAGCACAACACCGTCCGCAACGCCGTCGGCCTGTTCGATGTGAGCCACATGGGCGAGATCGAAATCCGCGGCCCGGAAGCCATGAAGCTAGTAGATTACGTGACCACCAATGCGGTCGCGCGGCTAAAAGACGGCCAGGCGCAGTACTCCGGGCTCCTCTACGAGCATGGCGGTTTTGTCGACGATATTCTGGTCCACAAGGTGGCCGACGATTCCTTCTTCCTCTGCGTGAACGCGTCGAATCAGGAAAAGGATTTCGATCACATCTGCGGTGCCAACCAGTTCGAATGCGAGGTGGAATTCGCCGGCGATAAGTATTCGCAGCTGGCTATTCAGGGGCCGAAGGCGCTCGGTGTCGCGCAGACTCTGACGGACACGCCCCTGAGCGCCATTAAATATTATTGGTTTGTGGATGGCACGTTCGCCGGGGTTCCGGCCCGCATCGCGCGCACCGGCTACACGGGCGAAGACGGCTTCGAAGTTTACATCTCCCCGGAAGATGCAGTCCGGGTCTGGAACGCGATCATGGCTGCCGGTGAATCGGCCGGGATCAAGCCCTGCGGTCTGGGCGCGCGCAACACGCTGCGGCTCGAGAGTAAAATGGCGCTGTACGGCCACGAGATCGGCGCTTCGATTTCGCCGCTTGAGGCGGATCTGGCATGGATCGTCAAGCTCGATAAAGGCGATTTCATTGGCCGCGAAGCCTTACGGAAACAGCGCGAAAAGGGGCTGACGCGCAAACTGACGGGATTTGAAATGCGTGGACGCGGCATCGGTCGCGACGGCTATGAGATATGGATCGATGGCCAACCGGCGGGCTGGGTCACCAGCGGCTCGCCGGCGCCTACGCTCAACAAAAATATAGGACTTTGCTATCTGCCCATCAATCGCGCCCAACCGGGTGAGAAAATCGAAATCGTAATCCGCAATCAGCCGGTGGAGGCCGAGACCGTGCCGACGCCTTTTTACAAGCGCCAGGGGAGCTGACATCAATGAATTATCCGGAGAGCTATCGCTACACCAAGGAACATGAATGGGTCAGCCTGGCGGGCGATACCGCCACCGTCGGCATTACCTTTCATGCGCAGGAAGAGTTGGGCGACATTGTGTATGTCGATCTGCCCAAGCCCGGGACCCAGGTCGAAAAAGGCAAGAGCTTCGGCTCGGTTGAATCCGTCAAAGCTGTTTCCGACATCTATGGGCCGGTTTCGGGCGAGGTCGTCGAAGCCAACGACACGCTGGCCTCGGCGCCCGAAAAGCTGAATCAGGACCCGCATGGCGAGGCGTGGCTGATCAAGGTGCGTGTGGCATCGCCCGAAGAATTTAACAATCTTTTGTCCGCCGCCGATTATCAAACCTACATAGGGGCTGAAAGCTAACCTTTGCGATATCTTCCGAAGTCTGACTCTGAGCGTCAGGCGATGCTCTCGGCGTGTGGACTCCAATCGGCCGAGGAACTTTTCTCGCAGATTCCGGCCGAGGCGCGACTGAACCGGCCGCTCGACCTGGCGCCGGGGATCTCCGAGTACGAAATTGTCGATTACTTCAGGGGGCTGGCGGACCATACGGCGCAGGGCTACGCGACATTTCTGGGCGCCGGCGTGTACAACCATTACCGGCCGGTGCTGGTCGATACGGTGGTCTCGCGCGGCGAATTTCTGACGTCGTACACGCCGTATCAATCCGAAATCTCCCAGGGGACGCTGGTCACCATCTTCGAATTTCAGACCATGATCTGCCAGTTGACCGGCATGGACGTGGCGAATGCGTCTATGTACGATGCCTCGACCGCCGTGCCGGAGGCTGCCATGATGGCCGTGCGCGTCACCGGGCGTTCGCGCGTTTTAGTGGCGAAGTCCGTCCATCCGGAATACCGCGCTGTGCTCGGCACTTACGCGAAAAATCAGGGGCTGCCGATCGCCGAGTTCGGCTACGATGCGGAAACCGGCCAGATCGATCTGGCGGATCTCGAAGCGAAGCTTGACAAGCAGACCGCGTGCGTGATTATTCAATCGCCGAATTTCTTCGGCGTGATCGAGAACGTGCGCAAGGCGGCGGATCTGGCGCATGCCCAGGGCGCGCTGCTGATTTTTACGTTTTCCGAAGCCGTCTCGCTGGGGATTCTCGAGCCGCCGCACGACGCCGATATCGTCGCCGGAGAGATGCAATCGTTCGCCATTCCGCCGAGCTATGGCGGACCGTTTGTGGGAACCATCGCCTCCAAAGAAAAGTTCATCAGGCAGTTGCCCGGGCGTCTGGTGGGTCAGACCACCGACAGCCGCGGCGACCGCGCGTTCTGTCTTACGCTGGCCACGCGGGAGCAGCATATCCGCCGCGAGAAAGCGACCTCGAACATCTGCACCAACCAGGCGCTGATCGCCCTGATGGCTACGGTTTTCATGGAACTCTACGGCAAGGAGGGGCTGCGCGAACTGGCGATGCAGAATCTGGCGAAAGCGCACTATCTGGGCTCGAAGGCCAAGCCCCGCTTCACAGGCCCGTACTTCAACGAGTTCGTGGCAGAAGCGCCTGAAGGAGTCAACGGCCGCCTGCTCGAAAAGAAGATCATAGGAGGCCTGCCGCTCAAGGGCTTTTATCCCGAGCTCGGCAATGCCATGCTCCTTTGCGCCACCGAAATGTCGAAACGCGCCGACATGGACACTGTGGGACAGGCGCTATCGCCTGTCCATTCCGGAGGCGAACGCAATGATTAAAAAAGTCCGTCCCCACATCACCCAGAACGAGCCGCTGATCTTTGAGCGCAGTTCTCCCGGCAAGGTCGGCTATCAGCTCCCGGATCTGGACGTGCCCGCTGTCGATCCTGTCTCTGCGCTCGGCGAAGAAAACGTGCGCACGGAGATCGCCGGCTTCCCCGAAGTCAGCGAAGTGGAGGTGATTCGCCATTTCACGCGCCTCTCAACCTGGAACTATGCGATCGATCTGGGCATGTATCCGCTCGGATCGTGCACCATGAAGTACAACCCGCGCATTAATGAAGCGGTGGCGCGTCTGGAAGGTCTGGCGTGGGCGCATCCGTACCAGCCGGAAAGCCTCTCGCAAGGCGCCATGGAGGTGATCGCCCGGCTCGAATCCGCACTGTGCGAAATCACCGGGCTCGACGCCGTTACGCTGCAGCCGGCGGCGGGCGCGCATGGCGAATTGACCGGCATCCTGCTGGTCCGCGCGTTTCTCGAAGGGCAGGGAAATCCGCGCAAGAAGATTCTGGTGCCCGACTCCGCCCACGGCACCAACCCGGCCACGGCGGGCATTGCGGGCTATGCGGTGCAGAACATCCGCTCCAACGATCAGGGCATGATCGATCTCGCAGAGCTGTCGAAACACGTGGATGAGAACGTCGCCGCGCTGATGGTGACGAATCCCAATACACTCGGCGTCTTCGAAGAGAACATCGTGCGCGCGGCGGAAATTCTGCACGCTAAAGGCGCCATGGTTTATATGGACGGCGCCAATATGAATGCGTTGGTGGGCATCACGCGGCCGGGCGATTTCGGCGTGGATGTCATGCACCTCAATCTGCACAAGACGTTCTCGACGCCCCATGGCGGCGGTGGTCCCGGGGGCGGTCCCGTGGCGGTGAAGAAGCATCTGGAGCCGTTTCTGCCCCTGCCGCGTCTGCAGAAAATTCAGGATGCGTGGACGTGGAATCACCAGCTGCCGCAATCCATCGGCAAGGTACGGGCGTTCTACGGAAACTTCGGCGTGCTGGTGCGTGCGCTCGCTTACATCCTGGCGCATGGCGGTCCGGGCTTACGCAACGCTACGGTGGATGCCGTCATGAACGCCAACTACATCCGGCACAAATTGCGGCCGTATTTCGATCTGCCCTACGATCGCCCCAATATGCATGAAGTGGTTTTCAGCGACGATGGCCAGGCGGCGAAGGGCGTGCGAACAGGCGATATCGCCAAGCGCCTGATCGATTACGGATTCCACCCCTACACGGTGAGCTTCCCCATGATCGTGCATGGCGCCATGATGATCGAGCCCACCGAAACCGAATCGAAGAACGAACTGGATCTCTTTATCGACG
>Ga0326727_10023473_pt1 | contig 11759 bp, 10 predicted proteins | sample MB2enrmetagenome_FD_207643 | JGI IMG/M metagenome (GOLD analysis project Ga0326727, IMG submission 207643) | Lab enriched peat soil microbial communities from McLean, Ithaca, NY, United States - MB29MY | ecosystem: Environmental > Terrestrial > Soil > Wetlands > Peat | place: USA: New York... | reverse complement strand
GCTTCCAAGGCTTTTTGAGCATGATCAAACTCTTCTTTTGGTATCACATTGTCCTTATATTGTCTTTGAGCTCTGTCAAAATCTTCCTGTGCTTTATCTACATTTACTTTTGCAAGCCTAATGCTTTCTATCGAAAGATCTATTGTTGCTTTTGCCTGATTTATTTGTGCGAGAATATCTACGGAGTCTAACCTGACAAGCAGTTCTCCAGCCTTTACGGAATCACCTTCATCAGCATTCAGCTTGTCAATTCGTCCTAATATTTTTGAACTTATCGACATCCTGTTTGCATCAATATAGGCATCATCGGTGGACGCATATTGCAGAGTGCCTATATACCAATAGACAACAGCCGCCATAGCCAGGACTAACAATATTAATGGAATTATTACTCTTTTCTTTTTAAAAAGAGGTACTTCTTCTATTGGTTCATCTGCATCATTACTGTTTTTTTGATTATCTTCTGTACTCATTAGTATTATCCTTTAATGTACTTGTTTAAAAATATAATAAAATTTCTTCTATATATTCTTCATTCCATGTATAAGAATATCTGTAGCAAGTTTAATTTCAGATTCCAATTCTTTTTGAATTTCATTTTCAAGTATTTGTTCTTTTAAAAACCTGATAAATCTTAATTTTAAGCCTTGAAGAACATGTATAAAGACTTTTGTTAGGTCATCAGGCAAATCTTTTCGAAATTCTCCTGAGTTTTTACCTTCATCAATAATTATTTTCAACAATTTTGATTCCTGTTGTTCAAGATCCTCAGATAGTTTTCTAAATATAGATTTGTAGTCGAGCACTGAATGAATGTTTAAAGTTCCCAGATTCGCAAGCTCGCGGGAAAATGTTAAACGTATTTCAACATATTCTTCCAATTTTTCTCTGACCGGGATTGACTTTTGCAATAGGACTTCTACTTTTTTAATAAATTCGGTCTGCTCTTGTGAAATAACTGCTTTAAATAACTCTTCTTTTGTAGGGAAATAATAATATAATGAAGCTTTTCCCAACTCTACATCTCCGGCTATCTCATCCATTGTTACTTTTGAAAAGCCATAATGAGCAAATCGTTTTCGAGCGGCCTGCAAAATTATTTTTACTTTTTCATTTGAAATTAATTCAGCCATAAAATTGTCTCTATCTTCAACTATTATACTTGAATAGTCGAAAATTAAGAAAATTAATTTAGCTTTACAAAATAGATATGCGTTTTCTATTGTTATTGGTATCTTTGCTCATATATTGTGAGGGCGGTTACAACTTATTTAGTACTATGGTTTTTAACTTACTGATAAATTATAAACAAAAATTATAATTTTAGCAGAATGTTAATGAGTTTTATAATTAAATCATCTGCATACTTTATGATTGTTTATGTGTTGAATCCAGTCTGCTGATTATAATCCGGTTTTGATGATTGCAAATATTTTTACCATCGGGTGTAAACGCAAAATCAATTCGGTTTTTATAAAACTCTATAATTTTCCCTCTAACCATTTTTAATGTGCTGTTTAAAAAATGATTTTGTTCCGTAAAACCTTCTCCCAAAACAGCAATTGCGGACGGGATCCATCTTTTGGGAAACATTCCTTCAAATTTTCCGCCATCAAGAAATTCATTTATCTCTGAATCAATCAATTTTAAAACGCGCTCTTGCCCTTCAAGCTGACTGCATTTAAGGTTTTTTTCCTTAAGCCATTTTAGAATCGCTTCTTTATCTGGTACTATAAGAGCAATTGTATATGTGCATTGATTATTATACAACATTATTTGATCTATAAATTTTGATTGCTCTGTTATGGTTTCCTCAATTCCTTCAGGGCTGTACTTTTCCCCGTCACTGCTAATTAAAAGACTTTTATTCCTACCTAGTACAAATAAAAATCCATCTTCGTCTAAATAACCTAAATCTCCTGTAAACAGCCACCCTGCCTTAATAACTTCATTTGTTGCCTGGATGTTTTTCCAGTAGCCGGTCATTACATTTTCCCCCTTTACAACAATTTCACCTTTTTCTCCTATCGGTACTTCATTCCCTTTCTGATCACAAATTTTCACCTGAAGATTAGGAACAATTGATCCGGATGAGCCAAGTTTATGCTTCTGAGGAACATTAGCAGAGATAACGGGGGCTGCCTCAGTTAACCCATAACCTTGAAACATGGGTATTCCGATTGCATAAAAAAACCGCTGAAGTTCGATATCAAGTAATGCTCCCCCGCCGATGAAGAATTCCAGCCGGCCTCCAAAATTTTCTCTAATCTTGCTGAAGATTAATTTATCATAAAAAATATATAAGGGTTTCTTTAATTTTTGAATTCCTTTACCCTTGTTCCAGCCTTCTTTATTGTAATCATAAGCTAATTTTAATGCTTTTTGAAATATTTTTTCAATTTTAGTCCCTTTTTCATGAATATTCTTTTCAATATTTTTTCTAAAGTTCTTCGCTAATGAAGGAACACTTAACAAAAATGATGGGCGGACTTCTTTAATATTTTGGGGTATATTCTTCAAAGATTCTATTGGGGATTTGCCTGTTTGAACAGAAGCCATACTGGCTCCATTGTACATTAAGGTATATATTCCGGCGGTATGCGCAAAAGCATGATCCCACGGAAGAATTAGAAGAGATATATAATGTTCCGGAATATTTAAAAGTTTTGAAGCCTGTTCTATATTTGCAACATAGTTCAAATGGCTTAACACTATTCCCTTCGGATCGGCAGTTGTACCCGAAGTATAACATATATTTGCACAATCAGTTTCCTTAATTGAACGCCATCTTTCATCGATCTCATTTCGGTGGTCTTTCAAATACAACTCGCCAAATTTTAAAACACTATCTACAGTCATCTCATCTTCATCGGGATCTTTTATGGAATCCAGCAGGACAACCTTCTCAAGATCCGGGAGATCATTTTTAATCTTTCTTATTTTATTTAGCTGCGTTTCAGATACAATAGCAATTTTACATCCTGAGTGTGCGAGCCTGAATTTCAGTTCCGATAGTTCATCTATCTTTACTGAGATGGGAACATTTATTGCACCGGAATATAAAATTCCAAGTTCACTCATTACCCAGTATTTTCTGCCTTCGGATATTAGCGCAGCACGGTCTCCCGATTGTAACCCTAATTGAATTAAGCCCGCTGCAAAATTGTAAACAAGTTCTTTCATCCTTATATATGAGATTCCCTCATACTTATTACCTGTTTTTTCACAGATAAGTATATTTTTAGTATATCTTCTTACGCTCTCTTCAAAAAGTGATGGTAATGTTTTGAATGGCATTTTATTCTCCTAATCCCATATTAATATTATTGTTTTTAAAGAATTATTGTAATACGTTTATAAAAAACGTTTCTTATATTTAACAGATTAACACTACGAACTATGTTTAAATTGAGTAAAACAAGATTTTTAGGATAAGCTAATTTAATATTTTCGTCAGAAGTTTCGTAATTTATCATACCAAAAGAGTTTTTCGTATAAATTTAAAATACTTTATAGTAATCTTATATATTTTAATTCGTGTCCGCAATATTTGAATTTATTAAGCTTGAAGCAGAGTGATTAATTATTATTTTCGAAATAACTTTCAATCGTTTGATTGTATATTAATCATTTTTAGTTACTTAATTTTAAATAATTGCCTTTATGCACAGGGTAAGGGAGTGTTAAGGGGTTCAATTGTAGACTCTACAAATGGTGAAGTACTTCCATTTAGTAATATTGCAATTAATGAATTAAAAATAGGCACTACATCAAATTCAGGCGGTTACTTCTATTTGCCTGCCATTCCCGCAAAGGAAAATTACAATGTTACATTTTCATTTGTTGGCTATGCAACAAAAATTATACGGGTATCTATTCCTGCTGGTAAAACAACAGATATTAAAGTTAAACTCGTACCGACAAGTATTTTACTTAACCCGGTTGAACGTGTAGAAGAGAGAGTGACGGAAAAGAATGAGCCGGATATCGGGCTTGAGAATATTACTGAAAAAGAACTGGAAATATTACCGAATGGTGTAGAATCTGATATTTTCCGGTCACTACAATATCTTCCAGGCGTTTTATCAACCAGTGATATTTCTGCACGTTATTATGTCAGAGGCAGCGATAGTAATGAAAATCTTGTTCTCTTAGACGGTACAACAATTTACAACCCTTTTCACGCATTTGGTATTTTCAGTGTAATCGATCCGGACATGATAAATAGTGCAGAGTTTTATAAGGGCGGTTTCCCGGCTAATTATAACGGCAGATTATCTTCGGTAATTAATATAATTACTAAGGATGGGAATAAAAATAACTTTGATGCAAAGGCCAGCGCCAGTTTTCTTACCGGGAAGTTGTTGGTAGAAGGGCCCATCCCTTACGGATCGTTTATAGTTACGGGGAGAAAGAGTTTCTCAACTGAAATCTTGCAGAAATTTATGAATAACGAAAACGTTCCAATAAATTTCTATGATTTATCTTATAAGTTAAATTATGAAAATCCTAACTTTATTAAAGGTTCTAAATTTGTAATTGAAGGATTTTCAAGTGATGATAAGATTATAAGTAGTAATATTCTTACGCAAAATATAATGTGGAATAATAATCTTTTCGCATTTAAATGGTCGCAAATTACCGACTCACCTTTATTTTTTAATATTGATCTTCATTGGAGCGAATTTGACGGCGATGTTGATCCAAAATTGAGCGATGCGAAACCTGAATCAAACCGGGTGAATGATCTTACTTTTAATTCCAGTTTTATTTATGTGTATGATTCCAAAGATGAAATTGACGTTGGGTTGGATGCCAAAGTTCTTAATACGCAATTGTATCTTGAAAACTCTTTAGGAGCAATATCGAATATTGGGTCAAGTGGTGCAGATATGGGTGTTTATGCGCTCTATAGATTTCTGCGGTTCGAAAATTTTGGGGCGAATATAGGGACATATTTGGATTTAACGGGCCTTTCACAAGCTAATGGCAGTTCAATGCAATTCTCCCCCAGGGTAAATCTAACTTATAGAATTCTACCAAACGTTTCTTTAAAAGCTGCCTGGGGAATTTATTTCCAGCAAGTAACTACACTTTCGGATCCTAATGAGGTTATTTCTTTATTTGATCCGTGGATTATATCCCCGTCATATTTAGAACCTGCCTCTGCAATTCATTATACAATTGGAATGAAAACGGATTTCTTAAATAATCTTTCTTTAGATATCGAAGGTTATTATAAAATTCTTCACAATATTCCTATTTTGAATGAAGATAAATTTGCATCAAATGATCCTGATTTACTACCCGGCTCAAATGAATCTTACGGCTGGGAATTCCAATTAATTTATTTTTTAGATAGAATAAAGTTAACTGGTTCTTATACATTAGCATGGAGCTATAATACTTTAAATAATTGGGTTTACTATCCCGACTATGATGTACGAAATGCTCTGAATTTAATACTAAATGCCGATTTGGGTAAAAATTGGGAAACAACTATAGTCTGGATTTATAACTCCGGGCTTCCATTTACTCAAAATATGGGTTATTATAATAAATTTTATTTTAATGATTTATTTTCTAACTGGTCTATATATGCAGGTTATCTACCTTTGCAAATTCTTGCCGATCAAAATTTGGCACGGCTTCCGGACTATTCCAGGCTTGATTTTAGTCTTACAAAAAAGTTTACTATCTGGGATTTAGCATGTGGTTTCGATTTTAGCATTATAAATGTTTATGACCGTAAAAATATTTTTTATTTTAACAGGCAGACGGGGCAAAGAGTAAATATGCTGCCATTTTTACCAACTGCAACATTAAATATTGAAATATGAAAATTTTTTTGCAGATAATTATCATATTTATTTCATTACTGCTGCTTTCTTGCGAGGCTCCGTTAAATGTAGATGCACCATTCAGACAAAGATATGTTCTTAATGGAATTATGATGAGTGACAGTTCAGTTCAGTATGTAGCAATTACAGGAACTTACAGGCCTGCTAATGATATAAATCCTATATCCGATACTTCGGATAAATCTATTATTGGAGCATATGTAAATATATGGTATATGGATACTGTTCACACTTTACGCGATAGTTCTTTAGTGATAGATACATCGGGTCATATAGACACAGTACATTTCTATTATGCCAGAAATTTAAAACCAAACCCCGGACAAAACCTGCAGATTCAGGCTTTATTACCAAATGGTTTATTACTCCAGTCTAATACTACTTTGCCGGATGTTTCTTCCGGCAATTTTTTTGATCCAAGCAGTGATCTAGTAGTTCCGCCTATTAATGGGAACAGTTACATCTATATCCTATGGCAATCATTAGGGTTTGTTTATCAGCCAAGGATTTTGATAGAGTATTATAGAATAGGTTCAAATCAAGTTCAATATCACCAGGTGCCCTTGCTTTATTCAAATCAGAATGGTAATTCTACGCCTGATTATCCAGGCCCAACATGGAATAATTCTCTTAGAATTGACCTTTCCACAATTATTTCAGCATTAAATGAAATCGCAATCGATGAACAGGGCAAATCAAATTTCAATATAGCTGAAATTGATATTCAGTTACTTGTTTACGATCAAAACCTTTCAACCTATTATTCATCACTTCAGAACAGCGTAAATGATTTTACGGTAATTATAAATCCACCGGATTATTCCAATATTCAGGGGGGATATGGTATCTTTGGCTCATTTTCAAGAACCGATTATTTAATAAAATTTGATGAAAAATATCTCGACAGCTTAGGGTATAATCACCAATTATGATAAAATACTTAAATGTTCTTATAAACATCTTTATCGCACTTACAGTCTTGGTTGTTTTTAATTCGTGCAATAAAGATGTTTCAGTTACTCCGCCGGACGAACCACCGCCCAACGGATATATCTTTTTAAATTCGAATCCCGAAGGATTTCAAATATATCTTAATAATATATTACAAGGAAGAATTACACCGGATAGTTTAACCTGGCTCAATACTGGAACTTATAATATTACTTTGAAAAAAAATCTATTTTCAGACAGTTCTTTCAGTGTAAATGTTATTAATGGCAAAAGAATTTCATTATTTATTGATTTTGCTAATGACGCCTCAATGAGTGGGAGCATAAGCTGCTCAAGTACTCCGAGTAATGCTGAAATTTTCCTTAATGATTCCAGTACCGGCAAGGTTACGCCTTTTACACTGCATAATGTTTTACCGGGTAATTATTATGTAAGATATCATCTCACGAATTACCAGGACGATAGCGAATTTGTAACAGTTAGCAGCTCAAGTTCTACTTCAGTTTATAAATTACTTATTAATACTACTCTGTGGCAGTATTATACTATGTCTAACTCAGCAATACCCACTAACAACCTGACTTGCGTTACTGTTGATAAAAATAATATCGTATATGTCGGTTCAGCAGCTAATGGATTTTTTAGTTTTGACGGTAAAAACTGGAAAACCTATTATAATTCTTTAAGTAATCAAATTAATTGCAGTATTTTTGATAATAATACTAATTTGCTTTTCGGTACTCCAAAGGGGTTTGTTGCTTATAACGGTTCCATATTGAAACAATACGGTTTTATGACTTCAGGTTTAATAAATTATCAAATACAATCAATCGCTGTGGATAACGAAAGTAATTGGTATATCGCAACCCAGGGCGGTTTAATGGAAGTTTATCAACCATACGGAGTAATGTACTGGTTGAGCTTCAGCGATACTAGCGGAAATATCGCAACAAGTTACATAGTGGCTGCTGCCGTGGATCATAATGACAATGTTTGGGCAGGAATACTAAATTCGGGTGTGGCGGTAAAAAATGCATCCACTGCTGACTGGTATTATTATGCTACTTCTAATTCTATGCTGCAAAGTAATAATGTATCCGCTATAGCCGCCGGGCCGACAGGAGAAGTTTGGATTGGCTATGGCCTGGATAATAAATATGGGCATGGATTAACTTGTATAAACGGCTCAAGTTGGAATAACTATTATCCTACGCCGCCTAATAGTAAAACAACGGCAATTTTTATTGACAGCAAGAATATTAAGTGGGTTGGAACTGATCAGGGATTAGTAATGTTTTCTTCTCCGGCATCACCGACTCTTTTCAATAATGCGAACACCGGGCTAAATATCAACGGACTATCCGGGATAGCTGAAGATTCATACGGTAATATATGGATTTCTACAGATTCAGGATTGTATGAATATAAAGGTAATCATTAAAAATATTTTTTAAATACTTTACATAAAATGAGACTTGCAACTTTAAAAGACGGTTCCGCAGTATTAGTTTCTAAACGCGGCATAATTCCATTTTCTAAATTAGGTTTTCCCGGCACTATGCTTAAACTAATTGAAGCCGGTGAATCTGAATTGAAAAAACTTGAAAATTCCACACTCGGGATCAAAAAAGACTTTATATTAGCTCATAAAACTCTTGATGCGCCTCTCCGAAACCCTTCTAAAATAGTAGCTATAGGGTTGAATTATTTCGATCATGCTAGGGAATCGAAAATGGAAATACCTAAATCTCCCCTGGTGTTTGCAAAATTTAATAATTCAATAACCGGTCCTACTGATCCGATCATAATTCCGTTGGAAATTACTCAAGAAGTTGATTATGAAGCTGAGCTTGGAGTGATTATTGGGGAAAAAACTAAAAATATTAAAAAAGAGAATGCATTAGAATATGTCTTTGGTTATACAATTATTAATGATGTGTCTGCGCGGGATATTCAATTCCCCGACAAGCAATGGGTTCGGGGAAAATCATTAGATACTTTCTGTCCAATGGGGCCGGTCATAGTTACAAAAGATGAAATCCCTGACCCTCAGAATCTAGAGCTTGGATGCAGTGTAAACGGTATATTACTCCAACAGGATAATACTAAAAATATGATTTTTAGTGTTGCAGATTTAATTTCACAATTATCGCACTCATTCACCTTCGAGCCGGGAGACATAATTGCAACCGGAACCCCAAGCGGAGTAGGATTCAGCAGAACACCCCCGGTTTTTCTTAAAAAAGGAGATGTTGTTTGCACCTGGATTAAAGGCATTGGGGAAATAATAAACCCTGTTATTAATTCTTAATGAGCAACTTGAATCTTCTATTTAGTTAGTAAATTAATTTGATTTGACGGAATTTATTGCAGTCAAAACTTCTTCCGTACTTCGAATTAATCCAAGCCGGGGAAAAACATATTTAATAGAAGCATCATGCGCTTCTTTTGTCCTCGCAGACATTGCATCTTCAACAAGAATCTGATTGTATCCGAACTCATACGCAAACCTTGCAGTGCTTTCCACTCCCATATTCGTAGAAATCCCGCAAAGTATTATTGTATCTATTCCTCTTCTTCTTAACTGAAGATCAAGTTCAGTACCATAAAATGCGCCCCATTGATGTTTAGTAATTAAAAAATCTGTCGGTTGTACATTTAATTCAGGCATATACTCACTCCACTCCGGACTAAAAGAAGTTCTTGAAAAACTTTCTTCCGCAATTGGATGCAGCGCATCTTTCATATCGGCAGAAGGCGTAACACGCACCAGAAAAACAGGTATGTTTTTCTCTCGCAATAATGTTAAAAGCTTTGCTGTGTTTTCAACAACTTCCTTTGCAGAATGTGGTTCAGCCGGAAATGATGCTATTCCTTTCTGTAAATCAATAACAACTATTGCTGTTTTATTCGGGTTAATATTTAACTCTTGCGGCATAATTATTCCTTTATATCTATTTAATAAAGAATTTTTTAATTAATAATATGCAATATTGAAAATTCTATTTTCAAGAATTATTATTGTTTATTTATCGTGCAACAGAAGGATAAAGAGCTGTTGCAATAACTGTTAAAATTATCATTGATAAAAGCAACGCACCAAAATCAAACGCTAATCCGTAAAGACTTGTGCCGCCATTAATCATGAATGCTCTAAGTGCATCTACCTCATAAGTCAGCGGGTTAAAATGAGCAATCGCTTTAAGCCAATTCGGCATCATTGCTATCGGGTAGATAGCATTACTTGCAAAAAAAAGCGGCATTGTTAGCACCTGCCCAATTCCCATGAATCTTTCGCGAGTTTTTACAATACATGCAATTATTAAAGAGAAGGTTGAAAAAAGTGCTGCGCTGATTATAACGACAAATAAAATTCCTACAAGATTATATGGTTCCCAGGATAGACTTACGTGCAATAATAATGAGAGAAAATATATTATTATTGCCTGTGATACAGCTCTGACTCCCGCTGAGAGAGCCTTCCCTAAAACTATTGAACCTCTTGGAATCGGACTGGCAAGAAATTTATGAACTATACCGAGGTCCCTTTCCCAAATTATTGAAATGCCGTAAAAAATAGCAACAAATAACACACTCTGTGCAAGAATGCCGGGAGCCATGAAATCCAGATAACTCATACTGCCTGTCGGTATTGCTCTTACGCGTGTAAATACTTCGCCAAATACAAGCATCCACAATGCAGGTTGAGCTGCCCTTGTTAATAATTCCGTAGGATCATGCTTTAGCTTCCTGACTTCCAGTTCTGCGATTACAAAAGTCTTATTTATAAAACCCATAATCCATTTTATTGGACTAATGTTTTCAATTTGTATATTATCCAAGTCTTCTTGCAACACGCCTTGTTCTTGATACATCTTTAAAATTTCCTTCCGGTTCTTCAGATTCTAATAATTTACCAATATAATATTCAAATACTTTATTTAAAGTTGCGTCCGCGTCTCCTATAGATTCTTTCAATTCCAATGGAGAACCAATCGCAGCTATATTTCCTTTATTCATTATAGCAATTCTTGTGCAAATTGCATCTGCTTCTTCCATATAATGTGTGGTCATTAATACTGTTGTGCCACCCTTTGCTAAGACCCTAATGTATTCCCACACAGTTTCTCTCGCGACGGGATCAAGCCCCACCGTAGGTTCATCTAAAAAAAGGACTAAAGGTTTATGAAGAACAGCCTGTGCAATTTCCAATCGTCTAATCATTCCGCCGGAATAACTTTTAACAAGTTTTTTTGCCGAATCGGAAAGTCCCATGAAATGAAGTGAATCAATAATCCTTTTTTCTCTTTCTTTAGAAGGAATATCATAAAGTTTAGCAAACACCAAAAGATTTTCATAACCCGTGAGATTTCCATCTGCGGAAAGGAGCTGTGGAACATACCCTATTATCCTTCTTACTTTTGAAGCATTACGAGTAACATCGCATCCTCCTATAGAGGCCTTACCCGAGGTTGCCGGTAATAAGGTAGTCAATATTTTTATTGTTGTCGTTTTTCCGGCTCCATTGGGACCCACTAAACCAAATATTTCACCTTTGTTTATTGAATATGATATTGAATTAACAGCTGTAAATTCTCCAAAACGCTTAGTCAAATTATTTAATTCGAGTATTTTCATTGTTATTGTTTTCAATTATAAAATATTTTTTTGTATTCAAAATTATATATTAATATTTGACAAAATTACAAAATATAAAGTTTAAATAATTATCCTGTTGCTTACTTACTCAAGCAAAGTTAACTTTAGGGACAGCAAATCAATTTACTATCAAGAGTGGAGATATAACATGTTTATCGGGCATTATGGAGTTGGGTTTGCGGCCAAAAAAATTACCTTTCATAATATAAAGCCTGTTAAGAAGCCTTCACTTGGTACTTTTTTTCTTGCATCACTATATCTTGACATTCTTTGGCCTGTATTTATTCT
>Ga0326727_10023470_pt1 | contig 11760 bp, 12 predicted proteins | sample MB2enrmetagenome_FD_207643 | JGI IMG/M metagenome (GOLD analysis project Ga0326727, IMG submission 207643) | Lab enriched peat soil microbial communities from McLean, Ithaca, NY, United States - MB29MY | ecosystem: Environmental > Terrestrial > Soil > Wetlands > Peat | place: USA: New York... | reverse complement strand
GGTTACCACTTTCAGGTGATGACCCGCAAGTTAATGAGGGTGAATGAGCCGATCCTACCTCCGGCTACTGAGCAAGGTCTTTCCCATGCCGAAAACGGATAGCGGTCTGCTTCTTTAACAATGTGATTGACCTGTGCAACGGAAAGGCGTATTCGACAAAGTCCAGCCACCTTGGGTTGAGTTTGACCTGTTGCGAGCTATTGCGCTGCAAAGCCTGTCTTGAAGACAAAATTTGCAGAAAGCAATCAGGAAGGACTTCACGCGCAGAAACGCAAAAATGACACCAATTGACACCAAATCGTCTTCAGGCGATTTTGGATCGATTGTCGTAAGCAATTTATTCTTGGAGGTTTATTTGGTGGACCTGGTCGGGATCGAACCGACGACCTCTTCCATGCCATGAAGTGCCCAGAAACGTAACATGTTGACGGTACAGTGGTTATAAACCGGCACAACCGGCAAAAACGGCCCTCTGGGCGGTATTTGCGACAAAAATGCGACAAACTTTTTCAACGACGGGTCAAAGGGCTGGCTGTGTGGGACCGGCCCCATCTCTTCGTCCTTGCGGGGGGGCGCATCCATTGAGAATGAAAGAGGCAAAGCTGTTTGCAGAGCCGAAGATCAATTCTGACTAAGCATTCGCCAAGTCACGCCACCCAGATTCTTCATCTTGAGAATTTCGTCGGATGTCTTGAGGTAGTAGATACCTGGTTCCAGAATTATTGAGCTATCTAGGTGTATGTCGGGCATTGCGTTTCGCCAAGGCCGATTCAGCGGTTTGCAGGGCTGGTGTTCGAACTGGGGCGCGCAGGCAGTAATCCCGTTGGTAGCTTATAGCGAGCTTTCCGTTCCGTTTTGGGTTAAACAGACCCCTTTTCCCGCCGTTTTATGCCATTTCCAGAACCCCGTCGGCCCGGAACAGCTTCCGCAGGTTGCTGACCGCGCACACCAGCTTCCACTCGCGGCTGACATTCTCTTTGCCACGCAAGCTGAAGCGGCGAAAACCGCGCTGTTCCTTGATCTGTCCGAAGACCGGCTCGACGATCGCCTTGCGCATCTTGTACACGGTGCGGCCAGCCTCGGTTCGTAGCTTTTCCCGCATCGCCTCTTTCGGCGACGCGCCGGGAGGCGGCGGATCGCTGCTCGTCTCCACCGCGACGCCGTGCTTGTCCCGGCCCGTCGCTACGTACAGATCAACCTCTTTCACGGACTCATCGGTCACATTCGCCTCGCTGAAGTAGCCCGTGTCAGCACTGACCTTCTCCGGCTTCTGTTCCAGATTTGCCGCGATCTGCGCGATCATCGGCAGCAACTGCTTTTTGTCGTTCGTCTCCTGCGTAACCTCGGCGGCCACGATCACCTGCGATGTGGAATCGACCGCGATCTGCGCGTTGTAGCCTTGCACGAAACTGCCTTTGTTGGCGCCGTCCGGCATGATCCGGCTCTCCGGATCGGTGAAGTTGCTCTCCACCCCACGGACGAAGACCTGTCCGTGGGGACCCCGGCGCTGCGCCGTGTCGTCTGGCCGGGCCTTGTCAGGATCAGGCGAATCGGGCTTACGACCGCGCATCTTCTTACCGGTGCGCTTGGCTTCCTCTTCACGCTCGGCCAGCTTTTTCTCTGCCTCGGCACGCTCGAGCTCGGCCTTCTCGCGGGCCTCGCTCTCAAGTGCCTGCTTGGCCTCGCGGATCTTCTGCAACCGGCTCTCGCGCCGCGATAACTCATCGGGTAACTCGTCGCCGTGCCGATCCTTGCCGTACTGCGCATCCTCTTCGGCATCGGTCTTTTCGGCGGCAGCCAGCAGCGCATCGATCTCCTGCTTCAGGCGCGCCTCGGTCTCGGTCATATGCTTATAGCTCATCGCCTTGTGCTTGCTGGCGTTCGCCTTGATCTTGGTCCCGTCGATGGACACATGGCCCAGCTTCACCAGTCCAGCTTCGGAACACAGCAGCAGAGCCTGGGTGAACAGACCCGAGAGCGCCTCCAGATGACGCTTGCGGAACTCGGCAATGGTGGCGTGGTCGGGGTGCTGGTCGCCGGAAAGATAACGGAAGGCCACGTCCTCGAAAGTGCGCGTCTGAATCTTGCGCGAACTGTAGACGCCCTTCGCATAGCCGTACAGGAGCAGACGGACCATCATCTCCGGCGCGTAGGCCGCCTGCCCGCGGCCATCCTTGTCCTGATAGGACTTGTAGATCGCGCTCAAATCCAGCGCCGAGACCACATCCAAAAGAAAGCGGGCCAGGTGACCCTCGGGAAGCCAATCGTGAAGCGAGGGCGGAAACAAAAGAGTCTGGTTGACCGTGTCAGGAATGAAGTTCTGGCCCATGAATCGAACCTAAAACAGAACACATCGACCAGGCTGTAGGCTCCGTCACAAATCTATGCCCGACACACACCTAGTGGCTGGATCAGGTGGATAGTTGCTGTTGTTTGGGGTACAGGTGGAAACCCGCTGCGAACCTCGCACATTGTTGTGTCTATGACGATGTGGTAGTTCGCTTCGATGTAGTCATTAGAAAGGGGATTGCCATAGCGCAACTCGCCTTTCCCTTGCAGGGTCTCGGTCATAAATCCGCCTCCCGCTCGATGTTCACCTTATCTTCGCCTATAATCATATCACGTTCTCACGAAATTTCTTTGTGCTCTTAGAAGAGGACTACTTGGTAAGAACTGGCGCTGGGACTATCGGCGCGGTCTCTGCACGGTAACATAGCGGTGACAGAACAGTTGGGCATTCTAGCCGGTAAATGCGATGGCAAAGACAAAACCAATCGTCGACGGTCCGTTAGCGGACATCCCAGCGCTCGAAGCGGCAGCTTCAGACTTTGATTGTGCTGACCTTGTGTCGGCAATAGCTGGCTTGCAATTAATGCCGGAAAATGCAGAGCGGATTGTGCGACTCGAGGCGTTCGCATACATCGTGGCTTCTGGTAAATCGAAACGGTCACGCCGCGTTGCGCCCCACACCCTCGCTCGCCTTTGCAACTGTGAAGTCCTTCAGAGCATTGCCCATGCCGAAGATCCATTTGATGGAGTGTTCTGTGAAGAGATTCTTTTCCACGGCGGTTCTTACAGGGTCCTTCCCGGTATTACGGAACACGCGACGTTCATTCTGAAGAGGATCATGGAATCGATCTTTTTCCACCGGGAGCCATTTCCAGATACCTCGTTTGTTCGCACTGCAACTCGCCTAATTCACGGAACCTTGGCACTAAGTGATCGTATGTGTCGCGCTGCGAGTCTCCGCCGAAATCCTGATCTTGGCAGCAACAGCGGTACGAGCATCTTAGTTCCACCAGGAATACGGCTGGCACAACTGAAAGCATCTGTTCGATTGAGTCATGTTGTCTTTGAGAATTTTCTCCGGAGCAAAGGGTTGCCGCCAGATTGTTTGGCACCGCTTACCATTACAGCGGAAGAGCTTTCGCACCAAGATGATTTTCAAATATCGGGTGTCCTCGTCCAGCGTCCGCTCGTATCCATAGGCAACGAGATTGTTATTGCATCTCCAGTTGAATTGTTGGCTGCGTTGCGGAATGCGTTAATTGCGTTTGCACAAGACAGCGGAGTGGAGCAGGAACTCGCCAGCCGCTTTGGGAGTGCAATCTGGCAAACAGTTCATGAACATCTTCGTTATATGAATTGCGACGGTCTTCCGATAGCACCGCCCAACTGGGATGACAGCCCTGCAGTCGCTCATGAAGGTTATTTTGCACTGGATACAGACAAGATTCTCTACTGCTTGCTGATCTCGGATTCGCTGGAAGGATACGAGAGGAACGACCCTTTTGGCCTATGGAAGACACCGAACCTGTCGGCTATAGTGAGCGACCGTCTCCAGCGGATCATGGAAGACCTTTATTCGCGGTATCCGCAGACAAATGATGTCCTCGCCTTAGTAGTAATGCAGACGACCGGACGATTTGGAGCGATAGGTTTCAACGGCCCCGATATTTTGGGTCTTGCGATAAGCGCGGACGATCTTTGCACGCTGTGTTCGCTCGAAGGCGGAAAGGATCTAATCTTGTGGCAATTTGCGTGGAGTAAGGAGCTGATTCGCAGATACGCCACAATTACTCAGACCGGAGTCCTCGATGAATACGCTGTCTATAGGCACAATCGATACTCGTATTACGCTAGCGATGATTATCGGCCAAACGTAATCTGGATGGTGCCGGGGGGCGCAGGAACTCTGAGGCGCGAGGTATATCGAAAGCGCGACTGGCACGGCATTCAGTCCTATGAACCTCGTCAACTTATTGAAGTCTCCTGTTTGCACGGTCCCGATGTTCCGGTCTATGTTCCGTCGGAACGGCTTGGAACACGTCTTGCCTTGGTAGTCGAGAACCTTCCTTTGCCCGTATGGGTGACCGGGCCAGACGAGGAAGTTCCTGATGAGCAGTGGAAAGCGTATGGTGAGTTTGTTGATGCGGTTTCGTACTGGATTTGGCAATTCAACTCAGCGATCCGGCCAGCTTTGGAGCACTTAGCACGTATCCGTAGCTTTCTGCGCGTGATCGTCGTGCTGGATTGGAAAGGTGATCTAGCAGAAAGCACCGATACCGCAGAGATTACCGAAGAGCTAGTTAGATCGGAAGTTCGGACTGATGAAGGAACCATCGTCCTTCACCTTTTGCCAGGTATCGAAGCAATACTCGCCGGGGCGGATAATGCAGGTGAAAGACTTTTTGTTCGTGAGTTTCTGATTGCAATTCGCGGTTTGGCTCCCCTGCATCTTTCCCGCGCGTTACGAGATGCTTCGCTTGAAGAGACATTGGATCATTTTGCACCACTCGGACTGAAAAAGAAGGTCTTCTGCCTGAATCTCGAACAGGTGCCCCAACTTGACCGAAGAGGACTTTCGCATCATCGCTATGTGCAGGAGGTCGATAAAAACGCACTGCTTGATCCCATCGGTGAGCATTTTAGAGATGATCAGCACTTTGCGGTTGGCTCCATCGAAGCGGCGCGAGTTCCGAAAGTCATCAACGACATCGTCACATTTTGCTATGACGAGTTCACGGCCATCGTCGCATCGTTATCGCCGGAAGGACTTCTTGAATGGTTGATTGAACGTCATGAGTCAAATGTTAGTGCTGCTGCGAATTCGCGCTTCACGGTGGCAACGCGCATTGCGTGTTTTGGGCAATCGGCAGATTTCTTGGAGGAAGCATCGAAGGGTCTTTCCGACGCATCGGAGGCAGCGGTCGCGGGGAGATTTCTGATTGAATACGTCTCCGCGCAGCCACCATCTGGGTTGCGCCCAGTCAGTCTGAGTGTCTATGACGCACTCCTCGCTCGTGCCGCAGTCATCACTGGGTATGGGATGGTAAGCGACATAGTACATTTCAATATTGCCAAGATCGAGGTGGCAATGTTGGGATCAGGTCGTCTCGGCTTTAGCCCAGATCAGTATCGAGCGGCGATGGACGAGTATAAGAACCGTTTCGCGGCGCATCAAGTGGCCAATGCGTCGGAGCGTTTCCGGCAGAATTGGAATCGGCCTGCTCAGATTGACGAGGATTGGCGAAATGAAGTGGAACAGGCGACGAGGGCCGAGTTTGGATTACCGCTGTCAGAGATTGCGGAACTGTTCGTGATTGCAGTTGAAATGGGATTGCTGAACCCACCAATCGTAAGAATGAAGTATGACGATGCTGTTGCTGAATTCGCGCAACGAGCGCAGTGGGACGAGCAGAAGGTTCGTAGCGCGTTGGAGATGTTCGTGAGCAGGCCGCGCAAGGACTTCTTCCCTCAAAAGGGTGGTCTCTACACTCGTGAAGATGTTTATCCCTGGCGTTACGGAAGGCGCCTGTCTTATTTGCGGAAACCATTTGTCGTCGAAGAATCAGAAGGAGTGTGGCTCGTATGGGGACATCGCCACATGAGGGATGCACAGCGCTTCCTTCTTCAAACCTGCTTCGGTGGGCGAATGCAAGCAAACAGCGACGAAATGAAGGCACTCGTCAGTCGTCACGCAAATCGTGAAGGAGAAACATTTAACGACGAAGTAGCGAATTGCTTTGAGAATCTACCAGGAATTCTGGTAAAGAGGCGGGTCAAGAAAGTTGGCGCTGGTAGCGAAGCAATCCATCCTCCAGGCGATATTGATGTCTTGATCTGCAATCGAGCGAACTATACGGTCTATGTATTGGAGTGCAAGAATCTTGCGTTCGCACGGACCCCGTTTGAGCTGGCTTCTGAAATCAGAGCTCTTACAGAATCCACTCCGCAGCATAAATCGATAATTGAAAAACATCAGCGCCGTGTGCAATGGGTTGTAGAGAATCTCGATGTAATCATTGCTTGGCTCGGCGCTGACAACGGAGGAAATACGTGCCATGTGCGGTCAGCAGTGGTTGTGGACGAGCCTGTCATGAGTCCCAGGCTGAGAGATATGGGGGAGCCGGTATTTAGCATCACCGATCTTTCCAACGAAATGGATGATCGCGGTATCGATGCTCTCTGCAACGCTACTTTCGCTCCATATCCTGTTCGTGACAGCACTGACGAGATCAGTGATTAGCTAACAGGCCGAGAGGTTTCCGGAAACCGCAACATACTGCTCGACAATATAACGACGGAAACGCACGATAACATGGCCACTGTTAGCGTGCAGTGGCTATGAATGAGATGCAGGCGGCTGTGTCCGCACTCGCGACCGTCTATTCGACCAGTAAATTTTTCATCAGCTCGTGTGCTCGTTCCAGTTCGTCCACTACCTCTCGTCGAGTGTCACGATCAAGTGGCCTGTCTGCCACAAGGAATTCTTCGTACACCAACAACCCGGGGGAGACATTCTCTCGGAAATACTCGCTGAGAATTCCCGATACCCGTTTGCCAAGGTTGGGGTCGAGATTGAACTGGTGCTGAAATGCTTTTCTAAACGCAGCAAGGTCCAACTGTGCCGAGATGATCGCCACGATGTCAGCCGCGTGAGTTTGTGCCTCTTCTCGATCATGCCGTGCTTCTGCCGGACCCCGGATGTTGCGATAACGGTCATCAAGTGCCAGGAGTTTCAGCATGACCAGCGCATGTGGCTTCGTCACCCGGAGCGCCGCCGTGAAAGCTGAGCCGTCTGGCAGGCTGCCAGCGAGTTGATGCAATTCTGATTCGGCGATGGCAATCGCTCCGCCTGTGCACGCGCGAGCGTGAACGCCATTTTGTATTTCGACGCGAAAATCCTTCTGGCGCTTGAATTCGTCCGGTGCCATAAACTCAATTCGCATCGTCTCTCGGCTATTCGGAATCGGCTTCTCAAACTGGAAATTGCGAGAACCTTTGACGACCTGATAGCCCAGTTGTTGCAATCGGGGACTCAGTTGCAGTGGCTCGCCACGAAGTTTCACAACATCCAGGACAAAATCAATGTCCTTGGTCGCGCGTGCCCGCTCCACCATGAATTTCATCGCCTGTGCGCCGGCAACCACAAAGTCGCCGGATGCTGGTCCCAGCGCATGTAGTAGCTCCAGCACATATGTTCTCTGTGGTTCCGGGATCACGCGTTTCTCCATTGCTGCTGAATAACATTATCAAGCAGGTATTCCGCCTGCTTCAGATCACGCCCTCCGCGGGCGTAGAGGTCCAAATACGCTTGTACCGGTGAGACGACCAACGCCCTTTCGAGCAGGTTCGAATACATGAACACACCTGCATCATAGGGCGTGATAACCCTTATGGGGGGACCGCTGCTTGCCTGTGATTTCAGTCTACGCAGGCCCATCGCGTCCGCTGCATCGCTGGCCGCGAAGACATCCACAATATCGATGTCAATAAACGGAGCATCCTTGGTAGCCGCAATCGCTCCGGTGAACGCATATACCCCCTGAAGCAGAGGGCTGATTCCGTCTGCGATCTTCGTCAAGTCACTGCCAAACGGATTGACGGTTTGAAATGAACTCCGTAATCGCCAGCGGTATCGTTCCTTGTACTTATCCGCCCACATCTGAAGAAGGCGGGCTGGTTCGGGTACGACTATGGCAGTCCCTCGCCGGCGAACTCCGAGTTGTTCTTCGAGACCCGTGATTGCCTTGGACACAGATCCTTGACTGATTGTGAAATCGACTTCCGTCCCCGGAAATCGTTCCCGAAACTGCGTGCCCTCTTTCTCAAGCTCCTTTGCAATTTCACTAATGCTCCATGGTCGAGGCTGCTGCAGGAGGACTCGCAGGACACGGGAGAAACGTCCAGAAAAGACGTTGACGGTACGTGCGCTTTGAGAGGGTGCTGCGAATTCGCCGCTCGCGCGCATACCGTTCCGCTGCAACGTGAACTTTCCAGGAACATTGATAAAGACATTCCCGGCCAAATCCAGAAAATCAATTCCATTCTCAATACAGAACATCTGTGCCTGGGACGACAACTGCGGCGCAATTACTGCAACAGCGACATCCGTGCGCAACGACTTGAGCCTTCGTATCCAGGGGCCAATTTCTTCGAGCACGCGTGGTGAGAAGGTAGGCTTAACCTCTCCCAACACCCGAATCTGATTGGGGCCGGAAAGAAGGTCAAAGCTGATGTCGAATGGCTGCTCAGGTTGTTCCTGGACATTGGCTATCGACACTCCTGGTAGCGCCTTCACAGGGATCTGGTTGCGCAGTGCTTCAGCGATCATGCTCTCCATTGTGGGCGTGTCTACCATAGCGATAGTTTCTCAATTGAGAATACGGATGTAAAGGAAATAATTCCTATATGGAGAAATTCTCGTTTGAGAATATTTCGACGCGAATCTTTATATATTTGATAATAAATAAGTTAATTGGACGCTAGAGAGGCGGAACAGGCGAACAGGACCACCATCGTCTTTCCATAACCTGGCCGTTCTCCAGTCAATGTTTGCTCAACGGATCACTTTCCGGAGAAGTCTACAAATAAATCACTAGGCCTAACGGAAAGCGCCTTGGCCAGCTTGACGATGTTTTCAAGGGCCACGTTCCGCTCGCCGCGCTCCACCCCGCCGACATAATTCCGGTGTAGTCCAGCCCGCTCGGCTAGCTCTTCCTGGGAATAGCCCCGCTCTTCGCGGAAGAGCCGCAACCTGGAGCCAAATCGAGACTTAACGGAACGTGGGGCCACATCCCCATGCTCGAAGCTTGACCACGATGAGTCTACACATTATGAGTGTGATATTGTTCGGAAAGAGATTGTTCTGATTTGGTTTATCCGTTTCACCGGCTCCGGGAAAGGGCCTTGTGCAAGCCGGGAGAAAATCATCAAAATTGATCTGACAACAGGATAAGCCGGATGCGATTCTAATGGATAACGCTAGGGGAGCGAATTCATGCCAGAAGATTACATTGATTGCCCGGAAATGACGGGCAAAACGATCCAACTGCTGCGCATCCATCGGGATGTCGGCGAGGGGACGAGTGTTCAGATTGAGCTAACGGACGGAACCAGCTTCACCTGCTACGTCTCGGTCCGCCCGAACGTGGAAGCATCCTTATATAAGGGCGGCGTCGGAGCACCGGAAAACATTCGAGCCTACGAATTGTAGGGCTTGTCATCAAATCAGCCAGATGATCGAGGCAGCGAAGTGTACGGCAGCCAGGAAGTTTCGTGAGGTTTTGTCGTAGCGGGTAGCAATGGCACGAAAGAGTTTGAGTTTAGCAAAAAAGTTTTCAATCAGATGCCGAGCCTTGTAGAGTTCCTTGTCGTAGTTCCGTTGCATCTTTCGGTTGGCTTTAGGTGGAATTACGGCAGTTTTTTCGGCATTCTGCAAGGGCATCAGCACCCGCTCATCGGCGTCGAAACCTTTGTCTGCAAGCACGATGTCCGCTTCGAGTTGTGGCAGCAACACATCGGCTCCATCCAGATCGCAAGCTTGACCGCCAGTGAGATGAAAGCCAATCGGGTTGCCCAAAGCGTCGACCGTGGTATGAATCTTGGTGCTCAGCCCACCTTTGCTACGTCCGATGGCTTGGTCGGAGCCCCCTTTTTCAGCGCTCCGGCGCTGTGCTGATGGGCGCGAACAATGGTGGCGTCGATCATCGCATATTCGTTGTCGGCATCGGCGGCCAAATGCTGGAACAACTTCTTCCACACATTGCGGCGCGCCCAGCGGCTGAAACGCGTATGAACAACGCGAAAATCACCAAAGCGCTCCGGCAAGTCGCGCCACGGGATACCGGCGCGATAGCGAAATAAGACGGCTTCAACAAACAGCCGATTGTTTGCCGCAGGACGACCGACAGAACCCTTCCGGCCAGGCAACAACCCTTCGATGCGCTCCCACTGATCGTCCCGTAATCCGTAGCGATGCACTCCCATACTGCAAAACTACCGACCGGGCGCTCTTCTGCATATAACCAATTTGATGACAGGCCCTAGGCCTCGTCTGCCGTTTGCAAGCCTCCGTTATGTCAAAAGCGCATAACGGACTTCCTAAATATCATTGGACGCGGCTCCGAAGTAGCCCTACCTTTGCGCCATAGCTGACACGCAAGTCAGCGGAGGTGCAAAGTGAATCGATTCCGCCGTCTCCTCCGATTCGATGCCCGTCGCAATCGGCTGTTTACTCTGTTCGCCAACCGGCAAACGGAGCACACCCTCAAAACCTCGTTGCGCTCGGCCATCCGCACAATGGCTCCGAGTCTTCTCGTGCTTTCGTGTGCTGGCGTGGCCCAAGCCCAGGGAACGATGGACTTCTCCGGGGCGACCACGCTGATGTCAACCTTCAAAACTTTTGCCATCTACGCCGGAGCCGTCATCTGCTTCGGAGGACTGATCTTTGCTGGAATCCGCATGATGTCCGGCAGATTTCAGGACGCCATTCCAGGACTTTTCGGCGCGCTGTTTGGTGCTGGAGTTCTGGGATGGGGCGCTGGCTGGATCGGGTCTTTGACCGGCCAGTCGATGTAGGAGGCGCGCCATGACCAAGCGGGGAGAACCGTTACCCATCAATCAGGCGCTTAATAGGCCGCGAGCCAAACTGGGCCTCGACCTCAGCGCATGGATGGCGATCGTATTCGTCTCGGTAACGGTTTTCCTCGTTGGGTTCCGAGTCGTAGCGCTAATCGCCTTTCCGTCCCTTGCCATCGGCGCATGGATGGTTGTCCGTAAACATCCGAAGATGTTCGAACTCTGGGGCTTGAGTTTGAGCCAGAGGTCCTACTATGACCCGCGCAAACACTGAGCAGCAGAAATACACGCCGTGGTTCGCGAAAGCCGGAGCCGCGTGCAGCATCGTTCCGATCAGCCGTTTCGTCAACGACAGGATCTTTGCGTTGAAGGGCGGCGGCTACGGCTGTCTGTTTTCTCTGGCCGGTGTGGACGAGGAAGCGTTGACCGACCAGGAACTTGAAGCGCAGATGCGCTCGATTGAGGGCGCGCTGCGCGGATTACCGGAAGGATCGTGCTTGTACCAGTACACGCGCGTCAGGTCAGGCTTCGCCCTGCCGCGCAAAGAGCATTATGCAAACCCGGTCACGCAGAGTTTCGTAGACGACCGGCTGAACTTTCTTGAAAAGACCGCAGGATTCCGCCGTATCGATCTGCATTGGTGCCTGACGCTGGAGCCGCCCAAGGCGGCGGCCTTCACTCGCAAGCCGAAAGAGCACACCGCCGACACCACGCGGATGCTGGCCGACCTTGAAAAGACGGCAACGCTGCTCGAAGGCCACCTCGGCGCCTCCTTGGGTCTCAAGCTGCTTGCGAAAAACGATACCTACCAGTTTTTCAGCTACCTGTTCAATCTCGAAGAGTGGGCCGCACTGGACGGCTTGTCTGCCGATGACGGCGTTGATCACCAGATCGTAA
>Ga0326727_10023469_pt1 | contig 11760 bp, 9 predicted proteins | sample MB2enrmetagenome_FD_207643 | JGI IMG/M metagenome (GOLD analysis project Ga0326727, IMG submission 207643) | Lab enriched peat soil microbial communities from McLean, Ithaca, NY, United States - MB29MY | ecosystem: Environmental > Terrestrial > Soil > Wetlands > Peat | place: USA: New York... | reverse complement strand
CCCGCATGCTCCGCCTACTTTGCCAGCCGGAAGCGCAGGTCGCGCGGGTGGTCAAGAACCGGCGCTCAATTGGCCCATCAACGACTTGCTCCGCCTGTGCTCGCAGCTCTGCTTACCGCCTGCTGGATTTGTGCGGGGTCTCCCAGATAGTAATGACGAATCGATTTCAGGTCATCGTCGAGTTCTTCTACCAGCGGCACGCCGGTAGGAATGTTGAGATCGACAATCTCCTGCTCCGGCACATCTTCCAGATACTTCACCAGCGCCCGCAGGCTGTTGCCATGGGCCGCGATCAACACCTGCTTCCCTGACCGGATGCTGGGAGCGATCGCTTGGTGCCAGCACGGCAGAAAGCGGTCCACTGTGTCCTTGAGGCATTCGCTGAGGGGAAGTTGTTCTCTCGTTAAACTGCGATAGCGCGGGTCCTTCCCCGGATAACGCGGATCTGCCTCGTCCAGCGCCGGCGGGCGAATGTCGTAACTGCGGCGCCAGAGTTTCACTTGTTCCGCCCCATACTTCGCTGCCGTCTCAGCTTTGTTGAGGCCTTGCAGCGCCCCATAATGCCGTTCGTTCAGCCGCCAGTCGCGCTCGACGGGAATCCACATCAGGTCCATCTCGTCCAGCGCGATCCACAGGGTGCGTATGGCGCGCTTCAGCACCGAAGTGAAAGCGAGATCGAAGCAATATCCCTGCTCCTTCATCATCCGGCCGGCCTGCGTGGCTTCTTCTCTGCCCTTTTCCGACAAGTCGACATCCGTCCAACCGGTAAACAGGTTTTCTTTATTCCAGACGCTCTCTCCATGGCGAAGCAGTACGACTTTGTACATCTCAATACTCTCTTTCTTGGGTGTGTGGTTGGTGGAAGAATCAGATTAAATGAACCGGCAAGCCGGACGCAATCTTCGCATCGATGCGGGTGATGTCCATCTGCACGACGCGGCCCGCGCCGATGTTCAGGCGGCCGGCCTCGCTGTTGCCCATCCGCCCGTCGGGCAGGCCCACAAAGTGGGCGCTGGCCTGGATGAGCGTGTTGGGATACTCGCGCAGCAGCTTGTCGTAGTCGGGCTTGCGGGCCAGCGCAATGGCGTTGTTGGCGGTTTCGGCGCGGTAGCCCCATCCGTCCAGGATGGTCGGAACAAAAGGACGCTTGGTGGGCAAGTTGAATACACCTCGGATTTTGATCGAAGTTCTCTTCTCCGGGATAACCGGCGAGGGCGTGACGGCATGTGGCTCGGGTTTCACGCGAACCGGGCGGTTCGCGGCAGCCTTGTCTTGGACTGAAATGGGCGATCGCCGGCGAGGCCGTTGAAGCGGAATCCGTGCCGATGTCCTCATTTTTCTTTGCGGAAGCTGTTGCATCCTGGACCAAAGCCCTTTAAGATGCGTCAATTGACACCCATGCAGCGCGCCGCTTCCATCCCGCCTGTTTCCACTCCTCCGCCGCTTGGCCCCCGGCTGCGCGTCCCCAAGCTGTGCGTGGCCATTCAGGCCGGCTCGACGGCGGAGATGATCGCACGGGCCGGGTCGGCGATCCAGGATTCCAAGCCCGACGCGAAGTTCATTGAGTTCCGCCTGGACTCGCTCGCCAAGCCGGCCGCTGCTCTGCCCAAGGTGAAGGAGTTTCTGGCCGCGCGCCGCGACGTGACGGCGATCGCCACCTGCCGGCGCAAGGAGTTTGGCGGCAACTTCGACGGGGCGCTGACGGCGGAGTTGGACGTGCTGTTGAAGGCCGCGAAGGCCGGCTGCAAGATTGCCGATCTCGAAGTCCAGTCGGCCGAGGAGGGCAGGCCGTCGCAACTGGCCCAGTGGCGCGCCAGGCTGCGGTCGGCGGGCGCGGCGCTCCTCATCAGCTATCACGACTCTGCGCAGACCGGCGACCTGGAGCAGGCGGCCAGGCGCATTGAGGCCTTTCAGCCCGAATTCGTCAAGGTAGTTTCGACGGCGCAGTCAATCGTTGACAATCTGGCCGTCCTGCGGCTGATCGAGAAGCGGTCGCTCTCGTTGCACGTGGTGGGCATAGCCATGGGCGAGGAGGGACTGGTGAGCCGCGTGCTGGGGCCGAGGGCCGGGGCGGCCTTCACCTTTGCCTCCTTCGACGATGGCTCCGGACCGGGAGTGGCGACGGCGCCCGGCCAGGTGACCGCCCGCACCCTGCGCGACCTCTACCGCGTCGAGCAGTTGGATCAGGCGACGCGGGTCTTCGGCGTGGCCGGCAACCCCATCGCCCACTCGCTTTCGCCGCTCATGCAGAACACCGCCTTCCGCCGCGAAAACGTGAACGCCGTGCTGCTGCCGCTCAAGGTCCGGGCGCTGGGCGAGCTGCTCACCCTGGCGCGCGAGCTGCCGCTGGCCGGCGCCGCCGTCACCATGCCCCTCAAGCAGGAAGTCGTGCCTCACCTGGCCAATATGGACCCCCTGACCGCCCGCATCGGCGCCTGCAACACGCTGCGCACGGGGGCCGACGGCAAGCTCTACGGCTTCAATACGGACGTGGCCGGCGTGGTGAGGCCGCTCGAAAAGCGCCTCCGGCTCAAGGGCGCGAGGATTGGCGTGGTCGGCGCGGGCGGCGCGGCGCGGGCCGCCGTCTTCGGACTGGTGGATCAGGGCGCCGAAGTCTTCATCTTCAATGTCATCCACGAGCAGGCCGTGGCGCTGGCCGGAGAAGCGAAGGCCACGGTGCTGACGCGGGAACAGTTCGCCAAGGAGCGCTTCGACGCGCTCATCAATGCCACCCCCTGCGGCATGGAAGGCAACCCCAAGCCTCTGCCCATTGAAGAGGATGAGCTGAACGCCGGGCTGGTCTTCGACATGGTCTACAATCCGCTGGAAACGCCGCTGCTCAAGCTGGCCAAAGAGCGCGGCCTTCCCACCATCAGCGGTATGGAGATGTTTGTGCAGCAGGGCGCGCGCCAGTTCGAAATCTGGACCGGCAAACCCGCTCCCGAAGCGGAGATGCTGCGCGTGGTGGAGCTGGAGTTGCGCAGGCGGGGGTGAGGCTTGGGCTTAGCCACAACATGAGGAATTCGAATAGCCCAACCGGAAGGCCGGTGCAGCAGGCCATCGGCGCATTGCTCTTTGCAAACTCGACGATATAGGGAAGCCTGAGCAGGTGTATCATTTCCAGTCGGGTGCTTTATGGTTTGAAGACTCCGCGAAAGAGGATACACACATGAGGTTCAGGCGGCTCGTGTCGGTTCTTGTGCTTGCGGCGCCGATAGTGGCGATGATGACCGGATGCAGAACCTACTCGCCCGATGCGGGGCACGAGGTGGTCCTGGTCAGTAAGCCGCTCTTCTTTGGCCATGGCGGCATTGACCCGGAGCCGGTGAGGACCGGGCTGACGTACGCTGCACTGACCACCGAAGGCATCGACGTGTACATGCAGCCCAAAAAATACGAGACGGAACTTCCCGACACGATGACCAGGGACGGAGTCCCCATCACTTTCCATGCAATCATGGTTTTGAAGGTAACGGATTCCGTTATGCTCATTAGGAATTTCGGCCCCGATTGGTACAGCAACAACCTTGAAGAACCTTTCAAGACGATGGTTCGGCAGGCGGTTAGACAGCGAGGCATGAACGAGACCGCCATCAGTACCACGGCGCTGGACGACATCGACAAAGAGATCCACGATCAACTTATCAAGTTCATCAAGGACAAGGGCCTTCCCGTAGAGTTGGTGACAATGACGGTGGGCAGGGCTAACCCTCCCGATTCGGTGAAGAATCAACGCATCGAGACGGCTACCCAGGAGCAGCGCATTCAGACCGAGCAACAGACGAAGCTCGCTGAAGATCAGCGCAAGGCTGCCGAAACCAGCCGCGCCGACGCCGACAACGCCTACCGCGAATCCATGCATCTCTCGCCCGAGCAATTCATTCAGCTGGAGACGATAAAGATGCAGAAAGAAGTTTGCGGCCCCAACGGGAAGGCGACCTGCACCTTTATACAGAATGGCGCGGCTTCGGTTTACAACCTCAATAAGTAGCCGGACGCCGCGGGCCTCGATTCTAGAAGATGAGAGGCCGCGAACCCCAAACGAGCGCAGTCGGCAACAGACCATTCTCTTTAGGCCTCCTGGACTTCCACGCGCCGGCCGGCGGCTTCGCCCACGGTGCCGACAAGTAATTTGACGGCGCGTCCCAGTCGCGGCATGCAGTCCTGGCTCTTCATTTCGCTGATGCCGCGAAACTAGAGCGGTTCCACAATTCATTGCCCTTTCAGGCATCGTGCAGGGCGGCATTTTCTTAAGGAAAAATGCCACTGGAGTGCAGTGGTTTCGGGGTACAGCAATTGTAAAACCGCTGTGGCCGCGCTGGTTGATTCTGAAAATAGGTGGTGCGGTTTTTCGGGGCAACGAAGAGTAACCGCAGGTCCTTCGACTTCGCTGCGCTTCGCTCAGGATGACAAATCTAAAGAGAAGGCAGCTCGATCGCTTACCTCACCCTCAGCACAATGATGGTTTCGTCGTCGAAGCGGTCGTGCGCGCCCTGGAATCTCGCCACGTCGGCGAGGATGGCGTCGGCGATCTCCTGGGCGGGCTGGTCGCGGAGGCTGCAAAGAAGGCCGGCCAGGCGGTCGTGGCCGTACATCTCTTCCTGGGCGTTTTCGGCATCGAGGATGCCGTCGGAGATGAAGACGATGGTGTCGCCGGGCTGGGCGGCCAAGTTGACTTCGTCGTAGCCGGCGTCGGGAAAGAGGCCCAGCGGAAATCCTTCGGCGCGGACGATGAGCGACTCTCCGGAGCGGCAGAGGATGGGCTGGACAGCGCCGGAGTTGGCCACCCGGAGGGTCTGGCTTTCGTCGTCCCAGAGGGCGAAGAGCATGGTGACGTATTGCGATTCGAGCTTGCGCTCCTGCAGGGCGTCGTTGAGCAGGGCTAGCATCTGGGCGGGGTCGGGCTGCTGGAGGGCGGCGGAGCGCATGATGCCGCTGACCAGGGCGGCGAAGAGAGCGGCCGGGGCGGCTTTGCCGCTGACGTCGCCGAGCACGATGGCGGTGCGGTTGGGGCCGTAGTCGACGAAGTCGTAGAGGTCGCCGCCGATGGTGCGGGCGGGAAGAAAGCGGACGGCCATTTCGGCGTGGGGATGCGCGGGCGGGGCGGTGGGCAGAAGGCGGAGCTGGACCTCGCGGGCCATGGCGATGTCGCGCTCCAGTTGGGCCTCCTGGCGGCGGACGGCCTGATAGAGCCGGGCGTTTTCTATCGAGATTGCCACCTGCGCGGCGAGCGTGGTCAGGATGCGCTGGTGGTCTTCATGGAAGAAGGCGGGCCGCGTGTGTTCCAGGTCCAGAACGCCGATGATGCGGCCCTTGTAGAAGAGGGGCACAACCAGCTCGGAGCGCGTCTCGGCGTTCGTCTCGACGTAGCGCGGGTCCTGGCGGACATCGGGGACGTTGATCGAGCGCCACTCGCGGACGGCCGCGCCGACCAGGCCGGTATTGATGGGAATGCGGCGCATGGGGGCGTGGGCGGAGCCGAAGCGCCAGACGTAGCGGGTGATGAGCGTTTCACCCTTCTCATCGAGGAGCATGAGGGTGAACATCTGGTAGTCGATCAGGCGGCGCAGAAGTTGGCCGATGCGTTCCAGGAGCAGGTTGGGGTCGAGGATGGAGGCCAGCTCGACGGCGATCTCGTTGAGGACTTCAAGGGTTTGCGCCTGGCGGGAGACGCGGGCATAGAGGCGGGCATTCTCAATGGCCTGGGCGATGCGCGACGCGGTGAGGGTGAGCAGGTGGAGGTGCTCGGGCTGGAAGTAGCCGGCCTGCTCGCTCTCGATGTCCATGACGCCGATTAGGCGGTTCTTGGCGATGAGCGGAACGGCCAGCTCGGAGCGCACCTCGGGGTTGACCGAGATGTAGTGCGGCGAGGTGGAGACGTCGTTGACCAGGAGGGGCTGGCGGGTGAGGGCCACCTGGCCGACGATGCCGTTGCCGAGGGGCAGGCGGAAGCGCTGGCCCTCCGCGGTGTGGCCGATCTGAAAGCGCACGCGCAGGTCGTGGGTGCGGTCGTTCAGCAGAAAGATGGCGAAGATGCGGTAGTGGATGACGGCGCGGACCAGTTGGGAGGTGCGGTTGAGCAGAGTATCGAGATCGAGCGTGGTGTTGAGCGTGTCGGCCAGTTGCATCAGGTAGGCGGCGTCGGCCGGCTCCACGCGGGCGTTGACGGGGTCAAGAGGGGCGGACGGGCCGGCGGGGCGGTAGTCGCCTTCGCGATCCGACGATTCAGGCGGAGATGGGGAATTGGAAGCCATGGGTATTGAAGGGAATGATAGCGCAAACAGGGGTCAGGGATCAGGGGTCAGGGGTCAGAGGCCGAAAGAGCGGCGGGCCGGCCAAGCGGCGATCGCGGACGCCGGTCTTATGCGCCGCGTCGCTCAGGTCTCGCAAATCATGCCTGGAACGCCCGGGCGGGTAGGCAACCTGGATTGTGCTACCTTTGCTTATGGTGAACGGCCGAATATCCCCGCTCCCGGAATGGCGGCAAGAGGTGCGGCCATAACGCGTGCCGGCAGTTGGGCCGGATGGCGGCGCGCTGGAGACTAACTCGATAAGATGCCTGAAATAAGCATGGATGTTTCGTCCGGGGAGGGACGGATCGACGCCTTGAAACCGCATGGAAGCCCGGCGGCCGTACTAGCTTTTCCGCTTGTCCTGGCTGTGACCGGAGTTATCCTGTTGGGCCTGTTCCTTTCCATTCTGAAGCTCAATTACGGCGTCTTCGTCTATACGATGGACGATCCGTATATAGCTCTGGCGCTGAGCGACCAGATACGCCATGGCAATTACGGAATCAATGCTGGAATCCATGCGGCGCCCGCCTCTTCGATCCTGTTTCCATTCCTGCTGGCGCCGGCTTCCGGCACTCCCCTCCATCCTTATCTTCCGTTGATCCTGAACTGTCTGGCGCTGTTTGCGACCTTGACGATCCTTTGGCGGCTCTTCAAGCATCTGCGCCTTGCCGAAGATACCTTTGGGATCGTTGCGCAAGCCATTGCCTTGCTGCTGTTGGCTATCTGCCTGAATCTCATCGGCGTCGTTTTCTGCGGCCTCGAGCACAGCCTGCACATTGCGGCGGTCGCTGCCTGCGTTTATGGGCTTGCGCTGTTTCTGGACGAGGATAAGATGCCGGTATGGCTGCCCGCGATCATTGTTATCAATCCGTTGTTCCGCTATGAGGGACTGGCTCTGAGCTTTGGAGCCATTCTGGTGCTGGCTCTGCGCGGACGCTGGCGCACGGCGGCCGGAGCATTTGCGCTCATCGTGATTCTCGTTGGGAGCTTTTCAATGTTTCTCGTGCGGCTGGGGCTGCCGCCGCTGCCGAGTTCCATTCTCAGTAAATCCGATGTTGTGGCCAGCGGCGCAGGCGGCGCAACCACGGGACTTCTTCAATCGATCGGCCAAAATGTGTCGGCCATGTCCCTCATCCCCGTTGGCACGCTGATGCTTGTTATCGGCGTGGCTGCCGCGGTGCGATGCTTGCTGGAGCTTCCGGCCAGGCCCTGGCGCTGGACATCGCAGGGACTTATGGCGTTGCTCCTTGTGTGCCTGATTGCCGCTCATGCCGCCGCCGGCCAATTTGGATGGCTGGATCGATATGAGGACTATGCCTTGCTGGGCACGGCATCGATCGGTATCTGCCTGATGCGGGAGACTATCCGCAAGGCGCTGTCGAACAAGAAAGAACGCCTTCTTCTTTGCTGCGGAACCGCCGTTGCCCTTGCAGTGTTTTGCTCGCCCTATATCGGCGCGACCTGGGAGGTTCCGCTCGCAGCCAACAACATCTATGAGCAGCAGTTCCAGATGCACAAATTCGTCAACGATTTCTATCGTGCGCCGGTGGCTGTCAACGATCTTGGCTTGGTTGGCTACCATAATCCCAACTTTGTTCTCGATATGGGCGGACTGGCTTCTGAACAGGCTCGCATTCTCCGATCGGGCGATGCTGACGCCGATGCGTACCAGGCCTTCGTCGGCAGGAACGGCGTCCACCTGGTCATCATCTACGACGAGTGGTTCGAGGACCGGATTCCGGCCAGTTGGGTGAAGGTGGCAAGCATGGACTTATCTCGCGAGCGTGTGTCATCCGCCGAAAGCGAAGTCCAGTTCTATGCGACCGATGCTCCCACTGTGGACAAAGTGCGGCCGGAACTCCAGTCCTTCAGCAGGAGTTTGCCGCCCGGGGTGAGGCTGACAATCTACAGCACCGCTGTGGATGCGGCGCAAGAGACCGGAAAGTTCTAACCTTGCCGGGTGGCATTTGGGGCGGATGACCGCCGCCCGCGCCAGTCTGCCCCTTCAGCCGCGCACTGAAACTCCGGAGAACGACAGCACCGCCAGGCCGCGCACCGGCTGGCCGAAGAATCGCGCCGGCTCATAGACGGTGAACAGCAAAAGGTTCTCCACCTGAGAGCGGGTCGCCTCGTCGGAGGGGCCGCTGATGATGCGATAGTCGTAAACCTGGCCCGAGCCGTTGATGTAAGCCTCCACCACCACCGGGCCGGAGACGGCGCCGATCTCGTTCTTGCCCACCTCGCTGGGCAAATAGACCAGCCGGGGCGCGGTAGCGTTGCCCAGGGGCTCGTCGGGGTAGGCCTGCGCCGTCTCCGGCTGGGCAAACATGCTCACCAGCACGATCAATGTGCCCAGTAGCAGCGTCGCGCTCACAAATCCGGCGGCGGCCTGCAGCAGGAAGGGCCCCACCGTGTTTCTCCAAGCCAGATTCCAGCCTTGGAAGGGACTCCGGCGGCTGCGCGCCCGCTCCCGGCTCACCGCCACGCGAATCCGCAGCAGCAGATCCTCGGGCTCGGGAACGGGACCCAGCGCGGCCAGCGAAGCCTGCGCCTCGCGCAACGAGACCCACTCCCGCTGGCACTCCCGGCAATCCTCCAGATGGGCGGCGACGCCCTGCATCTCCTGCCCCGTCAACTGACTATCTAGATACTCCGTAAACCTCGCCTGCACTTCATCGCAGCCGTTCATTGCGCCTCCTCTCCCAGAGGTACTTCAAACCCGGCCCGCGCCGGGGAGCGTGCGCCGGACGCCGGAGCCGTCAGAATCGCCTTCAAGCTGGCGCGCCCGCGCACCAGCCGCGACTTCACCGTCCCCAGATTCACGCCCTGCATCTCCGCCACGTCCTCGTACACAAATCCCTCTATGTCGCGCAGGATCAACGTGGTGCGGTAGGGCTCCGGAACGCGCTGCAACGCCGCCTCCACCCGCGCCCGGTTCTCCGCATGAACCGCCATCTCGAAGGGCGATTCGGCCGGGTCCACCAGCCTCTCCTTCAGCCGCACCGGCGTCCGGGATTCCGATTCCGTCAACTCCTGCTCGATGGGAATCTCCTGCTGTTTGTGCCGCATCCACCAGCGCCGCTGGTTCGAGGCCTCACGCAGCGCGATGCGGTAGATCCAGGTCCGCAACGACGACTCGCCGTGAAAGGTGCCCACCCCGCGGAAGACCTTCACGAAGACTTCCTGGGCGAGGTCGGCGGCCTCGGCGCGATCCTGAACAGTGCGCGCGAGCAGGGAGTAGATCGGTTGGTGGTAGCGCTCGATCAACCACGCAAAGGCTTCCTCCGAGCCGGCCTGAAGTTCCGCGATCAGGGCCGCCTCTTCGGATTGCAGTGTCAGCGCGCTGGCAAGATTGCCCATGGTGAGGTCCGCCTGCATACAGTGTCCTCCCACCTTACCGCAACATTCGCGCCGCAGGCATCTTTTCTTTTCGCGCCATCAAAAAAAGCCGATGCAAATCGCCAGATGCCGATCGCCCGAATGTCTTTCGTTGCGGCCACTCGTCCAGCGGCCCAAAAGACCGCCGCCGGAGACCCGATACCTCCATTGAGTGCGCGGGAAACGGAACGCCGGCTTCAAACCGAATGTCCCGCGCATTCTATTGTCTTAGACACCGGCTCGGCTCAAAGTGTTCCCTGTCACCTGGATTCTGTTCCCTCCGAGCGCATCCGAAAGGGGTGGCTGCCGCCCGTCGAGGAAACGCGCCGGTCACCTGCCGCGCGAGGCCGGACCGGTTCGATCCCATCGATTCCAGCGCTCAGGCGCCGATTCGACCGAAGCTTGGGAAATCCCAGGACAAGAAACGTGGTACGATTTCGCCATGCAGACCGTGCCGGACATCCCGGACGCCAAATCCGGCGACGAGCAAGCCTGCGGCCCCAGTGGGCCTGAGCCGGTGGATCAGTCCGGCCTGAGGCCTAAGAAGCGCGTTAGGTTTCCCGTGATTCGCTCCTCTCGCCCCGGTTCGCTGGTGATCGACAACGAAACCATCTATGACCTCATAGATTTTCCCTGATGTGAATGCGTGGCTTGCTCTCAGCCATTGATTCGGTCCTCCGCTATTTCACACAATACACCTGTCATCCTGAGCGAAGGTCGCCGCGGCGACCTCTGCTCAGGATGACAGAGCGTTGGTTAGAGCCGGTACTTCACTCGCTTCGGCGGCAAGCCTGTCCTGCCGGGTCCTGTAACTCGCCGCAATAAACTCGCGGAAGAGCGGATGCGGCTCCAGGGGCTTGGACTTGAACTCGGGATGGAACTGGCAGCCCAGGAAGTAGGGATGGCCGGGCAGCTCGACGATCTCGACATAAGTCGCGTCGGGAGTGGCGCCGCTGATGCGCAGACCGGCGCCGGTCAGCAGAGCTTCGTAGTCGCGGTTGAACTCGTAGCGATGGCGGTGGCGCTCGCTGATCTCGGTGGCGCCGTAGGCCCTGGCGGCCAGCGAATCCGGCTGCAGAATGCAGGTCCACGCGCCCAACCGCATCGTGCCGCCCATCTCTTCCACGCCCAGCAACTCGCGCAGCTTGTAGATGATGCGGTACCGGCTGGCGGGATCGAATTCGGTCGAGTTGGCATTCTCCAGGCCGCAGACGTTGCGGGCATATTCGACGCAGGCGCACTGCATGCCCAGGCAGATTCCGAAGTAAGGCACCTTCTGCTCGCGGGCGTATCGGATGGCGTTCAACATGCCCTCGATGCCGCGCTTGCCGAAGCCGCCGGGAACCAGGATGCCGTCGAATCCGGCTAACTTCGACTCATAACTCCGGTCGGTGGGAGTCTTTGACTCCAGCTTCTCGGCCTCGATCCATTGCACGTCCAGTTTGAGGTTGCGGGCCAGCGCTCCGTGGGTCAGCGCCTCCTTCAGCGATTTGTAACTGTCCTCGTACTCCACATACTTGCCCACGATGCCGATGGAGACGCTGTCCTGGGGGTGATGGCAGCGGTAGACCAGTTGCTTCCACCGGGCGAGGTCGGCCTCCGGCGCTTCTTTGTGGAGATACTTGAGGATGAGCGCGTCAACGCCCTCCGAGGCAAAGCGAAGCGGCACCTCGTAGATGGAGGGAACGTCCTTGGCCCCGATCACGGCGCGCTCCTCGACGTTGCAGAAGGCGGCAATCTTCTTTTTGATCTCGGGGCCGAGTTTGCGCGCGCAGCGGCAGAGCAGGACGTCGGCCTGGATGCCGATCGACAGCAGTTCCTTGACCGAGTGCTGCGTCGGCTTGGTCTTAAGCTCCTGGGCGGCGGCAATCCAAGGCACCAGCGTCAGGTGGACAAAGACGGTGTTTTCGCGGCCCAGTTCCTGTCGCATCTGGCGGATGGCCTCAAGAAACGGCAGCGACTCGATATCGCCCACCGTGCCGCCAATCTCAACGATAGTCACGTCGGCGCCGTTCGATGCCACCTTGCGCATGGCGTTCTTGATCTCGTTGGTCACGTGGGGAATCACCTGCACCGTCTTGCCCAGGTA
>Ga0326727_10023466_pt1 | contig 11761 bp, 10 predicted proteins | sample MB2enrmetagenome_FD_207643 | JGI IMG/M metagenome (GOLD analysis project Ga0326727, IMG submission 207643) | Lab enriched peat soil microbial communities from McLean, Ithaca, NY, United States - MB29MY | ecosystem: Environmental > Terrestrial > Soil > Wetlands > Peat | place: USA: New York... | reverse complement strand
GTCTCGTCGAGGATATCTGGGGCGCAAAGCCGCCCTCGTCTCCCACGCCCGAGGCAAGGCCCTTCTCCTTGAGTACCCTTTTCAACACGTGGAAGACCTCGACACCCATCCTGAGGGCCTCGCTGAAGGAGCAGGCGCCCACGGGAACGATCATGAACTCCTGTACGTCGAGGGGGTTCTGCGCGTGGGCCCCGCCGTTGATCACGTTCATCATGGGCACCGGCAGCTCCCGGGCCCTGACCCCGCCCAGATAACGGTACAGGGGGAGATCTTCGAAGTCGGCCGCGGCCCTGGCAACCGCCATGGACACGGCGAGGATGGCATTGGCCCCAAGGCTGCTCTTGTTCTCCGTTCCGTCGAGGTCTATCATCGTCGTGTCGATGAGGGCCTGTTCCGTCGCGTCGAGCCCTTCGAGCTTGGGCGCGATGACCTCGTTCACGTTGCGGACCGCCTTCTGCACGCCCTTGCCCTGGAACCTCTCCTTGTCTCCATCCCGGAGCTCGAGGGCCTCCCGCTCGCCCGTCGATGCCCCCGACGGCACGATGGCCCTGGCCGCCACCCCGCTCTCGAGCACCACCTCCGCCTCCACCGTCGGATTCCCTCTGCTGTCGAGCACTTCCCGCGCAAATACTTCGTATATGGTAGGCATGGAAACCTCCTTTTCTCCTCTGCTTTAGGTGTAAGCGAAGCCGGACGGCCGATCCGTTCCAGAATATCACAGGACTCGGGGGGCGTCAACCTTGGCTGCCACATGTGCCGTATCCTGTTTTATTGCCGGCCCTTTTGTCGTATACTAAAGCCTCCCGATCCCTGACGGAGGGAAGGCCAAAGGAGGTACCATGAGATCGGACAAGATGAAGAAAGGGCTCGAAAAGGCGCCCCACAGGTCGCTCTTCGGCGCGGTGGGGCTCCTTCCCGAGGAGCTGGAGAGACCCATCATCGGCATCGCCAATTCGGCCTCCGAGCTGATCCCCGGCCACATTCATCTCGCCCGCATCGCCCAGGCGGTGAAGGACGGGGTGCGGCTCGCGGGGGGCACCCCGCTCGAGTTCGCCACCATCGGCATCTGCGACGGAATCGCCATGAATCACGAGGGGATGAAGTATTCCCTCGGGTCGAGGGAGCTTATTGCAGATTCCGTGGAGGTCATGGGGAAGGCATATCCCTTTGACGGGCTTGTACTCATCCCGAACTGCGACAAGATCATCCCCGGCATGATGATGGCCGCGCTGCGCCTCAACATCCCTGCCCTGCTCATAAGCGGCGGCCCCATGCTCGCGGGACGGTTCCGGGGTCGTCCGGTAGACCTGATCTCCGTCTTCGAGGGGGTCGGCAAGGTGGCAGCGGGTACCATGAGAGAGGAGGAGCTTGCCGAGCTCGAGGGATGCGCCTGCCCCGGCGCGGGCTCCTGCGCGGGCATGTTCACGGCAAACTCCATGAACTGCCTCAGCGAAGCCCTCGGCATAGCCCTGCCCGGCAACGGGACCGTCCCCGCAGTCCACGCGGCCCGGGTGAGGCTCGCAAAGAGGGCCGGCAAGGCTATCGTCTCCCTCGTGGAGAAGATGCTCCTGCCGAGGGATATCATGACCCTCGAGGCATTCGAGAATGCCATTACCGTAGATATGGCCTTCGGCGGATCGTCCAACACCGCCCTCCACCTGCCGGCTATCGCCCACGAGGCAGGCATCCGGCTGCCCCTCACCCTCTTCGACGAGATCTCCGAGAAGACCCCCCATATCTGTTCCATGAGCCCCGCAGGCCCTCACCACCTGGAAGACCTGGATGAGGCGGGCGGCGTCTACGCCATCATGACGGAGCTCTCCAAGGCAGGTCTTGTGCGCACGGGCTGCGCGACCGTGGAAGGCAGGAGACTGGCAGAGGCCCTCGAATCGGCGCGGGTTCTGGACTATGGCGTGATCAGGCCTGTGGACAACCCCTACCATGGGAGGGGCGGCCTGGCAGTGCTCTTCGGCAGCCTCGCGCCCGACGGGGCCGTGGTCAAGGTGGCGGGCGTGGCAGACAGCATGAGGCGGTTCGTCGGAGCGGCGCGGGTCTTCGAGAGCGAGGAGGAGACCATGGCCGCCATCATGGAAGGGCGGGTCAAGCCGGGAGACGCAGTGGTCGTCCGGTACGAGGGGCCGAAAGGCGGACCCGGCATGCGCGAAATGCTGACGCCCACCAGCGTGCTCTGCGGGAAGGGGCTCGACCTGGACTGCGCCCTCATCACGGATGGGAGGTTTTCGGGCGGCACGAGGGGTCTGTGCATCGGCCACGTCTCGCCCGAGGCGGCCGAGGGCGGACCCATCGCCCTCGTCAGGGAAGGCGATAAGATCGAGATCGATCTCGACGGGAAGTCCCTCAACCTGCTCGTCGGGCAGGAGGAGATCGCCTCGAGGCGCCGGGCATGGAAGAGGCCCCTGCCCAATATCAGGGAGGGGTACATGGCCCGCTATGCGAGCATGGTGACGGGCGCTGCGAGCGGCGCGGTCTTCAAGCCCGCAGAAGGCGGCGAGGAGTAAGGGGCCCTACCCCTCGCGGCACCGAATAAGTCCTCTATTTTTACCGTTCAGGCCCTTTCTTTTCCCCTTTATCGCCTCATGCGTCCTTTTGTCGCTCCATGCTTGGAAAGCCGCCTTCCGGCCCGTAGACTATGCCTATCTCATAGAGAAAGGAGCGAACCATGGAGCATACGCTTTCCGGTCTCTCGTCTGTTCAACGGTCTCGGGTCAGACTGCAGGTAATCTTACTCATATGCCTGGCGCCCGCGCTTTCATGTGCCCAGGCGCAGAAATACCAGGCAATGGCGGAAAAAGGTGAAAAGGAGGAATGACATGGCGCTTATCGAGATGGAAAACATTACGAAAGACTATCGCTTGGGCGAAACAATCGTGCGCGCCCTCAGGGGGATCGACTTATCCATCGATCGGGGGGAGTTCATCGCCATATGGGGCCCCTCGGGCTCCGGCAAAACCACCCTTCTCAACCTCATCGGCGCCATCGACGAGCCGACCGGGGGCAGCCTGTCCATCGGCGGCACCGAGGTGCGAGCGCTCTCCGACAACGAGCGAAGCGAGCTGCGCAGCGAGACCATCGGCTTCATCTTTCAGGGCTTCAACCTGGTCCCCGTGCTCTCCGCCCTGGAAAACGTGATGCTCCCCCTCCAGATCAAGGGTGCGTCCGCAAAGGTTGCCCGACAAAAGGCCCTGGACCGTCTCCGCGAAGTGGGTCTTTCCGAATTCGTCGACCATCGCCCCTTCAAGATGTCGGGAGGGCAGCAGCAGAGGGTCGCCATTGCCCGGGCCCTGGTGAACGAGCCGTCTCTGGTGATCGCCGACGAGCCGACAGCCAACCTGGACTCGGAGACGGCGCGCATGATCATCGATCTCATGCGCCAATTAAACGAGAAGGACCGCACAACCTTTGTCTTTTCCACCCATGATCAGCGTCTGCTCGACCGCGTCGAACGCCTCGTGCGGCTCGAAGACGGACGGATCGTCGACGGAGGTGCACGCTCATGAAAAAATGGACCAAGCTTGCCATGCGCAACATTATGAGGAACAAGCGGCGCTCTGCAACGACACTTCTCGCCATAGGCGTCGGCTTTGCCGCGATCACCCTCTTTTACGGCTATATGAGCGACGTCTACAGGGGTTTGAGGATGTCGGCCGTCCAGGGCGAGGGCCTCGGACACCTCACCATTTACAAGCAAGGCTGGCTGGAGAAAGGGAAGCTCGATCCCGAGCGCTACATGTTCTCCCAGGCAGAGATAGAGCGGGTCAAGCGACTGGCAGAGGAGGAAAAAGACGTGATCCTCGCGACCCCCCAGATCCAGGTAAGCGGCCTCGTCTCCAACGGGACGGTCTCCATGATTTTCATCGCCCAAGGCGTGATCCCGAAGGACGATGCCACCATAAAGGGCACGTGGGCGGCCCTGAGACCGATCACCGGAGAGCCGTTGAGCGAGCGCAAGTCCTACGGGGTCGAGGTTGCCCATGACCTGGCCAAATACCTGAACCTGGGACCGGGCAAGGACGGGGTCGTCATGGCCGCCACCCTGGGCGGACAGATGAACGCCATGGACGCGCAGGTGGTCGGCGTGTACGACTCAGGCTCGGATGCCACGAACGACAAGTATATGCGGTTCACCTTCGACTTCGCCCAGTCGCTCTATGACACGCGCATGGCGGAGAAGATCGTGGTCCTCCTCGACGATTGGCGAAAGACGGAGAGGATGCGCTCAGTGCTCCGGACGAAGCTATCCCATGCCGGCATCGAGGGCGAGATAAAGACGTGGAACGAGCTTTCCCTGTTCTATACGAAGGTGCGGGCCATGTTCGGCATGATCTTCCTCTTCATATTCTGCATTGTCCTGGTGATCGTGGTGATGAGCACGGTGAACACCATGGGCATGGCGGTGCTGGAGAGGACCAGGGAGATCGGCACCTTGCGGGCCCTCGGCCTCAAGCGGCGGGGCGTTTCCCAGCTTTTTGCCCTGGAGGGCGCCCTGTTGGGCCTTCTCGGGAGCCTCATAGGCGCCGCCCTGCACGTGACCGTGTGGGCCCTCATCCGGGCCTTCCCCCCGACCTATGTGCCCCCCGGCGCTTCGAGCCCCGTGCCCTTGACCGTGGCTCTGGCGCCCCAGGCGGTGGTCGTGCTCGTGTTCTGCCTGATCCTGCTTTCCCTGGTGGCGGCGATCCTGCCGGCGAGGCACGCGGCCGGACAGCGTGTGGTCGACGCACTGGGCCACGTGTGAGTATCCCTAATGAAAGGAGAAAGGAGAAAGGAGAAAAACTATGAGCTACCGATACTGCAGGCTCTGTGTGATCGTGCCGGTTGCTTTGCTTCTCAGCGCCTTGACCGTCCTCGTTCCGCCCGCCCGGGCGGACATGAGCCCCAAGGAGATCCTGGCGAAGGCGGACGAGGCCCGGGGCAACGCGGAAGGCATGGAATGGGAGATCGACATCACCTCTCTCGAAGGGGGGCGCGAGCAGGAGCGCCTCATCAAGGTGACGGCCCGCACCTTCAATTCCCTCGCCGAATTCCTGGGGCCCGCCAACGTAAAGGGCCAGAAAGTACTGATGCTCGACCGGAACATGTGGTTTATAAAACCCGGGGTCTCCAAGGCGATCCCCATCTCGCCCCGGCAGAAACTGATAGGCCTGGCAGCGAACGGCGATATCGCCTCCACGAACTACGCGGGCGACTACAACGTGGCCCATACCGCCGAGGACGTTTTCAACGGAGAACCGTGCTATCTCTTCGATCTGGAGGCGGTCGACAAGAAGGCCACCTACGACCGCATAAAGTACTGGATATCGAAAAGCCGGCTCGCCGGGGTGAAGGCGGAATTCTACACGGTCTCGGGAAAGATGTTCAAAACCGCCACCTTCGAGTACGGGCACCGCGTGAACATTGACGGCAGCCCCAGGCCCTTCATCTCGAAAATGGTCATCGTGAGCGCCGTCATGAAGGAGGACGTCACTACCATGCGCTATCGTAAGATGGCTTTCAAGCGTGTGCCTGATTCGACGTTCAACCTCAACCTGCTGGTGAAGTGAGGGGGCTGCCATGGGACGCCCGATAGGGGCGAAAATGCGGGTGTTTTTTATGGCGGCCCTCCTCGCGGCTGCCATGGGAAGCGCGTCCGGGACGGCGAGGGGCGACGAGGCCCCGCAAGATTCGCCGTCGGTGACAGGCAACGGCCTGGCCGACCGGTTCTCGTGGGACTTGAGGGTCCTCGCCTACGGCGTCGTGCAGCAGCCCATAAGCTCGACCCAGAACCCTTCCAATAAGTTCCTCCAAATACCGCGATATGTGGAGGACACGGAGGCACGCCCCGATTTGCGCCTGAACCTCGACCCGTTGGAGCTCTTGGCCAAACCGAGGGAGAGGCTCGACTACAGCGTCTGGGAGGACGGGAGCCGGAAAGGGCAATCCGAAGGGAACGATCAGTCGTATGTCAACGAGTGGCTCGCGCGGCTCAAGGTACGGGAAAACCTCTTCGTATCCTATGGTCGGGAAAACCTGCAGTGGGGCCCTTCCTTCCTCTTTTCTCCCTCCAATCCCTTTTTTCAGGACAACGGCCGCCGCAACCCCTATCTGGAGGTGCCCGGTATGGACTTCGGCCGGCTCGTCTGGATACCGGGGGCTGCGTGGACAATCTCTTTGATCGCGAATACCGGTCAGGGGCTCAACAAGACGACCGGGCCCGGAAGCTTCCTCTCCTCCACCCCTCCCCCGCCCTTTGAGCGGACGTATACCGTGAAGATGGACTATTCGGGCCGCGAGAGTTACGCCTCGCTCATCCTCTCGCGAAGGGCGGACGCCGAGAATCTCGCGGGGTTTTTCGGGGGATGGACCGTATCGGATGCGGTCCTGCTCTACGCAGAGGGGGTGGTCACCCAGGGCAGCCGGGGGCTCTATCCCGAAGAGGATCGCTCCCCCCTGGGGGCATCCATGGAGATGCTCCACGAGCACGACCAGGCCCTCGATCCCGTGCTCCTCATCGGCTCCTCCTACACCTTCGAATCGAAGGGGATCCTGACCGCGGAATACGCGTATTACAGCCCGGGGTACAGCGCAACCGATGCGGACGAGTACTACGCCTTGAGGCGCAGGGCGGCTCTCGCTTTCACGGGGGGCGGTCTCCTCTCGGGGCTCGGGATGGAGACCCTCGGCGAGACGGCCCTTACGAACTTAAGGTTCCTGCGCAAGGACTATGCCCTTATCCAGTACGCCCAGACCAACATCAGAAACAAGATCGATCTCACCTTTCGCTGGACCCAGAACCTCGACGACGGATCAGGCCAGTTCACCTCGATTCTCAGCTACTCCCTCGGGAAGCACGTGGAGCTCTTCGCGGTGGCCAATTTCATGGCCGGCGGCAAGAACACGGAGTTCGGCAGCATCCTCGGCTACCAGTGTATGGGGGGTTTGGAGTATACTTTCTAAGGACTTAAGGGACGGACGCTATGCACAGTGAACCTGTCAAGGACCATTACCTGACCGCAAGGCACGTGCTTCGGGACCTGCTCTACACCGTCATTATCAGTACCCTCATCGCCGTCTTTCTCTTTGTCATCGGCATTGCCACGCCCTTTGTGGCCAGTCTCGTGACTTCCCTGTCCTACGGCATATCCATCTGTTCCGTCATCACGCTGCTCTTCTGGATGTTCAATCCGAAGCTGGGGAAGACCACCCACATGGTGCCCGTGATCTTGGTCGCCTCCATCGCCGCCACCTTGATCGCCCTCTTCATAGGCCCTCTCGTGCTGGAGCGGTTCTTCTCCATCCACACCGTGCTGCACCGGGCGGATCTCCTCCGGACGGTCCTCCTCTTTTTCGTCATCGGGGGCGTGGTCTCCTATTTCTTCTTTTCCAAGGGACGCCTCCAGGTGATCGAGGGGCTGATCCAGCAGGAGAGGATCACGCGCCTTTCCAGCGAAAAGGAGGCCATGGAAGCCACCTTGAGGCTCCTGCAGGCGCAGATCGAGCCCCATTTCCTGTTCAACACCCTCTCCAACGTCCTGAGCCTCATCGACACGGACCCGGTAAAGGGCAAGGCCATGCTCTCGGACCTGATCCATTATCTCCGGACGTCCTTGTCGAGGACCCTTCCCAGCGCGACCACCCTCGACCAGGAGATGGACATGTGCCGAACCTACCTCAATATCCAGAAGGTGAGGATGGGGGAGAGGCTCCGCTTCGAGATCGACCTTCCCGAGGCTTTGAGACAGCACCCTTTTCCCCCGATGCTCATCCAACCCCTCGTGGAGAATGCGGTGAAGCACGGCCTCGAGCCCAAGGTGGAGGGAGGGACGATCCTGGTGGAGGCAACCGAGGCGGACGGCACGTTAAGGATCACGGTGGCGGATACGGGGGACGGGCTCTCCGCGTACGAGCAGGGCGGGATAGGCATGGGAAACGTGCGGGAGCGCCTCAGGCTGCTCTTCGGGGGCAGAGGGCGCCTGATCCTGGAAGAGCATAAACCCCACGGCCTGAAGGCGATCATCGAGGTGCCGCAAGATGGCCTATAGCGCGATCATTGCCGACGACGAGCAGGAGCTGAGGCTCTATCTGCGCGCCCTGCTGTCCGAGGTCTGGCCGGGCCTCGAGATCCGCGGCGAGGCGGGGAACGGCAAGGAAGTCCTCGATCTGGTCGAGTCCATGCACCCCGACGTCGCCTTCCTCGACATCAAGATGCCGGGCCTCTCGGGCATGGAGGCGGCAAGAAGGATCGCCGGGGTCTGCCGCGTGGTGTTCGTGACGGCCTACGACCGGTATGCGGTGGAGGCCTTCGAGCGGCAGGCTGTCGACTATCTGCTCAAGCCCGTGTCGAAAGAGAGGCTTGCCCGGACGGTCCGCCGTCTGCAGGACCAGCTGGCGGCCTCCCTCGAACCACCCCCGGGATTGGCCGAGGCCGTCGAACAGGTGCTCGCAAGGCTCCCCGCCGTGCCGGGGAGGACTTTCTTGAGATGGATCAGGACCCAGCAGACGGACCAGATCCGGCTCATCCCGGTAGAGGAGGTAGACTATTTCAAGGCGGAAGACAAGTATACGGTGGTCGTGGCGAAAGAGGCGGAGTTCCTCATCAGGAAGGGGATAAGGGAATTGTCCCGCGAGCTCGACCCCGACCGGTTCTGGCAAATCCACCGGGCTTTCATAGTCAATGTGGCGAGCATAGAGAAAATGAGCCGCTCCCTTACCGGCCGGGGGGTGCTGAAGCTCAAGGGGAGACCGGAGCTTCTCACCGTCGGCCGCAGCTATCTCCATCTTTTCAGGCAGATGTAGCCCGAGGAGGGTGGCCCGAACGTCCCTACCCGGCTCATCGCCGGGGGATGGCTCAGCTTAACGATCCTCCTCTAGCAAACCGGGATGAAAGTGCGCTATAATATGACCTCGGCCAGACCGGAAAGCCGCGCGTGGCGGCCCCTGTTGATGCTATCGGTAGGTGGGATGGATGGATAAGAAGATTATCAGCGCCATAGAGGCGATTGTCGGCAGGGAGAACGTCAAGGCCTCGGGAGAGGAGCGCAGGTGCTACTCCTACGACGGGAGGACGGAGGGCGTGCCTCCCGACCTGATCGTCTTCCCCTCATCGGCAGGGCACGTGTCGGCCATACTGAGGCTCGCCAACAGACACCTTTTTCCCGTGATACCCAGGGGCCAGGGCACGGGTCTCACCGGCGGCTCCGTGCCCGTCCGGGGCGGCGTGGTCCTCTCCTTCACCCGCATGAACCGGATACTGGAGATCGACGCGGAAAACCTGATCGCCGTCGTGGAGCCGGGGGTCATCACCTTTCTGCTCCAGGAGGAAGCGGCGAAGAAGGGCCTCTTCTACCCCCCTGACCCCGCCTCCTATAAGTATTCGAGCATCGGGGGAAATGTGGCGGAGTGCGCGGGGGGCCCCAATTCCCTGAAATACGGGGTGACCAGGGACTACGTGCTCGGCCTTGAGGTGGTGCTGCCCACGGCTGAGATCCTCAACCTCGGGGTCAGGACCATGAAAGGCGTTGTCGGGTACGATCTGACGAGGCTTTTCGTCGGCAGCGAGGGGACCCTGGGGGTCATCACGCGCATCACCCTCAAGCTCGTCCCCCTGCCCGAAACCAAGGCCACCATCCTTGCCCTCTTCAGAGAAGTGGAGGATGCGGCCGAGGCGGTTTCAGCCATCATCGCGGCGAAGGTGGTGCCGTCCACCATAGAATTCATGGACAGGTCGTCCATCATGTGCAGCGAGCGGGCATCCCCCATGGGCCTGCCTGAGGGGGTGGGAGGACTCCTCCTGATCGAAGTCGACGGGACCAGGGAGGGGGCCCGCTCACAGGCGGAAAAGGTGCAGGCCGTCGTGCGGATGCACCACGCCCTCCGAAGCGACCTGACCGAGGACCCCGTGGAGGCCGACCGGCTCTGGCAGGCCCGGAGGGTCCTTTCCCAGGCCCTCTACACCGTGGCACCCCTCAAGATCGCGGAAGACGTGGTGGTGCCCCGCTCGGCCATCCCCGCCCTGATCCGCTCGCTCGAAGCCATGCAAGAAAGATTCGGGATCCCTATCCTCAGCTTCGGCCACGCGGGTGACGGCAATTTTCACGTCAATCTGATGATCCAGGAGACCGCCGAGGACCGGGCCAAGGCCGAAAAAGCCGTGAAAGAGATCTTCGCGGAGGCCCTCCGCCTGGGCGGGACCATGTCGGGGGAGCACGGCATCGGCCTGTCAAAGGCCCCCTACCTGGCCATGGAGCTTTCGGAAGAGACCATCGCCACCATGAAGAGGGTCAAGCAGCTCTTCGACCCCAACAACATACTCAATCCGGGGAAGATCTTCCCGGATTGAGTATGGCCCTGCCGGAGGTGCCCGCGGAGGCCGGATGGTCAAGCTTCTCAAGCTTCTTCTCGCGCTATTCCTTCTGCTCGCCATCGCCGGCGTCGCTTACTATTCGGTCTACCCCGACGTAGCGAGGCTGAAAAGGGTCAACCCCGGGAAGACCGCTTTCATGGCATACAGGGAGCGGGAGTGGAAGGAGAAGGGGAAGAAGGTGAGGATCCGGCGACGGTGGGTCGGCTTCTCACACATTTCACCCTATGTGGCAAAGGCGGTGGTCATCTCCGAAGACGACAAGTTCTGGTCGCACCGTGGCTTCGACTTGGACGCGCTGGAAAAGGCCGTGGAAGAAGACCTCAAGGCAGGGCGGCTCAAGTTCGGAGGGAGCACCATCAGCCAGCAGCTTGTCAAGAACCTCTATCTTTCCCCCTCGAAGAACCCTTTCAGAAAGCTGACAGAGGCCCTGATCACGCGCCGTTTGGAAAAGACCCTGTCGAAAAAGAGGATCCTCGAGCTCTACCTCAACGTGGCGGAGTGGGGGGAGGGCATCTTCGGGGTGGAGGCTGCGTCGCTCTACTACTATGGCAAGCCCTCCGCCCTCGTCACCGCCGAGGAGGCCGCCAGGCTGGCGGCCGTCCTTCCCAACCCGAGGAGGTACGGGGTCAACGACGCCTCCGGCCATGTGCGGAAACGGGCCGAGGCGATCTACGCCATAATGGTGAAAAGGGGCGTCGTGGTGGAGTACTATGAGGATGCCTCACGAGAGGCGAAGCAGGAACGGCCCCCGGCGGACGGGTCGGACAAATTGGATTGGCCGGGGACGGCGGGAAGCCCGTGAGGGCCGCCTTAAGGCCCTCGCGGGCGCGCCATGAGACCCCCGGAGGAAACATGATAAGGTACGCAGCGGTGACGGTGCCCGTGGCCGACCTCCGGCGAAGGCCGGTCGAGGCGGAGCCGCTCACTATCCATGATGACCTGGAGGAGAGCCAGGTGCTCTTCCACGAGAGCCTCATCGTGAAGGAGGAGACCGCCCGATGGTACCGGGTCGAGGCGCCGGAGCAGCTATGGTTCGCCGGCCCCGACGGGTGGCAGGGGTATCCCGGCTGGGTAAGAAAAAAGGACGCGGCAGAGGTGGAGAAGCCCGGCCCCTGCGACGGGGTGGTGAAGAGCGCCTTTGCCATGGTCCGGCCGAAACCCGTCGGGGCCGATCCGCCCCTCTTTCCCCTCTCCCTGGGGACCAGGCTCTCGATCAGGGGAGAGGCGAAGGGGTTCTTCGAGGTCGGCCTGGGGGGCGAAAAGACCGGGTGGGTGGCGAAAAAGGAGATTGCCCGAAAGCCGGAGGCCCTGACAGGGGCACCCTTGCCCCGCGACCTGGTCAGGGCGGCCCGCCTCTTCCTCGGCGCCGCCTACCTGTGGGGCGGTCGGAGCATGCCCCTGCCG
>Ga0326727_10023465_pt1 | contig 11762 bp, 7 predicted proteins | sample MB2enrmetagenome_FD_207643 | JGI IMG/M metagenome (GOLD analysis project Ga0326727, IMG submission 207643) | Lab enriched peat soil microbial communities from McLean, Ithaca, NY, United States - MB29MY | ecosystem: Environmental > Terrestrial > Soil > Wetlands > Peat | place: USA: New York... | reverse complement strand
GTTTTCGATCGTCGCTTTGTCGGCGACGATTTCGGCGCGTTCGCGATTGCCGTCCATCAAGTGGAGGAGCACGCGCGTCCGTTCGACGTGGCGCAGAAAGCGGTCGCCCAAGCCCGAGCCCGCGTGCGCGCCTTCGATCAACCCGGGGATGTCGACCATCACGAACGACTCCTCGGGCCCCAGGCGCACGACGCCGAGTTGGGGTTCGAGCGTGGTGAACGGATAGTCCGCGATCTTGGGCCGGGCCGCCGAGGCCGCCGCCAGCAGCGTCGATTTGCCCGCGTTGGGCAGCCCGATCAGCCCGACGTCGGCCAGCAACTTGAGTTCGAGCCGCAGGGTGCAGTGCTCGGGCGGCTCGCCCTTTTCGGCGAAGCGCGGCGCCTGGCGGCTGCTGGTGGCGAAGTGCTGGTTGCCGAGGCCCCCGCGGCCGCCGCGGGCGACGCGGACGCGAACGTTCTCCTCGCTGAGGTCGGCCAGCAGATACTCGCGGCCGTCCTCGCCGACGCGGTAGGCCAGCGTGCCCAGCGGCACCCGGATGACCAGGTCCTCGGCGCTGCGGCCCGACTTGTTGGAGGTCGAGCCCGGCTTGCCGGCCTCGGCCGCGAACTGCTTCTTGAAGCGGAACTCGATCAGCGTGGAGAGTTCCGGCGAGGCTTCGAGCAGCACGTCGCCGCCGCGGCCCCCGTCGCCGCCCGCCGGGCCGCCCTTGGGCACGTACTTCTCGCGCCGCCAGGCGACGATGCCGTCGCCGCCCCGGCCGCCCGACACGTCGATGGTCGCCTCGTCGATGAACTGCATCAGGTCCCCGGCCCGGAAAACAAAAAGAGCCCGAAGGCTCTCGGGGACGCCGCGGGGAGCCCGAGCCTCAGGCTGCTCCCTCGGCCAGCACGTGGACGTGCTTGCGGTTGCGCTTCTCCGCAAAGTGGACGCGGCCGGCGACCGTGGCGAACAGCGTGTTGTCCTTGCCCATGCCGACGCCTTCGCCGGGATAGAACTTGGTGCCGCGCTGGCGGACCAGGATGTTGCCGGCAAGCACCAGCTCGCCGCCGTACTTCTTGATGCCGAGGCGCTGGGCGTTGGAGTCGCGGCCGTTGCGGGTGGAGCCTGCGCCCTTTTTGGACGCGAAAAGCTGCAGGTCGAAGCTGAACATGACGGGCCCAAGTATACACGGCGCCGGGCCCCGGCGCAACCGCGGAAGCGTCCGGCGGCAGGCTTACGCTTCGGCGCCGCGATAGAACCTGGGCGCCGATTACGGCGGAAGGGAACCGTTGAACACGCAGTTGGGCAAGAAGCGGGTGGTCATCACCGGTCTGGGCGCCGTCACGCCGCTGGGCAACTCCACGGCCGACTTTTGGGCCGGGCTCGTGGCCGGACGCAGCGGGATCGGGCCGATCACGGCCTTCGACGTCGTGGCGGCCGGCCTGCGCTGCCGCATCGCGGCCGAGGTGAAGGGCTTCGACCCCGACGCCCTGCTCGGCCGGCGCGACGCCCGCCGGATGGATCGCTACGCCCAGATGGCCGTCGTGGCCGCTCAAGAAGCCATCGCCGACGCGGCCTTTCCGGCCGACCGGGAGATTCGCGACCGGACGGGCGTCCTCGTGGCCACCGGCATAGGCGGCATCTCGACCGTTCAGGACACCGTGACCAAAGCGCGCCAGTTGGGCACCTCGAGCCGGATCAGCCCGTTCTTCGTGCCGATGCTCATGGGCAACGCCGCTTCGGCCCAGATCTCCATGAAGGAAGGCTTCCGCGGGCCGATGTTCGCGGTGTCGAGCGCCTGCGCCAGTTCGAACGACGGCCTGGGCCTGGCCTACGATTACATCGCGCGCGGCGAAGCGCTGGCCATGGTCGGCGGCGGTTCCGAAGCCACGATCATCGACATCGCGATGGGCGGCTTCGATTCGATGAAGGCGCTCTCGACGCGCAACGACGAGCCCGAGCGCGCCAGCCGGCCCTTCGACCGCGAACGCGACGGCTTCGTGTTGGCCGAGGGCGCGGCGATCTTGATCCTCGAGGAACTCGAGTTCGCGCGTTCGCGCGGCGCGCGCATCTATGCCGAGTTGCTCGGCTACGGTCAGTCGGCCGACGCGCACGACATCGTCGCCGTCGATCCGACCGGCAGCGGCGTGGAACTCGCCCTCAATCGCGCCTTCGCATCGTGCGGCATCCGCCCCGACCAGGTCGACTACGTCAACGCCCACGGCACCTCGACGCCCATCGGCGATCCGGCCGAGTCGCAGGCGCTGGGCCGCGTGATCGGCGCCAACGGCCATGCTTTCGCGGTCAGTTCGACGAAGAGCATGCACGGCCACGCGCTGGGCGCCGCAGGCGCCCTCGAAGGCGTGGCCACCACGCTCGCCATCCATCACGGGATCATTCCGCCCACGATCAACTACGAGTTTCCCGACCCCGAATGCACGCTCGACTACGTGCCCAACGTCGCGCGTCGCGCCGACGTGGGCATCGCCATCTCCAACTCGTTCGGCTTCGGCGGTCACAACAGCGTCGTGGTGTTCGGAAAGTATCGAGACTGACTCGACGATGGCGGGAGAAGCACGGCGCAGGCGCTTGCGCGAACTCGTCGCGCGCAGCGGCGCGGTCGTCGACATCGCGAAGCTCGACGCCGCCTTCGCGCACGAAAGCGCGGTCCGCGAAGGCCTGGCCGAACGCAGCAACGAGCGGCTCGAGTTTCTCGGTGACGCCGTCCTGACGTTTTTGGTCGCGCGCTCGCTCTTCGAACGCTATCCCGAAGCGAGCGAAGGCGAACTGCATCTGCGTAAGGCCAAGCTGGTCAACGATTCGGTGCTGGCCGACACGGCCGAACGCTTGGGCTTCGAGCCTCTGATGCTGGTCGGCGCGGGTACGGCCAACATGCCCCCGCCGCGCCGCCGCTCGATGCTTGCCGACGCATTCGAGGCCTTCGTGGCCGCGCTCTATCTCGAAGCCGGCGGCGAAGCGGCGGCCACCTTCGTCGCGCGCGAACTCGTGGCGGTCGGCGAGGCCTCGGCGGGCAGTCTCGACGATCCCAAGACGGTGCTGCAAGAGTGGACGCAACGGCACTACGCCGAGGTGCCTGCGTACGCCGAGCGTTTCGAGGGACCGCCGCACGAACGCGTCTTTCATTCCGAAGTCGCGGTGCGCGGCGACGTGCTCGCCGCCGGCAGCGGCCCGAGCAAGAAGGCCGCGCAGCGCGCGGCCGCGGCGCGCGCGCTCGAGATTTTGAACGAGCGCTACGGCGACGTCGCCCCGCGCAACTATTCGGCGCCGCGCGCCGCGGCGGACGCGCGCGGGTGAGGCTCAAGTCGCTCCGCCTGTTCGGCTTCAAAACGTTTGCCGAACAGACGTCGCTCTCGTTCGAGCCCGGCATCACCGCGCTCGTGGGACCCAACGGCTCGGGCAAGTCGAACTTGGTCGACGCGATCCGTTGGGTGCTCGGCGAGCAGAGTTCGAAGAGCCTGCGCACGGGCAAGGGCGAGGACGTCATCTTCGCGGGCAACGAGCGGCGCAAGCCGCTGGGCATGGCCGAAGTCGCGCTCACCTTCGATAACTCGGAACGGCGGCTCGACGTCGACGCCGCCGAAGTGCAGATCACGCGCCGGGCCTATCGCGCGGGCGAGAGCGAGTTCTTCATCAACCGCCAGCAAGTGCGCTTGCGCGACATCGTCGACTTGCTCATGGGCACGGGCCTCGGACCGGGCTCGTACTCGATCGTCTCGCAAGGGCAGATCGACGCGATCCTCTCCTCGAAGCCGACCGAACGGCGCAGCCTCTTCGAAGAAACCGCCGGCATCAATCGTTTTCTGGCGCGCAAGGCCGAGTCGCTGCGCCGGCTCGAGCAGACCGAGCAAAACGGCATCCGCATCAGCGACCTGCTGAACGAAATTCAAACGCGCATTCCCGAACTCGAGACCCAAGCGCGGCGCGCGCGCCGTTACCGTAAGGCGTCGGCGCGTCTGCGCGACCTCGAGATCCTGTCGTACCTGCGCGCCAGCGCGTCGCGCCGGGCCGAACGCGAGCGGCTCAACGCCGACCTCGAACGGCTCGAAGTCGAACAGGCCGCGGCCGGCGCGCGCGCGGCCACGGTCGACGCCGAGTTGAGCGCGTTGCGCGGCGGGCTGCTGGAACTCGAACGCAAGCTCGACGGTTTGCGCGCCGCGGCGACGCGCGCCCGCTCGGAGTTGGCCGAACTCGAAGTGAACCATGCGGGCTTGCTGGCCCGGCGCGACGCGCTCGAGAAACAGTCCTCGCAGATTACCGGCGACCGCGAGCGGGCCGACGCCGAACGCACCGCGCTCCGTGAGGAAGCCGCGCGTCTGGAAGCCGAGATCGCGCCGCGCCAAGCCGCGCTCGACGTGCAGCGCGAGCGCGAGCGCGACGCGCAGGAAGCGCTGGCCTCGGCGCGCGCCGCGCTCGACCGCATCTTCACCGCGCTGCGCGAAGTCGAAGCCGCCGCCGCCGCCGATGCGGCCAGCGAAGCCGAGCGGCGCGCGCAACTGCAGGCCGCGCAGGCGGAGTACGAACGGCTCGAACGCGAGGCGTTCGCGCTACGCGAGGAGACCGAACGCAAGAGCGAAGCGGCGGCGCAACTGGCCTACGACGTCGAACGCGCGACCGCGACGGCGCACGACCTCGAAGCGCGGGCTGCTTTAGCTGTGGCCGAAGCGACGGCCGCCGACGAGCGCGTCGCCAAAGCGGCCGCGGCACTGGGCGAAGCGCAACGCGCCTATCGCGACGCGACGCACGAACTGGCCGGCGCCGAAGCGCGCCTGCACACGATCGAAGAACTCGAAGCCAACCTCGAAGGTCACGTGCCGGGCACCCGCGCCGTGCTCGAAGCGGTGACCCGCGCCGAGTTGAGCGGCATCCACGGCGTCGTCTCCAACTTGATCCGCGTCGACGAAAGCTACGCGCGCGCGCTCGACATCGCGTTCGGCGCGGGCCTCTCGAATCTGGTGACCGAGACCTCGGAAGACGCGCAACGCGCGATCGCGCTGCTGCGCGAGCGCGAAGCGGGGCGCGCGACCTTCTTGCCGCTCGACACGTTGGGCGGCCGCGCCGGGCGCGACGCGTCCGCCGCGCCGCGCTTGCCCGGCGTCATCGGCTACGCCCACACGCTGGTCGAGACGCAGCCGCGCTACGCCGGCATCGTCGCCTTCCTGGTGGGCCGCGTGCTCGTAGTCGAGACGCTCGACGTCGGCATCGAACTGGTGCGCGAGCGCAACGTGCGCGACACGATCGTCACGCTCGAAGGCGACCAACTCAGCGGCGGCGGCGCGATGACCGGCGGCCGCTACAAGCGCGAACGTTCGATCCTCTCGCGCCGCGCGCAGGCGCGCACGCTCTCCGAACAACTGCCGCGTCTGCGCGCGGTGCTGGCCGCCGCCCAGGGCGCGGCCGACGCCGCCGACGCCGAGAGCGCCGAAGCGACCCGGCTGCGCGACGCCGCGCGCGGACGCGAGGCCGAGTTGACCCTGGCGTTGCGCGAGAACCGCGGCAAGCTCGACACCTTGCGCGCCGAACACGCGCGGCTGGAAAGCGAAGCGGCCGCGGCGCTGGCGCGGGCTGCCGAACGCGACGGGCAGATCGCCGAGACCGAATTGCGTCTGCGCGCGCTGGAGCGCCCGGCGGCGGATCCGGCGGCGCGCGTGGCCGAACGCGAACGCCTCGACGCCGCGCTCGGCGAAGCGCGCACGACGATCGCGCGCGCCCAAGATGCCGAACGCGCGGTGGCCGGCGCGATCGCAACCGAACGCGAGGCCGTGGCCACGCTGATTGCCCGCCGCGACGCCGCGTCCACGCGCGTCGCCTTGCTCGACGTCGATAGCGAACGCGCCGCGCTCGCGCGCACGCAGATGCTGAGCGAACTCGGCGAACTGGCCGTGCACCTCGAATCCGGCGCGGCCGCGATCGAAACCGCCAAGGAGCGCGTCGCCGAAGCCGATTCCGCCGACACGGCCGCGCGCGCCGAGCGCGAACGCCTGGCCATGCGGGCCGCGGGACTCGAAAGCGACTTGCAACTCGCGCGCGTCGCCGAACGCGAAGCCGCGCAGGCCGGCGAAGGCGGCCGCGTGCGCCTGGCCGAGATCGACGCCGAACTGGGCATGCTGGCCGCGGCCTTCGCGCAGAATCCCGCGACCGCAGACGAGTGCGCCGACGTCGAGCAGCGCTACGCCGGCGAAACCGGCGAGGTGACCGCGGAGCTGCAGCGCCTGCGCGAAGATCTGGCGCGGCTCCAGAACGTCAACCTCAACGCCGAAGCCGAGATCGCCGAACTCGTCGAGCGCGAGCGCTTTCTCAAGGAACAGATCGACGATCTGGCGCGTGCGCGCGAAACGCTGCTGGCCTCGATTCGCGAAATCGAAGCCTCGTCGCAAGAAGCCTTCAACGTCACCTTCGAAGCGGTGCGTCGCGCGTTCGAGGCCGTCTACGCGCGGCTCTATCCGGGCGGCCAAGCCAAGATGTGGCAGACCGAACCGGAACGGCTCTCGGAGACGGGCGTCGAGATTTCGGTGCAGCCGCCGGGCAAGAAGATGATGCCGCTGCACTCGCTCTCGGGCGGCGAACGCGCGATGGCCTCGTCGGCCTTGATCTTCGCGCTGGTCGCGGTGAAGCCGTCGCCGTTCTATCTGCTCGACGAGGTCGACGCCGCGCTCGACGACGCCAACGTCGAACGCTTCTCGGCGATGGTGCGCGAGGTTGCCACCGATGCGCAACTGCTGATCGTAACGCACAACAAGAAGACGATGGAATTGGCCTCGCGCATGTACGGCGTGACGATGGTCGAGCCGGGCATCTCGCGGGTGATCGGCGCCGACATGACTACGGTCGAGGCCGACGAAGCGCCGGCGGTCGGCGCCCAGACGCCGGCGCCGGCGTTAGCGGGCTGAACGTTTGAGCGTCGACACCGAGCGCGAAGCCGCGCTCTTCTCGCTCTACGACCGCACCGGTGCGATCGAACTGGCCCGCGCGCTGGTCGCGCGCGGCATGCCGATTTACGCAACCGGCGGCACGCGCGCGCACCTGCAAGCCGCCGGCATCGACGCGCGCGACGTCGGCGAACTGACCAACTATCCGTCGCTCTTCGACGGGCGCGTCAAGACGTTGCACCCCGCCGTCTTCGGCGCGATCCTGGCCGATCGCGACAACGCCGAACACGAAGCCGAACGCAAGGCGCACGGCGTCCCGCGCATCGGCCTGGTTGCGGTCAATTTGTATCCCTTCGAAGCGACGATCGCGCGCGAGGGCGCGACGCTCGAGGAAGCGATCGAGCAGATCGACGTCGGCGGCGTCGCCCTGCTGCGCGCGGCCGCGAAAAACTTCGCGCACGTCACCGTGCTCAGTTCTCCCGAGCAGTACGCCTCGGTGATCGACGCGCCCGGCGGCGCCGGCTACGTGCTGCGCCGCCTGCTGGCCACGGCCGCTTTCGAACGCACGGCCGAATACGATTCGTCGATCGCGCGTTATTTGGAAGCAGGCTTGGCCGCAACCGATCTGCCCGGTTCGCTGGCGCTCACGCTGCCCTTGGCCTCGCCGCTGCGCTACGGCGAAAACCCGCAATCGCGCGCGGCCTTCTATCTTTCGCGTACCGAGTCGTTGCCCGAACAACTCGGCGGCAAGGCGCTCTCCTACAATAATCTGCTCGACCTCGACGCGACGCTCCGCCTCTTGGTGCGTGAGGTCGAGGGCGCGGCCGAGGGTCTCGTCCGCGCCGCGATCGTCAAGCACACCGTGCCCTGCGGCGTCGCGGAGCGCCCGGCGGCCGTCGAAGCTGCGACGCTGGCGCTCGATGCCGACCGCGTCTCCGCTTTCGGCGGCATCATCGCGCTCGACGGCCCGGTCGACGCGGCGACTGCCGACGCGCTCTCGTCGGTCTTTTTGGAAATCGTCGCCGCGCCCGCGTTCGACGAGGCCGCACTCGAACGGTTGCGGACGCGAAGAAACCTGCGCATCATCCGTTACGACGCGCGTCTGCCCTTGCGCCTGGCCCGCGAGTTGCGCGTGCGCAGTGCGCTCGGCGGCGTGCTCGCCGAAGACGACGACCCGAAGATGCAACCCGAGAGTTGGCGCGTCGCTTCCCAGCGTACGCCGAGCGAGAGCGAGTGGCGCGATATCCGCTTCGCCTGGGACATCGTGCGCCACGTCAAGAGCAACGGCATCGTCATCGCGCGCGATCTGGTGACGCGCGGCATCTGCGCGGGTCAAACCAATCGCGTCAGCGCGGTGCAGATCGCGGCCCACCGCGCGGGCGAACTGGCGGCCGGCGCGGCCTGCGCGAGCGACGGGTTCTTTCCCTTTGCCGACGGCCTCGAAGCCGCGGCCGCCGCGGGCTGCACCGCAGTGATCGCCCCCGAAGGTTCCATTCGCGATGCCGAAGTCGTGGCCGCCGCCGATCGCTGCGGCATCGCGCTGGTCTTCTCAACGCACCGCTATTTCCTCCACTGAACGACGGCCGGCCGCCCCTGCGGCGACGCTCGGGGCGGTGGCCGCAATCGTGGCCGGCGTCGGTTGGGGTTTGCTCGCGCCGTTCTCGAAACTGACCTTCGGCATCGAAGCGAACGGCGTGCGCTTCGATGCGTCGACGCTCACCGTCGCGCGGGCGGTCTGGCCGCTGCCGGTCTTCGCGCTGATCGTGTATCTCTCGCGGCCGCGCGGCACGCGTCCGAGCCGCGGCGAACTGCTCGAGTTTTCGTTGGCCGCGGTGCTGGTCGGCTTCGGGCTCAACTATCTCTATCAAGTGGCCGTGCAGCACACCAGCGCGGCCCACGTCGTGCTGTTGCAAGGCTTTGCGCCGCTCGCCTTGGCCGCCGTAGAGGCGCTGGCCTTTCGCGCGCCGCTCGACGGTCCGCGCCGGCTTGCGCTCGCGCTCGGGATGGCGGGCGTCGTCTGCGTTGCGCTCGCGCGCGGCGGCGGCAGCGGGACGCTCGTCGGCGACGCGATCATGGCGCTCTGGATCGCCGTATTCGCGGCCTACACGATCGTCACGCGCCGGTTGCTGCGGACCTATTCGCCGCCGTTCGTCATCGCGGTCACCTGGGGCGGCGGTTTTGCGTTGGTGGCCCTGGCCGGCGCGCGCTACGTTCCCGTCTCGCTCGCCCATACGCTGGCCACGCCGGAGCTTGCGGGTCTCGTGCTCGCGGGGATCGTTGCGGCGGCGGCGGTGCTGGCGCCCGCGGCTCACGCACTGTCGGTACGGCTCGCGGGCGTGACGGTTGCGACGGCCGGGAGTCAGTACGGCGTCATCGCCACGGGCTTGTTGCTCTCGCACCAATTGCTCGGTGAAGCCTTGGGCGCAGCCAGCATCGCGGGGGCGACGTTGCTTCTGCTCGGCCTCGCTTGCACGCTGCTGCCCGCCCGCTCGCCGGCGGCGTGAAAAACGAGCCTTCGATTAGAGACGAAGGCGCAGGCGAGGGCGCCCGGGCCGCCACGACCAAACAGCAAAGACCCGATTCCGACCGGCGCGGGCCGCGCCGTCTTTGTGGAGATCCGCCGTTGCGCCGTACCCTGCTCGCTTCGCTCTTCGCCGCGTCGCTCGCGCCGCTGGCCGGCTGCGGCCACCAAGTGACCCCCGACCGAATTTACGACAGCCAGCCCGGGCAGATGGTGATCAATTATAGCGTTGACGGCACCCTCGACTTCACAAACCTGAATTACGTCATCGTACTGAACACCTGCGGCGTCGGCGGCGAACCCTATCCCAACGGGTACTCGACGACCTACACGAACTACACGTACGTCTTCGGAATCGGCGCCTCGCTCTTCAACTCGACCGTATCGCCCGCGCTATTCGAGTATTATCTCTCGTCGGGCCAGTTGTACCATCTGCCCGTGACGTTGGGTAGTTCCACGACCTCGTTCAATCCCGACCTGACCGGCGACGGTACGACCTTCCAGCTCACCTTCACGCGCGCGCAGCTAGATAATCCGCTCCAGGAAGCGACGCCGTGCCCCTCCGGCGGCAAGCCGAACTCGCCGATTTGGTACATCAACTTCTTTAGCCTCGATAACAACGGCAACGTGCTCGATTCGCTCGGCCAGGGCGGCCCAACCGACACCACCTTCTCGCTGCCCATCAATACCGCCCAATTGGTCCAGCACGCGATCACCCGCGCCGCGGGCGCGAATCATGCGTCGAATCCAAACGCCTGGATAACCGGCGGCGAAATCCAGAGCTATCCCTGAAGGCGCCGCTCCCAGCGGCGCCGCTTCGAGAGTTCGCGCTCCTGGGGTTGCGTGTGGTGTCCGTGCTTTATCTAGTGCGCCGCTCCCAGCGGCGCCGCTTCGGGAGTTCGCGCTCCTGGGGTTGCGTGTGGTGGCCGTGCTTTGTCGAGTGCGCCGCTCCCAGCGGCGCCGCTTCGGGAGTTCGCGCTCCTGGGGTTGCGTGTGGTGGCCGTGCTTGGCCTTTCGGCGCGCTTTGGGTGGCGGCTTTGGTTCGGTTCCGGGCGAAGGGGTGCGTGATGATTTCGCGGGGGCTTTTCTTGGCTTCGGGGGGCGCGGCAGTATCGATGGCCGGCGTTTTTGGCAGCGCGCCCGGTGGGGCAGAGGACGCGTCGTTCGAGCTCGGTAGCGCGGCCGAGGCGCGGATCGACGGGGCGCCGGGCGTGGGCATCGCCCTCGGAACGATCGTCGACGGCAAGACTGCGATCGTGCTGCGCGGCGAGACGGGAACGGCGGCAAAACTGGGCCGCGACACGGTCTTCGAGATCGGCTCGGTGACCAAGACCTTTACCGCGTTGTTGCTGGCGGAGATGGTCGGGCGCGGCGAGGTGCGTCTCGACGAACCGATCGACGAGCTGTTGCCCAAAGGCGCCACTGCGCCGGCGCGCGGCGGGATGCGCATCACCTTGCTCGACCTGGCCACGCAGTCGTCGGGTCTGCCGCGCTTGCCCGACAACCTCGCGCCGAGCGGAACGGATCCCTACGCGAAGTACGACGACGCCCGCCTCTTCGAATTTCTCTCGCATTACCGGCTCACGCGCGACGTCGGCGCGCAGTACGAGTACTCGAACCTCGGCGTCGGCCTGCTGGGGCGGCTCCTGGCGTTGCGCGCGGGAACGACCTACGAGGCCCTGCTGCGCGAGCGCGTGCTCGAGCCGCTCGACATGTACGCGACGGGCGTCGCGCTGACGCCCGCGATGCGCGCGCACCTTGCCCCCGGGCACAACCCCGACGGCGACGCGGTGCCCAATTGGAATTTCGACGCGCTCGCGGCCGCGGGCGGCTTGCGTTCGTCGCTCGGCGACATGCTCCGTTACTTGGGCGCCGTGATGAGTGCCGACGGTCCGCTCGGCCCCGCCGCGCGCATCGCCGAACAGCCGCGCCGCGACGGCCTGCCCGGCTCGCGCATCGGTTTGATTTGGAACACCAACGTCGCCGACGGCATCGTCTGGCACAACGGCGAGACCGCCGGCTACCACGCCTTCATCGGCTTCAGCGCCGACCGGGCGCGCGGCATCGTCGTGTTGGCCAATACCGCGCTCTCGATCGACGACATCGCCCTGCACTGGCTCGATCCCGCCTTACCCCTGGCCGAAACGTTGCGCACGATTCCGATCGACCGCGACACGCTCGGCCGCTACGCGGGCACGTACGATCTCGCCGGAAGCCGCTTCGTCGTGACCCGCGAAGGCGACAAGCTGTACGCGAAACTGGGCGAGCAGCCGCGCTTCCGCATCTATCCCTACGCGCCCGACGCGTTCTTCTGGAAGGTCGTGCCCGCGCGCGTCACCTTCACCGTCGTCGAGGGCAAGGCGACGGCGGCCGTC
>Ga0326727_10023463_pt1 | contig 11762 bp, 8 predicted proteins | sample MB2enrmetagenome_FD_207643 | JGI IMG/M metagenome (GOLD analysis project Ga0326727, IMG submission 207643) | Lab enriched peat soil microbial communities from McLean, Ithaca, NY, United States - MB29MY | ecosystem: Environmental > Terrestrial > Soil > Wetlands > Peat | place: USA: New York... | reverse complement strand
AGCGCCGCAAGCGCAAGGCAGCTCCCGCATCGGCGAAGGTGACGAACCAAAGACATTCCCCAAACCCGTCCCGCTCGGGCATGCTCTAGCTTAACGTTACAATGTTACAATGCAATAGAGAAATGGAAAACGGCGATACCCATCAAAATCTAGGCGATAGGACAATCACAATGGGTACCTGATCCGGTTCCAATTGATATCGCTCAACAACCTCGGTGACGTGCGATGCCTATATAAAGTTACAATTATTGGAGCTGAAGACGTTGCAGCAGTTGCCAGAGATCGATGAAAGTTCGCCGCAGCACGAAGGCGAAGGCGCGCAAAAAGAAAGCGTGAACCCGGCTCTTCCATCTGCCCCGACCGTCGAAAGGATGCCGGTGCCGGTCTCCTATAGGCCCGTGCCAAGGCGGGGGAGGCGGATAGGGGTTTTTGTCCTGCTGCTTGCGGTGCTGGCGGCGGTCGGCGGGGGCGGGATTTACCGGTGGAAGCAATCACTTTTACGTTTGCCGCCCGGAATAAATTTTGGCAACGGCCGGCTCGAAGCCGACGAGATCGATATCGATACAAAATTCGCCGGCCGGATCGCCGAATTGCACGCCGAAATTGGCGATATGGTGAGTTCCGGGCAGGTGGTCGCCCGCATGGATACCAGGGACCTCCAGGAGTCGCTCGGCAAGGCGCAGGCCCAGGTCAAGCAGGCGCAGCGCGCGATCGAAGAGGCCAATGCGACTCTCGTCCAGCAACAAACGCAACAGACTTTCGCCGTGCAGGAATTCGAGCGCACGCAGACCCTGCTCAAAGAAGGCTTTGCGACGAAGGAGCTGTTCGACCAGCGCAAGCAGGCGCTGGATGCCGCAAATGCTGGATTGCGGGCCGCGACGGAGAGGGTTGCGCAAAGCGAACGCGCGCTTGAAGCAAGCGAGCACGATGTCGGGCTCTACACCGTCAATATCAATGACAACGACCTGGTGGCCCCGCGCGATGGCCGGCTTCAATATCGAATCGCCAATATCGGTGAGGTGCTTCCGGCCGGCGGCAAGGTGTTCACGATGCTGGACCTCTCGTATGTCTACATGGACGTGTACCTGCCGACGCCGGAAGCGGGGAAGATCAAGGTCGGCACTGATGCCCGGATCGTGCTCGACGCCTACCCGAATGAACCGCTTCCGGCGAAAGTCTCCTTCATTGCGAGCCAGGCGCAGTTTACACCGAAAACGGTAGAAACCGCGGCCGAGCGCGACAAGCTCATGTTTCGCATTCGGGTGCGGATTGATCCTGATCATTCGCGCGCTCACGCGGCGTCAGTGGGCAACGGATTGCCCGGGGTCGTCTATATTCGCGTGGACCCGAACGTCGTTTGGCCCAAAAACTTGCAAGGCTCGCCATAAATGGCGGAGCATCGGTGTGCAGCTTTGATCTGTTGAACCAATCGTGATCGAGCGAACGAAGTTCAAACTTACACTCGGCGGGCGCCTCCAGATCTTGAAAAAGAAAGTCCTAATGGTCGGGAAAAAATTGAATCAGCCGAACAAGGCCGACGAAAACCCATCGCTGGCTAGGAGTGAAGTTCCTGAATTGCCGATTGCGGAGCAGAACAGCGATCCGACCGGCACAGTCAGCAAATTGCCGGTGCAAGTGGTTTTTGAGCGCACCCGCAAGCCACGCCGGTGGTTGCGGATCGGGATTGGGCTTCTTATCGCCCTTTTCGCGGCTGGCGGCGGGTTTTATCTGTGGCAACAGTCCCAGGCGCAGTTGCCCGTTGGCATAAGCTTTGGCAACGGCCGGCTTGTCGGCGATGAAATCGACATCGAGACGAAGTTTGCCGGCCGGATCGCGGAAATGCATGCCGACGTAGGTGACATGGTGAAAACTGGACAAGTGGTCGCTGTAATGGATACGCGAGACATCCAGCAAACACTCGAGAAAGCGGAAGCGCAGGCGAAGCTGGCGCAACGCGCGATTGAGGAAGCCAATGCGAATCTCGTACAGCAGCAGACGCAACAGGTCCTGGCTGTGCAGGAAATGGATCGCATGGCATCCTTGATCAAGGATGGTTTTGTCACGCGGGAACAGTACGATCAGCAGAAGCAGGTTTTGGACGCAGCCAATGCTGGATTGACCGCGGCGGAAAAAAGGGTTGCAGAAGCTGAGCATGCGCTTGAGGCGGTGCAGCACGATGTCGGGCTCTACAAGGTCAATATTGCCGACAATACGCTCGTTGCACCGCATCCGGGCCGCATTCAATATCGTATCACGAATATCGGCGAAGTGCTTCCAGCCGGCGGCAAAGTGTTTACGATGCTCGACATAGGATACGTATATATGGATATTTATCTGCCGCCTTTAGCGGCAGGCAAAGTCAAGATCGGGACCGATGCGCGCATCGTTCTCGACGCTTACCCGAATACGCCGATTCCCGCGAACGTCTACTTCATCGCCAGCGAAGCGCAGTTCACGCCGAAGATGGTTGACGTCCAGAGCGAGGACGACAAGCTGATGTTCCGCATCCGGGTGCGCATCGATCCAGATCGATCGCGTGCCCACGCGGATGCGGTGCGAAGCGGGTTGCCCGGCGTTGCCTACCTTCGCGCGGATCCGGCCGTCGCTTGGCCGAAGAAATTGCTAGGTGCTCCATGAGCAAGTCTGGTTCCAAGGTCGGTCACAGGCGCCGTTCACCACAATGAACGGGCGCGAAGGTTCGGTTGCGCGTATCGAAGCAATCACGCAACGTTACGGCACTACGATCGCCCTCGACGCGGTCTCGATAGAGCTTCCAGCAGGCTGCATGGTCGGGTTCATTGGCCCCGATGGGGTCGGAAAGTCGACCCTGCTGAGCATCATTGCCGGTTCGCGTCAGATTCAATCTGGAAGCGCATTCGTTCTGGACGGCGACATCAAGGATTCGGCGCATCGGGCTTCGATCTGCCCTCGCATCGCCTATATGCCGCAGGGATTAGGCAAGAACCTATATGCGGACCTCAGTGTTCGTGAAAACATCGAATTCTTTGGCCGACTGTTCGGACAGTCTCGTGCGGAGCGGGATTCGAGGATTTCCGAGCTGCTTGAGAGTACCGGCCTCGCGCCTTTTTCGGACCGTCCGGCAAAGAAATTGTCGGGGGGCATGCGTCAGAAACTCGGCCTGTGCTGCTCGCTGATTCACGATCCGGATCTGCTGATTCTGGATGAGCCGACTACTGGCGTCGATCCGCTCTCGCGCCGCCAATTCTGGGAGTTGATCGAGCGTATGCGCTTACGCCGCGACGGCATGAGCGTCATCGTGGCTACCGCCTATATGGAGGAAGCCGAGCGGTTCGATTGGCTGGCGGCGATGAATGACGGGAAGGTGCTGGCAACCGGATCCCCGGCCGCACTCAAGACCAGTACCGGCGCCAAGACGGTCGAGGATGCGTTCATCGCGCTGCTTCCTGAGCGGCAGCGCGGTGATCATCACCGACTCCAGATACCGCCGCATTCCGCCTCCGGGGCCGCGCCGATCATCACTGCCCACGACCTGACCTGCCGGTTCGGCGATTTCACGGCAGTCGACCAGGTGAATTTCACGATCGACCGGGGCGAGATCTTCGGCTTTCTCGGCTCGAACGGCTGTGGCAAGACCACGACGATGAAGATGTTGACAGGCTTGCTGCCGCCTACCTCCGGCGAGGCGCTGTTGTTCGGAAAGCCGCTCGATGCAAACGACATGAATTCGCGCTATCGCGTCGGCTACATGTCGCAGTCTTTCTCGCTTTATACTGAACTCACGGTCCGTCAGAATCTCGATCTTCATGCGCAAATTTTTCACCTGCCGGCGCAAAAAGCGAAGGAACGTGTTGCCGAACTGGTCAGGCAGTTCGGCCTCGAGGGATATCTAGATCAGCGCACTCTTGAGCTGCCACTCGGAATTCGTCAGCGCCTCTCGTTGGCTATCGCCATCGTCCACCAGCCCGAAATTCTGATACTCGACGAACCGACCTCGGGCGTCGATCCCCTCGCACGCGACCGTTTCTGGGAAGCGCTGATTGATCTCTCACGCAACCAGGGGGTGACGATTTTCGTTTCGACCCACTTTATGAACGAGGCGGAACGCTGCGATCGGATTTCGCTGATGGATTCGGGCCGCGTGCTGGCAACCGGCACGCCGGCGGAGCTTATCAAGGCCCGCGGCGTAGTCACGCTGGAAGATGCCTTCATCAGTTATCTTGAGGAGGCAACCGGATCGCGCGCGCCTTTGATCGAGCAGCCGACCATACCAAGCAACGCCGCTCGTCCATTGCCAAGGCCGGCGCCTCAACGTTCCCTGTTCAGCCTGCAGCGGCTGCTCGCCTATACGATCCGTGAAACCCTGGAGCTGCTGCGTGACCCGATTCGACTGGGCTTCAGCCTGCTGGGCACGACGCTTCTGATGCTGGTGTTTGGATTCGGAGTTTCGACAGATGTCAACAATCTGTCGTTTGCGGTGCTTGACCGCGATCAAAGCCCGGAGAGCCGCGCCTATCTGGAGGAGCTCAGGGGCTCGAGTTATTTTACGGAAAAGGCGCCGCTCACGACCTATGCCGACCTCGCCAATCGTCTCAAGAGCGGAAATATCTCGGCGGCGATTGAAATTCCGCCTAACTTTGGCAGCGACATCAAACGCGGACATCCGGCCTGGGTCAGCGCTCTGGTCGATGGCGCCATGCCGTTCCGGGCGGAAACCATACGCGGCTATCTCCAGGCGATGCATCAATTGTACCTGACGGATCCGGCTGTGAAGACGACGCAGGCTGCCGCGTCGCCGCCTGCCAATATCGAAGTCAGGTTCAAATACAATCAGGATTTCGACAGCATTTATGCGATGGTGCCCGCAAACATGTCTTTATTGCTTGCGCTGTTTCCGGCGATCTTGATGGCGCTTGCCATCGTTCGAGAGAAAGAGCTTGGGTCGATCACCAACCTCTATGTGACGCCGGTCAACCGGCTTGAATTTCTGCTTGGCAAGCAGTTGCCTTACATCGCGGTCGCGATGACCAATTTTATTCTGATGCTGCTGTTGGCGCTGTTCGTGTTCAAGGTTCCGCTCAAGGGAAGCTTTCCGACATTGCTGTTGGGCGTGCTGATTTATGTGACAACGATGACCGGCTACGGCATGCTGATTTCGGTGTTCACCAAAACTCAGATCGCCGCGCTGTTTGGCACGGCCATCCTGACGGTTCTGCCTGCGACGCAGTTTGCAGGCATGATGACGCCGGTTTCCTCATTGGCTATGGAAGCGCAGATCATCGGTCGTGCATTTCCCATGACCTATTTTGTGCCGATCAGTGTCGGCACCTTTACCAAAGGACTGGGATTTGCGGACCTCGATCTCGATCTATTGGCGTTGGTCATCTTTGTTCCGGTGTTGACCCTGTTGAGCGTCTTGCTGCTTCGCAAACAGGAACGCTAGCCATGTTGCGAAAAGCCGCAAACATATATTGGTTGGGCGTCAAGGAGTTGCGCAGCTTTTCGCACGACTTCGTGCTTCTGGGACTGGTGATCTACGCATTCTCCCTGGCCGTAACCTTGCAGGCGCGAAGCAACTCGCAGGAGCTGCACAACGCCTCGATAGCAATAGTAGATGAGGACCACTCCGAGCTCTCCCGCCGGATTTCCCACGCCTTCTTTCCCCCGCTGTTCCAGCTACCGAAATTGATCGCCGAGCGCGATATCATTCCGGCGATGAACGCCGGAAGGTTCACGTTCGTGATCGACATCCCGCCCGATTTCGAGCGATATGTTTTGGCTGGCTACCAGCCGGGGCTCCAGATCAACGTCGATGCGACCGCTATGGTGCAGGCGGGGCTCGGTTCGGGATATGCGCAGCAGATCATCACCACCGAGATAACGGATTTCCTCTCCCATGCAGAGGGCGTGCCGCTGTCGACAGTGAATCTCGACGTCAGAATTGCGTTTAACCCCAACCTGACCACCGCCTGGTTTACGAGCGTGATGGGTATCATCAACAACATCACCATGCTGGCGATAATTCTCGCCGGAGCTGCGATCGTCCGTGAGCGCGAGCATGGCACAATGGATCATCTCCTGGTCATGCCGCTGACGCCGTTCGAGATTGCGATGTCCAAGGTGTGGGCGAACGGCCTGGTGATCACGGTGGCGGTCGGTCTTTCATTATACATCGTGGTGCACATGATTCTTGGGATTCCTGTGGCGGGCTCGATGCCGCTTTTCATGGTCGGTGTGGTGATCTACTTGTTCTTCGCGACCGCGATCGGAATCTTCCTGGGCACGGTTGCGCGATCCATGCCGCAACTCGGCCTGTTATACATGCTGGTCTATTTGCCCATGAACATGCTCTCCGGCAGCAATACCCCGCTTGAAAGCATGCCGGTTTGGCTGGCCACGGTGATGCAGATATCGCCGTCGACGCATTTCGTCGCTTTCGCGCAGCAGATTCTCTATCGCGGCGCCGGGCTGGACGTGGTGTGGCCGCAATTCCTTGCGGTTGCCGTCATCGGAGCCCTGTTCTTTGGCCTCGCCATCCTGCGCTTCCGTTCGGTCGTCGCACAGGCGACGTGAGCGAGAGGGCCCGCTCACCTTCACACGGATCCCCGCGATTATTTCTTCATGCCAATAATATATGCCGCGATATCTTCGGCGTCCTTATGGCTGAGCGGCAAATTCGGCATCGTGGCGTGGGGCAAAAGCAGGAAAGAGGCTATCATCTCGGCGTTGACCGTTTCCTTGTTTGCGATGACCGCAAATGGAGGGGCCCGATTGTGTTTGGGCGGCTCGGTTCCGATCATGTGGCATTCGGTGCACCAGCGCTCCGACAGCCGCTGGCCGTTCGCGACGTCCTGCGCAAACGCTGCATGCGCCGTTGCGAACAGAGCGAGCGTGCCCAAAGTATACAGTGTCGGGACTCTCATGAGATAAGCTCCACTTGGACCTAAAGCGGTTCGTCATCCGTGGTCGAGGGCTGCTCCTGCAGCGAAACGAAGTCTCCACCGCCGAATTCCTCTTCCGAAGGCGGGTACGCGTGGGCGTCGCTGAGGCAATCAAGCACTTTCTTTACGCCGGGAACATTCTCCGCGGCAACGATCGCCGCCTTCCTTGCATTCTCGCTTCCAATAATGCCGCCCAGGCTCACGGTACCGTTTCGAACGGTAACGTTAAATCTGCAAGGTCGCCAGCTGGCCTGTGAGATCGCCGCGATGACTTCGCTGCGAATATGGTCGTCGTCTGCGGTCGGTTCCGGAATATTGCGGGCAAAGTGGACCATGGCCGGCAGGAAATCGGACCTCGACACGATTCCCACAAGCTGTTCCCCACGAACGACTGGAAGGCGTTTGACGTTGTTGGTCTCCATAAGTTGCGCAATCAGTTCGATGGGAGTTTCCTCTGTCACGGTTAGAGGATGCGGCGTCATGATCTCGCCGACCTTGCGGCCGTGTTCATGCACGAAGTCGGAGGCAATCTGCTTCGGGCCAACGAGAAACCGCAGCCATCGGCCGCGACTTCGTTGCGTTCCAATCTCCGCGCGGCGGATAAAATCACCTTCGGTAAGGATGCCTGTCAGCTTGCCCGTCGCATCCACCACGGGCAATCCGCTGACGTGGTGCCGCAGCATGGTGTTGGCGGCTTCGAAGACCGATGTATCGGCGCCAACCGTAACCACCTGACGGGTCATGATTTGATGCGCGCGCATTTAATGGCCTCCTTACCCCTGTTAACGGAGCCAAAGCTAGATCGGAAAGGCGGCATCGATTTGATCAACGTCAACCGTGCGTTCGTTTTCGCCCGGGGCTTGATCTGCCGCGTAACGGCTAAGATTCGGCAGAAGTATCCGAGCGCATTCGCGCGATGACACCGGCGACGATCTGCATCGTGGCGCCGGCGGCCCAAGCAAGTACGACCATGAGGGCGGCGCCCTCGCTTGCAACCTCGTCGAGAATGATGCTGGAGACGGATACGACCGCTGCGACCGCGGCGAGAAATGTGCCGGCCGCGCTGAACAGCTCTACAGCGTCGGCCCTCGACCCCAGCCCGCTACGCAGCGGCAGATGCATGTAATGATCCGGTGGAGGGTGGGGCAGGTCGATCCCCAGATAGAAGCCCGCGGCTCCGTAAAGCATCATCGCCAGAACGGCGGCCGTCGAACCAATCAAGTTGATGTCGGCCCTTCCCACAAAAGCGGCGACGAACAGCCCGCACGAGGCCCCGGTCAGGGCAAGTCCGGTACGCTCGAGAACGTGCGCCCATTTGCTGATCGTCGAACGGTCAATCCATGGTGTGCTTTGTTTTGCCATTTGATCTCAATAACGAACGGGGCGGGCGGGACGTTGACGAAGATCAAACCGCATATAGGCTTTTGGCCTTCTGATTGGGTTGAGCGAGACCTTAAAAATGGGCTCATTCATAGCGTAACGCCTCGATCGGATCGAGGCTGGCGGCTTTCCGTGCTGGATAATAGCCGAAAAAGATGCCCACTGCGGCAGAAAATAGAAATCCGCCGGCGACCGCTGCCAGCGAGATCGGAGCAGGCCATCCGGCCAGCAGCGAGATCATCTCGGAAAACAAGACGCCGACGATGATTCCCATGATTCCGCCGGTCACGCTCAAGATCACGGACTCTGCAAGGAACTGCAGAAGCACGTGCGTCCTTCGCGCACCGATCGCCATGCGCAGGCCGATTTCCCGCGTTCGCTCGGTCACCGACACCAGTAGGATGTTCATGATGCCGATGCCACCCACAATCAGCGATATCGATGCGACGGCCGCAAGCAAGAGCGCCATGATGCGGCTGCTGCTCTCGGCGGTCTCGGCGATCTGGCTCAAATTGCGGACCGTAAAATCATTGATATCGCCGGGCCGGATATGGTGCCGGCGTATCAGGATATCGGTGACCTCGCCGACTGCCGGCTGGACCTGGCTGGCGTCCGTGGCCTGGACATAGATCTGGTTCACATAACCCATCAACCGCTGCTGAAGGTTGTAGGGATTGGGCGGCAAGGGATATACCCAATTGAGTGGGACCTGCTGCAGGCTCGGCGCAGCGACACCGAGAACCTTTCGCTCGGCGGTGGTGAACGGAATCATGACGAGATCGTCCTGATCCGTTCCGTATGATGTTTGGCCCTTGGAGGCGAGAATGCCGATGACGCGCAGCGGCATGCTCTTCACCTGGATCACCGCGCCGATCGGGCTTTCGTCGGCGCCGAACAACTGACGGGAAACCGTCTGTCCCAGGACCACCACCAGGGCGGCGCTATTGCCATCCTCCTGCGTAATGCCTCGCCCTGACAGAATCTGCCAATTGGTGATTGGCGGATAGTTGGCGCTGACGCCCTGAATATTCGTCGTCCAGTTTTGATTGGCGTATTGGACCTGTCCCGTCTGGCGAATGAGATAGCTGACGCTGCCGACAGCCTGTGCCTCGCGGCGGAGCGCTTCGGCATCGGCGACAGTGAGGGTCGAGGCGCTGCCCTGGCCGCTGCGCATGCCGCCCATATTGGTGGCGCCCGGGATTACAACGAGCAGGTTGGTGCCGAGGCTCTCGATCTGCTTACGGACCGCTTCGTTGGCGCCCTGACCGACCGCTACCATCGCGATCAGCGCGGCAACGCCAATGAAAACTCCGAGCATGGTCAGTGCCGATCGCATTTTGTTGCGAGCCAGCGCCTGGAATGCCGCGGCCACGATCATCAGGGCGAAAGCTCGCACGGTGCCGGCGCTGATGACATCGGCAGACACCGGCCGACGTAGGATGGGGAGCGAACCAACGGGTGATAGCGTCGTCGACGGCGGGCGCGTCGCCGGCTTTCGTTCGTCCGATATGATCTGTCCATCCCGCATGGTGATGACACGGTCGGCATAGGTTGCGATGTCCGGTTCATGGGTAACGACGATGATGGTGACGCCGCGCTCCCGATTGAGTGTCTGCAGCGTCACCATGATCTCATGCGACGTCTTGGTATCGAGATTGCCGGTCGGTTCATCCGCCAGCAACAGAGTTGGATTGTTGATCAAGGCGCGCGCAATGGCGACGCGCTGCTGCTGACCGCCGGACAACTGTCCCGGCGTATTGCGCTCCCGCTCGGCAAGGCCGAGCAGCTTGAGCGATGCGCGCGCCCGCTCGACGCGCTCGGTTCCGCTCGATGTCCCTGCCGCGGCATAGAACAAGGGGAGCGCGACGTTCTCGATCGCGCTGGTACGGGCAAGAAGATTGAAGCTTTGAAAGACAAAACCCAATCGTTCGCTGCGGATGCGCGCCAATTCAGGCTCGCTCAGCCCTGCAACATTGACACCTTCCAGATAATATTCGCCGCTGGAGGGCCGATCCAGGCAGCCGAGCAGCGACATCAATGTGGACTTGCCGGATCCGGATGAGCCCATGATGGCGATGAATTCGTCGGGCTCGACAATCAGATTGATGCCACGTAGCGCATGCACATCAACGTCGCCGACGTGATAGGTCCGCGTCACGTTGGTTACCCTGATGATCGGTTCCGCCATATTGATCTGTCCGACGTGAGTCAGAGACTAAGGCGCGGCGTTGCTGTCTTGCTAGTCGCCGTGAGCTGCTCCGCGGTGATAACAAGATCGCCCGGCTTGAGATTGCCGCCTGCGATCTCGGTGAAGCTCTCGTCGTCCAGCCCGGTCACGACGGCGACAGCCACCGGCTCCCCATCGCGTAGCACCCAGATTTGCGTCTGGCCGGGTGGAACGGCACCGGCGCGCACTTTGGGCACATAACGAAGCGCCTGATTTGGCACCCGGATCACGTCGTTGCGCTGGTCGACGATGATGCGGCTGGCGGCGGTCATGCCCGGCATCAGCGTCAGATCTGAGTTGTCAACGCCGATCACGATGTCGTAGGTCACGACGTTCTGAACCGTCTGCGGGGATTGGCGGACCTGACTTACTCTCCCTTCGAATGTGCGTTTCGGATATGCGTCCACTATGAAAGTTGCCTTGTTGTCAGGCTTGATACCGCCGACGTCGCTTTCGCTCACATTGGCGTCGACCTCCATCTTGGCGAGATCGGTGGCGATGAGAAACAGGGTCGGGGTCTGGAAGCTTGAAGCGACCGTCTGCCCTATGGTCACATTGCGCGAAACCACAGTGCCGTCGACGGGGGATACGATGCTCGCATAGTCGAGATTGACCTGCGCCGCATCAAGCGTTGCCTGACGTTGCTGAATGGTGGCTTCATCGAATGTAATCTGGGCCAAGGCCTGGTCGTGAGCATTCCTGGCATTATCGAGGACGTCCTGGGAGACGGCATGCGACTGTATCAGGTTCGCGTTGCGGTCGAAGGCGAGCTTCGTATAAGCCTCATTGGCCTTGTCTTTTTCCAGCTGAGCTTTTGCAACCGCCAGCTCTGCCTTGTTCTGGTCGACGACGCTTTGATACGGACGGGGGTCAATCTTGGCGCAGAGCTGACCCTTCTTCACCTTGGTGTTGTAGTCGCAATACAGCTCCTGAATGATCCCGGAAACGGCCGCGCCGACAATGATTGTCAGTTCTGGATTGACGGTTCCGGTTGCCGTGACGGCACGGGTTACCGTGCCGCGTGTTGCTGGCACGGTGACATAGCGCAAGGTGTCGCGACCGGCAAAGAAGGCCCACCATATTACGCCTGCCGTCGCAATGATAAGCAAAGATACCAGTCCGGCCATCAGCCAGTGTCGTGCGGAACTCAATTTCTTAGAGTTGGCCGGAAACCGCACCAACTTGCCAGAAATTTCCTTTTCACCTGCCGGGGCAATGCGCTCGTTCATAGCGTC
>Ga0326727_10023462_pt1 | contig 11763 bp, 10 predicted proteins | sample MB2enrmetagenome_FD_207643 | JGI IMG/M metagenome (GOLD analysis project Ga0326727, IMG submission 207643) | Lab enriched peat soil microbial communities from McLean, Ithaca, NY, United States - MB29MY | ecosystem: Environmental > Terrestrial > Soil > Wetlands > Peat | place: USA: New York... | reverse complement strand
GGCGGTGGCGCGGACGGGCGCGGAGACGGAGTTGACGATGGCGGCGTTGAGCGGGCCGGTGTTGAGGAAGAGAAAGAACTCGGCAGCCAGCAAGGACGGAATGGCCCAGGATGGAGGGCCAAAGAAGAGCAGAATCCCGCAAGGCAGAGCCAGAGCGACGCTCCAGAAGGAGAGCAGGTAGAGCGCCCGGTGGTCAGTGCGCAGCCAGCGCTGGGCAATCCAGCCGCCGATAAGGGTTCCGAGAATGCCGTCGATCACTGTGGCAGCGCCCACCACCAGGCTGGCGCGGGCGACCGTGAGGCCGGCGGCCCGGCTCAGGAATGTGGGCACCCAGGCAGAGATTCCGCCCATGGCGAAGGTGAGGGCCGCCAGACCGAAGGTAGCCGTCAAAAAAGCCGGGTTGCGGAAGAGCCCCCGAAAGGTGGTTGTATTGATCGTCTGTTCCATGCTGTCGCTGGCACCGCGCTCGGGCTCATAGCCCCAAAAGCCATACAGTACCGCGATGATGAGGCCGGGAATGGCGCAAACGAGGAAAGGCGCGCGCCAGCCCCAGAGGGAGCCCAACTGACCTCCAGCCAGGTAACCCAGGGCCGCGCCGATGGGAATGGCCACGTAAAAGATGGAGAGGATGCGATTGCGCTCCCGCTCGGGGTAGAAATCGGCCAGGATGGCGGGAGCAAAAATGCCGAATGTGGCCTCGCCTATGCCCACCAGCGCCTGTCGGATGAAGAAGGTCCAGTAGTCGTGGACCCAGACCGTAACCAGGGTGGCCAGGCTCCAGAGGATGGCGCCAAAGATGATGAGCGCCTTGCGCGAGGAGCGTTCAGGAAGCCGCGCGGCCGCGGGCATCTGCCACAAATAAACAATCAACAGGACGACCGCCAGCGCGCCCAGCCGGAAAAAGAGCATCCATGAACCGTGCAGGGCCAAGGCGGCGAATACACACAAAACCACTCCGCAGACAAACAGTTGCTTCCTGTTCAACCGGTCGCCCAGCCAGCCGGACAAAGGTGCGGCGACCATATAGAAGATAAACAGGGCGGTGGTGAGCGCGCCCATCTGGTGGTCCGTGGAGTGAAACTCGTTCTGAATCAGCAAGAGTTCGCCGGGCAGGATGTAGCGGTCGATGTAGTTAAGCAGGTTGAGGGCGATGAGCAGCGACAGCGTCGCCACGGCGGGGCTGATGCGAGGGCGCGCAGAATGGATGGAAGCAGGCAAGGAGCGTCAGTCCGCCAAAATTGCGTGACTTCATACCAATATCACAACCATCTGGCAATAGCCCATCCCCCAGGATAAGACCAATAATATCAATACCTTACCAGATTGCTAGTGTCGAATTCTGCTGCACTCGGAATATTTTCATAGTACACAGAGTACGTGACGGACCATGGTTCGCAGCGAAGTTGCACCAGATTGCATTGTTGACGCCTCCTGCAAACTCAACAGCTCTATCGAGTTGATAAATTGGATCGCAGAGGGCAATGAAGGAGAGACAGATGTTGGAGAAATGAGCGAGAAGGGCTCTCGATGATGCGGGCAAGTCGGGGATAACTCGACGCCATCCACTTTTCCACAGAAAAATATGACCTTGGCCATATTATTCCTCTCTGGTGATGTAGAATTTGGACATTAATTGCCCGAAATGGACAATTGATCCTACAGGCCCCCATCATCACTCCCACTTTGAAACGTTGAAGCACACGTCAATTCAGCCGAAATCAGAGGAATAACACATGTCTTCTATGCAGGTTACCGGGGCAATACTCAAGAAGGTTGGGAAATTACTCGCAGCTTCAAGTTTCGATCTGGCTGGGGGTCTGCGAGAAGATGAATTCAACAATTTTTTCGCGGCCCATTATATGCAGCAGAGTCCTGGTGGCAAACCGGGGGGCGTTTATTCGGGCGGCGGGCACCTTGATGAACTCGGCTTGAAATACGCGTTCACAATAGATGCGCCTGTTGTTGCTACAGTCGCACCGCTTACACCGGGTAAATTTTCTCCGCTGCTTCAGTCATGGCTTGCTTCTGTACCTGAGTTAGACAGCTATGGAGCACCGCCTTTGGTATTGCCCCAGAACGCCGCTGGCACCTTAAGCGATCCGCCGCCGCCGAATATCCAACTTCGAGCGCCAAAAATGACTCTAACCATCACTGCTGATGATGGGTCCATTAATCCACCTGCGGTACTAACATTCTCTATGACCGCCACTGGATTCCTCTCGGCATCTACTTCAGGTGGCGATGTAACAGTTACAGTTGTCCCCATCGCCGTGCGGTTGGACGACCCCGGCAAGTTCCAGAAAGCTCTTGTCGCTGCTATGCAGCAGTGTGGGTTTCGGGACAAGGCAGGCACCGATCCGGATTGCGTTTCGCTACAACAGCTAATTCGGCATATCGTCAACGCAGTCATCGCCCCCCAACTCTCCTCCTTTGTGAAGTCCTTTCACTTCCCAGTGCCTATAAAGTTGTTTAACAACGTTGCAATCTTATCTGTAGGCCTCGACGTCGTCGACAAACTGATCGTTGTTTTCGCAACAGTTGGACTTGGGAGCGTGTCTGCCACGCTGGTTAGTGCGCCCTACGGGGCCTCGCCCGCCGGGGTCGCTGCCGCCAAGAAGGAACTATTGGGTCACGCAAAAGCAATGTTCAAAGCTGGGGCGGGAGATAGGAACAAGAAGGGCAAGATCAAAGAACTGGTACCTGCAGCTTCGTACCCAAACAAGGGTCTATTCTTACTTTTAGGGCAAAACTTCTTCCAGATATTGGCGAACGCTCTGCTTGTATACTCTGATAGCAAGACTTACGGAGATTCCTGGAACGGGTTCTTTTACAGTTACGGCTGGTCCATGAGAACGTGGGCACCTCAAGCAACGATCAGTGGTAACAATCTGCTAATTTCCGTGAATGTCGAGGGTAAAGCCTCGGCCACCGTTGGGGTGCATACCCATTGCGGGGACGTTTCAAAGAGCGTAAGCGCTCAGGCAGATGCACTACCTGCAAGTGCTTCAACGCAGTTCTTTTTTGACAATCATAACCGCGAATTGTGGATGCAGTTTGAAGCTCAGCCATTCACTGTGCAATGGACAATCGGGGGGCTTCCTTGGCCGTTTAACCAAATTCTTGGATTCTTGCTCGATCTATTCACCAATTTGGGTGTATTATTCATTTCTGCGTTTGGATTGCGCTGGAAGCAAAAGCTGACAACATTACCGGATGAGTTCCCGGGGACTCAGCTTCACTATGATCTTTCGCTGGACCAACAGGTAGTGGCTGATCCCGGGTCAGGCGACCTGATGGTTGCCGGTACGATCAACTTCAAAAGCTGATGCTTCGGTTTCAGAGCAAGGGTCAGATAGCCGGTCGCAAGACGCTGAAGGAACAGGCCTGGAACGACTCCGACCAGCAGGAGCCCCTTACGCGAACCTGACAGACATTTGACGAAGGAGGGTGCAAGATTGCCACGCACATTTTCAGAAATTATCGGCCACATCGCAGGATCAACAGGGCGAGAGCAAGATTCATTTTGCGATAAAGTCCAAAGCCAAATCGATGTAAGCGTGGATCTCGATAAGGGAGAGCTTATCTGCAAATTCCAAATCAATGTCTCAGATTCTGCTTCTGTTATCTCGACGATTGGTGTTGCCATCAACTATCTAGAGGATGGAGTTAACGTGCCCAGAGTGCTGGGTACTGTGCGACTGGATGAGGTACAAAAGAATCAGCATTACGTGGGTACTCTGATAGACGCGCGCCTTGATCTCAGCAATGATGTGAATGGAGTAGTCGAACTTGGCGTTTTTGTCCTTGATAGCGGGACGGAGTTCCTTTGCTTGAGTTCCCAGGATTTTACCTTTTTATCCCACTGAATCCTCAGTATCTTACAGAATTTGATCGGAAACGGTCTCTTGCTGATTGCCGTGCTTTCTCTCCACAAACCAAAAGTAAAACAAGCCCTGAGCCGTAGCAAGAGGTGATCAGGCGGCTGGCCGGGGCCAGCGGGCTTCGATGGTGGTGCCGATGCCGCCGCGGGGACGGAATTCGCCACGCACCACGGCCCAGACCGGGTCGCAGGCCTTGACCACGTCCTCCAGCACCTGGTTGACGATGTTTTCCTGGAAGATGCCCAGGTTTCGGTAGGCAAACAAGTACTCCTTGAGCGATTTCAGCTCCAGGCAGCGCTCGCGGGGCATATAGCGGATGGTCAACGCGCCGAAATCTGGCAGGCCGGTCTTGGGGCAGACGGAGGTCAGTTCGGGGTCGTCGATCAGGATCTCATAGCCGGGGAACTGGTTTTGCCAGGTTTCGATGGCGGGAAAGGAGTAATCGAGGCCAGCCTTGGCGTGATCGTCCGTGTAGCGCGGTTCTGGAGCCATGCCTCAATTGTACGATTCTGTGAATGGCTGGCCAAATATCTCCCGGTTGGATATCCTTGCTCCCCGGGACGGTTTCTGAGTCTTATATACTGTCTCTGGTTGACTGAATGACACAAGAAAGAAAGCAATCGGCCCGGCTCTGGTTTTGGAGGATTTCGGCCGTTCTCCTTATCGTCGTTTTTTTCACGGTGCGGGCCCTGACCAGGGACCGGCTACAGGTACGCGTTGCCGAGGCGTCGCACGCGCAACTGGTGAGCACCGTCAGCACCAATGGCCGGGTTGAGCCGGTGGTGAACTACGAGCTTCACAGCCCGATAGCAACCCTTGTCAAGGAAGTGTATGTACAGCCGGGCGATGAAGTAGCGGCAGGCAAGTTGCTGATGGTGCTGGACGACATGCAGGCGCGCGCTCACCTGGCGGCTGCTGAGAGCGGTGTGAAGGCCGCGCAGGCAGGGCTGGAGGCAGTGACCCACAACGGGACCCAGCAGGAGCGCCAGATGTCGGCTGCCGATGAAACGCGCGCGCGGCTGGAACGCGACGAAGCGCGCCGCAGCCTGGAAGCGCTGACCAAACTCAATTCGACCGGGGCGGCGTCGCCCAGCGAGGTGGCCGCGGCGCGGCAGCGGCTGGAGACAGCGGAGGCCAATCTGCATGCTCTGGACCAGGGCGCAGTCAACCGCTATTCGCCCGCGGAGGTGGAGCGGGCGCGGGCCGCGCTGGCCGAGACGGAGGCCAGTCTGATGGAGGCGCGGCAGGTGGTGGCGCATACCTTGGTGCGCGCTCCCGCGGCCGGAACGGTCTATCACGTAGAAGTTGGGCGGACGGAGTTTGTCGAAGAGGGCAAGCTGCTGCTGCAGTTGGCCGACCTGCATCACGAGCGGGTAAGGGCTTACTTCGACGAGCCGGAGATCGGGCAACTGGCGGTTGGCCAGAAGATTCAGATCAAGTGGGACGCCAAGCCCGGCCACATCTGGAACGGACACATCGAGCGCACGCCGATCACGGTGATCAATTTGGGCACACGCAGCGTGGGCGAGGTGTTGGTGAAGATCGACGATGTGGACAGCGAACTGCTGCCGGACACCAACGTGACCGTAACAGCGACCATCTCCAGCGAGCCAAACACATTGAGTGTCCCGCGCGAGGCGTTGCACTCGGAAAGCGGCAAGACCTACGTCTACAAGGTAGTGAAAGGCGCATTACAGAGAACCTATGTGACCACCGGGACCATCAATTTGACCCAGGTGGCCATTCTCTCCGGGCTTGAGGAGCGGGACCTGGTGGCAACCGGGTCAGAAAATGGGCAGCCCTTGCAAGAGGGCATTCCCATCAAGGTAGTGCGGTGAGAGTGTTGTCGGGGCTTATCCTGGCGGAGTTGGTCCTGGCGGCAGCCGCGGCGCTCGCGGCGCCTGAGTCGGGTCAGCTTGCCCAGGCCAATGCGGCCCTTCAGGCCGGCGAGGCGGACAAAGCGCTGGCGTTGCTCAATCCGCTGGCCAATCCGGCCAAGCCGGGCGGCAGGGCTGAAGCCTATAACCTCAGATGCCGCGTAGAATACATGCTGGAACAATGGGATCGAGCCGCGAACGACTGCGAGCAGGCGGTAAAACTGGACGGGCAGAATTCGGACGATCATCTATGGCTGGGACGCGCCCTGGGCGAGAAGGCCAGCAGGGCGTCGTTTCTGAGTGCGTACTCGCTGGCCAAGCGGGTGCGGACGGAGTTTGAAGAAGCAGCCCGGTTGAATCCCCGCAATACCGCGGCACTGGCCACTCTGGGCGAGTATTACGATTCCGCGCCCGCAGTGGTGGGCGGCGGCATCAGCAAGTCGGAAAAAGTGGCCGCGCAACTGGAGAGAATCGACCCTGCGCGCGCCCATGAACTGAGGGGCAAAATCGCCGAACAACGCAAGGACTACGGCACGGCCGAACGGGAGTTGAAGCAGGCGATCACAGTGTCGGCGCATCCGGCTTTGCAGTGGATGACGCTGGCCGCCTTCTATCGCCGGCGGGAACGCTGGACGGAGATGGAGTCGGCGGTGAGCAGCGGAGAGAATGCCGCGCAGCGGGATAAGCACGCGGGCGTGGCGCTCTACAATGGGGCTTCCGTGTTGATCGAAACAAAGCGCGACACGGCGCGAGCCGCTAAAATGCTCGAGGACTATCTTGGGAACAGCATAAAGACCGAGGAGGCGCCGGCGTTTGTGGCGCGCACCTGGCTGGCCCGGTTGAAACAGCAGCTGGGCGACGCGGCCGCAGCCAGCCGGGAACGGTCAGCGGCGTTGGCCCTGGCGCATGAGTACAAGCCGGCACAGGAAATGAAGTTTTGAAGGGTTGAGTGCACGTGAATAACGGAGACAATCCGCTGAAGCGCTGGAGATGGATGCTCATTGGCATGGCGATGGCGGCCGCGCCCGCTCTGGTTGCGGCGCAGGTCTCGCTATCCACGGTGGTGGACCTGGCGCAGCGCAATTCGAACGCGGTGAGGCTTGCGCAGGCCGATGTAGACAAGTCCAAGGCAGCGCTGGCGCAGACCCACGACGCGTATATTCCCAACTTCGCACTCGGCTCTACAGTCGGCTACTCCTATGGATTCCCCACCGGCCAGCCTTCGGTCGGCAGCGCCACTATGCAATCGATGGTGTTGAGCTTCTCCCAGAGCCAGTACATGAAGGCTGCCAGAGTCGGCCTGGAGGCCGCCAACCTGCGTCTCAAGGACGCCTGCGAGCAGGTGGCGCTGGAGGCCTCTACCGCATATATCGAGCTGGATACCGTGAACCGTGAGTTGGATGCCGCGCATCAGCAGGAGGCCTTTGCAGAACGGTTGGTGACCATCGAACAGCAACGCACCGAAGCAGGTGTGGATCCGTTGAGCGAGCTGTTGCAAGCGCAACTGACGTCTGCTCAATTGAAGCTCAAGCGTCTGCACCTAGAGATACGCGCCGGAGTTCTGGCCAAGCAGCTTGCCGCGCTCTCCGGTTTGCCGGCAAGCTCCCTTTCCCCGAATCACGAAAGCATCCCCGAGATACCCGCCGTGACCGGGAACGCGACGCCGCGTACGCTCCCCGGAATCGAGGCGGCCGGTGCGTTCGCCCACTCCAAGCAAATCCAGGCTAAGGGAGATGACCTTTTATGGCGGCGTCCCCAGATCGGCTTTGGAGCTGTGTACAACTACGACTCGAACGCGCTGAATAACTACAGTACTTACTACCGGAACTTTACCCCCAACAATATCAGCTTCGGCCTACAGATTACGGTTCCGTTTTTTGACTTTGCCTTACGCGCCAAGGCCAGGCAGGCAGCCGCCGAGGCGCTGCGAGCCAGAGTCGAGACCGAACAGGCCCAGCGGCAAAATGAAGTGCAGATCGCGGAGTTGACCGGCAGCCTGCGCGAGCTGGACACGCTGGCGGAGATTGCCAGCCTGAAGCAGCAGATTGCCAAGGAGCAGCTCCAGGCGGTGCTGGCGCAACTGGAGTTGGGCAACGGCGCCGGCGCGCAGCCGCAACTCTCCCCCAAGGCCGAGCAACTGGCCCGCATCGACGAACGTCAGAAATTTCAGGACGCTCTGGATGCGGGATTCGATCTCAGCAAAGCGCGGTTGAGCCTGCTGCGCGCCCTCGGCCACATGGAAGACTGGCTGCAGGAACTGCACGCCAAGTAAGCCATTTACTATGCAATGCTTACGGTTGAATTCGGTCGAAGGCAGTACTGGTTAAAAGTAGCGTTTCAGTTTGAGGATTTGCGACTCGAAACCGTACCACAGGGCGGCGGCCAGCGCGGTGGAGACTGTCAGGCGAACGGCTACGATCGCCAGGTTTCCGGCCATGCCGTAGCTCGCCATCCACAGGTCAAACCAGCCAAAGAAGATGAAGGCCATGATGTGGGTCATGTAAAGTCCGTAGCTGATGCGGCCATAGAAGGCCAGCGGCCCGCTGCATAGAGCGGCGTTGACCGGATTGCGCGCGCCGGTCGACCACCCCGGCGACGTAGACCTGTCGCCGGGGACCCCGGTTGTCGTGGCCATCAATGCCAGCACTGCGCCGGCAAAGCCTATAGTCAGCGCGGAATCCAGAAATGCCGTCCCGCCCGCAAAAGTGGCTGCGGCGGAGATGCCCAGCACAAAGGCTCCCAGGCCCATGCAGAGCCACACGCGTCGGCTGACCTGGAGCGTATAAAGCCCCAGCGCCTGCAAGCTGCCCAGGGCGATGCCGTCCAGGTGAATCAGCGTGTGAGTGGGCGTGAGCCAGGGGTGAACTCCGAGGCGCAGCAGCGGCGACGCGATCAACGCCGAGGTCAGAACAACGGCCAGCATCCAGGGGCGGCGCAACCAGCGGACCAGCGGCGCCCAGAGAAAGTAATACTGCTCTTCGACCGCCAGTGCCCAGGTGGGGCCGATGGCCGGGGGCAGCGATAGATGGAAGAGATTCTGCACGAAGAAAATGTAGGCCCACCACGGCGCTGCCTTGATCGCACCCAGCACGCTGGGGCCGATGAACCACGGCGCATTCAGGTAGACCACGACTAGCACGAGAATATAGACCGGCCAGATGCGCAGCGCCCTGCGCGCATGAAAGTTGTGAAAGTAACGCGGCTTGTCCCGCGTCCCCAGCAGGTTCGAAGTAATCAAGAAGCCGGAGAGCACGAAGAAGATGTTGACTCCTGCCCATCCCCACTCGGCGACGCGGTGCATCCATGTGCCTTTGAGCAGCGGATCGCAGTGATAAAGCACCACCCACAGAATCGCCAAGCCGCGCAATCCGTCGAGTTCCGGCAGATAGGAGGGGAGCCAGGTTGGGCGTTGGATGGGCAAGGGTAGAAACCGATCTCGTTAGAGATTATCGTTTTGTGAAAAGCCTTTGACGATCCACACTGCAATCCAAAGAGCCACTCCGACGAACATCGTCATAGTGGCCACAGACATCGCTTCCTCAAGCATCATCATGACCCAATTGATATTTCCAGAATGGGGTCCATACAATACATCGACTATCGCAAGGCAAAACAAAAGGAGAACGATACAGAACGCAATCATAACAACGTTGCGACCAGCAGTCCGCATCCTTCTCGAACCTTCTTCAACGTTCATTACTCCTCCTCACGGAGAAACCTTAACCCGCAGCCAGTTCCTTGGCCCGCTCGGTGGCTCGCATCACGGCCTTGATGAGCGTGACGCGCAGGCCGCCTTCTTCCAGTTCCAGAATGCCGTCGATGGTGCAACCGGCGGGGGTGGTCACGGCGTCCTTCAGCAGGGCGGGGTGGTAGCCGGTCTCCAGCACCATCTTGGCTGCGCCGAAGGTAGTTTGCGCGGCCAGTTGCGTGGCCACGTCGCGCGACAGGCCCACCTTCACGCCCGCCTCGGCCAGCGCCTCGATGATGATGTAGATGTAGGCCGGCCCGGAGGCCGAAAGGCCGGTCACGGCGTCCATGTGCTTCTCGTCCACCACCACGGTGCGGCCCACGGTCTGGAAGATGCGCTGCGCCAACTCCATCTGCTCGGCCGTAACGTAGCGCCCGCGGCACAATCCGGCTGCGCCCGCGCCCAGCGCCGAGGGCGTGTTGGGCATGGCGCGAATCACCCCGATCTCCATGCCCGCCGCCTCTTCGATGGCGCGCGTCTTGACCGAGGCCGCAAACGATACCAGCGTCTTGGCCGGCGTCAGCGCGGGCCTGATCTCCGCGATCAGATCCGGCACCTGGAAGGGCTTGACGCCCAGCAGAATCAAATCTGCCTGCCGCACCGCCTCCAGGTTGTTGGTGCTCACGTCCACGCCCCACTGCGTGCTCAGCGCCAGCGCCCGCTCGGCGTGGCCCACGGTGGCGTGAATCTGGCTGGGATCAAAAAGGTTCTGCTTCAGGAAGGCCTGCAACAGAATGCCGCCCATCTTGCCGGCGCCCAGAACGGCCACGCGCGCCTGCGGCAACTGCGCGGCTGCTTCGGTGGCCTCAACGGCTATCTCCGCCATCTTGATTCCTTTCCCGGATGTGATTGGTGCAAGTTTCACGAATACTCGCATCCGCCGAGCGCGGACGCCGCGAGTTTCCTCCTCGGTTGCGGAACAGACTGGCCGGCAACAGCGCATTGAGACGCGGAGGCCAGCCTGCCTGGAGCGCGTTTACTCGTGAAGAAGCTCTTCGTTGAGGAGGAAGCTATCAATCGCTTCTCCCACCTTCTGTTTCCTATCGGCCGGCTGCCAAGTCGTGTTAAAGACCAGATAGCCGCCCGGCAGCGTCAGTGTCTTCTGCTTGTTGGCGAAAGCGTCCAGAACGGTGATCTGCCAGGCATAATTCTCCAGATCGTAAAATCCGGCGTTCACGTCCTCCGGCGCCGGATTGCGCAGGTTGGCGATATTTTCACCGGCAAACACGATCGCCCTGCCCTCGGCATCGCCTTCCAGGCGGTTCAGATTGAAGTCGCACGTAAACAACAAGCCGTCCGGGGAATCTACCGTCCCCTTGCCTTCGTATTTTGCTGCGGCATCGTTGCCGGCTCCATGCAAGATCACAACCCCGGTATTGTGCTCGCCCTCTTTGCCAAAGGCATCGACGGCCCGTTTGAGTTGTACCCCGGTGGAGACGCCGGGGGCAAACGCTGCAACCAGCTTGCGCGCGGCCGCCAACTGATCCAACTCGCCCGAACCGGGCGCTGCGTCGTCCTTGGTGCTGGCCAGCGTCTTCGAGTAGTCGATCTCCTTCGATGTGACGTCGGAGACCGATTGCAGCACCAGGCGGGCGCTGTAGGCGTTCATGTGCCCAAAACCGCCGAAGCCGATGATCTTGCCCGCCTTGTCGCGCTGCAACCCTGCCTTCTCCACGGCATCCAGACGGCCCACCAGCGTGGCCGTCACCAGGAACTTGTTGCACCCCAGGCACATTCCGCCTTTCTTGTAAGGCGTGGCCAGCTGCGCATCGAACAGCTTGAAATCCTTGTTGTTCTTGTCCAGCGTGACCGGCGTCCTCTCCACCGCCGGAACCTCACCGGCAAAGTTGCGCGCCGGCTGAATATGCACCTGCACCCCGGGGCCCGCCTTGGCCTTGGTTCCCTCCGGATAAGAAAGCCAGATGTTCTTGTTGACGTTGAGGCCGCAGTCTGCGCCCTTGATGACGAATTGATCGAACGAGGCGGCCACCGTGCCTTTGATGCGGACGATCTTTCCGTTGAACGACTGCGGGTGGTCCAGAATCTCGCAGACGGTTGTATCCACTGCCTGCGCGTACAGGCAGCAGGAAAATCCGAGGACAAAAGCAAATGTCAGAGCGCGTTTCATGCCAATCTCTCCAATCGAAGCAATAGCCCGCAATCGCAGCACAAAAGAGCCGGAAAGCTGCTGAATAGGGGACATTACAGGTTATCACGTTCCGGCAACCCTCTTGCACGTGCCCCGGTCACCGGGAGT
>Ga0326727_10023461_pt1 | contig 11763 bp, 11 predicted proteins | sample MB2enrmetagenome_FD_207643 | JGI IMG/M metagenome (GOLD analysis project Ga0326727, IMG submission 207643) | Lab enriched peat soil microbial communities from McLean, Ithaca, NY, United States - MB29MY | ecosystem: Environmental > Terrestrial > Soil > Wetlands > Peat | place: USA: New York... | reverse complement strand
GGATTTCACGGATGACGTCCTGGTCATCGCCTCCAGCGACATGAACCACTATGAATCCGACGCCATCACGCGGCAGAAGGACGCCAACGCCCTGGAGCGAATTCTGGCCCTCGATCCGGCCGGTCTGTTCAACGTCATTACCCGGCAGCACGTCTCCATGTGCGGTTTCGGTCCGGCGATTGCCATGCTGACCGCGGCCAAACTGCGGGGCGCCACTCACGCCGAATTGATCCGTTACGCCACCTCCGGCGATATCAGCGGCGACCGGAAGAAGGTGGTGGGTTATGCCGGAGTGGCAGTGATCTAGGAAGGTTTGAAACCTCAGTTCATTCGTTCCGGATAGAGTTCGCGGATGGAGTGACTAAGCCCGTACAGCAATTCCTGTTTCGGGATAAAGGCGTCGGCGCCGTGAGCGCGACTCTTGATGCGCAGTTCGGGATCGTCGTCGGCAGACATCAACAGGATCTTAAGATCGGGGAAATGCGTGGAAAGAATGCCCGAAGTCTTGAGTCCGTCCAGGTAAGGCATATTGACGTCCATGACGACCAGGTCTGGCTTGAGGCTGGCCACGGCGCCAATGGCTTCCACGCCATTACAGGCCCGGCCCACGATTTCCACCATGGGCTCCAGTTCAATCAGGGCGCATATGGCGCGCAACGCATTCTCCGAGTCGTCCACCACGAGGACCCGAATGCATTCCTGTTCTTCCGGTTGTTCGTCCGCGGTTGCCGCTTTCAATACCGAATCCTGATAGGCCGCCATCCTGGTGAACTCCTTTCCAAAGCTCCACGCAAGAATATAGACGCATCAGAGGGCGATTCGCTGTTAAGTGTCGGTCAAATAAATGTAAAGAACGTTAACCCGGGTTGAAGCCCGCTGGCAACCAAAGGCTGACAGTTTGCAGTTTACAGTTTGCAGCCAGAGGGGCTGCGAGGCTTCGGTTTGGCTGTAAGTTGTGAGCTGTAAGCCCGTTTGTTCAGGATGACAAGCGCTGCTTCCCAGGAACCGGCCTATTCGCCGGGATCGAAGCGATAGCCCACCCAGGGTTCGGTGAGAATGTAACGGGGCTGGCCGCCTTCGGGCTCGATCTTCTTGCGGAGGTGTCCGACAAAGACCCGCAGGTACTCCGGCTGTTCCATGCTGTTGTCGCCCCACACGGCCGCCAGCAGAGCGCGATGGGTAATAACTTTACCGGGATGGCGGGCGAGGTAGGTCAACAATTCGAATTCCTTGGGCGTCAAGCGCACTTCCCGGTCACACAAGGTCACACTATGACTTTCCAGATCGATCCGGAAATCGCCGATGGCAATCACCGGCGAGGTTTCGGCCGGCGCGGCCGCCGCCGCCCGCCGCAGGGCCGCCCGCACCCGGGCCAGCAATTCATTCACGCTGAACGGCTTGGTAACAAAATCGTCCGCGCCCGCATCCAGGGCCGAAACCTTGGTCTGCTCCTGGCCCCGCACGGACAACACGATGATCGGAACCTGCGACTTGGCGCGGATATGGCGGCACAACTCCAGGCCATCCATATTCGGCATGCCCAAGTCCGTAATCACCAGATCGGGATTCCACTCCTTCATCACCTGCAGAGCTTCGTCCCCGTCGGCGGCGGAACGAATGGCGTGTCCATGCGAAGAAAGCGTGGTGCGCAGGACGCGGGTAATCTGGGCCTCGTCATCCACCACCAGAATTCGCGACTTCTCGTTGTTTGCCATGCCTTCCCTACCTGGCCTCCTGCGTCACGATGTGAACGTCAACCGTAGGCGAGTCGCGCAGGAATTTATGAATGGCCGAAAGATAAAGATACCGGCGCCAGCCTTTGGTGGCCGAATGCCCGAACACGACCTGGGTAATATGCTTTTCGCGAACGAATTTCGCCACCGTTTCCGACACGCTCTTCCCTTCCAGACGAACGATCTTGGCGCCCAGATCCTCGGCAAAACGGATATTCTGCGCCAGGGTCCTCTTGTTTTCCGGGCTCTCGTCCACGCCGGAATCGACGTAGACGACGGTAAACTCGGCATCCAGCCGTTGCGCCATGCGGGCGCCGCGGGCCACCAGGTACTGCGCCGCCGGATTGGAACTGATGCAGACGGCAATGCGTTCGTGCACCTCCGCCGCCCGCTCGAAATTGTCGCGCTCCAGGTAGGATTCCAGGCTGCGATCCACCACGTTGGCCACCTGCCGCAAGGCCAATTCGCGCAAGGCTATCAGGTTGCTCACCTGGAAGAAGTTCGAGAGGGCGCGTTCGGCGCGTTCCACCGGATAGATATCGCCGCGCTGCATCCGTTTTTGCAAGGCCTGGGGCGTCAGATCGGCCATCAGGATCTCGTCCACCCGCTGCAAGACCCAATCCGGAACGGTCTCCCGCACCTGGACTCCGGTGAGGTTGCGCACGGTGGGGCCCAGACTCTCGACGTGTTGCACATTCATCGTGGAAAGCACGTCGATCTTGGCATCCAATAAGTCCATGACGTCTTCGTAGCGCTTGACATGCCGGCTGCCCTCCACATTGGTGTGGGCCAGCTCGTCCACCAGCACCACTTGCGGCCGGCGCGCCAGTATGGCGTCAATGTCCATCTCTTCGAATACCGTACCCTTGTATTCGAGCTTGCGTTTGGGAACGATCTCGAGCCGCGAGGCCAGTTCGCCAATGGGCTTGCGGCCGTGGGTCTCGATGATGCCGATGACCACATCTTCGCCCCGGCTGCTGCGCCGGATGCCCTCGCTCAGCATGTTATAGGTCTTCCCCACACCGGGAGCATAGCCCATGAACAGCTTGAACAGGCCTTTGTCCTTTGTCGGTGCGGTTTCTTCCAGCCACTGCTCGGGAGTCTTAGCCATCGGTAATCTTCTCTTGCAAGGCCCATAATTGGGCGAATCGGCTACAATCTTGCATGTGAAGAGTGTAACGCAACTCACCTCGCAATTTATGGCCGCTGCCGCAATCATTGTGGTCATTGCTCTTTTCTATTTCAAGGTGATTCACGCGAATGCAATGACTGCGGGATTCACGTTTCTACTGGCCGTCCTCTTCGTCGCCACCTCCTGGGGCCTGGCGGCGGCGGTCTTCACGGCGCTGATCGCCACCTTCTGCCTTAATTTCTTTTTTCTTCCGCCCGTTCTTCATCTCACCGTCGCCGACCCGCAGAACTGGATCGCCATGTTCGCTTTCCTGTTGACGGCGCTGGTGGGCAGCCAGCTTTCGCAGCGGGCCCGGCGGGAAGCCTTGAACGCCGACCATCGCCGGCAGGAGTCCGAGCGCCTGTTCGTGTTTACGCAGCGTCTGCTGGCCACCGACAACATTGTTGAGCTGTTGAATGCGATCCCCCGCTACATCGTGGACACGTTCGGAGTTACCGCCGCCGGAATCTACATGACCAAGAAACGCGAGGTCTATTACTCCGACCTGGCGAGCCACGGATTACTGGATGTCCAGGAACTGCAGGCGGTGGCCGGGCGCGGAGAATCGGTGATCGATCCCGATCGCGGACTGGCTTTCGTTCCCCTGCGCATGGGCGTACGCTCGGTGGGCAGCGTGGGCGTGGCCGGCGGTTCGCTTTCCCGCGAAATGCTCGACGCCATCGGCAGCCTGGTGGCCGTTGCTATCGAGCGCGCCGGCGCCGTGGAAAAGCTCAGCAAGACGGAAGCGGTGCGCGAGAACGAACGGTTGCGTTCCGTGCTGATGGATGCCGTTACCCACGAATTCCGCACGCCGCTCACCTCCATCAAGGCGGCCGCCGAAAGCCTGCTCTCCGGTTTTCAGTTGAACGAAGCGGAACGGAAAGATCTTCTGACCATCATCAACGAGGAAAGCGACCGGCTCAACCGCCTGATCAGCGAAGCGACGGAGATGGCCCAGCTTGACGCCAGCAGCGTGCAACTGCATCGGTCCACGCACACCGTCCAGGAAGCCGTGGATGCCGCCCTCGCCGCCTCCCGGCAATCCCTGGCCAATTACACGGTCGAAGTCCAGATTCAACCCAATCTGCCGCCGGCCTTTATGGACGTCGAGCGCATCACCGAAGTGCTTACGCAGCTGCTGGATAATGCCGCGAAATATTCATCTCCGGGAGGCCGGATTCGCATCACCTGCGAACTCGCCGACCGCACGATTACGACCAGCGTCGCCGATCAGGGCGCGGGCATCGACACCTTCGAACAGGCTCTCGTGTTCGACAAGTTCTACCGGGGCCGCAATAAGCGGACGTCCGTGCAGGGCACCGGCATGGGACTGGCCATCGCCAAAGCCATTGTCGAGGCGCACGGAGGGACCATCGGAGTCACCAGCCAACTCGGACATGGTTCGGTGTTTTATTTCACGCTGCCGGTCGCATGAGGAAGGTTTCACCACGGAGACACGGAGACACAGAGAAGACCAAGAACGAGTTTCCAGTCACCGGAACCAACCCGGACGCCGGGCCACTTGAAACTCGAAAGCTGAAACTTGAAACTGCTTTTTCTCGGTGTCTCCGTGTCTCCGTGGTGAATCAGGTCTCCACCCCAGCCAGGCGAACGGTGTTCCCGGCGGTGATGGTCAGTTCGGTTCCGCCACATTCGGCACACGCCAAGGCTCTGCTTCCGGGGTTGAACTGGACGCCGCAGGCGGCGCAGGTGGCGGCAAGTTTTTCGGGAATGAACTCCAGCGCCGCGCCCTCGGCGCTGGTGCCGCGCGCGGCCTCGGCGAAATGCGCTTCGATGTGCCGCGCATCGTGGCCGGAGGCCTCTCCCACAACGATCTTCAGGCGCTTAATGCGGGCCCCGGCGGGTACGCGGGCGCCCGCTTCACGGACCATGGCCTGCACTTCCGGAAATTCATGCACCTCTTATGCCCTCTACTCCACGACGAATTTTCCACCACGGAGGCACGAAGACACCGAGGAACCCACAATTGAGGAATCGGGTAATTGAGTAATTAAGAAATTGAGCAGAGCGAATGCGAAGGTAATAGGGGACCCGGAATAACAGTAGTCGTCCCGGTTTTCAATTACTCAATTACCCGATTCCTCAATTACCAATTCTTCTCCGTGTCTCTGTGTCTCCGTGGTGAATTCGGATTGCCGCTCTGTAACCTTCTATATCTTTTCCATCTTCTCGTACACAACCAGTTCGCCTTCGCCGCGCAGGTCCTCCGGGTGATAGCGGGGCACCGGCATTTCCAGTTGCTTAAACTGAACCGGGGCCACCTTCTTATCCACGAGTCCGAGGGCGACGGCGACGCCATAAATGATCGCTTCCGGCCGCGGCGGGCAGCCCGGAATGAAGTAGTTCACGGGAACCGCCTTCTCCACCGGCCCGAGGACGGAATAGGAATCGAACCAGATGCCGCCGCCGCAGGCGCATGAGCCGATGGCAAATACCAGTTTGGGCGCGGGCATGGCGTCATAGGCGCGCCGGAGCGCCTTCGCCGTGGCGCGCATGGCCGGTCCCTGGCAGAGCATGACATCGGCATGCCGCGGAGAGCCCACCAGCTTGATGCCGAAGCGTTCCACGTCGTAGTACGGCGTCAGTACGTTCAGCACTTCAATGTCGCAGCCATTACAGCCGCCGCTGTTCGCGTGGTATACCCATAACGACCGGCCGAACATCTTTTGGCACAGGTTCTTTAGCACGCCGTGGTCCTCCAGGAACCGCACCGAATCCGGTGGTTGAGTCAACGCCCAATTTCAAATTTTAAATTTGTAATTTGAAATTTAACCCCAACCCCTACGCACCGTTCGCCTTTCAATTTCAAATTTGAAATTTCAAACTACAAATCCGCTTACTTACTCAATCTCAATCTTGATATCGTCCACCACCGCTTCCCCTTCCAGGTAGGCGCGCGAGCGAAAGACCCAGCGCTCATTTTGCACGTCGTCGAAGCGATAGCCTTTCATCTTCAATTCATCCAGCACCGAGGGCGCCTTGAAGCAACGCCCGCAGCGCTGGCAGGTGCTCATAAACAGTTCCAGGCGCTGTTGCAGATCGCCGATCTGATTGGTGGCGGTTTCGAACTCCGGACTCATGGTGATGGCCTTCTCCGGACATACCTCGGCACAGCGTCCGCAATAGGTGCAGCGGCGGCCCAGATATTGGAGAATACGGACTTCCTGACAAATATCGACCACCAGAATTTCGCGCGCCGGACAATTATTGGCGCAACCCGCGCAGCCGATGCATTTGGCGGCTTCGAAGACCGGACGGCCGCGAAACTTCTCCGGCGCCGGTTGAGCCTGAGCCGGATACGGCAGAGTCACCCGCCCCGCCTTCAGGCAGACCATCGTTTCTCCGAGCTTGCTCAACACCGACATTTCATCGTCTCCCGTCTCAATACTGCACCGTTCCCCGTCTCCGGTCCCCCGTTCCCCGCCAGCGTGTTTCGGGCGGGTGACGTGGGACCGGTGACGGGGGGCGTGCTAGTAACCATAACTCGCCAGCATCAAAGCCACCAGGGAAACCGCCAGCAGACCGGCAAAGTACCGGATCGCCTGATCGATGCGATAGCGCGCGTGGGTGGCCGCCACCAGCGTCACCAACAAGACCAATGCGAACACCTTCACCCAGAACAGCAACCAGCCCAGGGGAAACGGCAGTGCCGAACCCCACGGCAGAAACAAGGTCGTAAACAATCCGCTGTAAGTCACCAGCTTCGCCATCTGCGCGTATTGGAACAGCGCCAGCTTCGGCCCGGAATACTCCATCAGGGGGCCGTCCATCAATTCGGTCTCGGCTTCAGAAATATCGAAGGGCACGCGCTGCACAAAAGCCTGGAACGACAACAAGATCACGGCCAGCATGATCAGTCCCGACCAGGGGACACTCGTCCCCAGGTACACCGAGCCGTTCAATACCGTGTCCAGGCGAAACGAGTGCCCGTGAATCGCGCCCACGACCAAGGCGACGGCCAGCAACGGCTCGAGGGCGATCATGCTCATCATCTCGCGGCTGGTACCCACCAGCGAATACGTGGAACCGGCCGCCAGTCCCGCCAGCAAGGTGCTGATGCTGCACAAGGTCAGCAGGTAAATCAGCAGGATCGAATCACCCGCACGGTTCATGGGCGCGGCGAAGCCCATCGGCACCATGCAGGCCACGGTAAGCGCAGTGGCCAGGGAGAGATAAACGGCGAACCGCTGCATCAGCGGACTCTCGCCGGACTCGATGTCCTCCTTGCCCAGCAGCTTGAGCAGGTCGAAGTACGGCTGCAACAACGGCGGCCCCTGGCGCGACTGGATGCGCGCCGTGATCTTGCGCAGCACGCCCTGAAGAAACGGAGCGGCCAGCAGCACCAGAATCACATTCAGCGCCGCGCCAGCAAGCATCGTGATGGGATTGCGATCCATATATCGTCCTAAAAGGTTTGCAGTTCACAGTTTGCAGCTTGCAGCCAAACAGCCACCCCGGCGCGCCGCTGGCTGCAAACTGCGAACTGTAAGCCGTAAGCCGTCATGTCACTTGTTCCGCGTCAACTTCAGCAACTCTTCCTGCGACCACACGCGTGTGGTGCCGGAGCGCAGGTCCACCGTCTCCAGCCGGTCGGTGCAGGAGAAACAGGGATCGATACTGCCCAGCGAAATCGTCATATCCGCAATTTGCTGGTCCTTGATCATCATGGGAACCGCCTGCAAGTTCTGGTAGGTGGGCGCACGAACCCGCCAGCGCCGCGGCCGGTTGTTTTCCCCGGTGATGACGAAATGATGACTTTCGCCGCGCGGAGCTTCCACCGAGGACAGACCGATACGCCCCACCGGCAATTCGTCGTCGATCTTCGCCTGCAACGGTCCGGCATCCATTTTGTCCAGGCACTGGCGGACAATCCGGATGGACTCGAACACTTCCTTCATCCGCACCAGGACGCGCGACCAGACGTCGCAGCCTTCCTCGGTAATGACATCAAACTCCACGCGGTCATAGGCCGCATAGGGATGATCGCGGCGGCAATCAATGTCCACCCCGGCGGCGCGCGCCACCGGTCCAATCAGCCCCGCATCCTTCACCAGCGTCTTATCGGCGACCCCGACTCCGCGCGTACGTTTCTGAATGTTCTTGTCCTTGCTCACCGCCGCGACTACGGGGCGCCACTCGTCCTCGAGGCGGTCGAGCACCTGCCGCAACTCGGCCTTCACCTCGGGAGTGATGTCCCAGCGCACGCCGCCGATGACGCAAAGAGCATAGGTCTTGCGGTTGCCGCTGATCTTCTCGGCGATCCACATGATCGGCTCGCGGATGCGGAAGCTCTGCATGAACAGCGTATCGAAGCCCACGATATGGCAAGCCAGCCCCACCCACAGCAGATGGCTGTGCAAGCGCTCGATTTCCAGCATGATGGTGCGGATATACTCGGCGCGCGGTGGCACTTTGAGGGCGGCGGCGGCCTCCACGGCCTGGGCGTAGGTCACATTGTGCACGCAGCCGCAGATACCGCAGATGCGCTCCGCCAGCATCGGAATATCGTTGTAGCTCATCACCGATTCGGCCAGCTTTTCGATCCCGCGGTGCACCATGAAGCCGCGATATTCGCAGCCGCGCACCATTTCGCCCTCCACGTAGAGGCGGAAGTGCGCCGGCTCATCCAGCGTGGGATGGAACGGGCCAAAGGGAACGACCATGCAACCCTCGGGAGGGTCGTCGAAGGTGAACTCGCGATCGGCGTCATACTCCGCGGGCACCTCGTTCCAGGGAACGTCCTTACGGAGGGGATGAACCCCATCCGGCCATCCGTCGGGCAACACCAGCCGCTTGGGATAGCGATGGCCCACGGCTTCGATGCCGATGAGATCGCGCATTTCGCGCTCCGCCCAACTCGCTGCCGGAACCACATCGGAAATGCTTTCCGCTTTCGGATTCTCCGCCGGCAGATAACTCAACACGCTGCAGAGCACGTGGTCGCGATCGAAGGCAAAATCGTGGGCCACCATGAATTGGCCGGAAAACGGGCGGTCGTCGGCGCCAATGGAAATCACGTAACGGGCATCGAGGTTGCGGAAAAGATAGCGGCAGACCGGCTTGACCGACGGCGGGTCCACCACGACATACAGCCGGTTGTCGGCGGGCAGATCCGCCCGCTGGATGGCGGGACCGAATTTCTCTTTCAACTGATCGAGTCTGTCGCGAGCAAGCATGTCACCGATCCTTTAACGGGGTCCCCGTCCCGCCTTGCGGGACGGCCACAGGCTGGTGGGGGAGGAAAGCGGTCCCTGTCCCCGGCTGTGGATGTGGGGCGCCCCCCAGCCACTTAAAATACCGTTTGATCTCGCCATAGAAATTGTGGGCCACGTAGCGATGGCATTCCGCTTCCTGCGCATAGCCGCACAACCAGGGAACGGCCACCCGGCGCGGCGCGCGGCCCAGCTTGGAAATCCCATAGGCAATGAGGAACGTCCCGCCCAGCACCCCCGCCACCACGAGCGGAGCGAACCGGGCGGCGCCCTGAAATTCGGCGACGCCTCTCAGTACTCCTCCCGTCGTTGGCACGGCATTGGCCAGCGCCACCCCAAAACCCTGCCGGCTGTGGTCCAAGGCGTGTTGGATAAACCGGAAACCGATCACCGGAGCCACGCCCAGCAGAACACAGCAGGACGCCAGTGCGACTTGAGGAAGCTGCATCATCCAGCCGACTTCGAGACGTCCGTTTTTCGCCACCTGCCCGGAAACCACAGCACTGGTACGGGTCAGAAAACTTACGCCGAAGAACTTGATGAACGAGGCCAGCGTGAGCGCGCTGGTCAGGATGGCAATGACGGCGCACACGGCCAGATACCGGGCGAACCCGCTGCCCTGCACCGCCGCCACATAGATCGTCCATTTGCTTACGAAACCGTTGAACAACGGCACCCCGGAAATCGAGCACGAGGCCACCAGCGTGGTGAGTCCGGTAAGCGGCATGAACTTGATCAGCCCACCCATCTGGTTGAGATCCTGCGTGCCCGTGGCATGCAGCATGGAACCCGCGTTCAGGAACAGCAGCCCCTTGAACAGGCCGTGATTCAGAACGTGGAACAACGCTCCGGAAAATGCGATGGCGGCCAGGGTAACGGCCACGGGATTCCCGATGGGCAGCAATGCCATACAGGTTCCGGCGCCCAGCAGGATATAGCCGATCTGCCCAATGCTGTGGAACGCCAGCAGCCGTTTGGACTGCTCCTGCTTCAGCGCCTGCATGGTGCCGCTGAACAGCGTGATGGTGCCCAGCAAGGCGATCACCATGCCCCAGGTCGCCAGCGGATAAGCGGACTGGGAGCGCACCGGCACCAGCCAGAGGAAGTACCGCAGCAGACCGTAAACGCCGGTCTTGATCATCACCCCGGAAAGCATGGCGCTGACCGGCGAGGGCGCCGCCGGGTGCGCGTCCGGCAGCCATACCTGGCCGAAGGGCCACATGCCCATCTTGATTCCAAAACCCACCAGGAACAACGCAAACGCCAACGCCGTCATGCCCGGCCGGGCACTGAGCAGCAGCGGGAGATTGGCGCTGACCGTGTCGAAGTCGTACTTCAAGGTCGGACTGCCACGCAATGCCGCCCCTGCCACCGCCAGCAACTCCGCGCCGATCATGGTGGCGGCACAGGCGATCTGCATCATGATGAGGAACTTGTTCGCGGCGCGCACATTCTGTTTCTTCTGCTTTTCAAAGCGGATCAACAGGAAACCCGGCAGGGTCATCATCTGCCAGAAGATGAAGAAGAACCACATCATGTCGGTAGTGCTGAGCAGGCCGAACATGGCGGCCAGAAACAGCAGGAAATACGGATAGTAGCGGCTCACTCCATAATGCTGAAAGCCCTGGTAATGCCGCATATAAACGATGGAGTACAACGACGCCGGCACGGCAATCAGGACCGCCAACAGCAGGAATACCGAAGTCAACCCGTCCACGTAAATGCGCAGGGCAAATCCGTACTTGGGCAGCGCCCAGAACGCGGCGGGAGCCGACGGTCCGTGGAGCAGCACTTTGCCGACGGCGAACAAGATCAACGCCCCCGCCACGGAGGTGATCGCGAAGGCCAACCAGCCCGCAGCCGTCTTGTTGCGGGAAATCAGTAAAGTCAACACCGCTCCGGCGATGCAAATCAGGATCGAAGCAAGAACCGCTTGTTCGGGTGTCAGCATGCTTTCCCATCCGCAAAAAGCTTGGAGTCCTGAGCCGGATTCAACTCCTGCAATAGTTCTTTCAGCACGGCGAGCGTGGTCTGCACCGCCGCCGAAAGCTGCCGTCCCGGTTTCAGCGATTCCGGTTGCACGCCCAGCAGCCAGGCTTTGGTGGTTCCGCCGGCTTCCGCCCACATGGCCAATACACTGAGGGAAATCTTATGGGTGGAGATTTGCGGGAAACGCGCAGCCATTTCGCCGGAATCGAGCAACACCACCGAACCGGGCGCACCGCCGAATTCAATCGCATCGAGGAAAACCATGTTGGAGAAGCCCTCGCCGCTGGCCCGGCTGATGCAGGTTTCCGGGCGGCTGCCGGCGATCATCACGTCCGGCAGGCCGGCGCCCATCAGTTCCTCGGCCAGCCGGATGCCGGCCCCGTCGTCGCCATAATCTTCGTTGCCGAGCCCCATGAGGCAAACGCGGCCGCGAAGGCACTGCTGGAGTTGTTCGCGCAGGTCTGGCATCAGATGTCCTCTCCCAGACTCTTGATTTGCTGATAGGTGAACACCGGGCCATCCACGCAAACGTACGCCACGCCGATACAGCAATGGCCGCACTTGCCCACGCCACACTTCATATAGCGTTCGAGCGTCGATACGATATTCCGCTCCTGAAAGCCCATCTCGAGCAGGT
>Ga0326727_10023460_pt1 | contig 11763 bp, 8 predicted proteins | sample MB2enrmetagenome_FD_207643 | JGI IMG/M metagenome (GOLD analysis project Ga0326727, IMG submission 207643) | Lab enriched peat soil microbial communities from McLean, Ithaca, NY, United States - MB29MY | ecosystem: Environmental > Terrestrial > Soil > Wetlands > Peat | place: USA: New York... | reverse complement strand
AACAGGTTACACCAACAGTCCGGCTGCGACAGCGGCTTACACCATCAACCCAGTGTTGCCTGCGCCGGCGTTCTCACCTGTGGCAGGAACTTACACCTCTTCGCAGACTGTGACGATCAGCGATGCTACGGCAGGCGCAACCATCTACTACACGACCAATGGGACTACGCCCACGAGTATGTCAAAGAAGTACATGGGCGCAATTACGGTGAGCGCTACAGAGACACTCGAGGCCATCGCAATTGAAACGGGCTATAGTAACAGTCCGGCTGCCACAGCGGCTTACACCATCAATCCAGCAACCTCTTACATCAACTATCCCAGTGACGGTTTGACGGCCAGTAGCCTGTCGCTGAACAACGGCCCGACTGTGACCGGCGGAGTGCTGCAACTCACCGACGGGGGAACGGGGGAAATGCGGAGCGCGTGGTATACGACAACGGTTCCCATCAGCGGCTTCACTACCGATTTTACATTCCAGATGCTGAGCGCGGTAGCCGATGGATTTACCTTCACAATTCAGAACGACCCCAAAGGAATGTGGGCTCTTGGAAGTGGCGGCAGCGGACTCGGCTATCAAGGCATTCAGAACAGCGTGGCTCTGAAATTCGATATCTACAACGATGCGGGTGAAGGCACGGATTCCATCGGCGTGTACACAGACGGCGCGGCGCCGACCATGCCAGCAACAGATCTGAGTTCCAGCGGAGTAAAGCTGGTAAGCGGGGATCTGATACATGCACATCTTGTGTATAGCGGAACAACGCTGACCGTGACGTTGACAGACACAAAGACGGGAGCTAGCGTGGTCAACCAATTTACGGTAAATATTCCCAGCATAGTCGGGGGCACGACGGCTTATGTCGGTTTCACGGGAAGCACGGGAGCTTTCACCGCAGTGCAGCAAATTGTAAGTTGGAGTTATTCGGTTCCATAACAGGTCAGTAACTCAGTTCGATTTCGCCGGCGGGCGGCCATTTCTGTCGGTGGCCGTTAGCCGGTTTTCAGGAGAGATTCTCCCGGAAGCAATCAAATTATCTGCTCTTGCCGTCTAGCCGCACCTGAAATCCTGCACGCGCCACGCGGGGCATCGCCAAGGTGGTTGTGGGAGTCTTGGCAACCTCGATCTGGCGATCGAGCAGATTTTCGCCGGCTGTGAAGATCTGAAAACGCCTGCCGAAGTCGTGCGAGGCGTAGGCGTCCAGGCGAAAATATCCGTGTAGCAGCGCGGTATTGGCTGCGTCGTCAAACTGCCTGCCGCTCAGCCGGCTTTGCAGGCTGAGAATCCCAATCCGTGGCCGGCTGGCACGCAGATTCAGCGTGGTCATGTTGCGGGCAACCTCGGGAATCCAATTGCCAACGAGAGAGGTTTCGAGGCTGTACTGTGTCACCGTAGCATGGGCATATTGGTAGCCGCCGTCGACGGCCATCCAGCGCCGGGGCGCGAGGGTAAAGTCTATGGCCACGCCGCGGCTCTCGATCTGGCCAAGATTCTCACGCATGAGCAGGATTGGAGAAGACTGCGAGTCGATGGTCACCGCAGTGATGGGGCGGTTAACCTGAGTCAGGAAGTAGCTGGAGCGAATCGTGCCCCAGCGCCACTCGGTTGACAGACCACTCTCCCAGCCTGTGGCGCGTTCGCTGAGCAGTGAGCCATTGGGTTCGGTGAGCTGGTTGCCCACCTGTGTAGAGCGGTAGAGCTCGTTGGGTGTGGGCACGCGGAAGGCGCGAAAGCCGGATGCGGAGATGGCCCAGTGATTCCAGAGCTTGCGCGCGAGACCCAGGCGCGGATCGAAGACTCTCTGGCCGAATTGCGCGGGCTGGGTTTGCTCCGATCCCCAACTCGATCCGTTCCAGATCAATAGCTGGCCGTTGTAGTTCTGGAACCAATCCATGCGGCCAGAAGCGATCAACGTCCAGTTGCGTCTGACCCACATCAGCTCGGCATAAGCCGCGGAGTCCCGCTGATGGTTGTGGAGATTGGTCAAAGCTACAGAGTTTCCGAAGGTCTGCTCCCGGTCCCACACACGCACATCGTGCGTATCCGCCCCAGCTACCACGAGCAATCCCGCGCCTAGAGGCTGGTTCCAGTGGGTTGCGGCACCCAATTCATTGTTTGGCGTGAGTGAGAAGCGCGTGGGAATCTCACCGCAGCGATAGGAACAACTGGGGTCGCCAAAGATGGCCAGATTGGAGATGCTCGCAAAGGTTTGACGATAATGTTCCGTCGATCCGTAGAGCCTCGTGATGAGGGAACTGCTGTGCGGACCTCGCCAGTCGCCGCCGATCGCATAGCGCCAGATGCGCGTTCCGTTGGTCTGATAAGGTGTTCCGTTTCCGCGCGCCTCGTTGAAGCCGCTACCCCGGACGAAGAGGCGCAGCGGTCCACTCTCGTTCTCGACCAGAAATACGCCATTCTGGCTATGCATGTTGGAGGCGATGTCCACCGGCCCACGCTGCCACGGAGCCTCCTGGATATAGCCGTCAGTGCCGAGAACGCCGCCACTCGCCAACAAGCCCAGGTGGCCGCGCTTGGCCTGGAGAAGCAGACCATCGTCGTAGGTTCCTTCTGCGCCGTAGCTGCTTCTCAGCTCGGCTAAATCTTCTGTGGGCCGCGCCGGCACCAGGCTGATGACGCCGCCGATGGCACTCGACCCATAGAGATCGCTGGCGCCGCCGCGCACCAGTTCGATGCTATTCACCGAGAGTTCGGGCTGCTCCTCCCAGTGTATCCATCCGCCAAAAGCGTCGTTGAGCGGAATATCGTCTTGGGTGACCAGCGTACGGCTGGCCGAAGTGGAACCGAGTCCGCGCAAGCTAACTCCCTGCGAGGTGGGGTTGGCCACCAGGGAACTGGAGCGGCGAAACAACTCGACTCCAGGCACTTGGCGCATCTCGCCATCCAGGGTTATCGCAGGAGTGGTGTCGAGGGCAGTCTGCGAAAGCAGCCGTGAGTTTGTGGGGCTCTCCAGCACGCCCAACGGGGCGCGATATGCGGTAACCGTCACCTCTTCGCTGGTTGAGGCAGGTTGCAGCCGAACGGCTGCATCGGCGATCAGTTGCAAACTCATCTCGCGAAATCCGGTAGCGGACACGCGCAAGCTACAAGGAGTGGCGCACTGAACTGTCAGCCGGCCCTCAGCGTCTGTGCGGCCTAGTTGGAGGCCGGCGGCATCCTCGACGGTTGCACCTGCCAAGGCGGCGCCGCGGCTATCTTCCACAATCAGCGTCAGAGCCGCCTGGGCGCCTAGCGGCGATGAAGCCGACAGTACGGCGGCTATGATCAGCGCGCCATTCAACAGTCTTTGTGCATACCGCTGCATGGCCGCCGCTTTTCGGAAGAGCAGTCTATTCGTATTCATTGTTTTGCGACTTAATTGGAGGCTAGAAAAGTGTGTAAATAGGCGTATTCCTGTTGGCTTCAATCTGCGCGTCTCTCTTTGTACTCGATCAGCTTCTGCGTTTCTCTTCGTTTGCTGCTCAGTTCATATTGCAGTTGTCCTATGAAGATAGGGATCTGTTGAAGATGCGAGTGAATTCCATAGAGCAGTAGGATTCCTGGCGTGCTTCTCTTCCAACGAGCCTTCCACGCCGAGCGCAAGGACAGCAGCAAAAGCAAGCTAAGCCAGAGCGCAACGGGAACAAGGCCAAAGAATGCCATGGCGGCGATGGCGACGGCCAGTGAGATGAGCCAAAAGCTTCCGAGTATCAGGTTACGTCTGCGGTCGGAGGTCCAGAATGGATCCTCGGTGTTCCGGAAGCGCTCCGATACTTCCGCATAGGCATGGCCTGCCCTTGTGGCTCGTTTCCAGTATTGGCTCCAGCTTGTGATCTGCAAATCGTGTCCGGTCATGGGGCAGTCGATGTGCAGTATCCCGTATCCCCGCGGCCTGATACGCTGGCAAAGCTCAGGCTCTTCTCCGGCGATCAAACTCTCATCGAAGCCTCCCGTCTCAAGCAGAACCTGGCGGCGCATCAGCACGTCGCCGCCGCAAAATTGTGTGAGCCCTGGCGGATAGATCCAGTCAAGGTCGAGGACGCGGTTATAGACAGATGCCTCGGGATGAATCTCGCGGCGATGCCCCCAGACGGCTGCAATGTAAGAGTCACGTTGCAACGCTCGACAAGCTGTGATGGCAAAGTCCGGCTGCAATATGGTATCTCCGTCCAGAAAAAGAATCAGATCGGATGCCGCGTGCCGCCAGCCGGCGTTGCGCCCGATTGCCGCAGTTGGCCTCTCCGGGCAAACCACGATCACGGTTGCGCCATGCCGGGACGCCACCTCCGGGCTGCCATCGCTCGAGGCGGAATCGACATAGATCACCTCATCCACGGCAACGCCTCGCACCTTCTGAATCGACTCAAGGCACAAGGCAAGCCGCTGCCCTTCATTGCGTCCGATCACGACAATCGAAATAGACGGCAGAGCAGCATCCGCGCGATGATCCAAAATGCTTTCAACTCCGTACTGCATGCACACCCCACTCTCGCGCATTCTCGGCATCCGCCACTTCCTCGCTTGCAGCTGGCGCGGATTTTCGCTGAAGCACACGCGCCGGAATCCCGACCGCAACGGAGTTGGAAGGAACGTCCGTGAGCACCACCGCGTTGGCTCCGATCAGCACATCGTCTCCTATCCGGATTGCGCCTAGAATCTTGGCTCCGGCACCTATATCCACGCGGTTCCCGAGAACCGGAGCTCCGCGGCTGCCGGTATGCCTCAGTCCTACCGTGACTCCGTTGCGAATCACGCAATCATCTCCAAAGACGGCATCGCCGCTAATGACAATTCCGCCGAAATGATCGATTCGGAATCGCCGCCCCAGCGTAACCTCGCAGGGAAGCTCGATGCCTGTAAGCACCTCGGAGACAGTCTTCAACACTTTATAGAGAGAGGAGAAAGGCATACGCAGCCAGCGCCAGCGAATGGTGTAGCGCCATCGTCCATAGCGATACACAGCCATGGCCCACAAGCCCTGACGGGAGAGTTGACGGTCGTGCGTTCGCCAGTCCTCGCGGATGTTCTCGAACAATCTAAACCTCATTCTTCTGAATATACTATTTTGCGTGCTCCGATGAACGCCGCCTCCAGAGCTGGAAATAGGTCGTGGATTGCGTCAGGCACAATGAATGTAGATTCCGCCGGATGTCGGCATCCGTATCCGCAACGCTCGTCGGGCTGGTCAGGTCCAGCACCACTACATCCGCATTATCGATCTGCTCCTTCACGCGCGCCTTGTCGGCAGGATTAAGTTGCCCCTCCTGAAGCGTCCATACATCCGGCGAATGAATGGCCGGAAAATAGTGATGAGCACCTGTACTATACGAAAAAAGCAACACGTTCTGACGGGCTGAAAGTTCTAGAATATTCTTCCATTCGGCCACCCAGCCCGCATCAGCGTACAGATTGGCAGTCGCAGTGGGAGACTTAATCTGCTTCCAACTTTGCCAGGTGGTGCGCACAAGGGTCGCCTGTCCTGCGATTCCGAGTGCGAGAAAGAGCGTCACCATAAACTTACGCGTGATTCTCTTCGGCAATGCCGATAACCCCAGCAGCATTCCCACCACCAGGACCGGGTCGAAGATGTAATGCTGATGCGGTGATCCGTAGGCAGCGCCGGCGAACATAGCCTGGATCAGCGCGCAGAGAATGATTGCCGTGTCTCTCTGGTCCAACGCTCGCTGGATCACCATTCTACGTGCTGCCAGTATGGCGAAGACGGAGAGGCTCAGTGTACTCATCACCCACCAGCTCACCGGCGTGAAGAGAATGTAGGCGGCATAACGGAGGCCGCTGTATCCCCAAGGGTGGAGAAACTGCATCAGCCCCTGTCCGTATGCAAAGTTGGCCTGCTTGTAATAGCTTACCCCCGCCAGAGGTGTCGCCGTTGCGAGAACGGAACTCCACCCAAACTGGCAGGCCAGCAAAAACGCGAGCGCCAAATACGTCACCACTCCCGGCGCAAGCGCGCGAAGCAGACTCCGAGCGGAATGGGAAGGCTTGATGAGCCAATCGAGAAATAGAAATGCTGTCAACAACGCTGTCATTACCAACGGCAGCGATGGCACGCTCCAACAGCCTATCGCAGAGATCGCAAGGCTGATGTCCAGCCGTCCCAGCAGCACAAAGAGCAGCGCAAACAGAAGAGATAGCTGAACGAGTGAATAGGGGAGATTGGGATTGACCGGATTGACGATCCGGCTCATAGCCAGTATCGCCATAAGCCATATCGGCTCACTGGGCAGATAACGCAGAAGGAGCGCGCAGAACAGCGCCATCAGGACCATGGTGGCGACAGCGCATCCGAGCAGAGGCCAATAGCCTCTGCCAAACAGGACAAAGAGCCAGTGCTGGATTGAAACCGGCAGCAGTCCGTAGGCATAGTATGTGTCGACGCCCAGCCGGAGATGCTGGTCCAATAGGTAATCCAGATTCAAAAAACTGCCGCGGTCCTTCAGTACCCAGAGATCCAGCGAAAATACTACCGGCCAGGAAATAAGGTAGATTGCCGCGAACGATCCAAGAATCCAGGCAAAATGCGCCGCCGTCCCATCTTCTGCCTTCAGCTGAAATTCGATTGAGTAGGGCGAGATTCCAATTGTGCTTTTGCAGTCGCGCATGATTCGTTCCTTTGCCGCATTGCAGTTATCACATTTGGCTGGCGCTTACTGCGCGCGCGGGCACACCCACAACCGTTACTCCCGCCGGTACATCGCGGGTGACCACTGCGTTGGCCCCCACGGTGGCGCCGTCCCCGATGGTGACACCTCCCAGAACGGTCACACCGCGGCCAATCCACACCTCACTGCCAATTGTGATGGGCCGTGCGTTGTGGCCTGAATCGCGAATCGTCAAACCCGTCCCACGAACGTGATTTGCATCGCGGATGCTGGTGTACTCGCCGATCATCGTGCCTTCGCCGATTGTAATTCTGTCGCGCGCGACGATGTGAACCCCGCGCGAAATTACGACTTTGCCGCCTATCTCAATTGATCCGCTCTCTTCTGTTTCCAGATATAACGCGGGATACAGGAGCACGTCCTTTCCAAAGCGGATCATGCCCGTGCCGTGCACTTCCGGCGGACCAAGAATCACCACCGACGCATCAACCGGTAAAGCCAGGCTGGAAGAAAGCAGGGCGTGGTTACGGATGCGCTCCAGGTTTCTCCGCAGCCCCGACGTTGCCCTATATAGCGACGATAGGAGCGATGTTAGTGACGACTTGAGCTTGCGGCGCATCGTGTGAACGGACATATATATCTCCATCTTTTCGGCGGATGCGCTCACCAGGGCTGTTCTGGAGAATAACGCCCGCCTTTCGTATCGCGCCATGCCTGGTTCATGATCGAGATCATGGATCGATCAGCGCGGGCAATGGCGCGGCGATCCGGATTCCTGCTCCACCGTCTACGCAACGATCGCAGCCAATACCAGACCGCCTCCACCATCATTGTCAACCATGCAAACAACCCATGATGCTTGCGGTAGTAAAGCAACATGCTTCGCATGCGCCACAGCGTGAGCTGCGCGCCGGTGCGTGAGAGTTGAAGCGACCGGAGCTGACGTGAGGACTCGCCACCGATATGCACTATCACGATATCCGGCCAATACCAGATCGAGTACCCTGCGTTCTTGATGCGTTTGCACAGGTCAACTTCCTCGTAATAGAGAAAGAATCGCGGATCGAAGAAACCGACGGACTCCAGCACTTCAGCGCGCACAATCGAGTAGGCGCCGGGAACCCAGTCGATCTCGGCTGCCTCCATCGGGCTTGCCCAGGTGCGGTCAAAGCGTCCAAAGAAGCGAGAGCGCGGAAAGCGTGCCGCAAGCCCGGAAAGAACAAGCAAGTCGCCGACAATCGTGGGAAACATACGCGCCGAGGGCTGCAACGATCCATCGTGCCCGGTCAATCGTCCGCCGCCAAGGCCCGCGCCGGGGTTCGCGTCCATGTGGGCCACGGAGCGCTGCAGCGATCCTTCTGTCAGGAATGCGTCGGAGTTTAGGAGCACAAGATAGCGCCCGCCTGCCGATCGGAAGCCCAAGTTGTTTGCCGGACCAAATCCGAGATTGACAACACTGCGCATCAACAGCACATCCGGAAACTCCTGCGCGACCATCTCAGGAGAACCGTCCCTTGAAGCATTATCGACCACAATGACCTGAACGCGCAGCGAACCTCTCTCGCGAAAGACCGATTGTATGCATTCCCGCAGCAGGTCGCGCGTGTTGAAGGACACGATCACGACAGAGACATCAAATTGGAATGAAGAAGAAGTCAAATGATGAACAGTCCTTTCATATGCTATTGGGCACTTTCTCGCGAAACACAGATGCGAGCGAACTAACATTTTCCGGCAAATTGTAAAGATTGTAGACCCGCTTGCGGCCGGCAAGCCCAAGGCTGCGCCGCAGGAGTGGATCTTCGGCGAGGCGTTCGAGCGCAGCTGCCAGCACTTCCGCATCGGAGGCGGGAACAATCAGTCCATCGAGCCCATCGCGAATCAGTTCGTGAATTCCGGCAATACTTGTGCTGACGCATGGCACCTCCATCGCCATCGCCTCCATCAGCGCAACTGGAACACCCTCGGCAAAACTGGCCAGAGCGAAGATGTCCGCTCGTCCCAGCAACTGGCGCGTCTCGTCGTGGCTCTTTGCTCCTTCAAAGATAGCCGGAATACCCTCCTGCTCCGCGAACGCCTGCAAATGTTGAAGGTCCGGCCCATCGCCCACCAGACGCACCCGGAATTCGCGGCCTCTGGAGAGCAGGATAGCGCAGGCGCGCAACAGAATAAGCTGGCCTTTCGATGGAACCAGTCTGCCCACGCAAAGAATCTCCAGCCCGTGATCCGGCTCACGCTCCGGCGGCATCGGTAAGAATACATTCAGATCGACGCCAAGGCGCACCACGCGCATCTTGTCCCAGTGCTCAGGAGCAGCAATGCGCATGAGCTGGCTACGGCAAAAGCTGCTGATGCACAGGATGAACTTTGCCTGTTCGACTTTCTGGCGAAGATAAAACTTCTCCACATCATAGAATTCGTCCGGGCCATGCACGGTCAGGGAGTATGTGAATCCCCATGCCATGGACGCTAGCATACCAACCGTCGCTACCGGCCCGCAGAAATGGATGTGCAGATGTTGATGACCGCGCGAGCGCATCCAGTCACCCAGAATGAGTGCCTCCGCGAAGTAAAAGAGCGCATAAAGAGTGGCTTTTGGGTCCCATTGTCCCAGGCGCAGAGCAGCCCGCAACCCGCGGACAAACACCATCGGTCTCAACAGAAGCGTTCTGGCCGCAACCGCCGCCGCCCGCTTGGCACCCGCGGACTTGATGTAGAAGGTCCTTTCCATTTCTTCAATCTCAGCCGGAGGCATCGATGAGCGTGAACGGTCAGGCTGGTTGATAGAGGCGGCCTCGACAGTGAAGCCATGCTTCCTCAGTTCCTGAATTTCGTTCAGGAAGAAGGTGTGCGAGATACCCGGATAGCGGCTTAAAAGATAGAGAAGACGCGGTGGAGTCGCATCCGGAGTCTTGGCCGTCAATACTTCCGAACGAAGCACATAGTCCGTTCGTAGTTCTACATTTGCAGACATCGTTTGACCTCCGCTTGCGACTTACCGCTCTTGAGATTTACGCCCGTATATGCTGCCTTCAGTTGGTTTCGGATGCTGTGGCGTTGGAGATGCCGGTTGTTTTCAACCTGTGGGGAACGTCCAAGTTTTCCGCAACAGAACGATACATGCCGATCATTTTATCTACTTTGTGCTGCCAGTCGAAATCGCGAACCGCCCGCTCACGTCCCGCGGCGCCCATGGACTGGGCAAGGCTGGGTGAGTCGAGCAGACTCCGCATCGCTTCGGCAAATCCGGCTACCAGGCCCGCATAGCTCTCCGGCTCTACAAGCACCCCACAGGAGGCATCCAGGTAGTCTGCTGGACCGCCCCAGCGGGTGGCGATCACAGGCTTGCCCATGGCCATGGCTTCCAGCACCACGGCGCCGCCGCATTCATACAAACTGGGCAAAACCAGCGCGACGGAATTCAGTAGACGATTGGCGCATTCGCTCTGCGTCAGCCAGCCTCTAAAGTGAACACGATCCTTCAACCCCAGTTCCGCGGCAAGAGATCGCCATGCATCCCGCATAGGGCCGTCGCCAATGATATCGAGTTCGGCGGATGAAACGGATTGGAGCGCCCGGATCGCAATATCCACAGCCTTCCAATCCACCAAGCGCCCAATAAAGACAAAGCGTGGAACCGCGTTCACGATGGTACCCCGCGCGCTTTGCCAAATGTCAACGTCGATCCCATTCTCCACGAACTCAATAACTTTGCCGCGAATTCCCGAGGGCAGAGAGCGGCGCGTACGTTCATTGGCAACTAGCACGATGCTGGCGTGCTTCTTACCCGGCAGCAGCGTATTACCGGCATTTGCAAGCAGACGGGCAATGGTAAGTGCCATGCGGCTAATCCACGATTCGGAGCGGCGAAAGGCTGGAGGATATTCCATTCCGCCATTCAGTGGACCTATCACCACCGGGGCGCTCAGGCCGAAGAGCATAGAAGGAAAGCGCGGAGCGACCGGAATGGGCTGATGAATAACATCGATTTGATGATCGCGGATCAGCCTGCGCACGATCGCGCGTTGACAGAATTGCGTGATGAGTTGATTGAGCAGACCCAACGTGGCTTCAGACAGCCGCCTGGGAAGATAACAGCTCAGAAAGAAAAACAGCTTCTGAATCCGCAGATCTGGAACAAACAGAATGCGGTCAATTTCGTTCGGAAACAGTTCCATCGCATCACTTTGCGTTCGCGCGTGTACAACCATCCAGCACTCAATGCCGCGAGATCGTAGCAGGCGAAAGTAGTGCACCGGAAGGATGGCCTCGCCGCCTAATCGTGTCGAGGCGTTTTCTGCAACAATGCAGATTCTCATAGACGCTCACGCTGTACGGAAGATCTGGTAATAGCCCATGGCTTGCAGCATTCGTTTGAACGCCAGTTCCCGCGCGTATTGCACCGGCGTCAGTTCCTCAAATGAAAGAACACAACCTGGCTGGTTGAGCGTAGCATGGCCATCCAGCAGACCCGATTCACGAGCCTTATGCAGCCACCACTTTGCCTCGCCACCGGCATGAAAGCATTTCAAATTGGGCCAGGATTCCGATTTCAGAATGCGTTGGCCGCTCACTCCCAGTTTCGTCATCACTCGCTTTGCCGGTGACCTGCGCCAGCATTTCCAGTATGCGGGGTCGAGGTGTCCTCCGCCCACTCGCATAGCCAGAGCCGCCCATACAATCGCCTCTACATGCATGATGCGCGGTAGCCTGCTTCCTCCCAACTTGCCGATCAGACAGTCAAGCCAATCGAGATCGGTGGAAGCGCGCCAGTGCGCTACTCCAATGTCCACGTGATTCGCCAGCCGGATTCCATCGCCGATTGCCGTCTTGACCACATCAGGCGGAAAGAGGCAGTTCGGCTGCTGCCACATGAGTAGCAAACCGCTCTCAGGCGTTGCTTCAAACTGAAAGCGATTGGGAAAGTATAGATCAGGATCGAGCAGAACCAATTCCTGACCAGGATCGCTCACCAGCAGTGGATCGGTAATTTTGCGCCAGCAGGGATGACCGCGACGGAATGCGCGCAAGTTATCGTGCCCGGCGAAAAGCGCTTCCTCCCTGTCAGCCAGATCCTGCTCGGAAAACACCGTCCATTGATGCGCCCTTGAATCGAGCGTACGCAGAGTCTCGGACAACTCT
>Ga0326727_10023459_pt1 | contig 11764 bp, 10 predicted proteins | sample MB2enrmetagenome_FD_207643 | JGI IMG/M metagenome (GOLD analysis project Ga0326727, IMG submission 207643) | Lab enriched peat soil microbial communities from McLean, Ithaca, NY, United States - MB29MY | ecosystem: Environmental > Terrestrial > Soil > Wetlands > Peat | place: USA: New York... | reverse complement strand
AAAGGAGGACCGCAAGACGCAGGGCGGAACAGCGGAATCGCCGCGGATTCGATCGGTGCATGTTCAACTACTCCTTTGCTCCTCGCGACGCTATGGTCCCCGGCATTAACGTCGATCACCTCGCCGGATCGAGCGGCTACCGGCCGATCAGTCGGACGACAAGTGGCAAGGCGGGTGTTTTCGTTTCGTCCGCGGCTGATACCGTCATCTGCACGTCGTTGGCCGCAGGGAAGGCTTCGCTAAGATCGGCTTCCCAACGAACTGTTGCGCGCCCTTCCGCGGCAACCTGGATCGGCTGCACTGCGCTGCCTGTCAATGCCGAAAAACGGGTCCGGCTTGCCCTGCCAGGCCGGCGACACGAACAGCCCGAATCGCTGCTCTGTGGCAGGAAACTCGAGATCGTAGTAACCTTGCGGCAGTTTGAGCGCAACCTGGACAATCTTGCCCGGCACCGCGATCGCCTTTCCGGCGGCGACTTGCACATCAGTATAATCAAAGACCCGGTACTGGATCCGCTCGGGCAGCTCGCCGGAATCAGCCTCCAGCTCTAGGACCGTTGGCCGCTCCGGCTCAATGAAAAATGCATCGACCGCATGCGGTTTGAGAGCCGCTGCGGCCGCGCTGGGACTGACCGGGAGGAGTAGCGTGATCAAGAACACGCCGAAGCTGAAGCAGTCGCGCGAGCTTTGAATGCGAAACGTTTCCACGGCTGTTCCCCTTTGGACCCAACGTCCCTCCAAAGCATCGCTGGACCAAAACAACGGCGCCGGACGAATCCACATCACCGCGCTACGACGTCGATCGTTCGCCGCCTACAGCGTCCAGCCCGTCCGATAGGGCGGGTTCAATAAGGCGTTGGCCTCGGCCGAGTTCTTGAACCGCATGTTCGGGCCGTCCCATTCCAGCTTCATACCGGGCATCTTGCCGGCGATTACACCCAGCAGGGCGATCTCGGTGAGCGGGCCGCCGTAGGAGAAGTCGGAGCCAGCTTTCGTGCCTTTGCGGATCGCTTGCAACCAGTCGCCGTTATGGCCCGGAACGCGGGGAATCGTCTTGGGCGGGAGCTTGTACGCACGCATCTTCGTTTCGGGAATCATGCGGACGCCGCCTGCACCGTGCGAGCCGTACATGATGCTGCCCTTGTCGCCCAGGACAACCGCGCCCGTGTCGACCGTCTTGCGCGTCGGCTCCAGGTCGGCTGCGGGTGGAATGGGCATTGTGCCGCTGTACCAGTACAGCGTAATCGGCCCGCGCTTCCCCTTGGCCGCGAACTGGAAGGTGAGCTTCTCGCCCTTGGGATACGCGTCTCCCTGGCTCTTGGGGTCGTAGTCCGGGGTCTCCGAGACGATCGTGCTCGGCGCGCCGAGGTCCAGCGCCCAAAACACCGGATCGACGACGTGGCAGACCCAATCGCCCACCGTGCCGTTGCCGAAGGGCACCCAGCCGCGCCACGAGTAGTGGCAGTAGGCGGGGCAATAGGGCCGGAACTGCGCAGGGCCCAGCCACAGGTCCCAGTCCAGCGACTCGGGGACCTTGTGCTGCTGCTTGAGCTGCCCGAGCGCGTCGATCCCGGAATTCACCGCGCTGCAGCCGCAGTGGATGGTCTGAACGTTGCCGATCGCCCCGTCCCAGATCCATTCGCAGAACATACGGATGGACTCGGAGGAGTGCCCCTGGTTACCCAACTGCGTGACGACGTTGTGTTCCTTGGCGGCCTTCATAAGTTGGCGGACCTCGTAGATCGAGTGCGCCAGCGGCTTCTCGCAATAGACGTGCTTGCCCCGACGGATGGCCGCCATGGCAGCCACGGCGTGCGTATGGTCCGGCGTGCCGACCACGACGGCGTCGATGCCTTTGTGCATCTCGTCGAACATCTTGCGGAAATCGCGATACTGCTTCGCGTCGGGAAAGCTCTTGAACATGGGAGCGGCCTTGACGAAGTCGACGTCGCACAAGGCCACGATGTTATTGCCGTCGGCGACGGAGCGAACGTCACCGCCGCCTTGCCCGCCGATGCCGATGCCGGCAATGTTCAGCTTCTCGCTGGGCGGGTTTTCCCCGCTCTTGGCCAGCACATGGCGAGGAACGATGGTACAGGCGGCCGCGGCAGCACTGGCCGCGCCCACGAACTGACGCCGAGTAAGAGTGGTCTGCTGCACGGGAGGCTCCAGAAGGGTGGGGTGGGTTTGGGCAGGCTACGATCAAGCAGCTTAGTTCGGCGACGGCGGAAAGTCAACCGCGGATTCGAGCCCCCTGACTTCCCCCCGCCGCCAATCACAATCGGCACGGCGCTTCTTGCATTCCCCCCCTGCCCCCGTCGAACAGCCGGGAAAAAATCGGCCCAGATGTTGAGCAGGGCTCGCGCGCAGCAGTTGAAAGTACGCCTGCCGCGGCTTGCCGGGCAACCTGCTAAGCCGTGACCGGGAGGGAGGCCGGGCAACGCCGGCCAAGAACCGGTCGAACTTGCTGTGCCGCGGACCGAGAGACCTGGGATTGCCGCTCCTAAGGTATTGTTCAGCTTGTTTTCTGCCTGCGAACGGTTAGCCAAACGCTGGACCCGAGCGACCGCCCCGGCGAAAATCAAAAGGACGGCTGATTGGCGGCTGCCCGGTCAACTTGCTCGTTACGCCGAGCGGCCGTCCGATCTTCTCATGCGTGTTGCGAGACGCGTCGAAAAACTCGACTATCAAACTTGGATAGTCGTCGGGCGGAATGCAGAGCTTGTGCGCAGACGGCAATGGCACTACCGGAGGGGGTGACTGACCGTGGATCAGGCTGAAGAAGTCCCCAACCCCGATACCTCGTGAATGTCCGACCCACGGTCACCGATGACGTTCCTGGGGTGGATGGGGTGACGGCCCGCCGAAAGTGTTTCTGTAGACGTGCCGTCAGGCGGGGACGTGGCCGTTCTTCCTGGACATGTGCAGGCTCCTTTCGCCCGAAAAGTGGTAGTCCTATCACTTTTCATAGGGCTTTCAGGCCGCACTGCCGGCCGCCGGCAGGTATCCTAACTCCAGGATTCGGCGAAACTTACGTTAAGTGGGCGATAGTGGGCTCGAACCACCGACCCCCAGCTTGTCGAGCTGGTGCTCTAACCAACTGAGCTAATCGCCCCCGGCTGCCGTTGCTCGCCGGCCGACACAGACATATATACCTATGATATTCTGCCAACGGGTGCGGCGATTGTCAATTGGCCCTCCTGCGGTGGGGGTCGAGCCCGGACGGCGGGCGCACGCGCCGGGGCAGGACCTGTGCCGGCGAGCAAGGAAATCCGCGCTGCGAGGGCAGTCCTTGCGCGGCCCGCTCTTGCCATGCCCCCGCGGCAGGACCTATACTTCAGCACTTGGCAGTCCGTCGGCCCCAGGGCGGCGCCCTTTGTATCGGCGTCGGCTGCGGAGGGTTCGATTCTCACAGGCACGCGGGGAATATGCTTAGAGTCCACCTGCCCGACGAAAGTGTTCTGGAGTATTCCCGTCGCGTGCGACCGATAGACATTGCTGCCGAGCTGGGCCCCCGCCTGGCGAAGGCCACGCTGGCAGCCCAGGTGGACGGCCAGGTGATCGGGGCCGATGTCTTCCTTCCCGTGGAAGGCCAAATGACCTTGCGGCTCTTGACGGCTAAGGACCCCGAGGCCCTCGCCATCCTGCGGCATTCTTGCGCGCACGTGATGGCCCGGGCGGTCATGCGGCTGTTCGAGGGGGTGCAGTTGGCCTTTGGGCCCACGGTCGCCAACGGTTTCTACTACGACTTCCAGATGGAGCATGCCCTGTCGGAGGAGGATTTTCCGCGGATCGAAGCGGAGATGGCCGAGATCATTCGTCAGGACGAGCCGTTCGAGCGGGTGGAAATGGATCGCCGGGAGGCGATCGAGTTCTGCCGCGACTTGGGCCAATCGTTGAAGGTCGAGCACATCGAGACGGGCCTGGCCGACGAGGCCGGTGTATCGTTCTACCGCCAGGGCGAGTTCATGGACCTCTGCCGGGGCCCACACCTGCCCAGCGCGGGCCGGATCGGGGCCTTCAAACTGCTCTCGGTGGCCGGGGCCTACTGGAAGGGCGACGCCACCCGGCAGCAGCTCCAGCGGCTCTACGGGACCGCCTGGTTCACAAAGGCCGAATTGGAAAGCCATCTCAAGCAAGTCGAGGAAGCCAAGCGCCGCGACCACCGCGTCCTGGGCCGGCAACTCGAGTTGTTCCTGATCGAGCCGTCGGTGGGCCAGGGCCTGGTTTTCTGGCTCCCCAAGGGAATGGTCGTCCGCCGCCACCTGGAGAACTTCCTCTACGACGAGCTCCTGCGCCGCGGCTACCAGCCGGTCTCGACGCCGGTCTTGGGCAACGTGCAGCTTTACGAGACTTCGGGCCATTATCCGTATTACAAGGACGTGCAGTTTCCGCCCATCGAGATGCCCGACGGCGAGCGCTACCTGCTGCGGCCGATGAACTGCCCGCACCACATCACCATCTACCGCTCGAAGCCGCGGAGCTACCGGGAGCTGCCGTTGCGGATCGCGGAGTTCGGGCTGGTGCACCGCTTCGAGCAGTCGGGCGAGCTCAACGGGATGACCCGCGTGCGCGGCTTCACCCAGGACGACGCCCACATCTTTTGTACTGAGGAACAGGTGGCCGGCGAGTTCCGCGGCTGCGTCGAGATGACGCAGTTCGTGCTGAAGACGCTGGGACTGGAGGACTATCGGGTGCGGCTGGGGTTCCGCGACCCGGCCGGCCAGAAGTACGTCGGCTCGCCCGAGACGTGGCAGCGGGCCGAGACCGCCCTGGAGGCCGTCTGCCGCGAGATGCACCTGCCGAACCTCACGGTCGAGCGGGGCGAGGCGGCCTTCTACGGCCCCAAGGCCGACTTCGTCGTGGCCGACTGCCTCGGCCGGCAGTGGCAGTTGGGGACCGTGCAGTTGGACTACAACCTGCCCAGCCCGCAACGCTTCGGACTGGAATACGTGGGTGCGGACAATCACCCGCACCAGCCGGTGATGATCCACCGCGCGCCGTTCGGATCGTTCGAGCGTTTCGTGGGGATGCTGATCGAGCATTTTGCCGGGGCATTCCCGCTCTGGCTGGCGCCGGAGCAGGTCCGCGTGATGGTCGTCAGCCAGAAGGTCGAGCCGTACGGCCGCGAGGTGGAGGCCCGCCTGCGGGAGGCCGGCCTGCGGGTTTCCGGCGACTACCGGGCGGAGAAGATCGGCTCGAAGATACGCGACGCACAGTTGGAGTTGATCCCTTACATGTGCGTGCTGGGCGGCCGCGAGGCCGACTCCGGCCAGGTCGCCCTCCGCGATCGGCTGGAGGGGGACCTGGGCATGATGCCGCTGGAGGCGGCCGTCGCCCGGCTGCAGGCCGAGGTCCAGGCCAAGACCATCCGCCGGGTCGTCACCGGCTCGGCGGGACTCGGCGGCCGCGGCGAAGGAAGCGAGTATTGAAGGCCGCCCGGCCGGTGCCCTATAATGCAATGTGTCGCGGCAGATGAAAGACGGGAGGGCAACCGATGACTGTTACCTTGCCTCCAGAACTGGAGAAGGCGATCGAGCAGACGGCTGCGGACCACCGGGTCTCCGTCGAGGTTGTGGTGCGCGAGGCGCTTGAGTGGTACCTGCGGCTGGACGCAGAGTTGTTGGACGAGCTGGCCGCGTGGCAGGAGATTCGGGACGAGGCGTCCGCAATCGTCGAGGCCACACCGTGAATTACGGGGATGTCTGTTGGGTCGATCTGCCGGACCGCGGTGGGCGCGAGCAGCGCGGGCGGCGTCCCGCGATCGTGGGGCAGGATACGGCACGTTTTGCCCGCTTGCCGACGATCCTCCTCATCCCGCTCACTTCGCGTCAGGACGCGCTTCGTTTCCCTGGTACGCTCCACCTCGATCCCACACCCGTTAACGGCCTGGCCGCCGCCTCCGTCGCAATGATCTTCCAACTGGGCGCCGCTGACGTTCGCCGGGTTGGTCAGAGACTGGGAAAGATCGACAGTGCCGATCTGGCGGCGGCCCAGGCCATCGCGAACAATTGCAGAACCTGCCCTAGAACCTAGCCCGCAAAAGCCGGTATTTCATATTCAACGGGTGATTCTTCAGAACCTCTGGTAGCAGAAGGAGGACGATTGGCAATCGAATCGAAAAAGCAGCAGCGGATCAACGAGCAGATCCGCGTAACGCCCGTCCGCGTAATCGACGAGGCCGGAGCGCAATTGGGAATCATGGTGACCGAGGAAGCCATCAAGGCCGCGCGCAAGGTCAACCTGGACCTGGTCGAGGTGGCACCCACCGAGCGGCCGCCCGTCTGTCGCATCATGGACTTCGGCAAGTTCAAGTACCAGCAGAAGAAGCGGCAGCACAAGGGCCACACCCACCAGATCCGCATCAAGGAGATCCGGGTGCGGCCGAAGACAGGCGAGCACGACGTCAACGTGAAGGTCGGCCGCGCCCGCGAGTTCCTCGCGCACAAGGACAAAGTGATCGTGACCGTGATCTTCCGCGGCCGCGAGATGGCCCACGTCGAGGAGGGCCGGCGAGTGATCGACCAGGTCATCGCCCAGTTGGAGGACGTGGCCAAGATCGAGGCCGCGCCGGTCCATCACGGCCGCCGCATGATCTGCACGTTGGCGCCCAAGTAGGGTCCGGCGCCGCCGGCGCGCCAAATCGCCGGATCAGCCTGATGTTGTCCCGGATGATTCACATGGGGTGGGACAAGGTCGCGCCAGGTGGTGGTGGGACTGCGCAAACCGCGGAGCGCTACGATTGCGGGCTGAATACGGCACCCGCGACCGAAGTCCCGCCACCCGCGCGGTTTGCTCGTCCCACCCTACACGTTAATGAATTATCCGGGTCATAGCCGCGGCCGCCGCTCGGCAGAGCGAAATCGGCTTCATCCGGCATGGTCCCGCTCCCCTGCCGGGGTAATGTTGCGTTGCAGCGCGAGCGCGGCCGAGCCCACCGCAATGAAGAATGGTCCCTCGCCCGCGATCCAGAACCCGGGCAGGCCCGCCCGCAGGTCGATCCCTACCAGGACCGTTCCAAAGACCACGCAGGCCAGCGCGATGTAGGTGATCAGGGCGGCGTAGTGCCGCACGTCCCGCGCGGCGATCCACAGCAGGCCCGCATGGAACACGTACATCGCCGAAAGCGAGCGGGTCAGATAGACGATGATGGGCGTGTCCGGCAGCGTGCCCAGACCCAGCCAGCGATGGCTGGCGTCCATCCAGGCGTGCGGCATGAATACCGGCACGATGGCCAGAGAGTCTAATAGGGCGATGGCCCGCAGCAGGATGACCAACAGTTTTTCGGCGCTCGGCATCATGTTCCATCCTGAAAATGCAATGTCCAGGCTGGCCTCGTCAAACCGACCTCTTGTCCAAGCCCGCTAGGCTCGGGTCGAACAGCAGCGGGAAGAACCGGCCGGACAGCGGTTCTCCCGGCGGCACCGCCGGCACGCCTTCGAGCAGCGGCTCGGCCGAGGCGGAGGTGACACCGTCGCGGAATACGTTGATCACCGTCGCGCGCCGCGGCCGATCGGAGGTATTGCCATAAGAACCGTGGATGGTCAAGGGATGATGGAAGGAGGCATATCCCTTCTTGAGCTTCGTGGGCAGCGGCCGGAACATCGCCCTTTGCTCGTCATCGAGCACCGTCCGGATCGCGTCCATGTCGCCGGCCAACCCCGTAACGGGCAGGAGCGGCCAGCGGTGAGTGCCCGGCACGTGCTGCAGGCAGCCGTTCTCCAGGTCCGTGTCGTCCAGGGCGATGAAGCAGGTCAGGTGCGTCATGGGCACGGTGCGGGTCCAGTAAGAGTAGTCCTGGTGCCAGGCCACGACACCGCCGTGCCGCGGAGGTTTGCAGAAGAGCTGATCGTGCCAGAACCGCACGGCCCCGCCGACCAGTTGGCCGGCCGGCACGGTGAAGGCCGGGTTCCAAAGGATGTCGTGAAACGCCGGCGCGATGCGCCATGCGCCCAACGCATGGAATAGAACCGCTCCACCCCGCTGCGATTCGTTGGAATGGTACTCGTAGAACAGTTCGTGCCCGGGATGTCTTGGGTCGAACAGTGGAGTCAGCTCCTCGCGCAGGACATCCACTTGCTGATCGCTGAGCAGCCGGATGCCCGAGACGTAACCGTCGCGCCGGTAGCAGTTCAATTGCTCTTCGCTGAGCGCGTATTGCCGCCACTCCTCCGCGGCTTCCGGGATGCGAAACATCGAGCCGATCGGTCGGCCGTATCGCGATAGATCTTCGACCACGTCAAGCCCCTTTCAAGAAGAGAGTTTGCCGCTCGCCAACCACGTGATTTCGGGGATCGCCTGCCACCGCCGCCATCTCATGGCCACCCTCGCGTCGAACTACTCGCTCGCTGCCTGGACCTGGCCTGACACGGGCCCGGAGTGGTGCAAGCCCCGGTGTACCCAGCCTCGCGCAAGCCAAAGGCCGATAGGCGAAGTCATGGCAATCGAAGCATATATCAGCCACAGCGTGCCGGTGCGCATCTGGCCCGTTGGGGTATTGGCGGGGCAGAGCGTGGCCAGCAGGTATCCGGAATACAGCCCGGTGGTCCCCTTGGCCAGCAACCAGGGGACTTGGGCCAATCCCATGTACTGCGAAACCCGGCCGGGCGGGGCCAGCTCGCTGGCATACTCCAGGAATCGCGCCGACCACAGCGCCTCGCCGATCGAGAACAACACGAAGTAGCCGATCAGCAGTTTCAGGTCCGGGCCGAAGCAGAGCAGAAACGTGGGCGCGGCAGAGACCAACGAGCCGGCGATCATCATCGTGTAGACGTGGAATCGCCGCGTCAACACCGTGGCCAGCGGCACACCCACGAAAATGATCAGCGGGTTGATCCAGTTCACCAGCCATTCCATCTTGTCGCCGACCGCTTGCGGATACGACCGCAGGATGTACTCCGGCATGGTCAGCCACTGGTGGGCGAACAAGGTGCGGACCGGGAGCAACATGAAAATGAAGAACAGGAACCGCGAGTTGCCGAACGGCCCCTCGCTCAGATAGCTCCAAAACCGCGTGCCCAGGGTTGGTTGCGGCCCTGGCGGGGTGGCCGGCGCAGTGTCCGGCCGCAACCGCGCCGCCTCGGCCTTGCGCGTCATGAATATCAGGAACCCCAGCAGCGTCAGTCCCGTAATGCCGCAGCACACCCAGTTGACGGCCTGCACGCCGCTGCCGCAACACGAGGCGAGCCATGCGAGGGGAGATTCTTCTCCCGCTGCGGAAGCAGGCTGGTCCAAAATGGCCTGCACTCCGGGCCGGACCCAAGCGGACAACGCCCCGATCACGACTATCCCGAGGTTCATCAGCGCGTAGATCATTGCGTAACCCAGCGAGCTGGTCCGCTCGTCCGTGAACTGCTTGACCCCGGAGTAACACGTGGGTTGCAGGATGCCGGAACCGGCGGCCACCAGCAGAAGCGACAGCACGGCGGCGCCAGCCACGGCCGCTTGACCGGCGAGGCTGGGAAGCAAGCAGTAGACCGCCCTGCCCAGCGTGCTCAGCAGCAAGGCTACGGCAATCGCCCGGCGGAGTCCGAAGGACTCCGCAAAGCTGCCCACCCCCAGCATGAAGAGTGTCACGAGCATCGTGAACACGCTGACGGTGATGCCGGCGTAGGTGTCGGGCCAGTGCAGGTCCTTGCTGAAGTAGGTCGTCATCAGCGTCAAGATGCCGAAATACGCGGTCGATTCGACGACGAACGCCCCGATGACGTACCATAAGCCCCGCGGCGAAGCCCCCAGCTCGACGAAGGGTTTGAGGAACCGAGCCGACATGCATCTTCTCCAGGACCTAAACGGCGCCGGGCTCGAGCGATTCGGGGTGAGGATCGGCAGCCGCAGCGGAAAACCGTCCTGCCGCAGCGCTGACCACGGCCGCACGGAGGATTCCGGAGAGCGAGGCCCATGCGCTGGTTCGTTGTGACATACGATCCACCTTTCCTGGTCGACAGTGGTTTCCCTGTGTCCCTTTGTACCCTGCATTTCACGCCGTGGGAAGCGCCGGGCGGTGGAGCCGGCCGGTCAAGCGCGGCGAGGGGGCTGGAGCTAAGAATCGAGGAATTGGCGGACAGGCCTGCTCCGGTCTAATCCTAGCTGATTCTCGCTAATCGTTTTCATTAGTGCCGATCAGCGTGGATTAGCGTCCCCCGGGGCGAACGCTTGGCCTGTTGGGCCGAATCGGAAATCGCGGCGCCACGTCCCCTTGGGCGATGCCCAGGGCTGGAAGAATGGCTGGGCCCTCGGCCCGGCCATTGCCGCCCAGGAAGAACTTCATCGTCACACGGACGCGATCTATTTCTTGCCGAACAGGCCCATTTCACAAAGGAACCGAGAGGGCTGCTTTCTCCAGCCTCGGTACGTCTCGGCATAACTTATCGTGAGCGATTTGCTGGTGCGCGTGATCGCAACGAAGCAGTTCCGACGCTCCTCCTCCATTTCGGGGCTTCTATCGCCCTTCCTGATGCTCTGAAATGATGGAAGCTCATCTTCGACAAGGCCGACCAAGTATACGTGGTCGAACTCCTTCCCTTTTGAAGCATGGATTGTAAACAGCCGCACCGTGTCACTCTTCGGAATAGACTCCTTGGACCTCATTTGAAGCTCATGGAGGAAAGCCTCGAGCCCAAGCTCAGGGCCCAGCGCCCACGTGATCTCTTTCACGAGGGATTGCCAGACCTCCCGCTCTTCGACGTACCGTGCGAACGCTTCCCCCGACTGCTCGTTGTCCCCTTGGGCCAGAGCGTCGAACCAGGCGACAGCGTCCTCACCGAAATGGAGGAAATCGCTTCCTCCCCCGAGATGTTTCGCTGCGCTGCCAACTACCTTCCGCGCCGGCCCATCGCCTAACGCCCTTTCAGCCTGCTTGATCCAGCCCCGCAGGAGCCCTTGCTCGCTGGCCTCGGCATCTGCTGCAATCTCGCCGTCATCAACCTCGACGCCAGTAAGCTGCTTAAAGCTACCACAGATCGCGGCCAACATCTGCCGGTTTCTTTCGCTATTGGCAAGTCGGAGCATCGAATGGAGCCACACAAGGGGAGCGCTCTCAAACTCGTCCTTGCGTTGGGCAATTGCGGATGGAATCCCTTCCATTCCCAGAGCCTCCCCGAGGCCAATAAGCAATCGACGGGTTCTCGCCAAGACCACGACGGTGTTTAGCTGATCGGCTCGGTTAGCTCTAATATCGCCTGCCACCCCTTTCGCCTCGGCCCGTTCACTGTTGAACACTGGCAGTAACCGAACCGTGCCCGCGCCAGCATCGCCCTGATAAGGCACGAGCGGTTGCTTGGCCTTAGTGCGGAGGAAGTTGTGCCGGATCAAATTGTTCGCTAGGGTAACGATTTCAGCGGGGCAGCGGTAATTCACGGGAAGCTGCATCACCGTCGGGTGGTAATCTGCCGCCAAGTCCCCAATTCGCTTGTGGCTTGCTCCGTTCCACTGATAGATGATTTGATCGTCATCAGCGACCACGAAGAGGTTCTTCTCCTGGTCCCCCACCAGATGGCGCAGGAGCCTGTACTGCGCGTCGTTGGTGTCCTGAAACTCGTCGACACACACGAATGGATAGACAGCACGATACCTCTTGCAAAACGCGGGATACCGTTCAAATAGCTCATAGGTCCGCAGGATAAGGGAGGCGAAGTCTAGGGCATTGTGATTCGCCAGTTCCCGTTCATAGGCTGGGTAAACGAGTGACATTCGCTCACCCATTTCCTGATCCTTTAGGGCCTGTTTGCATTCCTGCGGAAAGACCAACAGCCCTTTTAGCCGAA
>Ga0326727_10023457_pt1 | contig 11764 bp, 8 predicted proteins | sample MB2enrmetagenome_FD_207643 | JGI IMG/M metagenome (GOLD analysis project Ga0326727, IMG submission 207643) | Lab enriched peat soil microbial communities from McLean, Ithaca, NY, United States - MB29MY | ecosystem: Environmental > Terrestrial > Soil > Wetlands > Peat | place: USA: New York... | reverse complement strand
CCGGATGACCGGCTACAGTATGCAGGAACTGCTGGCCATGGCCATTCCCGATCTGAAGGCCAGCGGATCGGCCGGCGGCGCCTCCGCCCACCTTGAAGAGCTCATGGCGCAGGGCGAAGCTCGTTTCGAGACCCGGCACCGCCGCAAGGATGGCAGCGTTCTTGAAGTCGAAGTCAGCGCCCAGTACCGGGCCACCGAAGGCGGCCGGATCGTGGCCTTTCTGCGGGATATCACCGAGCGCAAGCGGACCGAGGAGACCCTGCGGAACAACGAGATGCGGCTCCGCGCCATTCTCGATGCCACGCCGTTCCCCATCGCCCTGGTCGATGTTGAGGACAACCACATCGAGTTCTGGAGCCGCAGCGCTCTCACGCTCTTCGGACATACGGCGCCTACCGCCGCCGAGTGGTACCAGTTGGCATACCCGGATCCCGAGTACCGGCGCGAGGTGATCGACCGGTGGAAACCGGCCCTGGAGAAGGCGCGGCAATTCGGCCAGGCAGTCGACGCTGGCGTATACCGGGTTACCTGCCACGATGGATCGGTCCGCATTTGCGAGCTTTACGCCGCCTTCCTGGCGGACAAGCTCGTTGTGACGTTCAACGACATCACCAGCCGGACGCGGGCCGAGGAGGAACGGGGGACGTTGCAGGCTCAACTCGCCCAGACCCAGAGGATGGAATCGGTGGGCCGTCTGGCGGGCGGTGTGGCGCACGATTTCAATAACCTGCTCACCGTGATCAATGGTTATGCGTCGTTTCTGCTGGAGCAGTTGGCCGCCGGCGACCCGCTTCGAGACTATGCCCTGGAGATCGGCAAGGCGGGCGAGCATGCCGCCAGTCTCACCGCTCAACTGCTGGCCTTTGGCCGCAAGCAGGCTATCAAGCCGAGAGCGATCGACCTGAATGGCGTGGTCGCCGATACGGAACGCATGCTACAGCGGCTGATCGGTGAGGACATAGAACTCGTTACCAGGCTGGCCCCGCACCTGGGACTGGTGATGGCCGACCCCGAACAGGTTCATCAGGTCGTCATGAATCTGGCCATCAATGCCAGAGACGCAATGCCCGACGGCGGCAAACTCGAACTCGCCACCGCGGAGGTCGAAGTGGACGAGGCTGCCGCCGCCGCCCACCCCGATGCCGCACCGGGACGTTTCGTCCAGTTGACCGTCACCGACACCGGAACGGGGATGACCGAAGAGGTCCGGCGAAACATCTTTGAGCCCTTCTTTACCACCAAGGAACAAGGGCAGGGAACGGGACTCGGGCTGGCGATGGTGTACGGCATCGTGCGGCAAAGCGAAGGGTGGATTGAGGTGCAAAGCGAGTTTGGCCGGGGTTCCGCGTTCCGCATCTACCTGCCGCGCGTCGAAGCGGGCCTGGCGGAGGAGGAGGCCAAGCCGGCCGTGGCGAAAGTGTCGCACGGCGATGAGACGGTGCTGATCGTCGAAGACCAGGAAGCGGTGCGCCGGCTGGCCAGGATGATCTTATTGGCGCACGGCTACCGCGTTCTTCAGGCTGCCGACGGCGCCGAAGCGCACGCCGCCGTCAGGGCGCACGCGGCCGGGATCGACCTGCTGTTGACGGATGTAGCGATGCCTGGGATCGACGGGCGCCGCTTGGCGGAACAACTGCGCATACTGCGCCCGCGGCTCCCGGTGATCCTGATGTCCGGTTACGCCGAGGATGTGACAGCCCGGCGAGGCTCGCTCGCCAGCGGGGTGGCGTATATTCGGAAGCCGTTTCACCCGGAGGAACTGGCGGCGAAAGTTCGCGAGATGCTGGATTCCGGGCATCTCTCCACGGCTCAGGCTGGATGAGAACCGCGGAACGCCCCGCTTCACTGCGCGGCGATGGTGTAAGGATTGCTTGCCGAGCCGTCGAGCGAAACCGAAACCGGCACGGGCGATCCGCCGAAAGACTGGCCGAGAACGAATTGAATCTGCGTCTGGGCGTTGGGCGCGGAAGCGGTTTGCAGCACCGTCATGGGCAAGCCGGAAACCGTCACCTGAATGCGGCTCGCGGCGGGCACGGAACTGGGATCGATGCCGCTCACGAAAACCCTCAGCACATCTCCCACGTTGGCTGGATGAGTCGCATCCACCGGCGCGCCCTGCGAATTGGATAATCCCTGAATCACCGGCGGCGGATTGCCGATGGGAACCTCCAGGTTGATGGTTCCCGAACCGTTGGAAAAGCTCAGGGCCACCGGTCCCGTGGGTATGTTCGTGGGCACCAGGAAGTTCACCTGGTCCGGGGATGGGAACAGGATTACGGCCTGCACGCCATTCAGTGTCACCGTGGAAGACCCGACCACCAGCAGATCGATCCCGTAGACGGTTCCGTAGCCGCCGCGGTACAAGGTGGGCTGGTAGCTGTTCGCGCTGAAAACGCCATAGACCAGCGGCAGTATCCCATTCGGCGCGATCGTCTGGAAACCGGCCGTCATCACCTGGAATCCCGAAATCACACTGAGTTCCTCGATCCCGAGGGATGCACCGGAAGCCACGCTCAGATTCGCCACCAGGTGATTCGGGTCGATCACCCACACGCCGTCCACCAGCACGTCGCTCGATCCCGCGCCGACCGTCACCTGCCCATTAGCGAAATTGGCGTTCGTGGCGGCGATGGTCACCAGGGCCGTGTCAGGCGCACCCCAGGAGCCGGCCGGCATCGACGCGGGTGTCGCGCTCACGATCTGCGGAACCGCCGCGGCCGGATACTGGAAGGTTGGCGCATCGTCCGGAACGTCGTTGAACTGCATGGAGTTCTGGCCGTCGCTATTGAAGACCGTCACGGTGGACACCTGGTTGTTCGCACCCACTGGCGGCGTAACCACGATCGAATTCTGGGTAGCTCCGGGCGCGGCGGGCGCCTGCAATCCATCGAAGAAAACGCGGCTGTCCGGACCGAAGTTGCCGCCGGCAATGGTCACGGTGCCATCGCCGTTGGGTGTCACGGAGTTGATGTACGGAGGACCCTGGGACACGAAAACCACGGCGTCGGGCGCTACATAAATGTCCGTGCCAAAATTGAAGACCAGGTGCCGCGGGCCGATCCCCTGGGCGGATGAGAGAAAGAAATATCCGAAGAGGAGCGTGGGGCTGCCGGAGGCCCAGAAGCATGGCAGTACGTTGGCGCTCGCGCAGTTACCGGCGGTCCCCACGCCCAGAATGGCGATCGACTGCGGAACCGGGGTCGCTCCCGAGTCGGCCTGCGCCTGGAAAAGCACCGTACCCAGCGAAGTATTGAGGAACGCCGGCTGCACCCTTGGATTGGACGCCGGTGGCGTATCGGTGTAGTTATGCGCGGCCGGATCTTTGTAACTGTAAAACTGGAAGTCGTAAGCCGGGACGCCGTTCCGCGGTTGCACCGTGAAGTTCTGCTGGCTGAGGCTCGTTCCCGGCGTGATCGCGAACTGCGTCGCCTGATTCGGGTCGAGCGTGTTGGGATAGAACACCGTGTGGAAGTCGACCGGGGCCGGGAACGGCAGACCCGACTGATCCGAAGGCGGCAGCAGACCCTCCCCGTTCGACACGACCGCATCCGGAGGAAGCGGATGGACGTACAGCAGGTAGGTATTCGGCGGCAGGCCGTTGATGGTGTAACTTCCGTCGGGGTTGGTCAACGCACTTACGGCCGGGCCCGTGGCGGGGATGGCCACCACCGAAGCCAGCGCTACCGGCCCTCCTCCGGCGAACGTCACCTGGCCCGAAATAGAGCCGTACGGAGTGTTCGAACCGGTGTTCCAGCCGGGTTGGCCATAGAGTTCCAGAAAGCCGGCGATATCGTCGGCATCGAGCGGTCGCGACCGCGAGGTATTGCGGATCACATCCTGCGACATGGCGCTCGATGTCCAGGTATGCTGCATGCCCATGGCGTGGCCGAACTCGTGTACCGCCGTGGTAAAGAACATCTCCAGGTAACTTGGCCCCGGCAGGTTGGCGGTGTTGTTGGTCAGCTTCACGACGGAACGCGAGATCGGAACGAACGGCGTGCTGCCCGAAGCGTTGAACTGCGGAACGGCCGGGAGGTTGGGACTTGCCAGGCCCAGAAGCCCCGGTCCCAGGTCCTCGAAAATCACGTCGCCGCCCGGCGTGTTGGCGCTCTGGCCGGCGTATTCCAAACCTCCGAACGCCACGTGCAGCGCCGAACCCGGAACGGCGTTCCAGGCCGCGATGGCCTGCTGGATCTCGGCCAGCACCGAAGGAAAGCTATCGTTGGGGTAGAAAGTGGCCGGACCGGAATCGTAGACGCAGAAAACCACCGTGTTGTTGGTCAGCTTGGTGAGGTCGAACTTCGCGTCGATGGGGCTGTAGGGACCGCTGCGGCTGGAATAATACACGTAGTGGTAATACGCTTCGGCGGGCGCGCAGAGAATGGCGATCGCCGCCGCGGCGATCAAAACTCGCAGGTTGCGCCGGGTCTTCCGCATTACCGCGCCGCCCTCGCCGCGCCGAGTTCGCTGGAAACCCGCGCCCGCAGATCGCTCAGTTTCATCGCCAGCGCCTGGTCATGCACCTGTAGCCCGGTCGTCGCGTCGAGCATGTGTTCGGAACTCGCCGCGCGCGTCACCCCAGGGTCCGCGCTCCCATCCCGAGCCACCGCGAACAGGCCCTGGGTAAGCCCGATGACGTGGGTCAGACCGGCTTTGTTGGTCCAGAGGAAAAAGACGTAGTCGTCGCCGGGGTTGAGCTGCGGCGCCCCGGCGTAGGCCTGCCGGATGCCATTCGCCACGCCCCCGTAAACCACGATCTCGGTGATGGCCGAACCCTTCCAGCGCTCGCTGACCTGAAGCTGGTAGTGCGTATAGATGACCGGACCGGAAAACGCCGCCCAGGAGGTCACCACCTTGGCATGCTCGATGGCGGTGGACTGCCCGATCATATCGGAGAGCGAGAGTTGTACCAGGGTGGCGGCGGAAAGCCGGCTCAAACCGAGAATAAGGCAAGCGGCAATCGGTACAAAACGCTTCACGCCACTGGCAAATGCACGCATACCGCCATCTGATGTATATGATAACAAATCGGTTAATTCAAATCAAAAAGCCCGGCGCGTGTCTCCGTGACACGCCCTTGAGACACTGTGCCTCAGCCGACTCAGGTCTTCCCCGGTCGCACGATCAACATGGGCACCGGCAGGTTATGGCGCACCGGGTTGATGGTGTTGCCGAAGATCAGATCCTTGAGCCCGCCGTGTCCGTGAGCGCCCATGATCACCAGGTCGGGATGGACCTCGCGTGCGTACCGCACGATTTCCTTGCGCGGAGACGCCGAGTGCGAAATCGACGTCTCCACCGTGATGCCCTGGTCGCGAAGCGATTGCGCGATGCGTTCCAGGTACTGCTCGCCGGCCTCCACTTCGGCGGTGGAGGACGCCGGGCCGTAGATCTGGCTGGTAACGCCCTCTTCGACGTGCAGCAGGTAAACCTTGGCGCCGTAGATCCGCGCCATGGCGGCGGCGTGATTGACGGCCAGGGCATCCAGAGCGGTGTGGTCGAGCGGCAGCAGGATGGAATGGTAGGATGGCGCCGCGTCGGCGTCGGCTCGGCCCGGTTCCGGCAGAGTGATGGGCGCGCGTCCGCGGCGCCGGCGCGAAATGTACGGTTCCAGCGCAACCCACGCCATCAGCGCCACCAGCAGGATCGCCAGGGGTACGGCCGCCGCCCAGATGGCGGTGCGCCACGGGCCCGCGGTCGCCAGCCAATCGTCGATGGACATGTAGGCCAGGCGCAGGTTTAATCCCACGATGACCACGGCCGTGATCCACGCCAGCACGCGCACCCAGCCCGGGCTGGCGAACTTGCCCATGCGCGCCCGGTCGCTGGTGAAATGGATCAGCGGAATGATGGCGAACGGCAGTTGCATGCTGAGGATCGCCTGGCTCAGCAGCAGCAGTCCGAAGCTGGCCTGGTTCCCGGCCACGTAGATGGTGATGGCGGCCGGAATAATGGCCAGCGACCGCGTGATCAGCCGCCGCAGCCACGGGCGCATGCGGAAATTGAGGAAGCCTTCCATCACCACCTGGCCGGCCAGGGTCCCGGTGAGAGTGGAGGATTGCCCGGAGCAGATCAGCGCCACGGCAAATACCGTGCCTGCCAAGGCCGTGCCCAGAAGCGGCAGCAGCAGTTCGTGCGCCTGCTGGATCTCCGTGACCACGATTCCCCGCTTGAAGAACACCGCCGCGGCCATCACCAGAATGGCGATGTTCACGAACATGGCGCCGTTGAGCGCCACCACCGAGTCGATCAGGTTGTAGCGGCAGGCGGTGCGCTTGGCGGCCTCGTCCCGCCCGATGCGGCGGGTCTGTACCAGGGCGGAATGCAGATACATGTTGTGGGGCATCACCGTGGCGCCGAGAATGGTGATGGCCACGTACAGCGTATCGCGGTTGAGCCGCGGCACCAGGCCGGTGACCATTTCGGACACCGCCGGCCGCGCCCAGAAGATTTCGATGCAGAAGCAACCGGCGACCACCGTAATCAGCGCCAGCACGAAGGCCTCGATGGTGCGTATGCCGAAACTCTGGAACCACAGCAGCAGCAGCGTATCGGCGGCCGTGAGCAGCACTCCGTAGAGCAGCGGAATGTGGAAGAGCAGGTTGAGCCCGATGGCCGTGCCCAGAACTTCGGCCAGGTCGCAGGCCGCGATGGCGATCTCGCACAGTGCCCACAGCGCCAGGTTGACCGAGCGGGGGTAGGTTTCGCGGCAGGCCTGGGCCAGGTCGCGGCCGCTGACGATGCCCAGCCGCGCGCTGAGGTTCTGCAGCAGGATGGCCATGGCGTTGGACATCACCAGCACCCATAGGAGCCGGTAGCCGAAGCGCGCGCCGCCCTCCAGGTCGGTGGCCCAGTTGCCGGGGTCCATGTAGCCCACGCTCACCAGGTAAGCCGGGCCGGCGAAAGCGAACATGCGCTTCCAGAAAGACACCTGCGAGGTCCCGACGCTCGCGTGAACGTCGGAGAGAGAGCGGGATTCCTGACTTGCTTCGCCCTGCAAGGCCATGGCTTTTCACTATAGCGAATCGCAGGGCCGGCGCGAAAGCCGGAGTCAGCCGCGGGCGCGGCGGGCGGCCTTCACTCCGGCGAATGCCAGGGCGCCCAACAGCATCGTAACGAGCGTGCCCGGCTCGGGCAGTTCGGTGAGGCTCCAGGAACCCTCCGCGACCTCGTAGTACACGGAGGGGTCGCTGAGGGACGTGTCCGTCCCGCCGATCTCGTCCTGCGCGACAGTCAGCGGGGTGATTTCGACCTCGTTGATGAATAAGAAAGTGGAGAAGCCGGTGCCGTAGTATGTCCCGGTCCACACAAACGCCGGAGCGCCGCTGCACCCCGCGACGTTCTGGGAAATGAGGGCGAATCCGTACGGCTGCGTGGGATCGGCGGAAGTGCATCCCGTCGCCGGGCTCGGGGCCAGGAGCGGCGAGTTGGCCGAGGATGTGACGTCGTAAGTCGCGTTCCCCCAATTCACGATGAAATTCGTGAACAGCCCGCTGCCGGGGTCGTAGGTGAAGGAGCCGGACGGAGCGGCCAGGCCGGCGACAATGGGATTGCCGGGATAGCCCGTGAAGGTGGAACCAGTGTAGACGAAGGTGATGTCGTAATTAATGGGCGCGGCGAGCGCCGGCACGGCGGCGGCCAGCAGAATCAGCGCTAGGCTCTTCATCGATGTCCCCCGATATCCGCAGTCCGGTTCCCCCGGCCAAGCGATGGCGCGGCGAGTGGCCGCGGCACACAAAAGCAGGTTACCACACTATGGGGATCTTCTTATCCGTTAAGGCTGCGCGACCCGGACGCACCGTGCCGTCCGTTCGAGCGCGCGGAAGCCGGTCTCCAGGTCCTTCCGTAGACGATCCTTCGCGGCCACTCCTTCAATCTGCGCAGGCAGCTCCGGTTAGCCGATCCGGAGCCGGGCAATAACCTGGGAATCGCGATGTCTGTCCTCGCCGTGACGATCGGGATTCCAATCCTCGGTGTCTTCACCGCCCTGGCTTGCTGGATCGTTTACTGGGTCAAGATCGCCGGTTACTCCCGGCAAATCGAGTTCCCGGCCCTATCTCACCGCGCCGTCTGCTCGAACTCGCGGAAACGGGCTTCCAGATCCTTCTGTAGCCGCGCCTTCTCGGGCTCCTCCACGAACGCGTAGCGCAGGCTGTTGCGTATCATCTCCTTCAGGTCCGCGTAACTCAGTTTGTAAGTCAGCGCCGCGCGCAGAAACTCGGCGGTGAGATGGCTGCGCGCCACGCCTTCGTCGTCGGTGGAGAGCGCCACGGGGACGCCGGCGCGGCGATACGCCGCGAGCGGGTGGTCGGCGCCGCGGACGCCCAGAATCAGGTCGTTGCTGGTGAGGTTGATCTCCACCAGGATGCGCCGCTGGCTCATGCGGCGCAGCAGGGCCGCGGAATCGGTCTCATAGAGAATGTCCACGCCGTGCCCGATGCGCTCCGCCCCGGCCACGTCCACGGCTTCCCGGATGTGAAACCGCAGTCCCTCGGGTGGCACCAGTCCGGGCGCCAGTTCGCCGGCGTGCAGCGACACGTGCGCCTTGGGATACTGCGTGCGCGCGTAGCCCACCATGCGCATCTGCAGGGAGTAGTTGCGCATGGACACCACGCCGTCCTCCGGCTGCACCAGGTTCACGCCCACCACCAGCGGCTCGATCGACGCCAGGCGCAGCCCCGCCATCACCTGTGCGAAGACCCGCTGCTTGGGCGATTCGCGCGTCACCTCCAGCATGTACCGCACCGTCAGTCGGCAGGCGGGCGAAGCGGGATTCGCCCCGCAGCCCAGGGCGGCCTGGCGGGCTTGTTCGATCTCGGCGATGCGCGCGCGCATGCGCTGCACCACGGCGTCGAGGCCGGCTTCCAAGAGCCGGTCGCGGGTGCGGTCGAAGCTGTCGTCCAGACCAACCTTATCGCCCAACTCGTTGGCCGGGCGGCAGCTCATGCCCATCAGTTCCAGGTACGATTCGTTCTGTTCGGCCGCGCGCCGCGCGATCTCGGCCAGGAATTCGCCGTGGTGCTCCTCTTTCCAGGGCCCGGCCTTCTCGAACGCGGCGAAGAAATGGTCGTGGGCGGATTCGCGTCCCGCCACGAAGTTGCGCATCGAGAGGCTGTCGATCAGGGCATTGCGCAACGCGTTGTCGCTCTCGGCGCGCGCCGCCGGGACGTTGTCGCCGCAGCCGCCGGCGGCGTTGGGCGCGACGATGGCTCCGGCGCGCAGGTCGGCGCACAGCCCGTCGACGGCGGCCGCGCGCAGGTAACTCTCCGCGTAGATGGCGCCGCTCACGTGGTTGTGCAGGTCGCCGCCCTTGGGCATGCGCAGCAGGAAGGCGTAGAGGGACGGCGGATCGTTGCGCAATTGGGCGAAGCGAGCCTCGATGGGACTGACGGCATCGGCCGCCATCGCAAACATGGGGAAAAGGAGCGCCGCTATCGGACGGAGGCGCGAAGAGAAGAGATTCATATTGGCTCCCGCGGGGGTTCTCTGTCACCCTAGCACGGCGTGGCGGGGAAGTGGCCGGGCGGATGTGCCCTATGCGTCCGGCCCCGGAATTTAACTCCTGGCATCGTGGGCAACGCTTCCAAAAGTCGCCAGGCCGTGTCACAATACGCCGTGAAGTCGACCAGCGCCCGATCGCGCAGATGGGCTGAACGGGGGTAGTCTATGACACCGAAGACGCACGGCTTGTACAGTCCGCATCCCAGCGTGGCGATGGTGCGGAAGTGGGTGGACGAACTCAAGGAGAAGACCGGGCACACGCTGGAGGAGTGGGTCAGGTTGGTTAAGAAGTCCGGCTTATCGGCTGAGCGGGAGCGCCTCGAATGGCTCAAGAGGGAACACGGATTGGGAACGAACTCCGCGTGGTGGATCGCCAGGCGATCGGTGGGCAAGCGCGAGGAATTCGACGATCCGGACGAGTACCTGAAGGCCGCGGCGGGCTACGTGAAGCGGATGTTCAGCGGCAGGAAGCAGGCCCTCCGCCCCATTTACGACGAGTTGCTGCGCATGGGGCTCTCGCTGGCGAAGGACGTGAAAGCCTGTCCCTGCGAGACCATTGTGCCCATGTACCGCAATCATGTCTTCGCGCAGATCAAGCCCACCACCGCGACCCGCATCGACCTGGGTTTAGCGCTTGGCCCGATCGAGGCCGAGGGCCGGCTGATCGATACCGGCGGCTTCGCCAGGAAGGACCGCATCACGCACCGCATCCCCATTGCCTCGCTCGCCGAAATCGACCGCGAAGTGAAGCGCTGGCTGCGCACCGCCTACGACCGGGACGCCCGGTAGGCAATCTCGTCGAGCATGCCAGTGGCGACCCGCGCGCCGCGCCTGTCATCGGGTCCCCCGGCCCCTTGCGCGCGGCGGCCGATTTCGTGATAATACGGCACAGATCCCACAATTCCCGATGCGGTATTACCGATAGGAGATCCGCCGTGCGAGATGCTCTGGTAACAACTCTGGCTGCATGCGCTGGTAGCTGGCCGTCGCGATGGCGCACGCGGCGCTTCCTGACCGGTCTGTCCTCCGACGAACTGCAATTCATCGCCGAATACTTGGGTTCCTGCGTACTCGGCCCGGCCGGTAGCTGCCCGTGCCCGTGCGCCGCCCCATCGCGGCGGATGGTCCCGGACGGCACCGCGGACGCCGGCACCGCGGACCGCTGGTCTCACGATCGGGAACACAAAATCATTCTGCTTCTGGAGTTCCTGGGACGCACCGGCATGCGGCACACTTCGCCGCTTGCCCCGGCGGCGCGCTGGAACTGAACTGCGCCGGACGGCTACTGAACGATTCCGGCGCCGGCCTGCGGCTCCAGCTTGATCTCGCCGAACGCCGATTCATACTGGGTCACGTTTTGCGACAGCACGTTCAGCAGCGCCTTGGCCTGCTGTGGGCTGACGTAAATCCCCTGGAAATTGTGGATCGCGACGGAATCCGGCGCGGTCTGGTTCACCCGGCCAAACATCAGGAAGAAGTCCCAGAGATTCACCCGCACCTGAACGCTGTTGGCGTAGTTCTCCCGGTATTCGGCCGTGTTGACCAACTGGATCTTAGGAGCGGTGGGCTGCGTCATAGCTTTCAGGGTAACACCGCTCCCGCCGGCGCCCCGCTCAGCCGCACCCCCTTAGTACCGGGCAGGTTGTGCAGCCGCGCGGTTTCTGCCATAGTTGAATCAGACGGGCGTACGCCATGCGACGGAAGCCAGTGCCAAAACCGGAGCCGGTAATTGCCGCCGAGATACTCGAGCAAGCCAAGCGCTCGATCTCCGCCGACAAGCTGAAGAAAGCCGCAAAGTGCTCCGTGTGCGGAGGCGAAAGCTCCGGCACCGACGTTTCCGGCCCCGGGGACGAACCGCTGTGCTGGGTGTGCCGCCGTCTCAAGGTCAGCGCCTGGCACGAAATTGAACAGCAAATGCCCGCCCAGGAGTAGCGGGCTGTCCGATTCCCCAGCCCTTACGTATTCGCTTCGATCGCCTGCGCCACCTCTTCCCACTCCGCCATCAGGCCTTCCAGGTCCTTGCGGCGCGCCGCCAGCAATTCGCCCACCCGCCGCGTTTCCTCGGCGCTGACGTAGTTGCTCAGGGCCGCCTCGTAATCGGCGATCTCCGTTTCGAGGCGCGTCACTTCCTCCTCGATCTCCCGCCGCCGCTCCTTCATCTGCCGCAGCTTGATGGGATTCAGCCGCCTGGCACCCTCCGCCGCGGACGCCGCTTCCGCCCCGGCGGCTGGCGGAGGAGTGGCTGCCGCGGCCGCCGGTTCCT